>Ga0335071_10007364_pt1 | contig 11312 bp, 6 predicted proteins | sample Lox_Sample_15_FD_206724 | JGI IMG/M metagenome (GOLD analysis project Ga0335071, IMG submission 206724) | Soil microbial communities from Loxahatchee National Wildlife Refuge, Florida, United States - Lox_Sample_1.5 | ecosystem: Environmental > Terrestrial > Soil > Wetlands | place: USA: Florida...
CCCAGCTCGACATCGCGTAGTGCGGGTATTGCGGGAAGAGCAGTATTTCCTCGATTCCGCTCGCGGCGAGTTCCCCCACGACCTGCGCGATGGACGGCTGGCCGTAACGCATCGCCAGCGCCACGGTGGCATCTTCGCCAAGGGTGGCGGCAAGCTTCTGCTGCACGCTGCGGCTGGTGACGATAAGCGGCGAGCCGCCCGGCTGCCAGACGGAGGCATAGGCATGGGCCGATTTCGGCGCGCGGAAGGTGGTGATGATGCCGTTGACCAGCAGCCAGCGGAAAGGCTGCGGCGGCCGGTCGATCACGCGTTCGTCGCCGAGGAACTCGCGCAAATACCGGCGGACATCGTCGACAGAGGCGGAATCAGGCGAGCCGAGGTTGACCAGCAATACCGCGCGTTTGGGCATGGAGATACATTGGTCGGTAGAAATGTCCGGAAGTCAAACTTGGCCACATGGATCTGACCGCTTGTCCCCCGGCTCTTCTCGTCATCCTGAGCGCAGTGAAGGATCCATCAGCGTGTTGCCGGCCAGCAGCCGTCAGATAGAAAGACAGGACTGCCTTTCCCCTGGCGCGTACATCCCTGTAGGGGCGCGATCTTGCCTGCCATGCCGTAGCTTTGGCGAAGGCTGGTCGCTCCCCTCCAGCGTCGCACAATCGTAACCTCGGACAAGCCAGCAACAGCTTGCCAGCGCGTCACTACTTTCCAACGTTCTCCGGCCAATTCCTTTCCCTAAACTTTGCCTTCCGTAAATTGCCGTCACCCCTTTTGGGGCGGCGTTTTCTGACGGTAAAAAATCCACTGCATGAAAAAGCGCGCGCGTCCAACCACCTCCCCCCGGCCGGCTGCCGTGCGCCCGCGCCGGGCACCGGTCGGGGCCGCCCAGCCGGCCGTGCCGGCCGCCGCGCCGGGCAAGGCGGCCTATTTCAACCGCGAGCTGAGCTGGCTGGCCTTCAACCGCCGGGTGCTGGAACAAGCCCAGAATCCGCTTCACCCCCTGCTGGAGCGCGTGCGCTTTCTCACGATCTTCAGCTCCAATCTCGACGAGTTCTTCGAAATCCGCGTGGCCGGGCTCATCCAGCAGGTCGAAAACGAAGTCACCGAACCGAGCGTGGATGGCCTGGGGCCGCGCGAGCAACTGCGCCGCATCCATTCGGTCGTCGCCTCGCTGGTGGAGGACCAGTATCGCTGCTGGCGCGAACAGCTCGTGCCCGCGCTCGCCGAGGAGGGTATCGCCATCGTGCCCGCCGCGCAGCTCTCGCCCAGTGAACTGAACTGGGCCAAGACCTATTTTCGCGAACAGGTTTTCCCGGTGCTTACACCGCTCGCGCTCGACCAGGCGCATCCGTTCCCGCAGTTGGGCAACAAGACCCTCAACATCGTCGCGCATCTCGACAACCCGCGCGCCCCCCGGACGGAGCCCCTCATCGCCATCCTCCCCGTGCCGCGCATCCTGCCCCGCCTCGTGCGCCTCGACGCCGAGGCGACGCCCCGCCCCCGCCGGCAGCGGTTCATCTTTCTCGCCGAGATTCTCAAGCTGTGCGCCGGCGAGCTGTTCCCCGGCTACCGCCTGCTCGGCGCCCACGCCTTCCGGGTGACGCGCAACAGCGACCTCTACATCGACGAGGAGGAGGCCGAGAACCTGCTCAAGCAGATCGAGGAGGAGCTGCGCAACCTCCGCCGCGGCGCCGCCGTGCGCCTCGAGATCGAGACCGGCGTGGACGACGGGGTGTTCAGCACCTTGTGCAGCCACTTGAACCTATCGCGGGAGTACGTGTTCCGCCTGCCCGAACCGCTCAATCTCCTGCGGCTGCTGAGCCTCACGGAGATCGACCGTCCTGAGCTCAAATACCCCGTCTTCACGCCCGTGCAGGATTCGCCCCTGCGGGAGATCGGGCAGACGTTCGACGTGCTGCGCGCCCAGGACGTGCTGCTGCATCACCCCTACGATTCGTTCAATCCGGTGGTCGATTTCGTCGAGTTCGCCGCGCGCGATCCGGAGGTCTTCGCCCTCAAGCAGACGCTCTACCGCACGAGTGGCGATTCGCCCATCGTGCATGCGCTCATCGAGGCCTCGCGCCAGGGCAAGCAGGTGACCGCCCTGGTCGAGCTCCGGGCGCGATTCGACGAGGCCAACAACATCCAGTGGGCCCGCCAGCTCGAGGAGGCCGGCGTGCACGTGGTCTACGGCCTTGTGGGGCACAAGACCCACTGCAAGCTTTGCCTGGTCGTCCGTCGCGAGGGCGAGGTCTTGCGCCGCTACGCCCATCTCGGCACCGGCAACTACAACCCGCGCACGGCGCGGCTCTATTCCGATCTCAGCCTTTTCACCGCCCGCGAGCCCATCACCGCGGAGGTGGCCCAGCTGTTCAACAGCCTCACCGGCTTCGGCCGCTCGCCCGAGTTTCAACACCTGCTCGTCGCCCCCTATAATCTCAGCGACCGCTTGCAGGAGCTCATCCTGCGCGAGGCCGATCAGGCTGCCGCCGGCCGGCCCGCCCGCATTCTCGCCAAGATGAACGCCCTGGTCGACCAGACGACCATCGACAACCTCTATCGCGCCTCGCAGGCCGGCGTGCAGATCGACCTGATCGTGCGGGCCACGTGCTGCCTGGTGCCCGGCGTCAAAGGCCTGAGCGAAAACATCCGCGTACGCAGCATCGTGGGCCGCTTCCTCGAACACGCCCGGGCCTTCTACTTCGAGAATCACGGCGGCGAACCGGTCATCCTCGCCGGCAGTGCCGACTGGATGCCGCGGAATTTCCTCCGTCGCATCGAAGTGCTCTTCCCGGTCGAGACGCCCACGCTGCGGCGCTGGCTCATGGACGAACTGTTCTCGATGGAGATGCGGGACAACGAAAACGCCCGGATTCTGCATGCCAACGGCGCCTACCTGCCGGTGCCACGCGGCCCTGACGAGCCCGCCTTTTCGGCCCAGCACTATTTCATGGCCTCCGCCCTGCAGCGCGCGCGCACGGCGAAATGAACCCCGCTTCAGACCTTTGATTCCGCTGGGCGGGAGCAAGGTCTGGAAGACGACTGGGCTCGGAATTGGCCGCTCCAGAATACTCTCTGGCCGCGATGATCGGAAAGCTGCCGCGCCGGTTACGGCGCGGGAGGCGCTGGGCAAATGTCTGGGCGTGGAACTGGCCGCTGGCTCTCCTGTAGTGGCGATCTTCCGGTCCGCTTGTGGCGGATACCCATCATCTGGAATTCGGCGCTCATGAACTTGTCACATAATACGTTACAAATTCATGTATGGTTATTGATTAATAACTAATTATGATGGCGAGAATTTGACTGATCGCCATTAGTTTTGGAGTCTGAATTGGACGCGGCCGCGCGCGTCAGCGAATGGACGATTCACCGCTCGCTGGCACTCGCAGCTACTGAAAATCCAGGAACTCAGGGACGTGATCCAGCCGCGAGTAGTCGTTGGCAAAGGCCTGGATCTGCTCGTGCTCTCCGGCGGCGCCCCACGCCCGGCCCGTACGGGAAAATCGCCGTTCCGCCGTCGTGTTACGGGCCGGTCACGCAATCTTTACCGGTCCGTCGCAAAACCGGCCGGAATGCGCTTCCGCCATCCGCGCGTGCCACCGATCTTAAGGGCATGGCCCGCCACTCTCTTTGCCTTCCGGCCGCCGCGCCCGGGAACGGGCGCGCCGCGGCGCCGGCGGTGGCGCGCCGTATCTACCATGAAAACACTCTTCCGTTGGACAATCGGGCGCAAAATCGCCTGCGGTTTCACCCTCGTGGTCGGGTTGCTCGCCCTGGGGGCGGCGACCGCTTATCTGGCCTTTTATCGGTCCAGCCGGGGCTTTGCCGAATACACGGCGAGCGTGGGCGAGGCCCGGCTCGCCGCCCAGCTTGAGGCCGCTGTCATCGAATTACGGTTACAGGTGAGCAATTTCAACGCCTACCACCAGAGTGAGGCGGTCGCCGCCTACCGGCAGACGCGGGAGCAGGTGCGCCAGTTGCTCGACCAAGCGGCGCGGCGCATCATCCAGCCGGAGCGGGCGGCCGACCTCGCGGACATCCGCCAGCGGCTGGACGTTTACGATCACACCTTCTCGGCGCTGGTGGAACTCGCCCGCCAGGCCGACGCCCTCAAGGAGGACGTCCTCGATCCCAAGGCCGATCTCATCGAGCACGATTTTTCCCAGTTCCAGTATTTCCTGCAGGCCCGCGATGCCACGGACCGGAACGGGGCCGCCAGCTCGGCGGCGTATTACCAGGCCCGGATGTTCGTCAACGCGTTCTATCTCACCGGGCACAAGGATGACGCCAACAGTGTGCACGGCTATCTGACGATGGCGCTCAACTGCACCCGCAACCTGCTGGCCGCGATGCGCGCGCCGGGTGCGGGGCAGGGTGACGCCGCGCGGAACAGCCAGAAACTGCTCGGAGAGGTGGAGGCCGAAATCCCCCAATATCTCGCGGCCTTCGACCGGCTGAAGGCCAACTACGCGCAACGCGACTCCCTGATGCAACAGGTGCGGGACCTCGCGCCGATTCTCGCCCGCAAGCTCGTGGGGATGCGCTGGTCGCTGGCCAACCAGCAGGACGCGCTCGAGGACGATGCCTCGGTGGCGCAGCTGCAAAACAACGGCCTGGTGATCGTCTTCGGCGTGCTCGGAGTCGGCGCGGGCTTGATCAGCGCGATCGCGATCACCCGCGCGGTCACAAAGCCCATCCGGGGACTCACGGCGGTTCTGATCGACGATGCGGACGAAACCTCCGCCGCCGCGCTCCACTCCACGCGCGCCAGCCACTCGCTGGCCGCCGGTTCCGCCCAGCAGGCGGCCGCGCTGCAACAGACACGATCCAGCCTGGAATCGATGGCGGCGATGATCCAGCACAGCGGCGTGGATGCGCAGGCCGCCGCCCGGCTGGCCGCCGAGACCCGGACGTCCGCCGACGCCGGCGCCACTGAAATCCAGGAGATGCAGGCCGCGATGGACGCCATCCAGGATTCCAGCACGAAGATCGCCGCCATTATCAAGACCATCGACGAACTCGCGTTCCAAACCAACATTCTCGCCCTGAACGCCGCGATCGAAGCCGCGCGCGCCGGTGAAGCCGGCCAGGGGTTTGCCGTCGTGGCCGACGAGGTGCGCAATCTCGCGCAACGCAGCGCGCAGGCGGCCCGCGATACCGGCGAGAAGATCCATGCCTCGATCGAAAAAAGCCGGCAGGGCGTGGGCATCAGCGATCGCGTGGCCACCCGGCTGGCCGAGATCATTGCCAAGGCGCGGCAGGTGGACGAGCGGGTGCGTCAGGTGAACGAGGCCTGTCGGCAGCAGGAGCAGAGCGTCGGTGAACTGACGCAAGCGATGGCCTCCATCGATTCGGTCACGCAGCAAAATGTCGTGCACGCCGACGAAACCTCCAACGCCGCGGCCCAGCTCGAAGTCCAGGCTCACGCCCTGAAGCAGGTCGTGTACGATCTGACGATCATGGTCGAGGGAGTGGCGCCGGTGGAGGTCCAGGAACCTGCCACCCCAGTCCGGAATCCGCCGAAGATCACTATTCGCGAACAGGCCAATGGCCGGCCCTGGCCCTCCTGGCGCCCGGTCCCGTTGCCGGGCGGGGCGCATCACGCCGGTGCGCAGAGCGTTTTCGGCGAATCGTGAAACCACGCCCGGGATGGAAATTTGCCGGCGCCGGCCAGGACGGTGTCGCCTGGGTGCACCCGGTAGGCCATGGACGAATGCCGCGTCTCACGGATGGCTTCCCGCTCTTCCTGACCGGGCCGCTGGCCGCCTGGCGACCCATTTTTTACCGGATTGGCACACGCCCGGCTCGCCTTTGGCCGGATTTACGTCCCTTTCTTTCCGCCATGGTCATTCGCCTCGCCTTGCTCGGAGTCGCATTCGCGACCGGCCTCTCGGCCGCCCCGGACCGCCAGGTGGTGGTCCTCGTGTGGGATGGCATGCGCCCCGATTTTGTCTCCGCCGAAATCACGCCGAATTTGTCTCAACTGGCCGGTCGGGGCGTTTTCTTCGCCCACCACCACCCGGTTTATCTCAGCGCCACCGAGGTCAACGGCGCCGCCCTCGCAACCGGCGCCTATCCGTCGCACAGCGGCCTGATCGCCAATACCGACTTCCGCCCGGCGATCGATCCGGCGGAGCCGGTCGATACGGGGAAGCCATCCATCATCCGCCAGGGCGACGAGGTCAGTGACGGCCATTTACTCGCGCTCCCGACGGTGGCGGAGATCCTGCACGCGCATGGCCTCTCCACGGTCATCGCCGGTTCAAAAGGCGTCGCCTTGCTCCATGATCGCGGCCGTCGGTCCGACGGACCGGAATCCTCGCCCGTGCTGTTCCAGGGCGCGATATTGCCGCCGTCACGAGCTGCCACGCTTTCCGCCCTGGGCGCCTTTCCCGTCGTGGCCGCGGACGAAAGCAAGACCGCACAGGACGCCTGGACCACGGGCGCGTTGCTCTCGGCGCTGTGGAAAAACGGCGTGCCACCTTGCACGCTGCTCTGGCTCGCCGAGCCCGACGCCTCGCAGCACGCCGCCGGCCCCGGCTCCGCCCAGGCGCTCGCCGCGATCAAGAGCAGCGACGCCAACCTCGGCCGCGTCCTCGCCGAACTCGACCGGCGCGGCCTGCGCGCCACGACCGATGTCCTGATGGTCTCCGATCACGGCTTCTCCACGATCGGGCGCAAGGTCGACGTGGCCGCGGCGCTCGCCGCCGCCGGCTTCGACGCCCGGCGCAAGCTGCCCGGCGGGCTTCAGCCGGGCGGTGTGCTGGTGGTCGCCAACGGCGGCTCCACGCTCCTCTACGTCGGCGGCCACGATCCTGCGGTTTGCCGCCGGCTCGGGGAGTTTTTGCAACGGCAGGACTGGACCGGTGTGATTTTCTCCCGCGAGCCGCAGGAGGGCGCCTTCCCGCTCGCGACGGCGCATATCGACGCGCCCGGTGCGCCCGACCTCGTCGTTTCCTTGCGTTGGACGGCGGACAAAAGCGCCACAGGCGTGCCCGGTCTGCAGGTTTCCGATCTCACTCCCGGCACCGCCAAGGCCGGCAATCACGCCAGCCTGAGTCGTTACGACATGCATAATACGCTGGTTGCCGCCGGTCCCGATTTCCGCCCCGGCGTCACCGACCCGCTGCCCAGCGCCAACACCGATCTGGCGCCCACGATCCTGTGGCTGCTGGGCTTCAAGTCCGAGGCGGCCCGGATGGACGGACGCGTGCTCGCCGAGGCGCTTACGGTCGACGGTCCCCCGCTGAAGTCGTGCGAGCTCCAGCGTCTCACCGCCCAGCGCGACACCGGTGCCGGCGTGTGGCGGCAATATCTGCAGGTGAGCGAGGTCAACGGCGTCCGTTACCTCGACGAAGGCAACGGCGCCCTCACGCCTAAGTAGTCTCGCGTCGCGTCCGGAGGCTTGTCAGTTTTTGAGCAAGGCTGCCGACGGTTGGGCGTCTCCACCTGACCGCCAGAGACCTCGCCTGTAGCGGCGGTCCATGACGGCCGAAAACGTGCGGTGAGATTTCAGTGCTTTGTCGGCGCTCATAGAGCGCCGCTACAGAATACCGTTTCGGCTCAGGACCATCGGTAACCTCGTACGGCGCTCAAAAAACAAAAGATGCTCCCCGTCGCGCCCGACCCTTGGGGGCATTGCTCGTCCAAACCGGTTGGACACTTATCAAGGGTCAAAGTCGTTCCGGCGGGTCGCGGCCTGCCGCTGGACCGGGTGGCTCCTCCGCGATGTTTTTTCGCCGTTGTCACGTGGCTGCCACCGGAATGTTGCAGGCTGGCGTCATCATGTCCGCCATGCGCCCCACCGTCCTGACAGTCGATGATGAGCCCGACGTGCTTGAGCTGATCCGCTTTCATCTCAGCCACGCCGGTTGCGAGGTGCTTACCGCCACGAGCGGACGCTCCGCACTGGAAACCATCCGGACGCATCGGCCCGATCTGGTCCTCCTCGATCTGATGTTGCCCGACATCGACGGGTTCGGCATTTGCGAAATCCTGCGCCGGCAGCCGGCGACCGCCACGCTCCCGATCATCATCGTCAGCGCCTGGAGCACCACCGACTCGCGCGATCTCGGCCTCCAGCTCGGCGCGCTCGATTATCTGACGAAGCCGTTCAGCCCGAAGACGCTCGTCGAACGCGTCCAGCGTCTGCTCAATTTGCGTCCGGCCACGCGGGAGAAACCGCCGGCCGCGGCGCCCACGCCCGCACCAGCACCCGCCCCCGGGACCGTGAACGGGCAGCCGGCGCCCGTCGCCAAGGCCCCGCCGGTCCGCAACTGATGGCCGTGCTGCCTGCCGTAGGGGTGCTGTCTTGCTGTGGCCTACGGCCACAAAAATGGAACGTATGGGACTAATGGGACCAATGACGATATGCAGGGAGAGCGCCCAGGCCTGCCCTCACTTCCGGCGGTCGAGATTCGTCCCCTCGGGCCCATTCGTCCCATTTCAGGCCCAAAGGGCGCAACCAGTCCGCGCCCTTACCCGGAAGCCGCGGCCGCTCACGCTTCCGCCAGCTCCACCGCCGACTCCCCGGCCGGCAGCGGAAACTCCCGGGCGAAGCTGACGAAATCGATCAGCTCGAAACGACCGTCGTAATGCTCGCCGATGGCGGTGAGCGATTCGACCCAGTCGCCGGAGTTCAGATACTCGATGCCCTGCAGCGGCTTGATGGCGGGTGTGTGGATGTGGCCGCAGATCACCCCGCGGCAGCCCTTGGCGCGGGCAAAGGTCACGAGGTCGTCCTCGAATTTCGACACGTAGCTGACGGCGGATTTCACGCGCGACTTGATGGCCTTGCTCAGCGACCAGTATTCCTGGCCGCGCCAGGCGCGCCAGCGGTTGTAGGCGCGGTTGAGCTGGAGCAGGACGTGGTAGCCCCAGTCGCCGAGGTGCGAGAGGAAGACGAAGTCGCGCGTGATCGTGTCGAACACGTCGCCGTGCAGCACGAGGTAGCGGCCGTGCACGCCCTCGTGGATGTAGTCCTCCACGACCTTGAGCCCGCCGAACTCGAAGGGCAGGAACTTGGCGAGGATGTCGTCGTGGTTGCCGCGCAGATACACCACCTCGGTGCCCTGCTTTTCGAGTTTTTTGAGGACGATGCGGATGAAACGGGTGTGGTCGTTGGTCCACTGGTCGCCGCCGCGCAGCCGCCAGCCGTCGATGATGTCGCCGTTGAGAATCAATTTCTGGCAGCGGACGTTGCGCAGAAAATGGCAGACCTCGCGGGCCTTGCACTCGGCGGTGCCGAGGTGCACGTCGGAGATGATCACGGTGCGCAGGTACAGGCGTTTCTTTTCCATGACAGTGGTGGCTAAAATTCGAAATCCGAAGCTCGAAATCCGAAACAAAGGGGGAAATTCAGGCGCGGGAATGGCCGCAACATCCCGGCGTGGGGAAAATCCTGTTTTAGGCGTTTCCATTTTCCGGCATTGTTTCGGATTTCGAGTTTTGAGCTTCGGATTTCCCGCGCGGTTTGTGATTCTGCCTTCTCGCGTGCGGGGCTGGGCCGGGCTACCGTTGAATGCGCCGGCACGACGATGCGCAGGCTGCGCGGCCGCACGATCACCTCGACCCGCGCTTCGGCGTCGTGGGTCTCGCCGTCGGTGTGCAGGAGTCCGGGGATGGACCGTTCGATGACGAAGCGGCGGCCGCGCATCCGGTGCACCCGGGAGCTGCGGTCGACGGAGCCCGTAAACAGCCGCGCGACGAGAGTGGCGGTGCTCAACGGGTTCAACGGACGGATGGCGATGAGGTCGAGCACCCCGTCGTCGACCCGGGCCTGCGGGGCGATGCGGGCGTAGTTGCCGTATTGGTCGGAGTTGGCGATGGTGACGATGAAAACGTCGAGCCGTTTGGCCGACCCGAAACCGTGGGAGATCGTCACGGCCTGCGGCAGGAAACGCACATAGGCGGCCAGACCGGTGCGGGCGTAAGCGAGGAAGCCGCGCCGCGCGAGCCGGTTGAAACGGCGGCTGATCTCGGCATCGAAACCGATGCCCATCGCGTTGCAGAACGGGTGGCCGTTGGCCGTGCCGGTGTCGATTGCGACGACCCGGGCCCGCGGATCGGCGAGCAGGCCGAGCGCGGCGCGTGGATTCGTCGGGATGCCGAGGTGCAGGGCCAGGCCGTTGCCGGAGCCGCAGGGCACCAGACCGAGCGCGGCGGGGGCGCCGATGAGCGCCTGGGCCACTTCGTTCATGGTGCCGTCGCCGCCCACGGCCACCACCCGCTCGCAACCGGCGGCCAGCGCTTCGCGGGCGAGCTCCGTGGCATGGCCGGGCCGCACCGTCGGGATGACCTCGGCCGCCAGCCGGTGGGTCGCGATGAACTCGCGGATGATCGGCACCAGCCAGGGCCGGCGGCGGTTTTTGCCGGAGCACGGATTGAAGATGAAACAAGTCTTCATGAAGCGGACGCCGCGCCATTGAGCACATGGCGCGCGATGTCGCGGGCGGCGTCGGGCCGGGCCAGCGGCACGAGGGCGGCGCGCCATTGGCGCCAGATCGCGCCCTGTCCGGCAAACGCCCCGCGGAGCGCGTCAAGCGCCTCATCGGGCGTGGCGGCGTACGCCCCGATGCCGCGCCGCCGCAGGAGCTCGTAATTGCCCTCCTCCTGCCCGGGGACGATCTGGTTGACGATCATCGGGCAGTGCGCGGCGATCGCCTCCTGCGTGGTGGCGCCGCCGGCTTTGCTGATGACGACGTGGTGCGTCATCAACAACCGTGGAATCTGGTCGGTCCAGCTCATGATGGTGGTCGGATGGGGACGTCCGGCGGCGGCCTTTTCGAGCCGGCGGCGCAGGCGCTCGTCGCGGCCGACGGCGAACGTCAGCGACCAGTCGGTACCGGCGAGCAGCGCGCCCGCGGTCGCCTCGGCGGAGCGCACGCCGGAGTGGATGATGTAGAGCACGGCGGGGCTGGCGCCGGCGGCGAGATCGGGCGGGGCGAGGCGGCCGGCGTGTTCCGCGAAAAACGGCTGCACGGGGAAACCGTACTCGTACAGGCGCCCGGCCGGCACGCCCAGGCGCCGCACCACCTCGGCCGTTTCGGGATTCGGCACGAACCAGCCGGCACAGGCCGGCCGGGTCCAGAGCGAGTTGATGCTGATCGAATCGGTGACGATGTTGAAGTGCGGCGCCCGCAACACGCCGCGCTGGCTCAGCCGCTCGGCCAGGAATCCGTAGGCGGGAAACGTGCTGCAGACCGCGTGCGGCGGTTCGCGTTCGAGCAGACGGGCCAGCGCGCGCAGCTCCTTGCGCAAAAACCAGAGATGGCGGGGAAACATGCCGGGCCGGTCCGACCACGCATAAACTT
>Ga0335071_10007365_pt1 | contig 11311 bp, 10 predicted proteins | sample Lox_Sample_15_FD_206724 | JGI IMG/M metagenome (GOLD analysis project Ga0335071, IMG submission 206724) | Soil microbial communities from Loxahatchee National Wildlife Refuge, Florida, United States - Lox_Sample_1.5 | ecosystem: Environmental > Terrestrial > Soil > Wetlands | place: USA...
CGCAGGAATACGCCCATGTTGAGGATGCCGCCGGTAGCGACGAGGATGCCGACGAAGACGCGCAGGTTACGGCTGAATTTGACCTGGAAGAATTCCGGCACGGTCATGAGCTGCAGCGCGCGCAGGCGTTCGACAATGAATCCCGTGCGGCCGAGGAAGATCATGACGAGGCCGGCAATGAGTCCATTGACGAAGGAGGCGTAGCCGGTTTTGTAGCCAAGCTCGGCGTAGTACATGAAAGTGATGGTGCCGATTTCGGTGGCGGCGAGCGTGGCGACGGCGAGGAAGGTGCCAAGCTCGCGCCCGGCGACAAGGAAATCGGCGATGCCGCCGACGAACTTGCGGCCGTAGAGTCCGGTTGCGAGCGTGGCGGCGAGATAGAAGACTACGATGGCCCAGTCGAGAGCGGCGAAGTGAGTCGCGATCATCGCTGGCGTCGCGCCTCGGCGCGCAGACCAGCGAACATCTCGCGCAGGTCTTGCAGCCCGCGAACGAGCACCATGAGCGTAATCACGGCAAAGGCCGAGCCGGCGATAATGAAGTTCACCATCCAGAAGATGTACCAGGAGTCCATGATCGGGGTGATTGTAATTCATCGGTTACAGACGAGCGGCGGGACTCGCGCGCTACATTAGTCTTGGCTGCGAATGACGAACGCGACAATCACGACAGCAGTGGTGCTGGCACGGGGGCTGGGAAAGCGCATGCGCGCGCAGGACGGCGCCGCGATGCTGGATGGCTCACAGTCGGCGGCTGCAGACGCCGGAATGAAGTCGATGGTGCCGGTGGGACGCCCGTTCCTCGATTACGTGCTCAGTGTACTGGCGGATGCGGGATTCCTGCGCGCGTGCCTGGTCATCGGGCCGGAGCATCATGCGGTGCGCAAGTATTACACCGGCGTGCGAGTGCCACAGCGAATTGGCGTGGAGTTTGCTGTGCAAGCCGAGCCGCTGGGGACGGCAAACGCGGTGCTCGCGGCGGAGGCGTTTGGCGGTAAGTATGAGTTCCTGGTGATTAACGGCGACAACTATTATCCGCTGGATGTGCTGCGGGAAATTCAGGGGTTAGGAAATCCGGGCACTGTACTATTCGAGTCGGAATCGCTGGTGCGTGAGAGCAATATTCCCAGGGAGCGAGTGCAGGCGTTTGCGACGTGCGTGGTAGACAATGAAGGATATCTGGTCGACATCGTGGAGAAGCCTGGCGAGGGGCAGATGCGTGCTGCGAAGCTCATCAGCATGAACTGCTGGCGGTTTGGCCCGGAGATTTTCGCGGCGTGTCGTGACGTCGTGATTTCGCCGCGCGGAGAATTCGAGCTACCTGTGGCGGTGAAGCTGGCGATTGGGCGAGGCGTGCGGTTCAAGACGGTTGTTAGCCACAGCGGAGTGCTGGACTTGTCGCGGCGTTCGGATATCGCGGCGGTAGCGGAGCGACTGAAGCACGCGAGGGTAGCGCTGTGACGATCGCCGAGCGTCTGATTGCGGCGGGAATGAGCGAGGCCGAAGCACGTGCGAAGGCCACGACGTTTGCATCGCTGGAGGAACATGTGCCCACTTGCGGCGAGGCGCTGCGATGGTTCGTGCCGGGTCGAATCGAGGTACTCGGCAAACATACCGACTATGCGGGCGGGCGTAGCTTGTTGTGTACGGCTGAGCGCGGAATTTGCATTGCCGCGCGGCCCCGTACCGACTGGGTGGTACGCATTGAAGATATCGTGCGGCACATCAACGCCGAAATTCCACTGTCTCCCGAGCTACCGGTTCCGAACCACGGGTGGACCGTGTATCCGTCGGCGGTGATACGGCGCATTGCACGAAACTTTCCTGGCGCAGTCACTGGCGCGGACATCGTTCTTGCCAGCGACCTGGCGTCGGCAGCGGGAATGAGCACTTCGAGCGCTCTGGTAGTGGCAATCTTCGCCGTGCTCAGTGCGGTGAATGGGCTGCCGCGGCGGGCAGAATACGCGGCAAACATCGGCTCTCCGCTGGACTTGGCCGGATACCTCGGGTGCATCGAAAACGGCCGGACTTTCAAGGCCCTGCCAGGGGATTTTGGAGTGGGTACGTTTGGCGGCAGCGAAGATCATACGGCGATCTTGACGAGCGAGCCCAGGCATCTGAAACAGTACTCTTTTGCACCAGTCCGCTTCGAGCGCGCGATCAAACTACCTGACGAGCTGGTGTTCGTGATCGGTGTGAGCGGCGTGGTGGCCGACAAGACCGGCTCGGCCAGGGAGCTATACAACCGCGCGGCGTTGGGGGTACGTTCCGTTCTTGACGTCTGGCTCCAGGTGTCGGGATCGAACGCTTCAACCTTGGCCGCGGCAGCCACAGGCACACCTCACGCTGCGGAACAGATTCGCGCAGCACTCTTCAAGGCAGTGAGCGAACCGGCACAGCGGCAATGGCTTTCCAACCGCTTTGAGCAGTTTCTGCTCGAGTCGGAGACTATAATTCCGCTGGCGGGTGATGCGCTCGCTCGTGGTGACCTGAGGGAGTTCGGCAAGCTCGTCGATCAGTCGCAGGACGCCGCCGAAAAACTGCTTGGCAACCAGGTACCGGAAACTATAAGGCTGGCGAAGGACGCCCGCAGTCTCGGAGCTTATGCGGCCTCCGCGTTTGGGGCTGGCTTCGGTGGAAGCGTATGGGCGCTGGTGGAGCGAGTCGATGCGGTGGATTTTTTGCGGCGCTGGCGGCAAGCTTATCAACGCAGCGCGCACGCCGCCGCGCACCATAGTCTCTTCTTCGTTACACCGCCAGGTTCGCCGCTCATCGCGCTCTGAGCCGACGCTCAGAACATGACGCAGGCCTCGTTCACCCGCTCCTGCACGCGTTCTAGGAGCTCGAGAGAGCTGAGCATTCGCCCTTTGGAGACGCCGTCGCATTCCTTTGCGATGTCGGCCTTCAGGGTGGCACGCTCGGCGGCCAACAAGTCAGACAAGGCGTCCAATTCGTCGGAGTCGAAGCGTAAATCGCGCGCGAGAACCATCTGCAACAAGCTCTCGAATGGTTCCCCGGTGTGCTGCAGCAAGGCGTTGGCGAGAAAGTTCAGCTCACAGATTTCGAGGTGAAGTTGCACAGTCCATCTCCACAGACATTTCACCACTTACAACCGGGTGCGTCAGTGACGGACATCGCGTATGCGTGTGCTGACGGCGGAAATGACAGCCAAACTCAATTCAGATTTCGGGCAATTTCTTCCCGCACAAGAGCAGCAATTTGCGGCACCCGGGCGGCAACATCGGGCGACATCTCGAGCCCGAGCTCCCGCAACGGAGCAATCGAGACGGCAAACAACACGACATCGACCGAATGACCGAGCAGGTAGAACGTATCCAGCAGGTCTTTCAGGCCGATGTCGTGCGCGGCCAGAGTCCGGGGGTAGTCGGCAGAAAAACGTGGAGTCAGCCGGCGTACCGCGCCCGGACGAATGTCGTCCAGAGTTGCGTCAATCAAGATGACTTTGCGAGCCCGCTGCATGGGGTCGAGCAGCAGAAAGCTGCCGGTGCCGCCATCGAGCAGTTCGACCGAGTCCGGAAACTCTGATTTTTCAAGGTGACGCACGACGTGAACGCCCACGCCTTCGTCGCCCATCAGGACGTTGCCGATACCAAGCACCAGTAGCTTTCCGTCCGCTTCAGTCATGGCGTTTCAGGCGGACAAACTTCCAGCCGCCGACCATGGATGAGGTCGTGCCGCGACCTTCAATGTAGTCGTGGTAGAAGACCAGGTACACATGCACGATGGCGAACAGGATGAAGAACCACATCATGGCGTGATGCCACTTGCGCACCGCCATGTCGCCGCCTAGCACCGGGACGATCCATCCGAAGACGTGGGGCAGCCAGGACTGGCTCATACTGGAATAGAGCGCGAATCCCGTGGCGGACTGAAACAGGAACGCAATGAATGAGAGGAAGTAAATAATGCCGGCGAGAGAGTTGTGGCCAATGGAAACTTCGCCGCGCATCTTGGTCTGCAGAACATCGACTTTGAGGACGTTGCCGATCTCGTTCCACTGCTCGCGACGATAAGGAATGAAGTTCTGCCAGCGCGCATACACGTTGCCGACAAACCCCCAATAAATGCGCGTGAGGAACATGAAGAAGAAGACAAAAGCCGCCATGAAGTGGGCGAAGCGAACGGTCCCGAACCAGTACTGCTGATAGGCCTCGGCGGAGTAGAAGATCGACACAGGATGACCGATTATGAAGCCGGTGACTATCAGGACTAGGACACATATTGCATTGACCCAGTGGTACAGCCGGACGGGCCACTCCCAAACGTAAACGCGTTCGTAGGTTGCGACAGGTGCATGTGCCATTGGTTTGCCCTCACAGGACCTGAATTCGGTTAACGTGCTTGCCTTCGGGGTCGTACAAGTGCACAGCGCAGGCAATGCACGGATCGAACGAGTGAATCGTGCGCAGGATCTCCAGCGGCTGCTCAGGATTGGCAAGGTGCGTACCGATGAGCGAAGCCTCATAAGCCGAGCGCTGACCCTTGGCATCGCGCGGCGAAGCGTTCCACGTGCTTGGCACAACGAGTTGGTAATTCTCGATAGCGCCGTCTTTGATCTTGATCCAGTGGGCCAGCGCACCGCGCGGAGCCTCGGAGAGACCGACGCCTTCGGCTGTGGCAGGCCACGTGGAAGGCTCCCACTTGTCTCGCGTGAAGGTGGAGAGCTCGCCAACCTTGACCTGCGTCATGAGTTCGTCGTAGAAGCCCTTCATCCAGTGAACGATCAGGCGCGTCTCCAGCCCGCGTGCGGCCGTGCGACCGAGAGTGGAGAAGAGCGCCGTGACGGGTACGTCGAGCTTGGCAAGCGCTTCGTTGACAACATCTTTCACGTCGGTGTTGCCCTTGGCATAGGAGACGAGCAAGCGCGCCAGCGGACCAACTTCCATCGGGTTGTCTTTCCAGCGCGGCGTCTTGAGCCACGAATATTTTCCTTCGACGTTGAGTTGCTCGTAAGGAGGCATCGGGCCGGTATAGTCGAATTCGGTTTCACCTTCCCACGGATGCAGGCCAGCGGAATCGCCCGCGGCGTACTTGTACCATGAGTGCGAGATGTATTCCTTGATCTCCTCCACATTTTCCCCGCTGACGGGATAGACTTCGCTGAGATTGCGGTCGAGAATGGCGCCGCGCGCGAACTTGAAATAGTCGGGCTGACCATAGCCTCGCGTCGGCAGGTCGCCGTAAGCGAGGTAGTTCTTCAATCCTCCTCCGTAGCCTGCCCAGTCTTTGTAGAAGCCAGCAATGGCTAGCAAATCGGGCAGGTACACCTGCTCGACGAAAGCAATCGCCTGGTTGACGAGGCTGCCGACGTAGTTGAGGCGATCCATGTTGAGAGCGTTGACTTCATCGGGGTTAATCGAACACGGCACACCACCGACGAGATAGTTCGGGTGCGGGTTCTTGCCTCCGAAGATGGTGTGTATCTTGACGACTTCGCGCTGCCAGTCGAGCGCTTCGAGGTAGTGGGTGACCGCAAGGAGGTTCACCTCAGGCGGGAGCTTGTATGACGGGTTGCCCCAGTATCCGTTGGCGAAAATGCCGAGTTGTCCGCTTTCGACAAATGCCTTCAGTTTTGCTTGTACTCCGGCGAAATACTTGGGCGAGCTTTTGGGCCACGGCGAGATGGAAACCGCGATCTCGGAAGTCTTCTGCGGATCGGCCTTCAGCGCACTTACCACGTCAACCCAGTCGAGCGCATGCAGGTGATAGAAGTGCACGACGTGGTCCTGTGCGTACTGCGTGCAGAACATCAGATTGCGAATGAGCTCGGCGTTCTTCGGCACGGTGATGCCGAGCGCATCTTCGACGGTGCGGACACTGGCGAGCGCATGCACAGTGGTGCAGACTCCACAGGCACGCTCGGTGAAGGCCCACGCATCCCGAGGATCGCGACCCTTAAGAATCTTCTCGAAGCCGCGCACCATGGTGCCAGAGCTGTAGGCGTCGGTGATGGTGCCGTTCTCCACGACTGCTTCGATGCGCAGGTGGCCTTCGATGCGAGTTATTGGATCGACCACTAGTCGTGCCATGCCATCACCTCGTCAGAATTTGCGCTACTCGTCGTGCTTCCTCGTAACTTCGTCACCGCCGCGCTCCTCTTCCAGGCGGCCACGCTTGCGGATGTTGGTGACGACCGCGTGAGCCGCCGCGCCAGCCAGAGCGCTGATACCCACGAAAGTTCCAATTTTGTCGGCCGTGCTCTCGATGCCAAAGCCGGGGAATGATGCCAGGTGCTGGTAGAAGGGCTCGTTGTCCCAAAAGCCGGCTTCGCTACAACCAATGCATCCGTGGCCGGACTGAATGGGATAGCTGACGCCGCCATTCCATTTGGTGACCGAGCAGGCGTTATAGGTGACAGGCCCGCGGCATCCCATTTTGTAGAGGCAATATCCCTCGCGTGCCTTGCCGTCATCCCAGGACTCCACGAAGAGGCCGGCATCGTAGTTGGCGCGGCGATAGCAGGTGTCATGCACGCGGCGGGAGTAGAACTCACGCGGACGGCCCTGGTTGTCGAGTTCAGGACCCCGGCCTAGCACCAGCAGGTGGGTCACTACTCCGGTCATGACATCGGCGATGGGCGGGCAGCCGGGAACATTAATGACGGGCTTGTCGATCAACTTGTGGATGGGCGTGGCACCGGTAGGGTTCGGTTTCGCACCTTGAATGCATCCGTTAGAGGCACAGCTTCCCCAGGCAATCACGGCAGCGGCATCTTTGGCCGTCTCCTGCAGGACGGTCTCGGCCGTCTTGCCTGCGATGCAACAGTAAACGCCGTCTCCCTTTACCGGCACCGAACCTTCGACCAGCAGGATGTACTTGCCAGGATCGTTCTTGACGGTGTCGGTGAGGCACTTCTCTGCTTGGAAGCCCGCGGCGGCCTGCAGTGTCTCGGAGTAGTTGAGTGAGATGAGATCAAGAAGGACGTCGGCCACTATCGGATGCGACGAGCGAATGAATGACTCGCTGCAGCAGGTGCATTCTTGAAAGTGCAGCCAGACGACGGGCGGCCGCTGCTTCTTTTCGAATGCCTCTGCCACGAGGTCGAGGTTGGCTTTGGAGATGCCCGCCAACATGGCGGCGTGGCCGCAGAATTGCAGAAAATCACGGCGCGAATAGCCTTTCGCTTGCATCACATCCCAAATTGACCCGTTAGAAGAAGGATGCATAACGCCTCTTTTCCCACTGAGTTGCCGGAACCATAGCCGTGCGAAACATGTTCACTCGCCACACATGCGGGTTGCTCCATGTAGCTGGTTCCGCTCCCTCTTCCATCGCAGGCGCTTTTGCCGAAGCGCCTGCCGATGCTGAGATTGGTTGTGTTTTTTATCAGCGCATGACCTATGCGTCTGTGACGTACGTCATGTCAGGGTGTGATGTAGACACGTAAAGGTGTGGCTCCGCGTTGTCCCGGCGACGGAATGCTAGTTGACGAACGAGTAGCGCGACGTCAGCCGGGCGAGCTTTAGGACTTTGTAAACGGCGACGTTCACTCGGCAAATCACTACTTTCACTGATTTCTCTTCTGCCGTCTTCGCAAGGTCCTCGATAGCACGCAGTCCGGCGGGATCGAGGCGGTGTACTGCTGAGAAGTCGAGAAACATTTCGCCCTCGGCGGAAGCGAGTTGCTCGCGGAGTGACCCAAGATCTTTGGTCAATTGAGTTCCATGTACGATTTGCCAGGTCATAGTTGCCGTCATACCGCCACCATCTTCTTTTCTTTCTTTGCTTCGGGCTTTGTCTCGCTGTTCGAAGTAGCCGCTTCCGCCGGTTTTACGCCGCGTCCGTAATAGGCGGCCCAGAACAGCTCGACGATTTCGCTCAGCAGGGGCATCCGCGGGTTCGATCGCCATGACGGGTCGTCGAAGGCGATCTTCGCCAAGTCAGGTAGAGCCTTTTCGAAGTCTTCCTTGGAGACGCCGAGCTCGGCGATCGACTTCGGCACCTGCAAATGGTCGAGCAGCCGCTCGATTGCCGTGATCAGGTTCTGCACCTTCTCTTCGACGGTGTGCCCACCGAGTCCCAGCAGGTCGGCCATCATGGCGTACTTCTTGTGAGCGGTGTAGGCGCGCTGATTGGGCGAGGGCATGAACTTGGTGGGCACCGACGCGTTGTAGGCGATCACGTGCGGCAGCATCAGGGCGTTGGCGCGACCGTGGGGCACGTTGAAGCGCGCTCCAAAGGCATGCGCGAGCGCGTGGTTGACACCGACCGACGCGTTGGAAAAAGCGATCGCGGCGATGCAAGCCGCATTGTGCATCATGCTGCGGGCTTCTTCGTCCCGGGGATTTTCGTAGGCGATGGGCAGGTACTTCAATGCCAGGAGAATCGCCATCATGGCGTTCGAGTCGGTGTAAGGCGATGCAAAGATCGAGACGCCTGCCTCGAGCGCGTGAGTCAGGCAGTCGACGCCGGTGTCCACGGTCAGCCCCCTGGGCATCGACATGACGAACTGCGGATCGACGATGGCGACGTCGGGCGCGAGGGAGTGGTCGGCCAGCGTAACCTTGAAGCCGCGCTCCTTGTCGGTCATCACGGCGAACGGAGTGACTTCGCTACCCGTGCCGCTGGTGGTCGAGATGGCGACAAGGCGCGCATGGTTGGTCTTTTCCGTGGGGTACTGCACCACGCGCTTGCGAATGTCGAGGAACGGTGCGGCGAGTTCCTCGAGGTTGGCCTCGGGAAACTCGTACATGAGCTTCATGATCTTCGCAGCGTCGATCACGGAGCCGCCGCCCAGGGCTATGATCTGGTCGGCCCTGTAGAAGTTCAACGCTTCAACACCCTGCCGGATGATCTTGATGTCAGGCTCGGCATCCGGAATGATCGTGACCCGTACAGGAGTCTCCGGCGGGATGCAGCGCTTCACGATGTCGACGTGACCGATGGCCTCAAGCGGAGCGTTGGTGATAATGAGGGTAGAGCGCGACGGGAAGTTACGCAGGTTCTCCGTGGCGTTCATGTTGAAGTAGATCTGATTGGGAACACGGAACCACATATGCGCCTGTGTCCTTCGCGCTACGCGCTTGATGTTGAGGTAATGGAAGACGTTGACGTTGTCGGTGGTGCTGTTGCCGCCGCCGGTGCCGCATCCGAACGAGAACGTCGGCACCATGTCGTTGTACACTCCGCCGAGTGCCCCGATCGAGCCGGGAGAATTCACGATAATACGGCCCGCGTTAATCACGTCCGCGAACTTCTGGATGACGCTTTCGTTGTTGCTGAAAACTACAGCGGTGTGCCCGAGGCCTCCGTTGTGGTTGACATCGATACACACCTTCAGAGCTTCGTCCACGGATTTCGCGCGATACACCGACAGCACCGGGAAGAGCTTTTCGGCTGACAGCGGATGGTCTCTGCCGACGCCGGTGATGGGAGTGATCAGCAGCTTTGTCTTGGGCTTAACATGAATGCCGACGAACTTGGCGATGTTGGTCGCCTTCTGTCCCACGGCCATGGGCTGCATGTAGCCGGTCGTCGGATCGATGACGGTGCGAGCGAGAATGTCCGTTTCTTGTTCATTGCAGATGTGCGCGCCGAGGGCTGCGAACTTATCGAGTGTCTTCTGGTAGATTTCGTCGTCGATAACCACGGTCTGCTCGGAGGCGCAGATCGTGCCATTGTCAAACGTCTTCGAAGTAATGATGTCGACAACTGCCATGTCGATGTCGGCTGACTTCTCGAGATACACCGGGGTGTTGCCGGGCCCGACGCCGAGTGCAGGTTTGCCGGAGCTATAAGCCGCTTTCACTGCGCCCGGGCCGCCGGTCGCGTCGACCAGGCGTATGTCCTTGTTGCGCATGAGGTACTTGTTGTCTTCGAGCGTGTGGCCTTGCAGACAGGTGAATACACCTTCCGGCGCACCATATTTGACGGCGGTCTCATTCATGATGCGGACCGCTTCGAAGCAACACTTCGCCGCGCTCGGATGCGGACTGAAGATCACCGCGTTCCGCGTCTTGATCGCCATGATGCACTTGAACAGCACGGTGGACGTGGGGTTCGTGATGGGCAGCAGCGAGAAAATGACGCCGATTGGCTCGGCCACCTCGACGAGCTGATGTTCGGGGTCCTCGCGGATGATGCCGACGGTGCGCTTGTCGCGCACATAGTTGTACACGAACTCAGTGGCCACCATGTTCTTGATGGCCTTGTCTTCCATCACGCCGATCTTCGTTTCTTCTACGGCCAGACGCGCGAGGCATTGCGCTTGCTCGAGTCCTGCCAGCACCATCGGTTTGACGATGGCATCGACTTCTTCCTGCGTGAACTGGCTAAAAACGGCGGCCGCGGTTCGGGCCTTTTCGACGAGGTCCTCGAGATAAGCAATTCTTTCTTCAGAAAGTGTCACGGAACTGTCGCTCATACATCCATCCTTGTGTCGTCGCGCTGCGGCCGACGCGGAAAGGCTGCATTCTCCGGGCAGCGGAGGCTGGCCGAACCGGCAGCGAATGCGTCAAGCACCACGGTCAAGGCGAGTCCGAGGGGCACGTCGGTTGAGGAGTTTTTCTCGAGCCGATTCCGGATGGTGCTCCTCACACAGAACCAGAGCCTGTCTACGACAACTCTTGCAGTATGGCGGGATGACAACCAGCGTGACTGTGAGGAGCGTCACTTCGCCATGTGAGAGACGGACATGGACTGTATGAATACTCGGCGGCTCCGGATGGCGGGCTGCGAGCCTCATGACGCATCTTGAACTTGGCCATCGGCGTGCAAATGCTCTGCTAGTCTTGGGGAATCATGCAACTAGTCTGCCCGACAGTCGGCAGGCCAGCCAGGAGTTCCGCCTTGTCGTGTCGTCGAGTGGTCATTGTGGGGTTTGTTTGCCTGGCACTAAGTGCGCGGGCGTTGTGCTCTGCTGCTTCCTTCCGGCACAGCGTTTTTCTCGAAGACTTTACCTGGACCGAACTGCGCGACGCAATACGATCCGGCCAAACTACGGTGCTGGTTCCAATTGGCGGCACCGAGCAAAGCGGGCCTGCGATGGAGCTGGGAAAACACAACGTTCGCGTCAAAGTACTGACCGAAAAAATTGCACGAGAACTGGGGAACGCGCTGGTGGCGCCGGTCGTCGCATATGTGCCGGAAGGATCCATCACTCCTCCGACTTCACACATGCGGTATCCCGGAACGATCACGATTCCGGATGACACGTTTGCGACTCTGTTGGAGTACGCGGCGCGCAGCATGAAGCAGGCGGGATTCCGAAACATCATTTTTCTTGGCGACCATGGTGGTTACCAGGCAATCGAGAAGCGCGTGGCATCAAAGCTGGCGCGGGAGTGGAGCGG
>Ga0335071_10007367_pt1 | contig 11310 bp, 6 predicted proteins | sample Lox_Sample_15_FD_206724 | JGI IMG/M metagenome (GOLD analysis project Ga0335071, IMG submission 206724) | Soil microbial communities from Loxahatchee National Wildlife Refuge, Florida, United States - Lox_Sample_1.5 | ecosystem: Environmental > Terrestrial > Soil > Wetlands | place: USA: Florida...
TCTACCTGAACGACTCGGGCGACCGGCTGATGGAATCCCTGTCGGGATCCTTGGGCGCCGCGTTCGCGGCGACGGACGACCTCACCGTCTACGCCAACGCCGGCTCGTCCTTCGAGACGCCGACCACCACGGAGCTCGCGAACCGCCCCGACTCCGCCGGCGGCTTCAATCCGTCACTTCAGCCCCAGCGGGCCTGGACCTACGAAGTCGGCGCGCGGGGAGATCCCGGCTCCGCCGTGCATTGGTCGGCCGCGGTCTTCCAGGCCGACGTCCACGGCGAGCTGGTCGGGTTCCAGGTGCCGACCTCGCCGCAGCGGGTGTTCTACCGCAACGCCGGCGTGGCGCGCCACCGCGGCGTGGAGCTCGGCGCCGGCGCGCGGCTCGCGCCCGGCGTGCGGCTCGACGCCACCTACACCTACTCGCACTTCCGGTACGTCGACTACCGGTACACGGTGAGCGATACGGTGGGCGCCAAGGTCTACGTGCTCGACGGCCGGCCCGTGGCGGGCGTGCCCGAAAGCTGGCTGCGGCTCCTGCTGGGTCTGCGCCTGCCCGCGCTCCGCGGGGCCTGGACTGAGCTCGAAACCGTGCACGCCTCGAGCCAGATCCTGAACGACACCTTGAACATCCGCGCGGGGGGCTGGTGGCGGACCGACCTGCGCCTCGGCTGGGGCGGGGAGGTCGGGCGGGTGCGGCTCGATCCGTTCTTCGCGGTGGAGAACGTCTTCAACCACCGGTACGTCGGATCGGTGACGGTGAACGCCGCCGGCGGCCGGTATTACGAGCCGGCGCCGGGGCGGAATTTCTATTTAGGGATGGAGCTGCACTGAGGTTTTACTTGTATCGGTAGGTGATCCTGCCGCGGGTCAAGTCGTACGGCGAGAGATCGACGGCGACCCGGTCGCCCTGCAGGATGCGGATGTAGTTCTTCCGCATCTTCCCGGAGACGTACGCCAGGACTTCGTGCCCATTCTCGAGCTTCACGCGGAACGTGGTGTTCGGCAACACCTCCGTCACCGTTCCCATCATCTGGATCGCGTCACCCGCCACGTCGCGTGCCTCGCTCCCCGGCGTTCTGGTCCGGGGGATTCTGGGGATCCACGGTCGCGTCCCGAGGCGGTTCGGTGCCGCCTTCGATGTAGGACGCGTGCCGCCCGCACTTTCCACAGGTCAAGCTGATGCGCTCACCCACCCGCGGAGGGTCTCCGGGGCGCGCCGGGCGCCGCCGCGGCACCCGCTGGATCGCCCGGGCCCCGCACGAGGGGCAGGCCAGCGGCTGGTGTTCGCGGTCGGCGGCGATCAGTCCCAAGGCTTCAGACGCCCGGTACTCCTTGACTCCCCGTCGGCCCACCGTTCTTCACGACCTCCGACGCGAAATCTAGGCGCCGGCGAGTCTCCTTGACAGCCCTCGATGGGGAGGTATCTCTCAGTGGAGTCGGGGGATAGCGATGGATAACGAGTTTCAGCGGCTGGCGGACATCGAGGTCGAAGCGGTGCGCCCGGACCTCCAGGGCTTCACCCTGACGGGCCAGGGGCCGGACCATGCCGAGTACCGTCTGGACGTCCATTTCGACCTCCCGATCGACGCGCGCACGCGCGCCGTGCTGGGCGAACTCCTGTCCCATTCTGGCCTTACGATTTCCCGTCGGGCAACGGCACCGGCGGCGCCCGCGCGGCGACGTGACCGCGCTCACCGGACCTGACGGCGGGGGGTCACCGCCCCACCCCGATCACGCCCTTACCTTCACCAGTACGAGTTGAAATGCGCCTTTCTTTCGCGATGCCCCGAGTAGCTGCGCGTCGCCGCGCGCTCGGCCTTGCCGGCCTGCTGGCCGCCGGGGCCTGTGCCGGCGCGCCCGGCCCCGCCACGCCCACGCCGGCGGACATCCCCGCGCTCGAGGCCCGGCGGGCCCAGAGCCCCGACGATCCGGCCGCGAATCTCCGCCTCGCCGAGGCGTACTACTCGGCCCAGCGGTATCCGGACGCGCGCGCGGCGCTCTCGCGGACCCTGCTTCATCAGCCCGACAACGCCGAGGCGCAGATCTATCTCGGCTACACCTACGAAGGCCTGGGCCAGTTCGACTCGGCCCGCACCGTCTATCAGCACCTCGAGGCCGCGAAGCCCTCGGGCGCCGCGCGCCGCCTGCTCCAGGGTCGCCTGGCGCTGGTCGAGCGGCATCAGATGATCTACCAGGCCCGGCAGGCGCTGGCTCACGAGTCCACGCTGGTCAAGACGCCGCCGCCCCCCAACACCGTGGCGGTCATGCCGTTCCGCTACACCGGCACGGACTCGACCTACCAGCCGCTCTCCCGCGGGCTCGCGGCGCTCGTGGTCACGGACCTGTCCCGGGTGCACAGTCTCCGGCTGGTGGAGCGCGACCGCCTGCAGGCGTTGATCGACGAAATGAAGCTGTCGGAGAGCGGGCGGGTGGATCCCGCGACCGGCGCCCGCTCCGGCCATCTGATCGGCGCGTCGACCGTGGTGCAGGGCCAGTACGACGTGAACCAGACCCAAGTCCGCATGAACGCGACCGCGGTCCGCACGCAGGACGCGCAGGTCGCGTCGACCGCCGTCGGCGCGGACCGGCTCCAGGCGCTCTTCGACCTCGAAAAGCAGGTCGTCTTCCAGCTGCTCGACAGGCTCGGCATCCAGGTGACGCCCGCCGAGCGGGTGGCGATCAGCGAGCGCCCCACGCACGATCTCGAGGCGTTCCTGCTGTACAGCCGCGGGCTCGCGGCCCAGGATCAGGGCAACTACGCCGCGGCGGCGCAGGCGTTCCAGGCGGCGGCCCAGCGAGACCCCGGGTTCGCGGCGGCGGGCGCGGCGGCCCAGAGCACCGACCAGGCACAGTCGGCGTCGACCGCCACGGCGCCCGACGTCGTGACCGCGGACCTCGGGGGACTGCCGCCCGGGCCGCCCATCGATCAGACGCTCACCAACACCATCAACGTCACCGTGACGAGTGGCGCGACCGTGATCAATCCGGCCGGCGGAACCGGGGGGGGCACGGGAACGGGAATTCCGCCGACCCGGCCGACCGGCGTCTGCCCGGGGAATACCTGCAATCCGCAGAACACGCAGCTGATCGGCAGTCTCGTCATCGTCATCACCCGCCCCTAAAGGAGGCACGATGCGCCCGATGTATCGCACCGCCGTCGTCGCCTTCTTCCTGTCCGCCGGAGCGGGCTCGCTCCGGGCGCAGGCGTCCGACGCCCTGTACACGCGCTGGGCCGGCTATACCGGCTTCCAGTTCCAGTCCTATTCGTTCGATTTTCCGGCCGGGTCCAAGGTGTCCGAGTGGAGCGTCCCGTTCGTGGTGGTCGCGCCGCTGGGTGACCGGATGTCGGCCGATCTCACGGCGCATTACGCCAATGCGACGGTGACCGGCAGCGGAGCCGACCAGACGCTCAGCGGGCTCACCGACACGCAGCTGCGCCTGCTCTACACGCTGAACCGCGACCGGGCCGTGGCGTCCGTGTCGATCAACCTGCCGACCGGGCAGCACACGCTCACGCCGCAGCAGTTCTCGGCGTACGGCGCGGTGGGGTCGAACTACCTGTCGTTTCCGGTTTCCGATTTTGGAACGGCGTTCGGCGTCACGGGCGGCCTGGCGTACGCCACGCCCGCCGGCAGCTGGAACCTCGGGTTCTCCGGGGCGGTCCGCTACACGACGTCGTACACGCTGCTGGCCGTGAACGACACCAGCACGACCTACAAGCCGGGCATCGAATTCCGCGGCCGCCTCGGCGCCGATCGCCTCATCGGGCAGTCGTCGCGCCTGCTCATCGGGCTCACCGCTTCGACCTTTTCGAACGACCAGCTCTCCGGCTCGTCGGGCGGCCAGCTGGTGACCGGGTCCTTCTCGCCCGGTCTCCGGATCATCGGGGATGCCGGATGGGCCAGCGCCCTGGGCCGCAACACGCTGTCCTTCGCGGTCTGGGACTACTACCGGGCCAAGGGGACGCTCGATTCCACGTCCGAGAACATCATCAACGCCGAAGCCCGGTTCACCATCAATGCGACGCCGCGGGTGTCGATTCAGCCGCTCGTCGGGGTGCGCAACTGGTCCCCCGGGATGAACGGGGGGACGTACGTGACCGGCGGCCTCGGGGCCCATTTCGGGCTCAGCGACCAGTTCGGCGCGGGGGTCGAAGGCCGGTACACCTCGGGCAAGGTGCTGCAGCAGTCGGCGTCGCTGGTGAGCTTCACGGGAGCCTCGGTGCAGGTGATGCTCCAGTACCAGCACTAGGAGGGCGGGCGACCGAATTCTTGACGGTGCCGGGGGGGTGCGGTAGGTTGGCGCCACCTTCAACCTGGGAGCAGCGCGATGGCCGCTGAGCTGGGCGGATCGCAGATCTCATCGCTGCTCGAAGCCCTGCCCGGGATCGCCAGTGTCCTCCGGAGTCCCGTCGCGGACTCCCTGGTCCGGGCGATCCGTGCCGCCGCGGGAATCGGTGAGTTCACCTTCGAGGATGCGGAAGAGCTGATCCGGTACGCCGTGCGGCGTGGCCTCATCGGCGCCGAAGAGGGCGACCGAGTGCTGACCGACGTGCAAGGGTCGTCGAAGGTGACGCGCAAAGCGGCGCGCGCCGCCAAGACGAAACCCCCCAAGAGACCGGACAAGAAGCCCCCGAAGAAGCCCCGCCGCTAAACCAGAGGACGTGCGCCGCTTCCTGCGCATCGGGGCCGGGTTCCTGCTGGCCCTCGTGATCGTCACCTGTACGGACAAGGACGTCACCGGCCCGCGCGGGCACGGGGTGGCGGCCTTGAATCTGAGCGCGTTTCAGCCCGAGGCCACGCCGGGCTCCCCGCAGCTGCCGCTCGACTCGCTGCGCATCTCGCTGCTCCGGATCCCCGGGCTCACGTCCGCCTTCGACACTGTATTCTCGCTGCACGCTGACACCACGGATTCGCTGGTGGTGGACCTGAACGTGGTCCTGCTCGAGAGCCCGGAGAAGTTCCAGCTCACGATCCAGGCCTACGGCGGCGGGACCGTCTGGTACCAGGCCTCGGACACCACAATCATCACGTCCGGCGAGACGGCGTCGCCCCGGCTCCTGGCCACATACGTCGGCCCCGGCGCCCACGCCACCGGCGTGACGATGGGCCCGCGGGACACGACCGTCACGGGCGGGCAGGCCGTGGCGCTCCGCGTGGTGGTCGACTCCGCGGGGACGCCCATCGCGAACGTGCCGGTGGGATTCAGCTCGGGTGACACCACCAAGGGCAAGGTCACCCAGCCGACGCTGATCACCGGGTCCTTCCTCGGCAAGAACAACATCCGGGACTCGGTCTGGCTGTACGTCGTGACGCCGACCCATCTCCGCGATTCCACGCGGATCCACATCGTCCCGCCGCCTTCACAGATCGTCAAGATCTCGGGTGACAGCCAGACCGTCATCGTGAACGTGGCCGCTCCGGCGCAGCTCGCGGTGCGCGTCGAAGACGCCCTGAACGGCGGCTCGCCGGGCGTGCCGGTGACGTGGTCGGTCACCCAGGGCGCGGCCGGCCTGGCTCCCGCGTCGCCGGTCGTGTCCGACACCGGCGGGTACGCCCGCGTGACCGTCACGCCCAGCTCGCTCGGCACCGTGAAGGTCCAGGCCGCCGCGGCCGGCCTCACCGGCTCGCCGGTCACGTTCACGGTGAACGTCCTGGCCGGCACGGTGCGCCAGGTGATCGTCGCGCCCAAGGTCGACACCATCGCCAAGGGCGCGACGGCCCAGTTCACCGCGACGCTCAAGGACTCGCTCGGCAACGTCATCACGACCGTCAAGCCGGTCTGGACTTCGAGCAACGTCGCGGTCGCCACGGTGGACAGCACCGGTCTCGCCACCGCGCTGGCCGGCGATTCCACCTACATCGTCGCGGCGGCGGGCGGCTACGCCGACACGGCCCGGCTCTTCGTCCGGGCCCCCGCCAAGGTCGCGGTCTCGCCGTCCGACACGGTGATCACGGCCATCGGCGATTCGGTCCACCTCACCGGCGTCGTGCTCACCAACTTCGGCGACACGGTGAAGACCGGGACGGTGATCCGGTTCGCGTCCACCGCGCCGGGCGTGGTGGCGGTGAACGCGGTGACGGGCGAGGCCCAGCTGATCGGAGCCGGGAACGGCGTGGTGCAGGCCACCGACACCGTGAGCAAGGTGACCGGCACCGCCACCCTGCGGGGGAACCAGAAGGTCAACGGGATCGTGAACCAGCCGCCCGACTCGATCGAGGTCGGCGTCAACGGCCAGGCCCAGATCATCGCGACCGCGGTGGATCGCAACGGGCATCCGATCCCCGGCAAGACGTTCGGCTGGGTCTCCCGCGTGCCGACGATCGCGACCGTCAACCAGTCGGGTGTGGTGACGGGCCTGGCGGTGGGCGCGAAGACCTACGCCGTCGACACGCTGGTCGACTCGATCAGCGTGTTCCGGGATTCGACGCTGGTGTCGGTGGTCGCGTCGCCGCCCCCCGTGCTGCAGTGGGCGTTCGATACTCTGGCCATCGGCAACGGCGGGAACACCACGGTGACCGTGTCGCTCAACGTGCCGAGCGCGGCGGGGACGGTGCTGCAGATCGTGTCGGGCGACACGACGCGGGTGAAGCCCACCCAGACCCGGATCGCCGTCGGGACGGGCGGGGCGAGCGCGTCGGTCACGCTCCAGGGCCTCGCCGCGACGCTCACGCCCGTGAACGTGGTGGCGCAGGATTCGGCGGGCATCTACAAGCCCGACACCCTGCGGGTGGTGGTGGTGTCCACCCTCTACTTCGCGTCCGTGGGCCAGACGACGCGGAATCAGGACTTCTACATCAATCAGAACGAGACGCTGAACGCGCAGGTGTTCCTGTCCGATCCGGCGCCCGCGGGCGGCCTGGGCGTCACGTTCGCGTTCGGCAAGGGCTACACCGCCATCGCGCCGACCACCGTGATCATCCCGCAAGGCCAGCTGGCCGCCAACGTCCAGTTCTCCGGCCTCACCGTGGGCACCGACAGCGTGACCCCGACGTCGGGCGCCTTCGCCGGGAAGTTCTCGTACCTGCACGTGGCCAAGGACACCCTGGTCACCGGCCCACCCTACCCGGGCACCGGCGTGGTCGGCCTGGGGCAATGGGAGCAGCCGACGGTGAGCATCACCTACGGGATGGACCACATCCTGCCCTTCACGGTCGCGGTGACGCCCTCCAACCTCGCCACGGTCCAGACGCCGGATACGTTCCCGCTCAATACGGGTGGCCGCTCGTTCCAGGTCATCGGGACGACGCTCGGCTCCGGCACCGTCACGGTCTCGGCCAACAACTGGCTCTCGGGAAGCCTTCCCCTGATCGTGAGCACGCCCAAGCTCGGCGCGTCCGGTACCACCTCGATCATCGCCGGCGCGCCGGCCAGCGCCGGTTACTGGCAGGTCTACACCGAGGACAGCCTCGGCTACAGCCACCCAGTGAGCGCGCCGGTGCACGTGACCGCGGTCTCACGGGACACCACGGTGGTGCAGGTGCTGATCGACACCCTGACTGTGCCGCTCAACGGGGGCAGCAACAGCGTGGGCAGCTCCCTCTACGCCCAGCCCGGCGCGGGCGGCGACTCGACCTATGTGGTGTTGTCCGCCGCCGGATATCGGTCCGACTCGATTCTGGTCCACGTGACCAAGCCGACGCTCACGAACGGATATGGCTACCCGGGCTATGGCCTGGTCGGGTTCCACCAGCAGTTCGTGAACGCGGGGTACGTCGCTATTCCGTACGCGCGCCCCGACAGCTTCTGGGTGGTCCTGTCGCACACCCGGAAAGGCGTGGTCTCGGGTCCCGATTCGGTGGTCATCCCGAAGGGCCAGACCTCGGGCTACTTCAACATCGCAGGCGACACGCTCAATGGGGTCGACACGGTGACCATCACGCGCGCCACGGGATACGTCGTGGCCGCGGCGCCGAACTTCGTGTACACGGTCGACTCGCTGCACGTGCGCGCCTACGTCAATCAGTCCACTCTGTACACCATCTCGCAGCCGACCACGATCTACGCGGCGGTCTACGAGGCCTCGACGGGCCAGAGCCGCAACCTGATCGCGCCTCTGCCGGTCACCATCAGCCTGAGCCGCCCCAACGTCGTGACCCTCGACTCGGCGACCATCACGATTCCCGCGGGCTCTTACTACTCGGCCAACGACACCATGCGGGTGGCGGGAGGCGTGGCGGCGCCCGATTCCACTCGAATCCTGACGACGTCGGCGGCGCCGTCGCAGCCCGACTCCGTGAACCTGATCCACGTTCTCGCCACGCCGCTGAACATTTCGCTGTCGCCGAGCTACGTGGGCCGCGGCCTCAAGTCCTACGGCAACTACGTCTACCTGCCGGCGGCGGCGCCCAACACGCTCTCGGTGGCGCTGGCGCGGACCGTGCCCGGCAAGGACACGCTGCTCCCGCTCTCCGTGACCATCCCGAAGGGCCAGACCTCCAGCTCTCAGTTCCAGATTTGGGGCAAGGACTCGACCACCTCCGACACCATCACGGCGACGGCGACCGGCTTCGTGACCGGGAAGGCGACCGTGTTCCTGACCCGGGACACGCTCCGGATGAGCAAGCCGGGGGCGAGCCAGATCACGACGGCGCCGCCGTACCGCCTGTACACGTACCTCTACAACGCGGTCGGGTACAACGAGAATCCGTGGGCCCCGGTCTCGATCACGTTCACGTCGTCGAATCCGACGGTCATCACGATCGACTCGGGCGCGACGCTGCCGAACCCGACCCTCGACACGATGACGGCGCTGGTCGATACCGCCCATTCGTACGGCGTGATCCGCATCAATTTCGTCGGCCCGGGCACGGCCTACGTGAAGGCGACCGCGCCGGGGTTCGGAGCCGACTCGTTCGCCGTCACGGTGACGGGTCCGACCTTGAGCCTCTCGTCTTCGACCATCACGGTGGGCACGCAGCAGTTCATCGTGGAGTACGCGACGGTCCAGAATCCGCCCGCGTCCCCCGTGACGGTGACCCTCCAGCGGTCCGACTCCACGGCGCTGCCCGGCAGCCAGGTGTTCACGTTCAGCCCGGCCACGGTGACCATCGCGGCGGGCCAGTACCAGTCGAACGCCGACACCCTGGTGGGCGCGAACATCGGCGTGGCCCAGCTGATCGCCCGGGCGACCGGGTACGGGGCGGGAACCGCCACCATCCAGGTGGGCAAGCCCCAGATCTCGGCGCCGACCCAGGTCAACCTGTGGGCGGGAGCGACCGCGTACCAGACCTCGGCGTATACGCTGGACCAGGCCGGCTCGTACCGGCAGGTGGCGCAGGCCACGCCGGTGACCGCGACCATCACCGACCCGACGGTGGCGAGCGTCGACTCGGCTCAGCGGACCGTGCCCTTCGGCGGGAACAGCACGAGCGCGTACCGGTTCCTGCCGCTCAAGAAGGGCGCGGTGCAGGCCATCTTCTCGGCGACCGGCTACAAGTCCGATACCATGGTGATCGTCGTCGACACGGGCACCCTGTCCACCTACGGGCCGGGCGTCTTGGGTGTGGGCCAGACCTTCCCGAGCACCGTGAGCATTCCCTACACCACCGTCGCGCCCGTGACGGTGACGCTCCAGTCGTCGAACCCCTCGGCGCTGACGGTGCCCGCCTCGGTGGTCATTCCGGCCAACCAGAGCAGCGTCAATTACACGATGACCGCGGTGGGCCTGGGCTCCGCCACGGTGACGGCCTCGGCGCCGGGCGTGGAGCACCCCTCCACGCCGGTCGGGGTGGTGGTGAGCACGCCGCATCTCGTGGTGTCGACCGGGGGCTCCGCCAACGCCGGCCAGCAGGACTTCTTCACCGTATACGCGGAAGACTCGATCGGCGGAGCCCATGCCGTGGCGGCGCCGGTGACCGTACACCTGAGCGCGAGCCCCGCCGGCCACTCGATCTTCGCGGCGGACTCCGTGATCATCGGTGCCGGCAATTCGTCGGTGAGCAGTACGGTGACCTTCGACACGGCGACGGGCTTCACGATCACGGCGAGCGCCACGGGATACGCGAGCGGGACGTCCGGGGCCATCACGGTGTCGGGGGTCGAGATCAAGGTGGGGGTGGCAAACGGACTGACCTTCACGCCGGGCACCGACACCGTGGCCGTGAATCACTACGCCACGTGGGTCTGGGACTCGACGAACACGAACAGCCACGGCGTCCATTGGTTGACGGCCCCGGGCTCGCTGCCGGGCGACTCGCCGACGCAGTCGAGCGGGAGCTACCAGGTTTACTTCACGACGCCGGGGACCTACACCTACCAATGCACGGTGCATGGCGCGGCGATGCAGGGCACCATCGTGGTGCAGTAGCGGATGCCTCGATCGCTGAAGATTGTGGGCGGGGCCTTGCTGGTCGCCGCGCTCGTCACCTGCACCGACCGGGACCTCTCGGGGCCTCGGTACTTCGCCAAGGTCGGGCTCGACCTCAAGGCCTTCCGGTCCCCCACGGGAGGCGGCCAGGCTCCGATTCCGGTCGACTCGATCAGCGTGTCCCTCAGCGAGATCGGCGGCTCCGACCAGCTCGACACCGCCGTCGGGCTCGGCGGGATTCCCGTGACCGCCGACTCCCTGGCGCTCGCCCTGAACGTCGGGCTCAAGAAGGCGAGTGAGAGCTTCGCGCTGAGCGTGATCGTGAAGGGGGCGGGGTACACCTGGTACGTGGCCACGGACACGGTCACCCTCGTTCCGGGCCGGAATCTCCCCCCGCCGGTGACGGCGGTCTTCGTGGGACCCGGAAAGAACGCCGGCGCGCTGTATATCGGACCCCAGGATACCACCGTGGTGCCGGGGTTGCCGGTGTCGCTCTACGCGAGCGTGGGCGACTCCTTCGAGGGGACCCTCACCGGCGTGCCGGTGGGCTTCCGGCTGCAGAACCCCGCCCTGGGCACCATCACGTACCCGACGTACCTGACTCCCATCCTGGTCCCGACGAACCCGGGGACCACCGTCGACACGACCTGGCTGATCGGAGAGACGCCGAATCACATCGTCGATTCGACCCAGCTCTACATCGCCCCGCGGACCGGCGGGGGCGCCCCGGCGCGGATCTTCGTGGCGTCCGGTGACGCACAGGTCGACACGCCCAAGGCGGTCCTGCCCGTGCCGCTGACCGCCCTGGTGACGGACGTGAACGGGATCCCGGCGGGGCTGGCCCGGGTCGCCTGGTCGCGGATCGGGGCGGGCTCTTTCGTGAGCGGCGACACCACCGTGGCCGACTCCTTCGGGTTCGCGCGGCAGACCTACCAGCTGGGCACCGGGCTGGGAACCGACAGCATCACGGCGTCGATCGTGGGGATCTTCGCCGGGCCGCCG
>Ga0335071_10007368_pt1 | contig 11310 bp, 15 predicted proteins | sample Lox_Sample_15_FD_206724 | JGI IMG/M metagenome (GOLD analysis project Ga0335071, IMG submission 206724) | Soil microbial communities from Loxahatchee National Wildlife Refuge, Florida, United States - Lox_Sample_1.5 | ecosystem: Environmental > Terrestrial > Soil > Wetlands | place: USA...
CCTGCCTGGAGTGCCACATCACCGACGAACTGCGTGGCCAGAAGATCCCCAAGGCCGGCCAGAGCCATTTCTCGACGACGCGGAAACGCGCCGACGGCTCGCCCGACATCGAGATGGCGCGCTTCCAGTGCAACAACTGCCACGTGCCGCAAGTCGATGCCAAGCCGCTCGTCGACAGCCTGTTCGTCGGCGTCACCAAATAAGCGTCACCCCCCACCCCCAATCCGGAGCCAACATGAGAACACCCATTCGTCTGATCCTCCCGCTCATCCTCGTCGGCGGCGGCTCGTCCGGCAGCGCCCTGGCCGTCGACGCGGAGGCCGCCAAGGCGCTGATCCAGCAGAACAACTGCATGCAGTGTCACGGCGTCAAGCAGGACAAGGACGGACCGTCGTTTGCCAAATCGGCCGAGAAGTTCCGCGCCAAGCCCGACGGCGAGGAAGAAATCGTCAAGCACCTGACCTCCGGCCGCGAGGTGAAGCTCGCCGACGGCAGCAAGGAGAACCACAAGATCGTGAAGACGTTTCCGCCCAACGACATGGCGCAGGTCAAGAACCTCGCTGCCTTCATCCTGACCATCCAGCACTGATCCGGCCGAGTCAATCATGTCGAACCAGAATCAGGACGCGCCGGGAGGCAAGTCTTCGGGTTGGTGGGCGCTTCTGCGCCGCCCGAGCGTGAAGTACTCGGCACTCGGCCTCGTCGCGGGCGGCTTCATCGCCGGCATAGTCTTCTGGGGCGGATTCAACACCGGCATGGAGGCGACCAACACGCTCGAGTTCTGCACCGGTTGCCACGAGATGCGCGACACGGTCTTCCAGGAATACCAGTACACGATCCATTACACCAACCGCACCGGCGTGCGCGCGATCTGCTCCGATTGCCACGTCCCCAAGGACTGGACACACAAGATCCTGCGCAAGATCAAGGCGAGCGGCGAAGTATGGGGCAAGCTCACCGGCAGCATCGATAGCAAGGAGAAATTCGAGGCCAAGCGCCTGGAACTCGCCACGCACGAGTGGGAGCGCATGAAGGCGCGCGACTCGATCGAATGCCGCAACTGCCACAGCTTCGACGCCATGAGCGCCAGCCTGCAGAAGAAGACGCCCTACGAGAAGCACATGGCCGCGAAGGCCGAAGGCAAGAGCTGCATCGACTGCCACAAGGGCATCGCCCACAAGCTGCCCAAGGGCTACAAGGATCCGAACGTCAAGGAAGAGGAATGGTAGAACCTCTTCGCGCACACTTCCCCACCAAAACGTCCCACGGAGAACACTTGTGAACACGCCATTCAGCCGTCACGCAGCCTTCCTCGCTCTTTCCGCCGCCCTGGTGGCGATTTCGATTCCCGCTTCGGCGCAGGTCGACGACGATGCCGCCAGGAAGTTGTTCAAGCAGAACGACTGCACCAAGTGCCATGCCGTCGACAAGACCAAGAAGGGCCCGTCGCTGAAAAAGATCGCGGCCAAGTACAAGGAGAAGGGCCTCGATGAAAAGGACGCGGTCAAGCACATGACGGCCGGCAAGAAGGTCAAGCTCGAAGACGGCACCGAGGAGGAACACAAGATCATCGAGACGAAGGACGTCAAGGAGCAGACCAACCTCGCCCGCTGGATTCTGTCGCAGTAGAGTCTGCATTGCGCACGGCGTACCACGGGGGCTGACAACGGGCCGACGTCAGTCGGCGCAGTCTGGTTGTGCGCAGCCTGACTGGTTGGACGCCCCGAAGGGCGGCACTTTCGCGGGACGGCATGGGCCGATTCGGCCGTGATTTGGGGCACAATGCACGGCTTCATGCTCTCCGTTTCCGGTCTCTCCTGCGTCCGCGGCGAACGCCGCCTCTTTTCCGATCTCTCGTTCGAGCTCGGTGCCGGGGAATGGCTGCACGTCCAGGGCGAAAATGGTGCCGGCAAGACGACCCTGCTGCGCGCCCTGGTCGGGCTCTCGGCGCCCGCCGAGGGCGAGATCCGCTGGCGCGGCCAGCCGATTCGCGATCTTGCGGAGGACTATGGCCGCGACATGCTCTACCTCGGCCACTACGGGGCAGTAAAGGAGGAACTGACCCCGCTGGAGAACCTGCGCTTTTCGGCCGAACTCGACGGGCGCACGCTCGACGATGCCGAAGCCATTGCGGTCCTGCATCGCTTCGGCCTCAAGGGCCGCGAGGAACTGCCGGTGCGATTCCTGTCGGCCGGCCAGAAACGGCGCGTGTTGCTCTCGAGGCTTGCGACGCGACAATCGCCGCTGTGGATTCTCGACGAACCCTTCACCGCGCTCGACGTCAAGGCCGTCGACATGCTTTCAGGGATGATCGGCGCGCACCTCGCGGGCGGCGGCATGGCGATCCTCACAAGCCACCAGACGATGCCTCTGCCCGGCGGCCGGGCAATCAAGCTGTGAACGCACTGCTCGCCATCGTGCGCCGCGATCTCCTGATTGCGCTGCGCCGCAAGAGCGAAGTGCTGACGGCGCTGTTCTTCTTCATCATCGTCGTCAGCCTGTTTCCGCTCGGCATCGGCCCCGACGCGAAGCTCCTGAAGAAGATTGCCCCTGGCGTCATCTGGGTTGCTGCACTCCTATCGACGATGCTGTCGCTGAACCGCCTCTTCGCCACGGATCACGCGGACGGCACGCTCGAGCAGATGACGCTGTCGCCGACCCCCCTTGGACTGTTGGTCACCGGTAAAATAGTGGCGCACTGGCTGACGTCCGGCCTGCCGCTGGTCCTGCTGGCTCCAGTCCTGGGGATACAGTTCGATCTCGACCTGTCCGCGCTGGGCGTCCTTGCGGGCGCACTGCTGCTGGGCACGCCGCTGCTGTCCCTGATTGGCGCCATCGGCGCCGCGCTGACGCTGGGCGTCCGAGGCGGCGGAGTGCTCGTCAGTTTGCTGGTATTGCCGCTCTACGTACCGGCGTTGATCTTTGGCGCCGGCGCGGTCGAAGCCCACGTATCGGGTCTCGATCCGCAAGGGCATCTGTCGCTGCTGGCGGCGCTTCTGGCGCTCGCCGCATTTTTCGCGCCGTGGGCGACCACGGCGGCCTTGAGGGTTGCACTTGAATAACCGGATCATCAACTGGTTCAAGTTTGCGTCGCCGCAGAGCTTCTATCCCCTGACGGGACGGATGATTCCGTGGTTCTGGGCGCTCGCCGCCGCGTTCGGCGCCGCCGGCCTCTGGATCAGTTTCTTCGTCGCCCCCACCGACGCGGTGCAGGGCGAGGGATATCGCATCATCTTCATCCACGTGCCCGCTAGCTGGATGTCGATGTTCATCTACGTCGTGATGGCCGGCTGGGCCGGGCTCGGCCTCGCGCTCAACACGCGCCTGTCTGGCATGATGGCGCAGGCGCTGGCGCCCACGGGCGCGCTGATGGCTTTCATCAGCCTGTGGACAGGTGCGTTCTGGGGCAAGCCGATGTGGGGCACCTGGTGGGTGTGGGACGCGCGCCTGACTTCCGAGTTGATCCTGTTCTTCCTCTACATCGGCTTCATCGCGCTTCAGGCCGCCATCGACGACCCGCGCCGCGCCGACAAGGCGGGCGCCATCCTGGCGCTCGTCGGCGTCGTCAACGTGCCCATCATCTACTTCTCGGTCAAGTGGTGGAACACGCTGCACCAGGGCGCGTCGGTATCTCTGATGAAGTCGCCCTCGATGGCCCAGACCATGCTCTGGGGCATGCTCGTGATGGCGCTCGCCTTCTGGATGTACTCGATCGCAGTGGCGCTCATGCGCGTGCGGGCGATCATCCTCGAACGCGAGGCCTACACCGAGTGGGTGCGCGATTTGCCGGAGGTCAAGGAATGAACTGGGGATCTCCCGCAGACTTTTTCGCCATGGGCGGCTACGGACTTTACGTCTGGGGCAGCTTCGGTGTCTGCGCCGTGATCATGGTCATGGAACCGATCGTGGCCAGGATGCGTCAGAAGAACATTTTGCGTTCGCTCCGCCGCGAACGCCTGGCAGAGGAACTCGACAAGCAATGAAACCCCGTCACAAGCGCATCGCCCTCATCGTCGGAGGGCTCGCGGCCATCGGCATCGCCTCGACCTTCGTGCTCAATGCCCTCGACAGCAATATCGCGCTCTACATCACGCCGAGCGAAGTCGTCGCCGGCAAGGCGCCCAGGGGCAAGGCCTTCCGCATCGGCGGCATGGTGCGCGAGGGGACGCTCAGGCGCGACAACCTGACCGTGCACTTCGTCCTCACCGACACTGCAAAGGACATTCCCGTCGCCTACACGGGCATCCTTCCCGACCTCTTCAAGGAGGGCAAGGGTGCCGTCGTCCAGGGACACCTCGGCGAGGACGGCAACTTCACCGCTACCGAAGTGTTGGCGAAACACGACGAGAACTACATGCCACCTGCCGCCCAGCACGCGGTCGAGCAGGCGCAAAAAGCGCAAAGGACTCTCCAGCAATGATCCCCGAACTCGGCCACTTCGCACTCATCCTGTCGCTGCTGGTAGCGCTCGTCCTCGGCATCCTGCCGCTGGCCGGAGCCGCGCGCGGCAACGCCGCCTGGATCGCGCTTGCGCGTCCGGCTGCGCAGGCGCAATTCCTGCTGATCGCCACCTCCTTCGCCTGCCTCGGCTGGGCCTTCTATGCGAACGACTTCTCGGTCCAGTACGTCGCGCAGAACTCCAATTCGCTGCTGCCGACCGTCTATCGACTCGGCGCGGTCTGGGGCGGTCACGAAGGTTCGCTGCTGCTCTGGATGCTGATGCTCTCGGGCTGGACGCTTGCGGTGGCCGTGTTCTCGCGCCAGCTGCCCGAGATCATGGTGGCGCGCGTGCTTGGCGTGCTGGGTCTTGTCGCCGTCGGCCTGCTGCTGTTCATCCTGCTCACGTCGAATCCGTTCGCGCGCCTGCTGCCGGCCGCCGCCGACGGCCGCGACCTCAACCCGCTGCTGCAGGACCCCGGCCTCGTGTTCCATCCGCCGATGCTCTATATGGGCTACGTCGGTTTCTCCGTCGCCTTCGCGTTCGCCATCGCCGCCCTGCTTGCCGGCCAGCTCGACGCGGCCTGGGCACGCTGGTCGCGGCCCTGGACGATCGCGGCATGGATCTTCCTGACGCTGGGCATTGCGCTGGGCTCCCTGTGGGCCTACTACGAACTGGGCTGGGGCGGCTGGTGGTTCTGGGATCCGGTCGAGAACGCTTCTTTCATGCCCTGGCTCGTCGGCACAGCGCTGATCCATTCGCTGGCAGTCACCGAGAAGCGCGGCAGCTTCAAGAACTGGACCGTCCTGCTTGCCATCGGCGCGTTCTCGCTATCGCTGCTCGGTACATTCCTCGTCCGCTCCGGCGTGCTGACTTCGGTGCACGCGTTCGCCAGCGACCCGCGCCGCGGCATTTTCATCCTGATCCTGCTGGTGCTGGTGGTGGGGTCTTCCCTCACGCTGTTCGCCTGGCGCGCGCCCAAAGTGAGCCTGGGCGGTGCCTTTGCGCTCGTGTCGCGCGAGACGCTGCTGCTCGTGAACAACGTGCTGCTGGTGGTGGCTGCCGGCTCGGTGCTGCTCGGCACGCTCTACCCGCTGCTGATCGACGCGCTGAACCTCGGCAAGCTTTCGGTCGGTCCGCCCTACTTCAACGCCGTGTTCGTGCCGATCATGGTGCCGCTGCTGTTCCTGGTCGCCGCGGGCCCGATCGCGCGCTGGAAGCATGCCGACCTCAAGGACATCGGCCGCCGGCTGGTCGGGGCTGCCGTTCTGGCCCTGATCGCAGGCGTGGGCCTGCCGTTCCTGGCCGGCGCGTGGACGCCTCTGGTGGCGGTCGGACTTCTGGCGGCCATCTGGATTGCGGCGGCGACGTTCATGCGGGTCTATGAGCGCGTCCGCAAAGGTTCGGCACCGCCGAGTTTCTGGGGCATGCATCTCGCGCATCTGGGTGTGGCGGTATTCGTCGTCGGCGTCACCATGGTGGGCGGCTACCAGGACGAGCGCGACGTGCGCATGGGACCGGGCGACACGGTCAACGTCGGCGGTTACACCTTCACCTTCGTCGGCGTACGCGAGTCGCAGGGGCCGAACTACAAGGCCTTCGTCGGCGACGTCGATCTTTCCAGTGATGGCAAGGTAATCAGGCGCCTGAACCCCGAGAAACGCAACTATGTTTCCTCCGGCATGCCCATGACCGAAGCTGCCATCGACGCCGGTTTCACCCGCGACGTTTATGTCTCGCTGGGCGAACCGCTCGAGAATGGCGACTGGGCAGTACGTGTGTATTACAAGCCCTTCGTGCACTGGATCTGGTTTGGCTGCCTCTTCATGGCGCTGGGCGGACTGCTTGCCGCCGCCGATCGCCGCTATCGCCTCAAGGTCCGCTCCGCCGCCGCCTGCGCCGCCCTGGAGGGAATCGCACCGTGAACCGCTTCCTGCTGCCGCTCGGACTGTTCATCATCCTGGTCGGTTTCCTCGCCGTGGGCCTCAACCGTGATCCGCGCGAGGTGCCGTCGCCCCTGATCGACAGGCCGGCACCGGCCTTCAGCGTTCCGCAACTCGGCGCTCCCGACCGGAGCTTCTCGCCGAAGGAAATGCTCGGCAAGGTATGGCTCCTGAACGTCTGGGCCTCATGGTGCGTGTCCTGCCGCGAGGAGCACCCGGTGCTGGTCGAGTACGCGAAGTCGACCGGCATCACGGTAATCGGTCTCGACTACAAGGACCAGCGCGAGGACGGCATGCGCTGGCTGACGCGCTTCGGCAACCCCTATGTGCTCTCGGCCTTCGATGCCGACGGTCGGGTCGGCATCGACTACGGCGTCTATGGCGTGCCCGAAACTTACGTGATCGACAAGAACGGCACTATCCGCTACAAGCAGATCGGTCCGGTCACGCCCGACGTGATGGACAAGAAGATCCTGCCGATGATGAAGGAACTGGAAAAGTGAGATTCCTAGCAATTGTCATGACGGCGCTGTGCCTCGCGGGACCCGCACTGGCCAGGGACGCGGCGCCGCTGGCGCAGAACGAAGCCGTGGAGAAGCGCCTCATCCGCCTCGCGGAGGATCTGCGCTGCCTCGTGTGCCAGAACCAGTCGCTGGCCGAATCGCACGCCGATCTCGCGGAAGACTTGCGCCGCGAGGTGCGGGGCCTGATCGAGCAGGGCAAGAGCGATGCCGAGATCAAGGACTTCCTGGTCAGCCGCTACGGCGATTTCGTGCTCTACCAGCCGCCGGTGAAACCGACGACCTGGCTCTTGTGGGCCGGCCCGTTCGTCTTGCTCGTGGTCGGCGTGGCGGTGCTGATCGTCTACCTGCGCCGGCGCGGCAGCCGCGTCGAAGAGACCCCGTTGACCGAAGAGGACCGGCGGCGCGCCGAAGCCCTGCTGAAGGACGAACAATGACCGTTTTCCTGATTGCTGCGGCGCTGGTGCTGGCGGCCAGCCTTGCCCTGCTCGCCCGCCCCTGGTGGCGCAACCGGCACCAGGCGACCGAAAGCCGGCGCGCGCTCAATGCCGCCATCTACCGCGACCAGATCCTCGAAATCGAGCACGATCGCGCCAGCGGACAGCTGAGTGAAACCGACTTCCAGGACGCGCAAAGCGAATTGCAGCGCCGTCTGCTCGATGACGCGACCACCACCGACGCCACACAGACGTTGCCGGCGCATCCGAAGCGGACCTTGTTCGCATTGCTCGCCGTGCTGCCGCTCGCCGCCGTCGGACTTTACCTTTGGCTCGGCAATCCGGCCGCGCTTGAACAGGCGGCACGGGGCGATTTCTCGCAGGCCGACATCGACAAGATGGTGGCCGGGCTCGCCGCCAAGCTCGAGAGTGAACCGGACAACCTGCAGGGCTGGGTGATGTTGGCGCGTTCGTACAAGGCCATGCATCGCCTGCCGGAAGCCGAGCGCGCATTCGAGAAGGCCATGCCGCTGGTCGAGAAGGATCCCCAGCTCTTGTCCGATTACGCCGACCTTATCGCCAGCAAGACCGGCAATCTGGAAGGACGTCCCGAGCAGCTGATTGCGCAGGCGCTGGCGCTCGATCCGGACCACCTGCAATCGCTCTGGCTCGCGGGCACCGCCGCTTTCAACCGCAAGGACTACGCGAAGGCCGCCGACCACTGGGAGCGCGCAGTGCGGCAACTGCCGCCCGATTCCGAGGACGCCCAGATGCTCGCCAACATCATCGCCGAAGCCAGGCAGAAGGCCGGTTCCGGCGCGGCCGTCGCCACGGGCGCGAAGGTGGTCGCCGCGGGAACGAAGGCTGCCGCCGCCGGCACGGGCCTCGCGGGGCGCATCGAACTGGCGGCTGCCCTGACGGGGCAGGCTGCACTTTCGGATACGGTGTTCATCGTCGCCCGCGCGGTCGGCGGCGGACCGATGCCGCTGGCGGCCAAGCGCGCGCGCGTCGCCGACCTGCCGATGGACTTCACGCTCGACGACGCCGATGCGCTCATGCCCGGACGCAGCCTCTCTTCGGCTCAGTCCGTCCAGGTGGAGGCGCGCATCTCGAAAAGCGGCGACGCCAAATCGATGCCCGGAGATTTTTCGGGAGTTTCGCGCCCGGTCAAGCCGGGCACCAAGGGCATGCGGCTGACGATCGACAAGGTCGTGCAGTAACGGCCCTCAAGAGTCAGCCCCCATGGTACGCCGTGCAAAGGCGTACCCTCAGTTGATGTCGTAGTAATACGGCTTTTGCGGCACCTCGGCCTCGGCCAGGCGGCGCTCGGCGTCCTGGTCCTGCGGCGGCTTGTCCCACCACAGCGCGCGGCCGCTCTTTTGCACCTGCGATTCCTGCGGATGCTTCTCCATCCACTCGCGCATCCACTTCGTGTGATCCGACTCGTACTCGGCCATGCCGCTCCTCCTCTTCAATCCTTGATGCGATAGATGCGCACGACATCCGGGATGCGGCGCAAGCGCCGCAGGACGCTCGCCAGATGCACGCGATTGCCCACCTGGATCGTGAAATACAAGGTCGTCGTCGCGCCGCGATCGTCGTCCATGCTGACGTTGGAAATGTTCGACTGCTCCTCGGCGATGGCGGCGGCGATCTTCGCCAGCACGCCGCGCTTGTTGTCGGCGACGATGCGCAATCCGACCTCGAAGGCGCCGCGCACGTCGGGTTCCCAGTCGACATCCACCCAGTCGTTGCGCTCGCCGCGCTGGCGGGCGACGACGTTGCAATCGTGCGTATGCACCACCAGCCCCTGGCCCTTGCGGATGATGCCCACGATCGGGTCGCCCGGAATCGGCCGGCAGCATTTCGCGAGCTGCACGGCGACGCCTTCGGTGCCCCGGATCAGGATGGTGTTGGCTTGCCGCGCTTCGGTTTCGCGCGCCGTTTCCGCGTCCGGGCGTTCGCGCAGTTCCACCAAACGCCGCGCCACGATGGCCGGCAGGCGCACGCCAAGGCCGATCTCGGTCAGCACCTGGCGGCGGTCCTTGGGTGCAAACTCGCGCAGGAAGCGGTCCCACGCCGTGGCATCGATTTCGCCGCTTTCGATGCCGTAGTTGCGCAGCGCCTGCGCCAGCAGCCGCTCGCCGAGCGCGGCGGATTCTTCCTGCTGCTGCGTCTTCAGGAAATGCCGGATCTGCGCGCGCGCCTTGCCCGTGACGACGTAGGAGAGCCAGGCCGGATTGGGACTGGCGGAAATCGCGGTCACGATCTCGACGCGGTCGCCGTTCTTCAATTCGGTGCGCAGCGGCATCGACTCGAAGTTGATGCGGCAGGCGACGCAGCGGTTGCCGATGTCGGTGTGCACCGCATAGGCGAAGTCGACTGCGGTGGCGCCGCGCGGCAGCGCGAGGATCTTGCCGCGTGGCGTGAAGACATAGACCTCGCCCGGGAACAGGTCGACCTTGACGTGTTCGAGGAACTCCGCCGAGTCGCCCGAGGCCGACTGCAGTTCGAGCAGCGACTGCAGCCACTTGTGCGTCGTGCGCTGCAGGTCCGAGAGCGCCTGTTCATCCTTGTAGAGCCAGTGCGATGCGACTCCGGATTCGGCGACGTGATGCATTTCCGCCGTGCGGATCTGCGCTTCCACGGGCGTGCCGTAGGGACCGATCAGCGTCGTGTGCAGCGACTGGTAACCGTTCGCCTTCGGAATCGCGATGTAGTCCTTGATCTTGCCCGGCACGGGTTTGTAGAGGCCGTGCAGCGCGCCCATGGCGAGATAGCAGGTGGGCACGTCCTTGACGATGATGCGGAAGCCGTAGATGTCGAGCACCTGCGAGAAGGTCAGGTGCTTCTCGCGCATCTTGCGGTAGATGCCATAGAGGTGCTTCTCGCGCCCCACGACTTCGGCCTGGATGCCGCACTCGGGCAGGCGGTGGCGGATCGCCTCGAGGATCTTGCCGACCACTTCGCGCCGGTTGCCGCGCGCCTGGCGCACGGCTTTCACGAGCACGCGGTAGCGCACGGGATAGAGATGCCGGAACGCGAGTTCCTGCAGCTCGCGGTAGAGGCTGTTGAGGCCGAGGCGGTTGGCAATCGGTGCGTAGATCTCGAGCGTCTCGCGCGCGATGCGTCGGCGCTTGTCCGGGCGCATGACGTCGAGCGTGCGCATGTTGTGCAGGCGGTCGGCGAGCTTGATCAGGATGACGCGCACGTCGCGCGCCATGGCCAGCAGCATCTTGCGGAAGTTTTCGGCCTGGGCTTCCTCGTAGGACTGGTTCTCGATGCGGTCCAGCTTGGAGACGCCGTCGACCAGTTCCGCGGCGACCTTGCCGAAGCGCTCGGTGATCTGCTCCTTGCTGATGGCCGTGTCCTCCATCACGTCGTGGAGGAGCGCCGCAATCAGCGCCTGCGCGTCGAGCCGCCAGTTGGCCAGGGTGCCGGCCACGGCCAGGGGATGCGAGACGTAGGGTTCGCCGCTGCTGCGGTACTGGCCCGCGTGCGCCTCGGCGGAGAATTGGTAGGCGCCTTCGACCTGTGCCGCGTCCTCGGGCTTGAGGTAGCTGGCGATGCTGGCGCGGAAGCGGTCGAGGTCCTCCATGAGGTCGACCGGCGGATGCAGATCGGCAGGCAGTACCGACGCCTCGTCGGCGGCAGGCGCCGATGGGCGCAGGAAACGCGGCGAGAACGGGAGAATGGCCGCCATGGTTCCCGCCCCGCCTACATGGTCAGGCCTGGCCGCGGTTGAGAAGCTCCAAACCGTACTTGCCGGCGGCCAGTTCGCGCAGGGCAATAACGGTGGGCTTGTCCCGGTCCACCTCGACCATCGGCGTGCTGCCGAGCGTCAGCTGGCGGGCGCGGTAAGTAGCGACCAAGGTCAGTTCGAAACGGTTCGAAATTCTCTTCAGGCAATCATCGACGGTGACACGGGCCATGGGGCAATCCTTCCATTCAATTCTGTTCGAGAAAGCGGA
>Ga0335071_10007369_pt1 | contig 11308 bp, 9 predicted proteins | sample Lox_Sample_15_FD_206724 | JGI IMG/M metagenome (GOLD analysis project Ga0335071, IMG submission 206724) | Soil microbial communities from Loxahatchee National Wildlife Refuge, Florida, United States - Lox_Sample_1.5 | ecosystem: Environmental > Terrestrial > Soil > Wetlands | place: USA: Florida...
AATGACGATACTTCGTATCTTGGGGACGTCCAGCCAGGGGAGTCGGTCACGGCAAAATATGAAATAAGTGCCGCCGGCGGGGCGGTTGCAAAGGATTATGCCATCGATTCAGAAGTACGGTACCGCGACTCGCTTGGAAACAGCCAGATATCGGATACCGTCAAAATTCCCATCAGCGTCGTCGATCCGACGCCGGCAGGAAAAGTGGCTGCAGTCCTGCCGTTCGTCCTCGTCGTACTGGTTGCCGCCTGTCTTACCGGGTATTATGTAGTTGTAGTGCGAAACAAAAAGTGATGTTTTCATGGCCCGGTCCGCTTCCGGAACCCCAGGTGCGGACCATAGAGGACCTTCGCGGGGTCCTTGCCGATGCCCGCTGCAGACAGGAGGGTCCCGCTTATTTTATGTACCGGGACCTTGCAAAATCAGAATTCGACCAGACTTGGCTTGCCGGTCACCTGCTCAGGTACGATGTCACGGTCATCCCGCCGGCGGTAATCTGCGGCGAGTTTGTGAAGACCAAAGGGCACTTCCACCCCAATAACCCCGCCGGTTACGGGTACCCGGAGATTTACGAGATCATCGAAGGAAAAGCCGGATACCTGCTCCAGGAAAACAGGCTTAACGACGCCGTATTAGTAAAAGCCTCCAAAGGTGATACGGTACTTATCCCTCCCGGATACGGGCATGTAACAATAAATCCAGGTACGGAAACGCTTGTTATGGCGAACATCGTCTCGACAGCATTCGAAAGTTGCTACGGCGAATACGAATCGCGCCACGGGGCGGCCTATTATTGCATGGACGACGGGACATTCCGCCCGAATCCCGGATACCCCGCGATCCCCCCGTTACGCCACCTCGAGGCCTGTAACTTCGATGGCTTCCCTGGTCTCGGGAAGGGCGGGTTGTACGACCTGGTCTGCAATGAAGAGGCACTCGTATTTCTCAATAATCCCGAAAAATTTGAATTCGGCCGCGTCCTGAACGGTTAAAGCAGGCTTTGGCTCTTCCTTTTGTGCTCGGCTTTCTTAACAAGCGCCAAGACCTTCTCTTCTTCGGGTGTCCCCGCCTGCCAGCCGTTTCCTTCGAGCGATTCGAGGGCCCGGTCGATCTCGCTGTAGCTGATCCCCAGCTCCTCCTCGTCCTTCTGCCCCTGCCACAAACCCGCTGACGGCGCTTTCGAAATAATCGTTTCCGGTATGCCGAGGTCGCGGGCTGCTTCGAACACTCCCGACTTGTACAGGTGGATAATCGGCTGGAAATCCGCCGCATTGTCACCGAATTTTGTTGTGTAGCCAAGCAGGTATTCGGTGCGGTTCGAAGTCCCGCATACGAGGCGGTCCTCCCGGTTCGCATAATAGTACAGGACGGTCATCCTGGTCCTCGCCATGATGTTACCGATGAGCACCGGGGATTCGAGGAAACCGGGTATAGAACGGTAAGCATCGAGGATCGGCTCGATATCGATAATCTCGTGCCTCATCCCAAGCATCGACGATAATGCCTGTGCATCCCTGATATCCTCCTCGGGTGTCACGTTAGTCGGGAGCGTCAGGCCGAGCACGTTCTCGCCGCTGACTGCCCTGCAGCACATTGCTGCCGCTACCGAAGAGTCAACGCCGCCGCTCAGTCCGATGACAATACCCCGCCCGCCGCTGCTCCACACGATATACCGGATCATCTGCTCGATCCGGCCAAGTGCACAATTCCTGTCTTCGTCCATACGTTCACCATCCCGTTAACAGAGCCTGATAAATTTTTTCAGTTGGTCGATAGTCCCTGTAGCGATGAGGGAATCCCCTTCTTTAATCGTCTCCCCAGGTATAGGCGTAACGATTGCCTTCTCCCCGCTTTCAATTCCTATAATCCTTGCTCCCGTCTTCTTTTCCAGCCATCCTATCGATGTACCGGGGTTTTTCATCATATGTTTCTTCACGACCTTGTGATCGAAGGGGAGATCGAGGATCACCTGGACAATGTCGGAGAGGACCACCCTGCCGATCACCTGTCCCCCGATCGTCGGCAGGAGGGCGACGTAATCGGCCCCGGCCCGGTAGAGTTTTTCAACAGATCCGTGTTCATTTGCCCGCGCAAGGATCCTGATCCCGGGGTTTATGTCGCGGGCCATCAGTGTCGTAAAAATATTGATATCGTCATCGTTCAGGGCGATCAGACAGTACCGGGCCTCGCCGATGTCAGCCCGGCGCAGGACATCCTCATCTTCGGCATTACCGACGACACCCCTGGCCTCTTGTTTTTTCTGGTCGATTACCGTGCAGGATATACCCCTCTCAGTCAGTTCATGATATGCGGCCCGTCCGACATCCCCATAACCCGCGATGATCGCAACATTCTTTCCGCCATCAAGTGAGACGAATTCCTTCTCGATCATTTCCGGGATCCGGTCGCGGGGACCGATAAGGAACAGCCCGCTCGAATAGTCGATAATTTCGTCAACGCCTGGATGGAATACAAATTTGCCGCCCCTGGCGAGAAACAATGTATAGACCCCGTACTTGTTCAAGAGTTCGAGGTCTCTGAGCGTTTTTCCGGCGGCTTTCGTGCCCGCCATGATTGGGATATGTACAATCCGTAATATCCCCTCGTAGGAACTGATGCTGTCGAGAAGGATCTGATCCGAACCGCTCATCAGGTCCATAGGGGCGATATGCGGGGAGGTGAGCTCTGCATGACGGGCGAGCATCCTTCCCGTGACATGCTTTGGAGAAAGGACATATTCGGCACCTGCATCCCTCAGATACCGGTCGAACGAGAGCTTATCGACCACGGCAATGATCCTGCCCGGCGTCTGTTCCCGTATTCCGAGGATGATCGTAGCCGTTGTCCTTTCGTCTTCGCAAACGATCACGTTGCTCGCGTACTGCAGCCAACCCCCCGACCAGGTGGAAGGGTTGCCGTAATCACCCCATACCGTAAATACCCTGTCGCGGTGTTTCTTCGCAGCCTCTCTTACCGTAAGTTCGTCGTCGTCGATAATGACGATCTCGAGATCTGAGATCATCAGGCTCTCGATCAATGCCCTTGCGAGCTCTCCGTACCCGATGATTACGACGTGATCTTTGACTTTGTGAGGTGTCTTCTGGGGAGGGGATGTCTGCAGAATCGAGGAGAGATACGGGGCAATGAGAAGCGGAATAATCATGAAGATGATGGTGATCCCCGTGATCATCATGATGATGGTGAATATGACGGTAAGGTCGTTCTGGAACGGCATGAGTTCCCCGTACCCGGTCGTGGAAATGGTCTCCATGACAAACAAGAGGGCTTTAGGCCATGTAATTGATTTTCCTTCAAGGATAGGATAAAGATAATGAAATAAGACTGTGTATGCCGCCAGTTCCAGGAAAAAAAGGAGAAAAAATATCCGGATCTTGTACTCTGCCGGGCTATGGATAAGCTTGTACAAAAATCCTTTCCTGCTGTGGGGCATGACTATCTCTCCTCCGGTGGTGTATCGCCCTGTTGCCTGGCGAGGTCTGTGATATCGTCCCAGATATTCACGAACGCGAACCGGGCTCCCGGATGCCCAAGACTGAATTCTTCGAGAAGCCTGCCGATGAAGCTCTCCTGCGATGACTGATCGCAACGTATCGCACCCGGTGCACAGGTCCCGGCAACCGTCTCCCCGTAGATAGTGAGTTCTGGTGCCGGGATGTGCATAAAAGGTCGGATTATCCGAATTCCGGTTTTCCTCTCCCGGCCAGCCCTTTCCGGTCCCGGAATTTCTCCACAAACTGCCTTCCAGAGTGCCCACTCGGCATGGTCTTCGAGTGTGTATGGCATGGCAAGCACCGTGGCATTATTGCGCTTCGCTGCCATACAGAGAGAATATTCAAGGTCATTCTTTGTTCTGAACGGATCGTTCGATCCACCGGACCGGCCCCTCCCGTGCAAGCCTGCGGGGAATCCCGGGTCGGTATCGGGATGAGGGGATTGCTCTGATACGGACCGGGAACCAATTTTTTCATGTTTTCCAGGACCGATTGGACAGGTGCTGATGTCCTTTCTCCCGTTGACGAGCGCCCGTACGAAATCAGTAAGGGCAATGCTATGAGGGTCTCCGGTGCAGGGGAATGCGATCCTGTCTCCCGGCCTGATCCATGAATGGAGGCGGACCGTTCTTTTACCTTTTTTCCTGATATCCTCCACGAGATGGTGGGCACAGAACGAAAGACCGGAATATGGCTGAAAAATTACAGCCGGCCTGCCGCACCTGTTGCAATCCATGTCTGCTACCAGATTAACCTTTATCATCCGGATAGATAAAATGTGTAGAAAGATGGCAATTTCCGCCGATGACATCAGGGCTCTCCACTCTTACGAACTAGCAATACTCAGGGCGCTTGAACGCCTCATGAAACGGTACCGATGGGTGCCCCTCGATATCCTCGGACGATCGGTCGGGCTGTCCGAATCTGAGGTAATGTTCAGGCTCGGGAAGCTGATGGAGAAAGGGATGGTCAGGTACGATACGGTGCCCTATGAAGGTTATTCCCTGATTTTCGGTGGCTACGATTCGCTCGCCCTTTCTGCCCTTGCGACAAGGGGGACGGTCAGTGCCCTCGGTTGCAGGATCGGCGAGGGAAAGGAGTCTGTTGTCTATGAAGGGCTCGGGCTCGGTCCGTTAGCACTCAAATTCCATCATGTCGGCCAGCGGTCGTTCCAGTCGGTCCGCTTAAACCGGGACTACATGCCCGTGCAGGTCCACTGCCCCTGGATCTTTGCCTCTAAACACTCGGCTGAACGCGAATTCCTCGCCTTGAAAACACTTCATCCCCATGTCCGTGTACCGCTTCCGGTCGACTTGAACAGGCACGTCGTGGTGATGGAATTTATCGATGGCGTAACCTTAAACCAGGCGGTCGTTTCGGAACCTGAAGAAGTCAGGGAGGAGATCATCGGGGAGCTCCGGAATACCTACAGGCAGGGGATTGTTCATGCGGATTTCTCAGAATTCAACGTAATGGCGGGTGAACGCGGGTGCACCATCATCGACTGGCCCCAGTGGATCGGGACCGACCATCCGAATTCAGAGGCGGTCCTCACCCACGACCTGGAGACGATCCTCGGTTATTTCCTCCGAAAATATAAATTGTCGTACGAACTTTCGGATGTATTGGAATGCGTGACCAGCTGAGGGTTTTCGGTATCGATATTATCGGGGGCTCGGTGCGGTCGAGATCGAGGAGGCCGCAATACGCCCTCGTCAGGATGTCGGGAGACGCGGTCACCGCGGAAGATGAGGTCAGTGCATTCCGTCTGTTCCGGATGCTTGCCATCGAACAGCCCGATATTCTTGCTGTTGACAGCATTCAGGAGATATCTGCCGATCAACGCGAGCTGTTCTCTTTTATGCAGGCGCTTCCTCCGGCAACGCGGCTCGTCCAGGTGACGGGCGGGGACCGGAAAGAATCGCTGGTAAAGGTCGCAAGCCGCTTCAACATCAGCTTCAACCGTCTCGATCCCTTCGATGAAGCCCGGACAATCGCCCGTGTCGCTTCGCTGGGAGCAGGGGCCGAAGTGATCGCCTTCGAAAACAGTTGCGATGTGGTCGTAACCCGGCACCGCTCGCCCGGGAAGGGTGGCTGGAGCCAGAACCGGTATGTGCGGAAGATCCACGGGGCAGTACAGCAGCGGGGCCGGGAGATCGAGATGGACCTGACGGCCGCCGGGATACGGTACGAGAAGAAGGAGATAAAAGCATTCGGCGGCAGCAGTAAGGTATCTTTCCGGGTGTTTGCGGCACGTGAAAAGCTGCCGGTGACGACGTACCGGGGAGCCGATGTCCAGGTCAGGATCAGCGGGAGAAAGCTCGATCGGATCACGTTCCGACCGGTATCGGCGCGTCCCAAGTACCTGATCGTTGGTGTCGATCCGGGGACAACCACTGCCGTGGCGGCCCTCGACCTCGAAGGAAACCTCCTGTACCTCAGTAGTTCCCGACAGACTTCCCTGTCCGATGTTACGGGATCGTTGTATAAAGTCGGCAAACCCCTGATTGTTGCAAGCGACGTCAGGGACATGCCCTTTTCAGTAGAGAAAATCAGGCGGACATTCAATGCGATCGGATATTCCCCGCGGCAGGACGTGCCCGTAGATGAAAAGACCGGGTATACCGCGCCGTACCATTATGCAAACGATCATGAGAGGGATGCATTATCGGCCGCACTCGAAGCGTACCGGCATTATAAGAATAAATTCCAGCATGTCACCCGGCGGGTGCCTCCGGGACACGACCTTGATGAAGTCAAAGCCGGACTGATCAGGGGCCTTTCCCTTGAACAGGTCCTCGGCGAGATAAAGGTAATAAAACCGAAAAACGACCTGCCCGAGGTCCGGGAGAGGACAGACCCGAAAACCGATGAACGGGTCAGGGTACTCGACGGGATGGTCAAACGCCTCAGGAGTTACGTCCAGGAACTGCAGGAAGGTCTCCAGGAGAGAGACCACGAGATCGTCAAATTACAGTCGCGGATACGCAAGATACGGTCGACCCGGGATGCCGCGGTACAGAAAGACACCGAAGTCCTGAAGCGGGACACGGTGATTCGGAGCCTGAAGCGGAGGCTCCACCGGGAAGAGCGGTCGAACAGGAACCTCAGGAAAAGGATAGAACGCCAGAAAAAGATCGAGGAGATCGCGATATCGGGAGATTCCATACCGGTAAGGATACTGCCCGCCCTTACAAAGGACGCGATCAGGGCACTCTCGGACGATCCAGGGATCGACCGCGGCGACGTAATCTATCTCGTCCGTACCGACGGCTGGGGAAGCAGCAGCATTAGGGAGCTCTCCGATATGCTGGTCGGGGCCGTGATATCGGGGCCCGGCAATCCGTCAGTGCGTGACCCGCAGCTCTACCGGGCCTGTCTCGAACACGGTATCCCGCTCTTAAACGGGCTTGAAATCCCGGTCCTCATCAGGGGAAGGATTGGTATTGCAAAGAAGGATACCTTCGAATCCTGCCGCCTGGAATGGGATAAAGAGTTCAGGGACTTCGAAGCCGATAAAAAAGCCCGCCAGATCGAGGACCTCTTTAAACATTACCAGACGGAACGGGGGAAGGAGATGAAAAAAATTGGATGAGAGGGGGCTGCTCGAGGTCGTCAAGGGGGTCATCGGGGATGAGTGCTGCCTCGATGATTGCGCGGTATTTTCCTGCAACGGGCATCAAATAGTTGTAACAACCGATATGCTCCATACCATGGCTGATTTTCCGGAACATATGTCTGACTGGCAGATCGGCTGGATGAGTGCTGCGGTGACATTATCAGATATCGCTGCGATGGGGGCAAAGCCTGTGATGATCCTCCTTGCCGTCGGGCTGGACAGGCCCACGCGTCTTTTGGATATCATGAGAGGTGCCGAGGCATGTTGTGTCTCGGTCGGGACCCACGTGGCCGGAGGGGACATCGACCATCACCAGGAACTTACCATCGTCAGCACGGGTATCGGCTACGGCAAACAGGGCAAGGTCATACGCCGCAGCGGTTCCCGGCCCGGCGATCGAATCGGCGTGACAGGAACTCCCGGACAGGCACAGGCCGCGTTATCGGGGCACCGGGAATTTGACCGGGCCCTGCTGGAACCAAGACCCATGATCAGGGAAGGCATGCTCCTGGCATCGGGAGGGGCAACGTCCATGATGGATATCAGCGACGGGCTTTCTCTCTCCCTCTATGACATGCTCGCTGCGAATTCGTGCGGGTACTCGGTCAGGTCATCGGAACTGCCCCTTCCGCCAGGCATACCCAGGGATCATGCCCTCCCCATGGCGCTGTACGGAGGGGGAGATTTCGGTCTGCTCTTTACCATCCCAAAAGATAAGCTTCCCGTCCATGGCGTGGATTATACCCTTATCGGAGAAGTCATCCCCGGCCGTGAGGTCCTCCTCGACGGTGTCCCGCTAAAGAAACGGGGCTATGAACACACATGGGCTTAGGGATGAGCCGGAGACTGGTATGTTGTCCGGGAACAGGATTATCATCCAGGTCCAGTCCCTATCGCAACCAAGGGCGCCACAGCGGCGGGGCAGAGCCCCGGGAGTGTCAGATTATAATTACCATTTAAATTAGATTCTGCTGAATTTCTCAATCTTTTCTGAAACGTCACTTTGACAGGGGGATCCACCCCCCCTTCGTACCCCACCGATAAAGGACAGCCGGTTGCAGTGATTCAGGATTGAGAATTAACCGGTTCCTGTGCCGTCACTATCCCGGCCTGGGTCGTCGCAGCGGTGGGGCGGAGCCGGGGGTGTCAGGTTGTCAGAAAAGTTCAGATTATCGATCGCAGGCGTTTTGGAAGGAACAGGTTATCCGGGAGTTCGGCATGGATGAATGCCCTGAAACATAGTCCCTCCTGGACTCCTGCCACTTTGCAGTAAGAGGGTCAAAAAAATATGGAATACAGGGAAGCCGACTGACTTCCCTGTCACCGCACGAACGAGCGGTGCGATATATCTGATTAGTTGTGGGGTGCAGACGTGTAACTCACGGATTTTGCCAGGTCGAACAGTCCGTCCACCGATGTGACATCGTGGTATTCCACCGTTGAATCCGGTGCCGTGGAGTTGTCGTTGCCACCCTGGATGTCTGCATTGACGTACGCCGTTCCGGTACCTACTGCCCCGCCTGAAATGTCGCCTGGTGTCTGGTTGATCCCCTGGGCTGCTATCGAGTAGTCGAGGGCTACCGGTGTCCCTGGCGTATCGGAGATGACCCTTGCATCGTTGGTTGTATGCGCCGACACCTGGCTTACATCCAGCGTGCTGCCTGCCTGGACGATCTCATTCGATGCAGGTGCTACGGCTGCTCCCGGTGATCCCGCTCCGAATGCACAGCTGAGTGGTCCGGTCACGTTTGTCGACATCGATGCGACGATGACATCTTCACTAGAGGTCATGCGGCCGCCGCCTTCGTCAGGAGAGGCATTGAACTCGATGATCTTATCGGTATGGAGGTTGTCTCCCGCGACATTCTTATCGTTGGTATCGACGGTCTGACTTTTCACATAAGTCGTGGTGCCGTGCACTGCCATCGTATCTTCAGTAGCCCCGATAATGCCAACCGTCTGCGAACTCTGGAGCGGCGGAGTCAGGTTCTGGCCGTTTGTCTGCTCGAGAGCAAGTGACTGGTGGTCCTGGAAATTACCTTGCGATGCCGCAGATGTCTGTACTGTGATTACTGCAGTCTCATTCCCAGCCTCAACAGGATGTGCAGCCATGGCTGAACCGCCGGCCGCAAGAACGATCACCAATGCTGTGATGATCACTATCGATAGTCTCATCTTCATTTTCGCCACCTTGATCGATAATGTTGTAAGCATCGAAATTTTGACGTTGAAGTATTTAAAACTTGTCAGGACCCGGGATCATCAATCAATTCATCCAGGGATTTTTTGCGCAAAAAAAGAAGAATCCGGCATTATTAGTATAACCAGTCGGATCAATCAGCTTAACATATTGTTCAGGGCATTACAATAATGCAATGTATCGGATTATGGCTTTGTCATTAATTTCCCGATCTGGTTACAACGAGCTGCATCCATGAGGGAACTGGTAATGCTGCGAAATAAAAAAATTAGAATATTATTAGAATGTGACCGATATTGTCTTGGAAAAACCGGAGATCAGACCCGATGCCGATGCGGTCTCGGCATACTCGAAGTTGGACGATGGTGTCATACTGTTATACTTGAGGAATGCACTCATCGTTCCCGTTGCAGGCGTTGCCCCGAACCCATTGGCTGATATCTTGTAAAGCAGGGATTGCGGACTTGCGTAGCCTCCGATTGTCGACGCTCCGATCGTGGAGCTCAGCGAAACTCCGCTGACATCCATTGAACTGCCCGAAGTCGAATATCCAAGGAAAGAATCGGCATATGCGATTCCAGTGAATGCCAGCAGGGCTAGGAGTACCCCTGCGATTCCAATTGTCTTTATTGAAGTCATTTTCTATCCTCCGATTAGCTCTCTTATGCATGAACAATTCATTTGCCTGCGATAAAAACTTTCTTATCGGGCCAGTAGAGGCACGCGATTGGGGGAAATGCGAGTTTTTTTCCTTTTGCACGGTCAGAATGTTCGTCACCTGGTCTACCTTTATAATGATACACATTGAAAAATTATTATGAAAAATAGCTGGACCCTGGTCTTACTTGTCCTGATGATAACAGCATTTTTTTGTGGCTGTATAGGGACTAAAGACAATCCTATTATCGGTGATCAGGCTGCGCAGCTTCAGGCCCGGGCCCAGGAGCTGGCCCTGCAGGGAAAGTTCAATGAATCCCTTGCTTTGTATGATAATATCACTGCAAAGTACCCGGAAAATGCAAAGGGCTGGACAGGAAAAGGGGATATTCTGTACAAAATGGGCAGGATTAACGACTCCGCGGCCTCGTACAGTCAGGCATTGCATATCGATGCCAACAGCTCCCCGGCATGGAATGGACTGGGTAATGACAATTCGATGATGAAGGACTATAACCAGTCCTTAAAAGACTATGACAAAGCCCTCTCCCTGGACCCTGGCAATGCGCTGATCATGATCTCCCGGGGGGATACCCTCCGGAACCTGTCCCGGCTGAACGAGAGCATTTCGGCATACGATGATGCTCTCCGGATCAATGCGAGCCTTACCCGGGCATATATGGGGAAAGGAAAAGACCTGGCAATGCTTGGACGGAACGCCGATGCATTCGGGGCGTTCGACTCAGCCCTTGGTGCCGGTCAGAGTCCGGCTGGGGTCTGGGCGGCTAAGGGCGATGTCCTGAAGGATATCGGACGATACAACGATGCTCTCGTGGCTTACAACAATTCGGTCACCATCGATCCCAATGACCCCCAGGTATGGACATCCATTGGATTCGCCCTCAATTCTGTCGGCAGGTACAATGAAGCAGTTGCGGCATATAACCGGTCACTGACACTGTCTCCCGGAGATTCTGCGGCATGGGGTTACCGGGCCTTTGCAGAGAACAGCCTCGGAAAATTTAACGATGCCCTGAACTCAACTGACATGGCACTTGCGTTGGATAAAAACAACAGTCTCGCCTGGAACAACAGGGGATTTGCACTCAACAGCCTTGGCAGGTTCAATGATGCTGTCCAGGCTTACAATACCGCTATTAATATCTCCCCTAACCTTTCGGTTTCGTGGACAAATCTTGGGTTCGCCCTGAGCGGACAAGGAAAATACAACGACGCCCTGACGGCCTATAACCATGCCCTTGCGATAGATCCCAATATCTCCCTGGTGTGGGCCTACAAGGCGAGCGTGTATGTCAGGAC
>Ga0335071_10007370_pt1 | contig 11308 bp, 10 predicted proteins | sample Lox_Sample_15_FD_206724 | JGI IMG/M metagenome (GOLD analysis project Ga0335071, IMG submission 206724) | Soil microbial communities from Loxahatchee National Wildlife Refuge, Florida, United States - Lox_Sample_1.5 | ecosystem: Environmental > Terrestrial > Soil > Wetlands | place: USA...
ACGGCACCCGGGTCTGCGTCGGGACGCTGACGCATCGCCCGCGGGCGTCGTAGGCGAAGCCGCACAGGCCGCAGCGCACGAGGTCGCCATCGAGACGGCCGGCACTGAGCGGGTACGGCCGGTGGGCGCAGCGGTCCTCGAGGGCCACCACCTCCCCGCCGGTCCCGCGGAACAGCACGAGCGGGCGGTCCCCCGCCCGCCAGGCGGTCAGCTCACGGCCGATGCCGGCCGACGCCGTGAGGGCGTACCAGCAGTCGGTCGGCACCTCGGCGCTCGGGCGGGGGCGACCCAGCCGCGGTCGTGTCATCGCTGCGGACCCTTCGTCACAGGTCGAGGGTGAGTCGGTCGGAGCGGCAGCGCGAGACGCAGATCATCATGCTCTCGTTCGCCGCGCGCTCGTCGTCGCTGAGGATCGAGTCCCGGTGGTCCACGTCGCCGTCGAGGACGACCTGCTCGCAGGTGCCGCAGATCCCCTCGTGGCAGGAGCCGAGGATGCTGACCCCCGCGTCCTGCACGACGTCGAACACCGACTTGTCCGGTGGGACCGTCAGGGTGAGCCCGGAGCGCGCGAGCACCAGCTCGAACGCGTGCTCCTGCCGCGCCTCGGTCACCTTGGCCGCGAACCGCTCGAGGTGCAGCGACCCGGCCGGCCAGGACGCGCACCGCTGCTCCACCGCGGCGAGCAGCCCCTCGGGGCCGCAGCAGTAGACAAGGGTCTGTGGTTGCGGCGTCCCGAGCAGCCCGTCGAGATCCGGGAAGCCCGCCTCGTCCTGCGGGACGAGGCTGACCTTGTCGCCGTACGCCGAGAGCTCGTCGGTGAACGCCATCGAGGCCCGCGAGCGGCCGCCGTAGACCAGCCGCCAGTCGGCCCCTGCCGCCTCCGCCTCGGCGATCATCGGAAGCATCGGCGTGATCCCGATGCCACCAGCGATGAACAGGTAGCGCGGCGCGGACACCAGGGGGAAGTGGTTGCGCGGACCGCGCACGCGCACCCGGTCCCCAGCCGACAGCTCGTGGACCTTGACCGACCCGCCCCGGCTGTCGGGCGCCTTCAGCACGCCCACCCGGATCGTGTGGCTGTCCGAGGGGCTGCCGCACAGGGAATACTGGCGCACCAGGTCCGGCGCGAGGACCAGGTCGACGTGCGCACCCGGTGTCCACGGCGGCAGGGCGTCCCCGTCGGGGTCGGACAGGGTGAGGGCGACGACGTCCTCGGCGACGTGGTCCACCGCGTCGACCACGAGGTCCCCCTCGTGCTCCCGCAGCGTGGTGACGGTGCCGGTCACGCGATACCCCGCCTCACGCGACCTTGACGCGCACGGGGAAGCGCTTGACCCCGTTGACGAAGTTGCTCCGGACGCGGACGATCTCGCCGGACTGCTCGATCGACGCCAGCCGCGGCAGCAGGGTCTCGAACATGATCCGGATCTCCATGCGGGCCAGGTTCGCCCCGAGGCAGGTGTGGGGCCCCTTGCCGAAGGTCATGTGGTCGTTCGGGTAGCGCGTGAGGTCCAGGGTGTACGGGTCGGTGAACGCCGCGTCGTCGCGGTTGCCCGACGCGAACCAGGTGACGACCTTGTCGCCCGCCTTGATCTGCTGGCCGTGCATCTCGACGTCCCGGGTGGCCGTCCGGCGGAAGTGGTACACGGGTGAGGCGTAACGGAGCAGCTCCTCGACGGCGACCTGGCCCTTGTCCGGGTTGTCCCGCAGGTTGGCCAGCTGCTCAGGGTTGTCCATCAGCGCCTTCATCGCATGGCTGATGGCCTGCCGGGTCGTCTCGTTGCCGGCGACCACGAGCAGCAGGAAGTAGTTGTCGAAGTCGGTCGAGGAGAGCGGGACGCCGTCCTCGGGTATGCGGTTGACCAGCTTGCTGACCAGGTCCTCGCCCTCGCCCCCACGCCGCTCGGCGGCCAGCTGGCGGCCGTACTCGAAGATCTCCATCGACGCCGGCGAGCGGAAGGGCAGGTGCGAGTACTGCTCGGCCTCCGGGCTGTCGATGAGGACGCGTGCGTAGTCGGGGTCCGTGGCGCCGACGATCTCGTTGCCCCACGAGATGAGCTGCGGGGTGAAGTCCTCGGGCACGTCGAGCAGCCGGGCCAGCACCTGGATCGGGTAGTCGGCGGCGATGGCGTCGACGAAATCGAACTCCTCCTGCCGCAGCGCGCTGTCGACGGTCAGCTGGGCGAGCCCGCGCAGGAAGTCCTCGTAGCGGCGAAGCGACGCTGCGCTGAAGTCGCGCATGAGGAGCTTTCGAAGGGCCTGGTGGCGCGGTCCGTCGGTCTCCAGCATCGAGCGGCGCAGGTCCATGTACTCCTCGGGCGGCTCCTCGAGGTTGACGAAGCGCTCCGAGGTGAACATCTCCGGGTTCTTGTCCACCTCGACGATGTCCTCGAACCTCGTGACCGACCAGAAACCGCGGTTGCCGCCCGGCTCGGGGTTCCAGTGCACGGGAGCCTCGCGCCGCAGCGTGTCGAACATCCCCCACGCCTCGTTGCGGACGAAGACCTCGAGGTCGGCCAGGTCGACCTCGCTCAGGGGGACCGGGTCGTGCTGCATGAGGGGCTCCTCGGCTGGTTCGGCGGGTTCGGCGGGACGTGCGTGAGTCGACAGGGCTACAGGTGGTAGGAGTACTCGCGGAACTCCCAGTCGGTGACGAAGCGCTCGAAGCGCTCCACCTCGTTGCGTTTGTACGCGAGGAACGCCGTGACGAAGAACTCGCCGAGCACCTCGGCGAGGTCGGTGTCGGCCTCGAGGGCGTCGAGCGCGGCCGGGAGCGTCTGCGGCAGCATGGGCGAGATCTCGGGGTTGTAGCCGTAGCCCTCCAGCGGGGCCGGCAGCTCGACCTTGTCGCGGATGCCGAGGTAGCTGGCGGCACCCATGGCGGCGATGATCAGGTACGGGTTGGCGGTGGCGTCCCCCAGCCGTACCTCCATCCGCGAGCTCTGACCGCGCTCCGGCGGGATGCGCACCATGGCGCTGCGGTTGTCCAGGCCCCAGTCGATGAGCCAGGGCGCCAGGCTGTCCGGGCCGAAGCGCTTGTAGGAGTTGATGGTCGGGTTCGCGAGCGCGGCCAGCGCCGGCGCGTGCTGAAGCACGCCGGCGATGGCGTGGCGGCCCACGTCCGAGAGGCCGTACTCCCCGTCCGGGTCCCCGAAGACGTTGGTGCCCGAGGCGTGGGCGAGGGAGATGTGCAGGTGGAAGCCCGAGCCGCCCTCGTCGTTGAAGGGCTTCGCCATGAAGGTCGCGAGCTTGCCCTCGTGGCGCGCGATCTCCTGTACGGCCGACTTCATCCGAAACGCGCGGTCGGAGGCGTCGACGATCTCGCTGTGGTTCAGGTTCACCTCGAACTGACCGGCACAGAACTCGTGGTTGGCCGCGGTCACCTGCAGCCCGGCCTCGCGCATCTCGCGCAGCGTGCGCAGCAACAGTCCACCGGGGTCGCCCTTGCGGCCGACGACGTAGACGTTGCCGGGGCTGTCGGCGTAACGCGCGTAGCCGGGCTGGCGCGACCCGTCCGGCTCGCAGACGTAGTACTCCAGCTCCGGGCCGACGACCGCGTGGACACCGAGCTCCGCGAGGCGGTCGGCCACGCGTCGCACCACGTTGCGGGGCGCCTCCGGCACCGGGGTCCCGTCGGCGAGGAAGGCGTCGCCGAGGCAGCCCATCACCCCCGGCTCCCAGGGCAGTGGCTGAAGGGTCGAGAAGTCTGGGCGGACGAGGACGTCCGGCAGGCCGGCCTCGATGCCGCCCGGCATCGGGACGACGTCGCCCATGGGGGTCACGTGGTAGACACCCCGGCTGAAGGCCAGCCCGTGACCGACCGCGTTGGGCAGCTCGTCGATGAGCACGTCGCGGCCCCGGTCCACCCCGATGAGGTCGGAGTAGGAGATCCGCACGATGTCGATGCCACGCGCGCGGAGGGTCTCCACGACCTCGGTGACGTTCTGGTCCTGACTGGCCACGGAGCCTCCCAAAGTCGTTAGGGCCCAAACCATAATGGGGGCCCCTGGCCCTGACAAGAGGGTCGGGACAAGATAGTTTGTAGCCAAACGGTCTACCCCAGGGCGAGGAGGTCAGGGGTGCGAGCGCTGTTCGTGCAGCAGGACCACGTCTCACCGGTCGGCCCCGTGGGGGCCGCGTTCGCCGACCGCGGCTACGACGTGAGCGAGCTGCTGGTCGTGCCCGAGGAGCACTTCCACGCGCCGTCGGTGACGGCGGACTTCCCCGATCCGCGGGACGTCGACGTCGTCGTGGCGATGGGCGCCCCGTGGTCGGTCTACGACCACGACCGGATCGGGTCGTGGGTGTTCGACGAGATGGACTTCCTGCGCGCCGCCCACGAGACGGGCGTCCCCGTCCTGGGGATCTGCTTCGGCGCGCAGGCGCTGGCGGGCGCGCTGGGGGGCGAGGTCGTCCCCGCGGCGCGGCCCGAGGTGGGCTGGACCCTCGTCCGCACCGAGCGCCCCGACCTGGTCGAGGCCGGGCCGTGGTTCCAGTGGCACGGTGACCGCTGGGTGCTGCCGTCGCACGTGTCCGCGTTCGCGACGACCGACGTCGCCGAGCAGGCCTTCACCCTGGGGCGTTCGCTCGGCGTGCAGTTCCACCCTGAGATCACCCCCACGATGCTCGCCGGGTGGCTGGCCAACGGCGGCGACGCGCAGGCGCGCCGGCTCGGCTACGACCCCGACGAGCTGCTGCGGGTCACGAGGCGCACGGCCCCCGAGGCGGAGGCACGCGCCCGCCGGCTGGTCGAGCGCTTCCTGGACGTGGTCGCCACCAACGACGTGCCCGCGGGACGGCGACTCCGATGACACCGCGGGGCACTGTGCCCACCGAGGCGCCCGGCTCGACGTCGGCGACGTGCGACCCGAGGCTCTGCCCCTGCACGGACGGGTCGTGCACACTGAGCCGGGTGGCCCGAGCGCTGAACGGGGACGGTACGTCCGGAGGAGAGCGGACCCTGTCCGCGACGGAGCAGGCGGTCACCGACCGGCTGGCTCCCATGGCACTGGACATGGCGGCGATGGCGGCGGTCAGCAACCTCTACCGGGCAGCGGGCGCGATCCGGAACAACTTCGAGCGGACCGTGCTCGCGCCGCACGACCTCACGTGGACCGGCTGGGTCGTCCTGTGGGTGGTGTGGATCTGGGAGGACATCGAGGCCCGCCACGTCGCGGCCGAGGCCGGCATCTCCAAGGGCACCCTCACCGGGGTGGCCGGGACCCTCGAGCGACGCGGCCTGCTGGACCGCCGCACCCACCCGGAGGACGCCCGACGGCAGCTGATCAGCCTCACGGCCGACGGCCAGGCCCTCATGGCCGAGCTGTTCCCCCTCTTCAACGCCCAGGAGGCGCATGTCGTGGCCCCCCTGTCGGCGCAGGAGATCCAGGTGCTCACGACCGCGCTGCGCAAGATGGTGATCGCCCTGGAGGACTCGGACGGCGTCGCCGGCTGAGCCCGTCCCGCCACGCCGCGGGACCTTGGACCGCGGTCTTCCGCGGATCGCCTGAGCAGACTGAGCGCCATGGTGGCGCTGGTCGCGGTGGTCGTCCTCGCGATCGCCTTCGACTTCACCAACGGGTTCCACGACTCCTCCAACGCCATCGCGGCCCCGGTGGCGACTCAGGCGATGCGACCCGTCCAGGCAGTGACCCTCGCCTCCGTCTTCACCCTGCTCGGCCCGGTGCTGGCCGGCACGGCGGTGGCCGACACGGTCGGGGGGATGGTGAGCGTGGGCGCCTCCGACGTCCTGGGGATCCTGTTCGCGGCGCTGCTGGCGGCGGTGGCGTGGAACCTGGCCACCTGGCGCTGGGGGCTCCCCTCGTCGTCCTCGCACGCCCTGGTCGGCGGTCTCGTCGGCGCCGCCCTGGTGGTCGGCGGGGTCGAGGCCGTGCACTGGGGCGGGCTGGACGGCTTGCGCCCGGTCGGCGTACTCGGTGTCCTGCTCGCCCTGGCGGTCTCCCCCGCCATCGGCGCTCTGGCGGGCTGGGCCGTCGAGGCGGCGACCCGACGAAGCCTGCGGCGCGGCGGCCGCCGGTTGAAGAGGCCCATCCTGCGGGGGGAGTGGGCCTCCTCGGCGGCCCTCGCCTTCGCCCATGGGACCAACGACGCGCAGAAGACGATGGGACTGATCACCTTGGCCCTGGTCACCGCGGGAAGCATCCCGTCGTTCGTGGTGCCGCTATGGGTGAAGGTGGTCTGCGGCGCCGCGCTCACCGTCGGCACCGCGTTCGGCGGGTGGCGCATCGCGCACACGATCGGGCGCGGGATCTATCGCATCCGCCCGCTCGACGGCCTGGTCAGCCAGGGTGCCAGCACCCTGGTGATCGGCGGTGCCGCCATGCTCGGAGGGCCGGTGAGCACCACGCACGTCGTGGCCTCGTCGGTGGTGGGCGTGGGGATCGAGCGGCGACGGCGCCACGTCCGCTGGGCGGTGGTGCAGGAGATCCTGCTCGCCTGGCTGGTCACGATGCCCGCGTGCGCGGCCATGGCCGCCGCCGTGGCCGTGGTTGAGAGGATGCTCTCGTGAGGCAGCACTGGTTCCTGCCGGAGACCCCCGACGTGCAGGCGACCCTGCTCGAGCAGGCCGACGTCACGATCTCGGGCGGGCTGGCCTTCGCGGCGTGGGCCGACGGCGACGCTGCGCAGGAGGCGACCGTGCGCGCCGCCGAGCACGAGGCGGACGCGGTCCGTCGACGGCTGACCCGTCAGCTGCGCGAGGCGTTCAGCACCCCGCTGGACCAGGAGGACCTGTTCGCGCTGTCCGAGAACCTCGACGCGGTGCTGAACGCCATCAAGAACCTCGTGCGCGAGGCGGACGTCCTCGAGGTGGCGCCCGACGAGGCCGTGGCGACGATGGCCGGCCAGCTGCTGGACGGCCTGCGACACCTGCGCGCCGCGTTCGAGGTGCTGACCAGTGACGCCGACGCCGCCACCCGCGAGGCCGACGAAGCCGTGTCGTGCGAGCGGGCGATGGAGAAGAGCTACCGCACCGCGATGCGCGAGCTGCTCGCCCTCGAGGACCTGCGCTTGGTCGTGGCCCGCCGCGAGCTCTACCGCCGCCTGCTCGAGGCCGGCGAGCGGCTCGCCGCCGTCGCCGAGCGCGTCTGGTACGCCGTCGTCAAGGAGGCCTGAGCGCGTCGGGCCGGCCAGAGCCGCCGCTCAGCCCTGGACGATCAGCGGCGCACCGGTCGCCGCGCGCACGTCCTCGACGGCGACGCCCGGAGCCGTCTCCCGAAGCACCAGCCCGTCACCCGTCACGTCGATGACCGCGAGGTCGGTGACGATCCGGTCGACGACGGCCTTGCCCGTGAGCGGGAGCGAGCACTGCTCGACGATCTTGTGGGAGCCGTCCTTCGCGACGTGCTCCATCATCACGATCACCCGCTTGGCGCCATGGACGAGGTCCATCGCTCCGCCCATGCCCTTGACCATCTTGCCGGGGATCATCCAGTTGGCGATGTCGCCTCCGCTGCTGACCTGCATGGCCCCGAGCACGGCAGCGTCGATGTGCCCTCCCCGGATCATCCCGAAGGACGTGGCCGAGTCGAAGAAGCTCGCACCCGGCAGCACCGTCACGGTCTCCTTGCCGGCGTTGATGAGGTCGGGGTCGACGTCCTCCTCGCCCGGGTACGGGCCGGTGCCGAGGATCCCGTTCTCCGACTGGAGCACGACGGTGACGCCGTCGGGCAGGAAGTTGGGGACCAGCGTCGGCAGGCCGATGCCCAGGTTGACGTACTCGCCGTCGCTGAGCTCCCGCGCGACGCGGGCGGCCAGCTCCTCGCGGGTGAGCGCCATCTCAGGCCCCCTTGCGCACGGTGCGGCGTTCGATGCGCTTGTCGAGCGCCTGCTCGGCAGTGAGCGGCACGACGCGCTGCACGAAGATCCCCGGCGTGTGGATGTTCTGCGGGTCGATCTCCCCCGGCTCCACCAGCTGTTCGACCTCCGCGATGGTGACCCGCCCGGCGGCGGCCGCGAGGGGGTTGAAGTTGCGGGCCGACTTCTCGTACACGAGGTTGCCCTGCCGGTCCCCGACGGCTGCGCGCACGAGGGCGAAGTCGGTGACGATGCCGCGCTCGAGGACGTAGTCCTTGCCGTCGAAGGCCCGCGTCTCCTTGGGTGGGCTGGCCTTCGCGACCGAGCCGTCCGGGCCGTAGCGCCAGGGCATCCCGCCCTCCGCGACCTGGGTGCCCACCCCGGCAGGGGTGTAGAACGCCGGGATCCCGGCGCCGCCGGCACGCATGCGCTCGGCCAGCGTGCCCTGGGGGATCAGCTCGACCTCCAGCTCGCCGGCGAGGTACTGCCGCTCGAACTCCTTGTTCTCCCCCACATAGGAGGAGGTCATCCGCGCGATGCGCCGCTCGGCGAGCAGCACGCCGAGACCCCAGTCGTCGACGCCGCAGTTGTTCGACACGACGTCGAGACCAGAAATCCCGTGGTCCAGGAGCGCCTGGATCAGCACCGACGGGATGCCGCAGAGCCCGAATCCGCCGACGGCGAGGGAGTCGCCGTCCCTGATGTCGGCGACCGCCTCGGCCGCCGACGCGACCACCTTGTCCAGCGCCATGCCACCCTGCCTCTCCCCAAGGAGGGCCACGCCACCCGGCCTCTCCCCAGGGGCCCAACAGTGCCATGTCGCCGCGACCGGACCAACGACCCTGGTGACCCGGCGGGGCACGCCGCAGGCTGGAGTGCCGCAGCCCGCGGTAGCCGGGTCGCGGGGCAGGATCGAGGGATGAGCGTGGACGAGCAGATCAGCCACCCGGTCCCGCACGAGACCCACCAGGTGGCCAACCAGCCCCCGCCGCGGGTGGGCGTGGACGAGTTCTCGGCCAACACCGTCCTGGTCGAGGCCGTCCAGCGCCACGACGCCGGATGGGCGCTGGAGGAGCTGCACGCCGTCGGCCGTCTGGTCGGGAGCGAGTCCTTCCAGCGGGACGCGGTCCTCGCCAACACCTACCCCCCGGTGCTACGGACCTTCGACCGGTGGGGCCACCGCGTCGACGACGTGGACTACCACCCCGGTTACCACCGTGTCCTGGGAGACGCGGTACGGCACGGAGCCCACACCGCGGCGTGGGCCGACCCCCGGTCGGGGGCCAACGTCGCCCGGGTGGCGGCGTTCATGCTGTTCGCCCAGGTGGAGCCCGGGCACGCGTGCCCGGTCTCCATGACCCATGCCGCGGTCCCGACCCTCGCCCTGCAGCCGGAGCTGGCCGAGGTGTGGCTGCCGAGGCTGTACTCCCGCGACTACGACCCCGACCTGGGCAGCGGCGCGAAGGCCTCCGCGATCCTCGGTATGGCGATGACCGAGAAGCAGGGCGGCTCCGACGTACGGGCGAACACGACGCGGGCGCTCCCCACGAGCCGCGGTGGCCCCGGTGCGGAGTACCTGCTGACCGGCCACAAGTGGTTCTGCTCGGCGCCGATGTCGGATGCCTTCCTCGTGCTCGCCCAGGCGAGCGGACCGGGCGGCGAGGGACTGTCCTGCTTCCTGCTCCCCCGGGTGCTCCCCGACGGCTCACGCAACGTCTTTCGCATCCAGCGACTGAAGGACAAGCTCGGCAACCGCGCGAACGCCTCCGCCGAGATCGAGCTGGACGCCACGTCGGCGGTCCTGGTCGGCGAGCCGGGCCGCGGCGTGCGCACCATCATCGAGATGGTCAACCGCACCCGGTTGGACTGCGTCCTCGGCACGGCGGCCGGCATGCGTCAGAGCGTCGCGGAGGCGTTGTGGCACGCGCGTCACCGCAGCGCCTTCGGGCGCCGGCTCGTCGATCAGCCGGCGATGGCAGCGGTCCTCGCCGACCTCGCGCTGGAGTCCGAGGCGGCGACGGTCACCGCGGTACGTCTCGCGCGGGCGCACGACGGCGTGGGCCGCGACGGCGAGGCGGCCTTCCGCCGCCTGGCCACCGCGGTGGCCAAGTACTGGATCTGCAAGCGCGGGCCGCACCACGCCTACGAGGCGCTGGAGTGCCTGGGCGGCAACGGCTACTGCGAGGAGTTCCCGCTCGCCCGCCGCTATCGGGAGCAGCCGGTCATGGCCGTGTGGGAGGGCTCGGGCAACGTGATAGCGCTCGACGTACTGCGGGCGCTGCATCGCGAGCCGGAGTCGGCGGCAGCCTTCGACGTCGAGGTGTCGCGTGCCCGAGGCCACCACCCGACCCTGGACGCGCACCTCGACAGCGTCCGCGACCTCATGCGCCGGACCTCGACGGCTGGTCCCGAGCTCGCCGAGCGCCAGGCTCGGGCGCTGGTCGAGGCGATGGCGCTCGCCCTGCAGGCGTCGCTGCTGGCGCGCTTCAGCCCGCGCGCCGTCAGCGACACCTTCATCGCCGCCCGGCTGGGTGAGGACCGGGGCCACGGCTACGGCACGCTGCCCTCCTCAGCCCCGGTCCGGGAGATCCTCGCCCGGCACTAGGGCGTCACGGGTAGGCCAGCACCGAGCCGGTGTAGTTCTCCGCGACGCCGGTCGCCGCCGCGCGCGACGTGGTGACGTAGCGCAGCTGGGTGAGCTGCATCTGCAGCAGGAAGTCGCGGTCGGGGTCGTCGGGAGGCGGCGTGTGCAGCATCGAGGTCATCCACCACGAGAAGTGGGTCGACTGCCATACCCGTTCGAGCGCGTCGTCGGAGTAACGGTCGAGCAGGTCGTCCTTGCCGTCCTGGACCGCGCGCGTGAGAGCTGTCCCCAGCCGCTTGACGTCGGCGATGGCCAGGTTCAGCCCCTTGGCGCCGGTCGGGGGGACGATGTGCGAGGCGTCTCCGGCGAGGAAGAGCCGGCCCCAGCGCATCGGCGCGCTGACGAAGCTGCGCATCGGGGTGATCGAGCGGTCGACGATCGGTCCGGGCCGAAGGGTCCAGCCGTCGAGCGCGAAGCGGGTCGAGAGGCCCTCCCAGATGCGGTCGTCGGACCATGCGGCGAGGTCCTCGTCGGGGGGGACCTGCAGGTACAGCCGGCTGATGGTGTCCGAGCGCATGCTGTGCAGGGCGAACCCGTCCGGGTGCAGCGCGTAGATCAGCTCGTCGGTCGAGGGCGCGACCTCGGCGAGGATCCCGAGCCAGGCGAAGGGGTAGATGCGCTCCCGGACGGTCCGTACGTCCTCCGGGATGCTCGGACGGCTCACGCCGTGGAACCCGTCACAGCCTGCGACGTAGTCGGCCTCGATGGTCTGGGCCCGGCCCGCGGAGTCGACGAAGCTCACGCGCGGGTGGACGGTGTCGGCGTCGTGGATCGCGGTGTCCGACACCTCCCAGAAGATCTGCTGGCCGTCGGCCTGGCGGGCGTTGATCAGGTCCTTGGTGAGCTCGG
>Ga0335071_10007371_pt1 | contig 11308 bp, 13 predicted proteins | sample Lox_Sample_15_FD_206724 | JGI IMG/M metagenome (GOLD analysis project Ga0335071, IMG submission 206724) | Soil microbial communities from Loxahatchee National Wildlife Refuge, Florida, United States - Lox_Sample_1.5 | ecosystem: Environmental > Terrestrial > Soil > Wetlands | place: USA...
CGTCGAGCGAGGCGCGGTAGAGCTCGGCCGCCGCCTGCGTCGAGGCGGCGTTGATGCCGCCGACCACCTTCGTGGTCGTCTTCGTCGTCCAGTCGACGCGGCCGGGATCGACGCGCTCCGGCGCGAAGGCGAGGTGGAAGTCGTCGCCCGCCACGAGGCCGCTGCCCTGCTCGAGAAGCGGCTGCAGCACCTCGCGCGTCGTGCCGGGATACGTCGTCGACTCGAGCACGATCACGTGGCCCTTCCGGACGTGCGGCGCCAGCGACCGCGCGGCGCTCTGGATGAACTTCAGGTCGGGGACCCGCTGGAGCGTGAGCGGCGTCGGCACCGCGATCACGACGGCCGCGCTCTGCTCCACGATCCCGTAGTCGGTCGTGGCGCTGACGAGGCCCTGGTCGACGAGCGGCTTCAGGACCTCGGACGGGACGTCCTGGATGTGGCTCTCGCCGCGGTTGATGCCGTCGACGACGCTCTGCTGCACGTCGACGAGCACGACCTTCTTGCCGGACTCGGCGAAGGTCTGGGCGTGCGGCATGCCGACGTAGCCGGCGCCGATGACGGCGATGTCGTAGCGCGGGGTCTCTGACACGGCGGTCAAGCGTACAGGGCTGCAGCGATCCGGCCGGACGCGTAGCCGTCGCCGTAGAGGGTCGGTGCGTCGTCCGGAAAGGCCGCGTCTGCCAGCGCCGCCGGGAGCTCCGAAGGCTCGGCGAGCCGGTTCGCGCCGGCGGCGACCGTGTCGACCCACTCGGTGCTCGGCCGGACGGTCACGCACGGCACGCGCAGCCAGTACGCCTCCTTCTGGAGGCCGCCGGAGTCCGTGACGGCCGCGTCCGCGTTCGCGAGCAGCGCGAGCAGCTCGAGGTAGCCGAGCGGGCCGACCGCCTCGACGTTCGGCGGTGTCTCGATCCCGTTCCGGTCGAGGGCGTGGCGCGTGCGCGGGTGCACCGGGAAGACGAACCTGCGGTCCGTCTCGCCGAGCGCCGCGACGATCGCGCGCAGCCGCTCCGGCTCCGTGTTCGCCTGCCGGTGCAGGGTGAGGACGACGTATGAGTACCTATACGTCACCCCGCGCTCGAGGGCGATGGGCGCGAAGATGCGCGTGGCGTCGGCCATCACGTCTCCGACCACGTCGCGCCGGCCGGCGACCCCTTCGCGCTCGAGCTGGGCCGCGGAGCGCTCGTCCGGGCAGAGCAGGAGCGCCGAGAGCCGGTCGACCTCGATCCGGTTCCGCTCCTCGGGCATCGAGAGGTCGAAGCTCCGCAGCCCGGCCTCGACGTGGGCGATCGGCCTCCCGCCTGCCGCGAGCGCACCGGCGAGGGTCGAGTTCGTGTCGCCGTAGACGAGGACCCAGTCGGGCCGCTCGCGCTCCACGGCCTCGCGGATCGCCGGGGTCATCGCCTCCACGTCGGCGGTGCGGAGGTCGAGCCGGTAGGCGGGCTCGGGGACCCGGAGCTCGTCGAAGAAGACCTGCGACATCGCGGGGTCCCAGTGCTGGCCGGTGTGGAGCACGGCCTCTTCGATCCCGGCCTCGCGGAGCGCGACCGAGAGCGGCGCCGACTTGATGAACTGGGGCCGGTTCCCGACCACGGACAGCACGCGCATCGCCGCTACGATACGCACCGCTTCCGGGCCGTTAGCTCAGCTGGTAGAGCAGGGGACTCTTAATCCCAAGGTCGTAGGTTCGATCCCTACACGGCCCATTCGGCGCGGCTAGAAGCCGCCGCCGCCCGCCGTCACCTGGCAGTACGAGGCGGTGCACGCGGCGGCCGAGCCCGCGGCCGAGGTGATGCTGGGCGAGGCGGTGAAGGTGCCCGTTCCGCTGACCGTCTTCCCGTTCTGGCCGATCGTGACGGTGACGGTGGCGCCCGAGGTGACCGTCGTCGCAGTGCGCTCCTGCGAGCTGTTCTTGCCGCCGCCGACCGAGAAGCCGGTGAAGGTGCCGATCGTGGTGGGGTCGGTCGAGTAGTCCGAGCAGGTCGTGTCCCCGACGAGGATGTAGTCCGCGCCGAAGGTGCAGACGGCGGTGCCGGTGGCGGTGGTCACGTTCTGGTTGAACGTGATCGCGATCGTGTCGTTCTTGTCAAGGGTTCCGGCGGTGCGCCCGTTCTCGATGTCGACCGAGACCGGGAACAGGCCGACGCGAAGCGGGGTGAACGCCGCCGAGGCGGTCCAGCTCGTCGCCGAGGTGCTGACGAGCTCGTAGCACCACCAGTGGCCGGCCATCGCGGCGGTGCCGGGGTCGGTGTAGCTGGAGGTCGTCGCGGACGCCATGGTCGCGGTGAGCGCGTAGGCGCCGCAGCTCGCGCCGGCCCCGGTGCCCCCGTCGGCGCCCCAGAGCTGCTGGCCGGTCACCGGCCCGTGCGTCCCGGGCGTCCACGTGAAGCTCGCGCCGTTTCCCGCCACCGTCGCCGACAGGCCCGACGCGGCTCCGATCCAGCCGCCGGCGAAGGCGGAGGCGTGGTTCGTCGCCTCGGCGTTGAAGATCGCGCCGACGAACGGGACGCGGCCTGTCGCGAGTGCCCCGCCTGCCAGCAGCAGTGCGGCGGACGCGAGCGCTAGCCGGACGGTGAGGCGGGAAAGGGGCATCGCCGCAGTGGACACATCGTGAACCGATTGAAGTGCATCACGACATGATATGGCGCCCTGTGGCCGGTCGTATCCCCCGAAACGGCGAAGGCCCGCTCAGGGGCGGGCCTTCTGGAGTCACGTGCGCAGGCGCGGACTCAGTACGGCATGCGGTGCGGCTTCGACCACGCGACGCGGATCAGGTCCGCCTCGGAGTCGACGAGCCCCATCTCCTCGGGCCGGGGCTGCGGCGTCCGCTTTCCCTGGAGCCGCCGGGGCGCCGTCGAGTCCCACGAGAGCCGGTTCATGCGTGCACCTCCTGCGTGTCCATGGGCGCGGGCGCCCGGGTGATGCGGATGTCCCCGGAGACGGTCCGGGCGCGGATCTCGACGAGCGGGCCGTCGCCGTCCGGCTCGCTCGACTCCAGGGCGAGCTCCGACGTCGTGTCGCCGCTGACGGTGGAGCAGTCGAGGTAGGCGCGCGATCCCTGCCGCACGGCGACGGTGACGTCGCCGGAGACGGACTGCGCCGAGACCTTGCCGCGCATGACCGCGTTGTGCTCCTGGTCGCCGCTGACGGTATTCGCGCTGACGTTGTCGTACGCCTCGCGGATCGTCACGTCGCCCGAGGCGGTGTTGACGCTCGCGGGGCCGTGCGCGATGTCGATCGCGATGTCGCCCGACGCCGTCTGGATCGTCGTCGAGCCCTCGACCTCGTGGATCGAGACGTCGGAGCTCGCGCTCTTGACGCTCAGGCTGCCGGAGACGTGGTCGGCCTGGACGTCGCCGGAGGCGGTGGAGACGTTCAGGCTGCCGATCGTCCCCTGGGCCTCCAGGTCGGCCGACTTCGAGCGGACCTGGACGTCGGAGCCGGCGGGGCAGCGGATCTCGCAGCCGATCCCCTGGCGCGAGAAGAGCATCCCGAGCGAGAAGCCTCCGCGCCGCTTGGGCACGTCGACGAGGAGCTCGGGGCGGCCGCCGCGCTCGTGGAGCTCGATGCGGGCCTCCTCGAGCAGCGCCTGCGACTCCTCGTCGTAGGCGGTCAGCTCCACCTCGGCGCGTCCGTCGAGCGACGCGTCGATCGTGATGTCGCCCGAGGCAAGCCGGATGTCGAGCTCGACCGGGCCCGAGACGTCGAAGGTCTTCTGCATTGGATTCGTCCTCCTCAGCTCTTGGCGTAGCCCGTCAGCCGCTTGCCGCCGGACTGAACAGGGCGCGACTCGGTCGCGCGCGCGATCGCGCGCACGAGCCACGCGTTGACAGAGATCCCCTCGCGCTCGGCCGACCGCTCGACGGCCGACTTGAGCGACTCGGGAAGGCGCAGGCTGATCCGCGCCGACAGCTCCTCGCCCGCGACCGCGCCGGCCTCGCCGGCGGAGTCGACGAAGACGAGCTCGGGCTCCTGGCCGGCGAGGCGTACCTCGACGTGGCCGTTCGGGAGCTTCGACGAGAGCTCGACCGCCGCCTGCGAGAGCAGGTCGAAGAGCTTCAGCCGCAGGTTCGAGGCGAGGGCCTCGCCGAGACGCGCGGCGATCTGCGCCGAGCGCTCGTCGCCCAGCTCCGCCAAACCCTGCAGGTCCTGCTGGAGCCCCTCGAGCACGATGGTCAGATTCATGATGACATCACTATGACATCACAAATGGTGCTTGTCAAGCGTCAATCTGGTGGCGAGGCTGAGCAGGCCGCAAACGCCGTCCTCATGCCGGTTCTTGGACTAGGCTTCGCGCGGGTGCGCAGGGGCTCCATCTTCCAGCTCGTCTCTTTCGCGCTGATCGCGGCTGCGATCACGACGCTCGTCGCGGTCCTGATCCCGTGGCTTCCGACGCCCGCGAGCCGGGAGGCGGGCCGCATCGACTTCGCCTACTGGTTCGCCACCGTGATCGCGATCGCCGTCTTCTCGGTGGTCGCGGCCGTGCTCACCTACTCGGTGATCCACTTCCGGGCGAAGCCCGACGACGACTCCGACGGCCCGCCGATCCACGGCCACACCACCCTCGAGATCGTCTGGACGGCGATCCCCGCCATCCTCGTCACGGCCATCTCGATCGTCAGCGCGATCGTCCTCGCCCAGAACAGCCACGCCGGCACCGACCCGCTGATCGTGAAGGTGAAGGCCGTCCAGTTCGACTGGCTGTTCACCTATCCGAACGGCAGGAGCTTCGGCTTCCTCGAGCTGCCGAAGGACCGGCACGTGAAGCTCGAGATCACCTCCGACGACGTCATCCACTCATTCTGGGTGCCGCAGTTCTCGCAGAAGCAGGACGCCGTCCCCGGGCAGATCAACTCGATCGTGATCACGCCCGACCGGCTCGGGACCTACCCGGTCATCTGCACCGAGCTCTGCGGTCTCGGCCACGCGCTGATGCGCAGCCACGCGACCGTCGTCACGCCGGCCCAGTTCGCGACCTTCATCAAGCAGGGCGCCCCCGCCGGCCCGCCCGGGCTCGCCGTGTTCCAGCAGAACGGCTGCGCGAGCTGCCACACCTTCACGCCCGCCGGCGCCTCCGGCAAGATCGGACCGGACCTCGACAAGCTGAAGGAGTGGGCGGCCGAGGCGCACCGCGGCACGCTCACCCAGTTCATCCACGAGTCGATTGTCGACCCGGGCGCCTACATCGCCCCCGGCTACTCGAACGCGATGCCGCCGAACTTCGGCTCGCAGATCCCCGCGAAGCAGCTCGACCAGCTCGTGCAGTATCTGGCCCAGGGAGCGAAGTGACCCGATGACCGACACCGCCCACGCATCTGCGCACGACGAGCACGCGGCCCCCGCGAAGCCGAAGGGCTGGCACCGCTGGACGGCGCCGGGCTGGCTGCGCGTCCTCTGGGTGACGCCGGTCTTCTTCGGGATCGGGTTCCTGATCCCGGTCCTGATCCGCTGGGGCGCCGACTGGCAGCCGTTCGTCAAGTGGACGGTGATCGTCAACGTCGAGCTCGTCACGATCCCGCTCGGCTTCCTCGTCGGCATCGGCGGCTTCGACTACTGGGCGCGCTACGCGATCGGCTCGCCGACGCAGCCCGAAGACCACTCCGGTCACGGCGCGCGCTCCTGGCGCGACTACTTCCGCATCAACACCGACCACAAGGTGATCGGGATCCAGTACGTCGTGACGACGATCATCTTCTTCTGCATCGGCGGCCTGCTCGCGATGCTCTTCCGCGCCGAGCTCGCGCAGCCGGGCGACCAGTTCTTCGGCCCGCAGACGTTCAACGTCCTGATCTCGAACCACGCGGCGCTGATGATCTTCCTGTTCGTGATCCCGGCCTTCGCCGGGCTCGGCAACTACGTCATCCCGCTGATGATCGGCGCCGCCGACATGGCGTTCCCGCGGCTGAACGCGCTGTCGTTCTGGCTGCTTCCGATCGCCGGCGTCATCCTGATCGCCGGGATGGCCTCGCCGGGCGGCGGCCCGTCGGCCGGGTGGACGTGCTACGCGCCGCTGTGCTCGCACCAGCCGTTCGGTCAGGTGTTCTTCAACATGGGCGTCCAGTGGGCGGGCGCGAGCTCGATCATGACCGCGCTCAACTTCCTGGTCACGATCATCACCATGCGCGCGCCGGGGATGACCTTCTGGCGTATGCCGCTGCTCGTCTGGGCGAACTTCACGACGTCGCTGCTCGTCGTCATCGCGACGCCGTTCATCGCCGGCTCGCAGTTCTTCGTCATGTTCGACCGCATGCTCCACACGAACTTCTTCGAGGTGGGCGGTGGCGGCTACGTGCTCGGGTACCAGCACATCTTCTGGTTCTACTCGCACCCGGCCGTCTACATCATGATGCTGCCCGGCTTCGGGATCATCAGCGAGGTCGTTTCGGTGATGAGCCGCAAGCCGATCTTCGGCTACCGGCTGATGGCGCTCTCGCTGATGGCCATCCTCGTGCTCGGGTTCTCCGTGTGGGCGCACCACATGTTCGTCGCCGGCATGGCGAGCTGGCTGCGCGTGCCGATGATGGTCACGTCGATGGTGATCGCGGTGCCGACCGGCATCAAGATCTTCTCGTGGCTCGCCACGATGTGGGAGGGCAAGCTGCACTTCACCACGCCCATGCTGTTCGCGCTGGGCTTCCTGTCGATGTTCGTGATCGGCGGCCTTTCCGGCATCTACCTCGCGTCGGTGCCGATCGACATCCACGCGAGCGACACGTACTTCATCGTCGCCCACATCCACTACGTGCTGTTCGGCGGCTCCGTGTTCACGATCTTCGCCGGCATCTACTACTGGTTCCCGAAGATGACCGGCCGGATGTACGACGAGCGGCTCGGCAAGCTGCACTTCTGGCTGACGTTCATCGGCTTCAACCTGACGTTCTTCCCGATGCACTACATCGGCCTCCAGGGCATGCCGCGGCGCGTCGCCGACTACGCCGACCGCTTCGCCGACATCAACCTGTTCATCTCGATCGCCTCGTTCGGGCTCGGCGCCTCGACGCTCGTGTTCCTCTACAACATGGCGTACTCGTGGGCGCACGGGCCGAAGGCCGCCGCCAACCCGTGGCGCGCGCTCACGCTCGAGTGGCAGGTCTCCTCGCCGCCGCCGATCTTCAACTTCGACGAGATCCCGCAGGTCGTCGGCAACCCGTACGAGTACGGCGTCCCCGGCGCGCGCCACGCCATCTTCGGCGCCCCGCACGCCGAGCCGGTCGGGGCCGACTGATGGCGCACGTGCTCGTCATCGCGAACGAGACTGCGGCGTCGAAGACGCTGCTCGACGCGCTGCGCGACAACGACCCGGCCGTCGACCGGTTCACGGTGATCGCGCCCGTGAACGAGCCGAACCAGGGCTACGTCGTCTACGAGGACACGCGCCGCGCGGCGGCGAGCCGGCGTCTCGAGAAGACGCTGAAGGCGCTCCGTGAGGCCGGCTTCTCGGCGCAGGGCTTCGTCGTCGAGACGGGCCCGGTGCAAGCGGCGAAGGACGCGCTCGCCCAGCTCGAGCCGAAGATCGACGAGATCGTCCTCTCGACCCACCCGGTCGAGCGCTCGGGCTGGATGCGCCGCAACGTGCTCGAGGACATCGAGCGCGTCGCCGGCGGCATCCCGGTGAAGCACGTCGTCGAGAGCCGCGGCGCCGACGCCGAGTCGAACGTGCTCGTGATCGCGAATCAGACCGTCGTCTCCGGCGAGCTGCTCGAGCGGATCCGCGCCCGTGCCACGAAAAGCCCGGCGAGCTTCCTGATCGTCGCGCCGCAGAGCGACGACGAGGAGCACGAGGACGCCGACCGGCGCCTCCGGCGCGCGCTGACCGAGCTGCGCGGCGAGGGCATCGACGCGCACGGCCAGGTCGTCCATCCCGATCCGTACACCGCCGCGAAGAACGCCGTGCATGACGAGGCGATCGACGAGATCATCGTCTCGACGTTCCCGGGCGAGACGAGCGGCTGGCTGCGACGCGACCTCGTCGGGCGCCTGCGCAAGGACACCGGCCTCCCCGTCGACCACGTGACGAGCGAGAGCGTATGAGCGCCCACGCCGAGGCGCACGAGCAGCACGGCCCGCCGCCGATCCACTACAGCTCGCGGGTCAGCCCGGCGACGCTCGGGATGTTCCTGTTCATCGCGTCGGAGATCATGCTGTTCGGCTCGTTCTTCACCGTGTACTTCTTCGTGCGCGTGGTGAACAACGGGGTCAACGGCGTGTGGCCGCCGCCGCCGTTCACCCGGCCCGCGTTCGTCGCCGGCGTCAACACGCTGATCCTCGTGACGTCGAGCTTCACGATGCACTGGGCCGACACGTCGATCAAGAAGGGGAACCGCCGCGGCATGCAGGCGGGCCTCGTGCTGACGGTGCTGCTCGGCCTCACGTTCCTGCTCACCCAGATCGTCGAGTACCACCGGCTGGGCTTCAACACGAGCGACACGTCGTTCGCCGCCACGTTCTTCGGCCTCACGGGCCTGCACGGGGCGCACGTGTTCGTCGGCCTGACGATCCTCACCGTGATGATGGTCCGCGCGTTTCGCGGCCACTTCTCCCCCGAGCACCATCACGGGATCGAGATCGGCGGGATCTACTGGCACTTCGTCGACGTGATGTGGATCGTCGTCTACGTGACCGTGTACCTGCTCTAGGCGGCCGTGGAGAATCCGTTTCGGAGCGAGGAGGCCGCCTTCCGCTTCGTCTGGGTGACGATCGGCTACTTCGGCCTGATCGTCGTCGGCTCGTTGATCAACGCGTGGGTCGGGCTCGCCGTGTTCATCGTGCACACGGTCGGAGGCGTGTGGTACCTGCTGACGCGCCGTCCGGGCGAAGAGCCGCCCGAGCGGCAGGCGCCCGCCGCGCACGCCGACGCGGAGTACCGGATCCTCGTCGTGGCCAACGAGACGGTCGGCGGCACGGTGCTGCTCGGCACCATCCGCGAGCACGCCGCCGGCCGGCGGGTGCGCGTCCACGTCGTCTGCCCGGCGCTCAACTCGCCGCTCAGGCACTGGGTGTCCGACGAGGATGCGGCGCGCAGCGCCGCCGACGCGCGGCTCGAGCGGAGCGTTGCGTCGATGCGCTCCTCCGGGCTGGAGGCGGACGGCGAGATCGGCGACGACGACCCGCTCCAGGCGATCGAGGACGCGCTGCGCACGTTCGCGCCCGACGAGCTGATCGTGTCCACCCATCCGCCCGGGCGCTCCAACTGGCTGGAGCGCGGCGTCGTCGAGCATGCACGCGAGCGCTTCGACCTGCCGCTGACGCACGTCGTCGTCGACCTCGAAGCCGAGCAGAGCTGACGATCCGGATCGAACAGGTCGACCCGCTGCCCCTGGCCGCGGAGCTGCGCGAGGTGCACCGGTCGGCGCTCGGCGCCGGCGCGCTCTCGGAGGACTGGGCGCACGAGCGCCTGCCGCGGCACGCCGAGCGGCTCGATTTCGTGTTCCTCGTCGCCCGCTCGGACGAGCGGCTCGCCGGGTTCGGCTACGGCTATACCGGCGCCTACGGCTCGTGGTGGACCGACAGCATCGCCCGCGCGCTGAGCGACGAGCAGCGCTCCGTCTGGCTCGATCCGCCGCACTACGAGGTCGTCGAGCTGCACGTCAGGCCCTCGTTCCAGCGTGCCGGGATCGGCTCGCAGCTCCTCGCCCAGCTGATGACGCGCCAGCCGCACGACCGGGCAGTCCTCTCCACCCAGGCGCACTCGCAGAAGGCGCGCTCGTTCTACGCGAAGAACGGCTGGGCGGAGATCGCGGGCGTCGACTTCGGGCCCGGCTACCCGCCCTACCTGATGCTCGGGAAGAAGCTCGGCTGACCGGCTACTTGCCGGCGACGCTCGAGACGTACTGCGCGACGGCCTGGATCTGAGCCGGGCTCAGCTGGCCCTTGAAGGACGGCATCGTGCCGCCGCCGGTCGTCACCTGCTTGGCCACCGTGGCCTCCGACGGCTTCAGCTGGTCGAGGTCGGGGCCGACCGTGCCGGTCGCGCCGGCGTCCTTCAGCGTGTGGCAGCCGGCGCAGCCTGCCGACGCGAAGACCTGCTTGCCGTTCGGCTTGCCGCCGCCACCGCCGGTGGTGGTCGTCGTCGTGGTCGTCGTCGCGGAAGGCTTCTCGGCGGTCACGCCGCAGTTCGCGTTCCCGGCGCACTGGGCGACGTAGAGCGCGACGTCGTCCGCGTCCTGCCCCGTGTACAGGTTGGCCGGCATCGGGCCCTTCGGGTCCGGGTAGGCCATCTGGCCGCGGACGATGTCGGCCATCGTCTGCTGCGAGAAGCCCTGCGTCTTGTCCGAGGAGAACGCGTCGTCGAGGTTCGGGCCGACCGTGCCCGTCGACTTCGCGTCGGCGAGCGTGTGGCAGGACGCGCAGGAGATGCCCTTCGGCGTGTTCGCCAGGAAGAGCTCCTTCCCGTGGGCGACGTCCCCGGAGCCGACCATCTTCACGGCGCCGCAGCCGGTCGCCGCGATTGCGACCAGGACGAGCACGCCTGCTGTTGCGAGCCGGGGGCGCAGCTCAGGAGGCCCTTTGCGAGACGCCGATGTCGGAGACCGCGTCTTCGCGCGTGTCATGGATCGCAAACACCCGGTCGAGGCCGGTGATCTCGAAGATCTTCGCGATGTTGCGGTCGCTGCAGACGAGCGACAGCTGGCCGTCGTTCGTCCGGAGCCGCTTCACGCCGCCCACGAGGACGCCGAGCGTGGTCGAGTCGATGAACGTCGTGGCCGACAGGTCGACGATCACGTGCCTGCCGCCCTGCCCGATCACCTCGAGCAGCTGCTGCTTGAACTCGGGTGCGGTGTACAGGTCGACCTCCCCCGCCAGGGAGATGACGTAGGTGTCATCGGCTATCTGCTCGGTCTTGATGTCGAAGTTCATCGAATCCCCCCCGCTTGCGTGGCTGGGGCAACTCTACTTGGACTTCGAGGAAGTGGAAGACCCTGCGGCCGACGCCTTCAGGGACTTCAGCTGCTGCTTCACCTGGCCCGCCAGCGGGTCGTGCGGCGCGAGCTTCAGGAACTTGGTGAAGGCGGCGATCGCGACCGCCGTGTCCTGCGCGTTCTCGGCCGCCTGGCCGAGCTGGATCTGGGCGTTCGGGTCGTTCGGCGTCAGCTTGACGAGCTTCTGGTAGCTCTTCTCCGCCTGCGTCAGCGCCGACGTGTAGCCCGAGTAGGCGTCGCTCTCCTGCGTCTGGAGGTCGGTCTGCACGGCGTTCGCGATCGGGTCCTGGAGGGCGCCCGGGTCGCTGAACGCCTTGCCGAGCGGTGTGCTCGACGACGGCGCGAAGATCGCCGACGCGGGCGTCTGCGCCTGGATCTGCGCCTGGAGGTTC
>Ga0335071_10007372_pt1 | contig 11308 bp, 9 predicted proteins | sample Lox_Sample_15_FD_206724 | JGI IMG/M metagenome (GOLD analysis project Ga0335071, IMG submission 206724) | Soil microbial communities from Loxahatchee National Wildlife Refuge, Florida, United States - Lox_Sample_1.5 | ecosystem: Environmental > Terrestrial > Soil > Wetlands | place: USA: Florida...
GAACAATATTTCCCGGTTGATTTTGCTGTTGCCAACCGCTGGTCGGTAGACCGGGATCAGGCAGGTACTGCTGATTATTGGAGTAGTCGGCGCTGATTTGATGGTAGTGGTTGTAGTAGCCGGAGATGTGGTGCCTGTCGCCAATGTTGTGGTCGATCTTAACGCCTAAATTGTTGCTGTTGAAAGATGGGCCACTCGTCGCTAACTGCTGGACGTTATTTACCATCGTGTCGTATGTCGGGTCCTGAATGCCTATCTTGCTGACAATATTCTCGGCAACCGCATTGATTTGGGAAGCGGGGATGATATTACCCGGGAAGGGATCACGCACAGTCGTCCCGTTGACCACGCGGGTGCTGCGGGGATCGTAGATTGCGCCGAAGACGATTGGCCGGCCAAGCGCATCCGTACCAATTACCGTGCCGGATTGGGGATTGCCGGTGTAATTTGGGTTGAGAAGTTGGGAAAAATTGCCCGCTTTGAACGCCACAGGGGCAAGCGTGCCAAACCCATTCAATTGCAGGTTGGTTACACGACCTTTCTCCCAATTCGTAAACCAGAAGGTCTTGTTCCTCCCGTGATAAACCTTGGGAATATAAACTGGGCCGCCCAGCGAGTAACCTTCACTGTTTTGACGGTAAGGCGGGTTCTTTAATCCCTGTGTCTTCGTGGAAAGGCTTGGAGCGTCCAGTGCCTCATTTTGCATGATGTAGAAGGCTGTCCCGTGAAGATCGTTCGTCCCCGATTTGATCGTGAAGTTGGCGACCGCTGTCTGACCACCGTTATACTGCGCGCTGACTGCGCCAGTCTGTAACTTGAATTCCCCAATTGCTTCAACCGACGGGTCCTGTGCGCTCGCTCCACTTATATCCGTACGGCCAAGCGAAATACCGTCGAGAAGAATTTCGTGGGAGAACTCCTGCCCGCCGTTGATCGAGCCCTGGAACGTATTGCCGGTGGTACCCGGAAGACTCGTAAAAATGAAGTTCTGGATATCGCGCTGTCCGTTCTGAAGGAAAATCGGCCAGCTCTTGTACTCCTCATGGTTAATGTACGACCCCATCTCAGCCGTGCCCGCTTCGAGCAGCGGCGGTCTGTCACTGACCGTCACCTGCTCGGAAACCTGCCCGAGCTCTAGCGTGACGTTTACCGTAAGCGTCTGGGCCACCCGCAAGATGATGTTATCGGCCTCGGATGTCCGGAAACCGGCAGCTGAGATCCTGAGCTTATAGGTGCCGGCTGGCACATAAGGCAGGGTGTATGCCCCTGCAGTCGTGCTGGTCGTCTTGCGCTCCTCGCCGGTGTCGTTGTTTACCAGAATGATCACGGCTCCAGGAATCACGGCGTTGTCCGGATCAAGGACTGTGCCGTTGAGCGTACCCACCGACCCCTGTGACCAGACCGGCGGGACTGCCGCGACCAGAAAGAGAATCATGACGATTGCAGCGAAGTAGCGAGACATCTGTACCCCCTTCCGAATTTTCTGTAATCGATTACGAATCGTACAGCGCTTTTACGGGGCTGTCAAGCCCATATTTTAGCGCTCTTCGCGTGATTGTAACGAATCCTCGCAAGTAATCGTTTACTGAATCACTTGTGAGACCTACTCCTCTAAAGTGACACACCAGCCGGCCATCGCCGCGAGGTTCAGAGCGATGGCCAAGTAGAAATAACACTTGATGTCGCCTGTCATCCCTAGCAGGAGAGGAAATGCAACCGCGCTGACCAGCGAGCCGACCGAACCCATCATATTCATCGCGCCGGAAAGCATTCCCGTGTGCCGTCCGCCGAGGTCGGCGCAAGCCGTCCAGCTCGGGCTGAGCGTCAAATCCACGCCAAACGTCGCGAGGGAAAAGTACAAAACAAAGCCGTGCACCGAGGAAACGGAAGCAGCCAGCACCAGGGCAATACTGGCCAGTGCAAACCCAAACATTGCAGGGAGTTTGCGAGACCAGGAATGGTATCCCATTGCATAGACCTTATCCACCGCGAGTCCGCTAACCCAATTCGCGACAGCTCCGACATAAAGTGGAATGGACGCATACATGCCGGCAGTGGCGGCATTCAACTGGTAGCGCGTTTTCATATACGGCAACAGCCAACTAAAACAAAGGAAAAACGTAACCTGCGAAGCGAAATATTGAAACAGGATCAGGTAGACGCTTCTCGATCGGAGCAAACTGCCTTCCACGACTTGGGCCTTAAGTGGAGTGGCGTCCTGGAGATCGGATCGCGGCCGGTCACGAAACCATGTAAACCACAGCGCGGCCCAAAATACCCCGGCAACGCCCAACAGTGCGAAGCTGCTTCGCCATCCGAAGTGCAATATGCACAACGACATGCCCCATAATCCAAAGGCGGCGCCCAGGCGAGAACCCGTGTTGAGAAGGCCCATCGCGAGTCCTCTTTCCCGGATTGGTAGCCAGCAGGCAATGGCGCGAGCGGCTCCCGGAAACGACCCGGCCTCGGCTAAGCCGAACAAAAATCGGACTATTAGCAGAATTGCGGTGCCCTGAGCCCATCCGGTCATAGCCGTCAGTCCAGACCAAAGAAGAACGCATAGCGCCAGAGTCTTTCTGGGGCCATAACGGTCCGCCAGCCAGCCGGACGGAATCATCATCAGCGTGTAACCTACGGCAAAGGCGCCGAACACCCACCCGAAAACGGCGTCGCTGATGCCCAGATCCGCCGATATGTCGCTTTTGGCCGCGGAGATACAGACGCGATCGACAATGGTCAAAAACGCGAGCGAGCATAAACACGCCACCACGTACCCGCGCCGGGAAGGTCCCTGTTGATTCATTCCGCTTCCATGGGATGGCCCTACTTGTAATCGATTTCGACCTGCATTGTCAAGCTAGGCCTGAAATCAAAGATCAATTCGTGCCAAAGCTTTTGTGTTATTTTGTTATCGATTACAATGCGGAAACACATGGAGGAAGTCGAATGTGTACTGGCTGTCCCGGCCCTGCTGGGCGAATCCCCCGTTTGGTGTCATAAGGACGGAGGCCTATACTGGGTCGATATCAAGCAACCGGCGATCCATCGCTTCACCCCGGCTACCGGCGATTGTCAAACATGGCCGATGCCCGAGGATATTGGATCGCTTGGCTTGCGGGATTCGGGCGGCGCCGTAGCTGCACTGCGATCCGGTTTTGCTACAGTCGATTTTTGCACCGGTAAAGTGCAAAGGTTTGGCGGCGCGCGCATCCCAAAACCAGACATGCGATTTAATGACGGACGGTGCGATCGCCGCGGCCGCTTTTGGGCAGGGACATTACATGAAAATCGGGTGCCCGGCACGGCCTCGCTGTACCGACTGGATCCCGATGGCCGGTGCAGTCAAGTTGTCGATGGCCTGACGGTATCGAATGGGCTTGCCTGGAGTCCGGACGATCGCACCATGTACTTCGCGGATTCCTTTGTGAAGACGATATTCCGATGCGATTTCGATCTCGACTCCGGCACGCCGCACAACCAGCGGGTTTTTGCCGAGGTGCCTCACGGTTTCGGGGTTCCGGACGGGGCCACCGTCGACTCTGAAGGGTTTCTTTGGAGCGCGAACTTTGACGGTGGTTGCATTACGCGCTACGCGCCAGATGGAAGCGTCGATCGTGTTATCACGCTGCCCGTCCAGCGTCCGACGAGTTGCACTTTTGGCGGGGAAGATTTCAGCATCCTGTACGTCACCTCGGCATCGGTCAATCTGACGGACGCGCAACGGGCCGCAGCGCCCCTGGCTGGCAGCCTGTTCGCGGTCGCCACCGGTTTCAAGGGGCTGCCGGAGCCCGGATTCGCGGGGTAAACGGGAACGGTGCATCGGAAATGACCGGTACAAGTCCGCAAGTCATTGTGAGCGAGGACGCGCTGAAGCAGTTTTGCGCCAGGGTTTTCATCCTGCTTGGTGTTCCACCCGAACATGCCGACGTGATTGCTGCCAACTTGATCGAAGCAGATCTGCAAGGAGTCACGTCCCACGGCGTTGTCCGTCTTCCAATCTACGCTCAACGTCTGCACACGGGTGCGGTAAATCCGCGGCCGGACGTTCGGGTGGCACATGAGACGATGACCACGGCGGTCATCGACGGCGACAATGGCATGGGACAGTGGGTGGGCGTGCAAGCCATGCAAATGGCCATCCGCAAGGCCGAATCGGGCACATGCGCTTTTGTTTCCGTGCGTAACAGTAACCACTTTGGCGCCGCGGGATACTATGCGCGCATGGCTGTGCCTCACGACATGATCGGATTCAGCTTCACGATCGGCGGCATCAACCACATGACGCCGTGGGGAGGAGCGCAAGCGATGCTGGGCAATAATCCGTTCTCCGTTGCCCTGCCCGCAGGCCAGGAGAGGCCGGTGGTTCTGGATATGGCTTGCAGCACCGCGGCGCGCGGCAAAATTATAGTCGCAGCTAAAGATCACACACCCATCCCGAGCGATTGGGCCACAGGCCCGGAGGGCGAAACCACCACCGACCCGGTTGAGGCCTTGAAGGGCTTCATGCTGCCGGTTGGCGGGCCGAAGGGTTACGCATTGACGCTGGTCATTGGACTTCTCAGCACAATGCTGAGCGGTGCTGCATTCGGCAGTGAAGTCACCCATATGTACGAGGATTTCCAACGGCCTCAGAACATCGGCCACCTTTTCGGCGTTCTTCCCATCGCCAGCTTCGAACCAGTGGAGATCTACAAACGGCGAATGGATAAGGCCATACAGGAAATCCGCAGCACACCGCGTGCGCGGGGCGTGGAACGTATCTATTTGCCGGGTGAACGGGAAGAGCTGCTGGCCGAGGAGTACCGCCGATCCGGAATCCCCATTCAGGCGAGCGTTTGGGCGGAGTTGCAAGAGGTCGGCCGCAAATTGGGCATCGCTTTACGAGATATATCCGGAAAAGCTTGATTGACGGGTTGCATGTAATCGTTTACGATTTGCTGTAGTGCGGACAGCCAGCGAGACCCAGGGCCACCTAACCCCGACCGTGAAGGAAGTCGCGAGGCTGGCAGGCGTGTCGACCGCAACTGTCTCGAGAGTCATGTCAGGGGCAGGCGGAGTTCGCAAGGAACTCGTGCGGCGCGTGCAGAACGCGGCTCAAAAGCTTGGCTACCGACCCAATCCAGCCGGCCGGAACCTGCGCAGCCGCAGCACGCGAACGATTGGGATGGTGTTTCCCGATATCGAGAACACATTCTACGCGAGTGTCATCGGTGGAGCAGAGGAAGTACTGCAGAGTGCAGGATACTCCTTGCTGCTGGCTAATTACGCAGAGGACCCTGCTCGCGAAACGGTCCAGCTCTCGACGTTACGGGCAGAGCATGTGGCGGGGATTCTTTTTGCGGCGAGCCGCAAACCCAGTGTGGAATACAAATCTGTCCTTAGCGCAGGCATCTCGCTGGTGGCCGTATCGCGCATCCCAGACGGGTTGAACGTCGATCTGGCGACGGTCTCCAACCAGGAAGGAGCGCGCCAGGCGATTGAACACCTGATTCGATTGGGACACCGGCGGATCGGATTTATTGACGGCCCGGTTTCCTTGAGCACCACGCGGGAGCGGCATGCCGGCTACGCACAGGCTTTTCGCGATGCCGGATTAGCAGTGCCGCGCGACCTGACCGTCTACTCCGATTTCTACCATCCGGCGGCCGGATGCGAGGCAGTATCGAAGCTGTTGAACGCCGGCAATAGACCCAGCGCCCTGCTGGTGGTGAGTAACAACATGGTGCTGGGAGCTATGGAAGTCCTCCGCGAGCGTGGACTGGAGATACCGAAGGACATGGCGATTGTGGGTTTTGGAGACACGCCCTCAGCCGCATTGCTCTGCCCGCCGCTCACAGTAGTCGCACAGCCGGCGCGCGAGATTGGGGCCACCGGCGCGCGACTGCTGCTGGAACGGCTGCAGAACCCGGATCGGCCTCGGCGATCGATCGTTCTGGATACGCAGTTGATCGTGCGTGAATCCTGTGGAGCTAAGTCGAATACCAGACCCGTTGCAGCGAGTCGAGAGCGCAACCATCGCGACGACCTCGCTAAGAAGGAACGGGACACAGCATTGCAGCGGTAATCACTTGGGCTCTGCGACCGGAATCCAGACACGGTACTCGTTCGCATCGGCAAAAGGAACCAAGTGGAGTGTAGCTTCCCCAGTCTCGTCGCCGTTGCGGATGACGCCGGCAAGAGAATACACTCCGACACGATCCTCGCTTAGCGGCTCGCCCGCCTGCTTCAGGGCAGCCTGCTGGATGTTGTGAAGTTGCGGGTTCGCGCCCTTCTCCAAAGCGAGGACTAGCGGGCCACGCTCCACGGCGAACTGGCCAGGGTAGCTCCTGCCGCCGTTGGTGAAGCGCACAGGAAGGTCCATCGAGAGGTCGAGGCGGTCGCCGCTCTTCCACAATCGCGTCACGCGCAGATACTCTCCGCCCCTCGCGGTGGCTGTTTCGCCGGTTGAAAGATGCGCTGTCGTCCGCGGAGCCCATTCCGGCACGCGCACCGCTAACGTGAGCCAGCGCGGCTCCTCGGGATGCATCGTCAAGGTAGCCGTGCCGCGGAATGGGTACCGGGTTTCCGACACAACGCGCACGCCATCAATCACCGCTTCGCTAGGAGCCAGGATCTCAATGGCGATTTCGGGAGCCGGCCCGGCTCGAAGGGAACCCCAAACCAACTGTGGGATCAGAGCGATTCCGCGCGGCTCGGACGAGCGGCAGCAATTGATGTCCGTGCGCGGATGTTTGCGGCCATTCATCGGCGTGAAGTAGCAGATATTACCGGTCTGCGGATCCTGCGCGCCAAGCAATTGATTGAACACGGTGCGCTCGATTTCCTGTGCGTACATGGCTTCGGCCGTAAGCCGCAGCAGTTGCAGATTCAACTGCAGCCAGGTGACGGTGGCGCAGCCTTCGCCAACCTCGTCCTTGTCGTCGGCTGGAAGGTCGAAATCGTCGCGGAAATGCTCGTGGGCGGAAGTAGTGCCGGTGAGATAACGCCGGCGCGACACGATGTCCGCCTGCGCAACCTGGCCGGCTTTTAAGTAGCGCTCTTCGCCGGTCAGGCGGTAAAGGTCGAGCAAGCCCACCAGGTTCGACATCATTTCGTAAGCCTTGTTATTGGCCGTCTTGAAGACGGACCCAGTGCTGAGGAGCGACGTCAGTATCTTGGGTCCGTTTGGCTGCTCCCAAGCCTTATCGACAACGAAATGCGCGAAGGCCAAGTAGCGTTCATCGCCGGTGAACCGGTAGAGCTGGCAGACGGGCTCGAGCACGCTGGTCGCGGCCATGCCGGCTTCATCCGAGGTTGCGATCATGTCAACTTTGCCGGTCTGGAACGTCGCGATGAGCAGGTCGCCGATGCGGCGCGAGGCCGTGAGCGCTCGCTCGTCGCCGGTGAGCCGGTACCAGGCGAGCAAGCCGATCAGATCATATTTGTGCACCCATACGTCCCAACTGGTCCAACGCTGATCGTCTGTATACGTGCCCAAGTAGCCATCGCCCTCTTGCGTGGCAATCAACGCGAGGGCGATGCGGTCCATCTGCGTCTTTAGTCGCGCGTCGTGGGTAAAGCGGTAAGTGTTCGCCGCGGCATCGAGATACTTTCCCACGTGTTCGCCGATCCACTCTTGTTCGCCCGGGCGCTTGCGGAATCCGGCGAGCACGGCATTTTCCTCGATAGCCAGAAGGCGCTTTTCGAGATTGATGTGCATGCGTTCGCCGAGCAACCCGCCGATCTTCTGTTGTTCCAATGGGGCGGACACGAAGCGGTCGGCGACGGCGTCCTTGACCCTCGGGAGCGGTTCGGCAGGTGCCGGCATGGCACCGAGCGTGATCGAAAGGGAGAGCAGATTACAAGCGAAAAGCCGCATGAGGAATATCCGCGATTGATCATAGCATGCGGGAGGAAAACTACGTAATCGATTTCAGATCGCCAGATTTCGCGCAATGCGCGTCAGCCGAGACAGTGGACACGATCGTGCAGCACGCGATTAGCAGTCCCCCTGCGCGAAAAACCCATGCGTTGCGACACCCAACGAGTGAATATACCTTGACAGAACGGTCCCCCGGTCGTAGTATCGTTCCTGTAATCGATTTCAAGAAAGGGTTTATGCAGATCGCCAGAGCCTGGGAAGAAGCCGGGGTTGAGATCCCTGCGCCGTACGCTCGTTGTATCAAGGTATTGTTCGCGCCCGATAAGAACGGCGTCGCGGAAATCACCTTTTCGCACGCCATTTTGCCGGTGTCCGGCCGCACGGACTTGCACACGCACGACCGGCCGGAACTCATCTACGTGGTTTCCGGCGCGGGCATCTGCGTTAACGCCAGTGGCGAAACGCCCGTCACCGCCGACATGGCCCTGTGGGTCCCGGCCGGCGAGCCCCACCAGATGGTCAATACGGGCAGCCAGCCGCTGAAGCTGGCTACCGTGTTCGTACCGGCTTACACGGCCGAGGAGAACTACGCGCGTTGCCTGAAGGCGGCGGAGGCAGCCAGACAACTGCAAGGGACGTGAAAATCGGTATCAGCTCCTGGACCTACCCCTGGGCCATCGGAGTATGTGGCCACGAACTGCCGGCCAACCCCATGGACGCGTTCGGGCTCCTGGAGCGCGCGGTCGCGCTCGAGGTCGAGGTACTGCAGATTGCGGACAATCTGCCTGTTGATGCACTTCCGGCGTCCGATCTCAGCCGACTGAGCAACGGTGCGCGACGTGCCGGCATTTCGCTCGAACTCGGAACGCGCGGCGTGGAACCGTCACACCTTGCACTGTTTCTCGAGTTGGCGCATTGTCTGGATGTCCGGTTGGTCCGTACGTTAACTTCCACCGATGGGCACTCGCCTGCCTTGGCACAGGTGGAGGAGTGGCTGCGCGAAGCGCTTCCCGGTTATGAGCGGGCCGGGGTAACGCTGGCGTTGGAAAACTATGAGGCGCACACGAGCGAGGAACTCGCGAGCCTGATGCGCAGGATCGGAAGCCCAGGTCTCGGCGTGTGCCTGGATACTGTGAACTCGCTGGGCGCGCTGGAGACGCCGGCTGAAGTGGTACGCACGCTCGGCCCGTGGACGGTGAATTTGCACGTGAAGGATTTCCGGATCGCACGGATCTCGTCCAGAATGGGCTACCTAGTGACGGGGTGTCCGGCAGGAGCAGGGCGTCTCGATATTCCCTGGCTGCTCGGCCAAGTGCGAGGCTTTCGCAGCGCGCCCAGCGTCATCGTCGAGCAATGGCCGCCCTTCACCGATACTCTCGCTACCACCATCGCGCTAGAAGCCGGCTGGGCAGAGCAGAGTGTCCGGCACCTCCGAATGTGCCTTCGCGGTTAGGCGCATCACGCCTCGAGTCTCTAAGACTTTTGAGACCGGGGAAAAATCAAGGACAGGGCGATCGAAGCGGCCACTGCGCTCGCAATCACAACGAGCGAGAGCCCGATTGAGAGCCGGCCACCGGCAAGATCATCCAACAGCGCCATCTTCAGGCCGACGAAAACCAGCACGAGCGACAGGCCGTATTTCAGCAGGTAGAACTTATCGACGGCGCCCGCGAGTACGAAATACATGGCCCGAAGCCCGAGTATGGCGAACACATTCGACGTGTAGACGATCAGTGGTTCTTTTGTGACGGCGAAAACCGCGGGAACCGAGTCGACTGCAAACACGACGTCGGTACTTTCCAGAAAGAGCAGAACTACCATAAGGGGCGTCAGGCAGATGGTTCCAGACTGACGGACAACAAACCGGTGCCCGTGAAATTCCGAGGTGATGGGCACGAATCGCCTGACGAAGCGGATTACGAGATTACGGTCCGGCTCAACTTTCGTTTCGCCGGCGAAGGCCATGCGCAGGCCGCTGAAGATCAGGAATAGTCCAAAAGCGATCACGACCCAGTGGAGTTGGATTAAAGCCGAGCCGGCCGCGACGAAAATGCCACGGAAGACCATGGCTCCCAGAATGCCGTAGAACAGCACGCGATGCTGTTGTTCGCTGCCGAGGGAAAAGTATCGAAATACTAAGGCGAAAACGAACATATTGTCGACGGATAGCGAGTCCTCCACCAGGTATCCCGCCAAGTATTCGAAGCTCATCTGGCTGGCCACTCGCGGATCGTAACTGTCCGCGCCCAGCAGGTAAATGACACCGGCGAATCCGAGACCGAGTAGTATCCAAAAGGCGGTCCAGGCTGCCGCCGCAGGCATCGAGATTGGCCTTGGTTTTCGATGGACCCATAAATCCAGCGCCAGCAGCAGGACGATTAAAGCGGCGAACGCGGCATAAAACCACCAGTACTGTGCGAAAGGGAAAAGCCTGGTGGGCATGAGTCAGCTTCTCAGCGCCACCGTACTATCCGAGAGGTGATTGCCCCGGCCGGCTCTTCTGGTGCGCGCTCAGGCATGGTTTTCTACGCCATAATATCTGCTTTCGGATTTTTCTGTTTCATGGAGGGTGTTTCGAGGACGATGAGATTTCGGACTTTGATTTCGAGTTTCGCGGCGCTCTTGCTGGCGTCAACGTTTCCGATCACGGGAATTGCGGCCGAACCTTCCTGTTGCGGCCCTATCTCGCCCGCGGGGCACCGACTAGCCTTTGTGCTCGACGGCATGGATGTGGAGTCGCGATGGCTGGCACATGAACATGTGAAATGGGATACTGGCCGGCCGGACAAGGGCCCGGATTACGATGGGCCAGGCAGGTCTACGCATTGCAGTGCGTTCGCCGCCGCCGTTGGAAGCAGGCTTGGCGTGTACATGCTACGGCCGCCGGACCATGGGCAGGTTCTGCTGGCGAATGCACAAGCCGAGTGGTTCCATAAGCGCGGAGGCCGCGAATCAGGCTGGCGTACGGCGCCCGGTCCGCGGCAGGCGCAGACGCTAGCCAATGAAGGAAACCTAGTCGTGATTGTTTACGAGAGCCGAGATCCTCACAAACCCGGGCACATTGCTGTGGTGCGGCCGGAGCTTAGGCCCTTGCGGCTGCTGGAGCAAAACGGACCGGAAATCACACAGGCGGGGCAGAAGAACTACGCGCGCACATCTGCCAAAGTGGGTTTCCAGCACCATCCGGGCGCTTGGCCGAACGGTGTCAAGTACTACGTCCACCCAGTGCCGTTTGAGTAGCAGTCGGGCGAACGGACATTACTTCGCGACTCCGGCCAGTTGGTGGGAGCGGCCGGTGGCAAAAACCGAACTGAACGGCAGCGTGGCCGCTCCGATCAATGCCGCGTCCCCGCCAAAACCCGATGGCCTCAGCAGCACGTTGATCTCGGGCTGACTCTCAATGTGCAACTGCTTCCGAATTACCGGCTCAATCAAATGCCACGCGTC
>Ga0335071_10007373_pt1 | contig 11307 bp, 7 predicted proteins | sample Lox_Sample_15_FD_206724 | JGI IMG/M metagenome (GOLD analysis project Ga0335071, IMG submission 206724) | Soil microbial communities from Loxahatchee National Wildlife Refuge, Florida, United States - Lox_Sample_1.5 | ecosystem: Environmental > Terrestrial > Soil > Wetlands | place: USA: Florida...
TCTCGATCGTGCCGGCGAAGCGCTCGCACTCGGTCTGCGCGCAGGGTGGCATCAACGGCGCGGTGAACGTGAAGGGCGAGAACGACTCGCCCGAGCTGCACTTCGTGGACACGGTGAAGGGCGGTGACTTCCTCGCCCACCAGCCGCCGGCCCGGGGGATGTGCTACGCCGCGCCCGGCATCATCTACCTGCTCGACCGCATGGGCGTGATGTTCAACCGCACCGCCGAGGGCTACCTCGACTTCCGCCGCTTCGGCGGGACGCTCTTCCACCGCACCGCCTTCGCGGGCGCCACCACCGGCCAGCAGATGCTCTACGCGCTGGACGAGCAGGTCCGGCGCCACGAGGCCGCCGGCCTGGTCACCCGCTACGAGCACTGGGAGTACCTCGGCATGGTGCGCGACGACGCCGGCCGCTGCGTCGGCCACGTCGCGCTCGACCTGCGCACCATGAAGCCGCGGGCGTTCCGCGCCGACGCCGTGCTGCTCTGCACCGGCGGCCCCGGCCTGATGTTCGGGCGCACCACCAACTCGGCCATCAACTCGGGCTCGGCCGCCGCCGCGGCCTACCGCGAGGGCGTCTGGTACGCCAACGGCGAGTTCATCCAGGTCCACCCCACCGCCATCCCCGGCGCCGACAAGCTGCGGCTCCTGAGCGAGGCGGCGCGCGGCGAGGGCGGGCGCATCTGGGTGCCGCGGCGGAAGGGCGACACGCGCGCGCCGCAGCAGATCCCCGAGGGCGAGCGCTGGTACTTCCTCGAGGAGCGCTACCCGCGCTACGGCAACCTGGTGCCGCGCGACGTCGCCAGCCGCGAGATCCACGACGTGTGCGTCCGCCAGGGGCTTGGAGTGGACGGCGGGATGTGCGTCTACCTCGACGTCTCGCACATCCCGGCCGGGACGCTCGACCGCAAGCTCGGCGGCATCCTCGAGATCTACGAGAAGTTCGCCGGCGAGGACCCGCGCCGCGTGCCGATGAAGATCTTCCCCGCCGTGCACTACTCGATGGGCGGCCTGTGGGTGGACTACGCGGCCGGACGCGACGGCATGCTCGACCTCGGCGACGCCCGGAACCACATGAGCAACGTGCCCGGCTTCTACGCCGTCGGAGAGGTGGACTACCAGTACCATGGCGCCAACCGGCTGGGCGCGAACTCGCTGCTCTCGTGCGTCTACGGCGGCATGGTGGCCGGCCCGGGCGCGGTGAGCTGGACCCGGTCGCAGGCGCGGACCGCCGCCGAGCTGCCGGCCGCCCTGTTCGAGGCGTGCGAGGACCGCTGGGCGCGCCGTTTCGAGGAGCTGGCGCGGCGCGACGGCCCCGAGAACCCCTACGTGCTCGCCGAGGAGCTGGGCGACTGGATGCTCGAGCACGTCACCATCGTCCGCTCCAACGAGCCGCTGCGCCGGACGGACGCCAAGGTGATGGAGCTCAAGGAGCGCTGGAAGAACGCGTCGGCGCTGGACCGCTCGCCCTGGGCGAACGCCCCGCTCTCGTTCCTGAACCAGCTCGACAACATGCTCGAGCTGGCGCGGGTGGTCGTGCTGGGGGCGCTGGCGCGCGACGAGAGCCGCGGCTCGCACTACAAGCCCGACTTCCCGAAGCGCGATGACGCGAAGTGGCTGCGGAGCACGATCGCCACCTGCACCGCCGACGGGCCGAGCTTCCGCTACGACCCGGTGGACACCTCGCTGGTGCCGCCGGTCGAGCGGAAGTACGACTAGGGCGCCCGCCATGGCACGCGCCACCATCGAGCTGCGCATCCGCCGCCAGGACACCCCCTCGGCGGCACCGCGCTGGGAGGAGTTCGCGCTGCCCTGGACGCCGGGGGCGAACGTCATCTCCTGCCTGATGGAGATCCGCAAGCACCCGGTCACCAAGCAGGGCCGGGCCACCACGCCGGTGAGCTGGGACTGCTCCTGCCTCGAGGAGGTGTGCGGCGCCTGCACCATGCTGGTGAACGGCCGGCCGCGCCAGTCCTGCACCGCGCTGGTGGACGGCCTGCCCGACGGGGTCATCACGCTCGCCCCGCTCACCAAGTTCCCGGTGGTGCGCGACCTGATCGTGGACCGCCAGGACATGTTCGACGCGCTCCGGCGGGTGCAGGCCTGGATCCCGGTGGACGGGAGCCACGACCTCGGCCCCGGCCCGAAGCTGGCGGCCGACGTCGCCGCCGAGGCCTACCGGTTCGCGCGCTGCATGACCTGCGGCTGCTGCATGGAGGCCTGCCCCCAGTACAACGAGCGCTCGGAGTTCATCGGGCCCGCGCCGCTGGCCCAGGTGCGCCTGTTCAACGCGCACCCGACCGGGGCGATGAACGCCCACGAGCGGCTCGACGCCATCATGGGCTCCGGCGGGATCGAGGATTGCGGCAACGCGCAGAACTGCGTCGAGGTCTGTCCCAAGGAGATCCCGCTCACCGAGGCGTTCGGCGAGCTGGGACGCCAGACGCTGCGTCACGGGCTGCGGAGACTGCTCGGCCGCTGACGCGGCCCCGCGCGCACCATGACCACCGACCCGGAGCGCGGCGCCGGCGGCAGCGCGGGCGCGCTGGCGTTCCTCGATCGGCTCGAGCGCGACCTCGCCACCGACGTCTCCACCGACCCGCCCGCGCTGCGGGCGGCGCTGCTCGTCCGGCTGCGAGCAGCCCAGGCCGCGGACGCGGCGAACGGGCTCGTCCACCAACTGGCGGGCCGCGCCCTCGAGGTGACCGACGCCGCGCTCGGGCGTGGCGAGTCACCCGCGGGGCTGCGCGCGCAGCTCGCGGCCTCGTGCGCGGCCGAGCGCCTCGACCTGTCCGGGGCACGCGCGGCCGTGGCGCGCACCGCGGCCGGGCTGCTCGGCGGGCGCGGCGGCTGGATCGCCACGGTCGCCGACAGCCGGACGGTGCGCGAGGCGGTGCTCGGAGCGCACGCCACCGGGCGCGGATCGCGGCTGCTGGTGGGCGAAGGCCGGCCGGGACTGAGCGGGCGCGACCTGGCCGCGGCCGCGGGGGACGCCGGCATCCCGACCTGGCTGGTGGTCGACGCGGCGCTGCCGCTGCTGCTCTCGCAGGCCGCGATGCTGTGGCTCGGCGCCGGGGCGGTCACCGACCGCGGCGCGATCGTGCCGGTGGGCGGCTACGCCGCCGCGCTCGCGGCGCGCGAGCACTCGGTGCCGGTCTACGTGCTGGCGGTCCGGCGCAAGTTCCTGCCCGCCCTGACCGGCGCGCTGCGCATCGACGAGATGCCGCCCGAGGAGGTCTGGGACGCCCCGCCGCCCGGTGTGCGGGCCCGCAACGTGCGGGCCGAGGTGCTGCCGCTCGAGCTGCTGCGCGGCCTCGTGGTCGAGGACGAGGTGCTGGGCGCGAGCGAGGCGGCGACCGTCGCGCGCGAGCGCCCCCTGCCCGACGAGCTGGCCCGCCCGCCGGCCCGCTGAGCGCACCCGCCGCGCCGGGCCGACGAGACCGCCGGCCCCTCCGGGTGCACCGGGCCAAGCGCATGGTGCCTCGGCTCGGCCCGGTGTGCGTGGAGGGAACGAAGAGGCCACGGGCCCCTCCGGGTGCACCGGGCCGAGCGCATGGTGCCTCTGCTCGGCCCGATGCACCCGGAGGGGCCGGCTGGCGACGCGATCGACGGGCCAGATCCGGCCACCGCGCCACGACGTTCCGCTTTCGTCAAGCTCGCCCCGGGATGTAACATGCGGCGGGCCCTCGTGGCGGAAGGCTGCGGCGGCCGTGTGGAAACCCTGCCCATCACCGCAGTGAACGAGGTTCCTTCATGGATCGTGAACTGAAGCACGATGTTGTGATCCTGGGAGCCGGACTGGCCGGACTGCGCGCCGCGGTGGAGTTGTCACGGCGTCTCGGGGGCCAGGTCGACATCGGCATCGTCTCCAAGGTGCAGCTCATGCGCGCCCACTCGGTCTGCGCGGAAGGCGGCACGGCCGCCGTTTTGCGCTCCGACCTGGGCGACTCGGAGGAGTTGCACGCCTGGGACACGGTCAAGGGCTCCGACTTCCTGGCCGACCAGGACGTGGTGCGGACCTTCGTGGAGACCATCCCGAAGGAGATCCGCCAGCTCGACCACTGGGGCATCCCCTGGACGCGCGACGCGGAGGGTTACATCGCCCAGCGGCCGTTCGGCGGGCACAGCTACCCGCGGGCGACGCTGGCCGCCGACAAGACCGGCTTCTTCGAGATGCAGACGCTCTACGACCAGCTCCAGCGCTTCCGCAACTTCACGCGCTACGACGAGTTCTTCGTCACCGACATCCTGGTGCACGAGGGCCGCTTCGCCGGGCTCGTGGGCCTGCACACCGGGACCGGCGAGACCGTCGCGATCCGGGGCAAGGCGCTGCTGATCGCCTCGGGCGGCGGCGGCACGCTCTACGGGTTCACGACCTACTCGCAGACCGTCACGGGCGACGGCATGGCGATGGCCTACCGGGCCGGCCTGCCGCTCGAGGACATGGAGTTCCTCCAGTTCCACCCGACCGGCCTGGTGCCCAACGGGATCCTGATGACCGAGGCCTGCCGCGGCGAGGGCGGCTACCTCAAGAACAACCGGGGCGAGCGTTTCATGGGCACTTACGCCCCCAAGCTCATGGAGCTCGCGCCGCGCGACATGGTGTCGAGGGCCGAGACCGAGGAGATCCTCGCCGGGCGCGGATTCAAGACGCCCGACGGCCAGGACTACCTCGAGCTCGACCTCACCCACCTCGGCGCGGACCGCATCAACACGCGGCTGCCGCTGATCCGCGAGGTGACCATCAAGTTCCTCGGGCTCGACCCGATCACCACGCCGATCCCGATCCGCCCGGTGGCGCACTACTCGATGGGCGGCATCGAGACCGACATCCACGGGCTCACGCGCGTCGCCGGCATCTGGGCGGCGGGCGAGGCGGCCTGCGTGTCGTTGCACGGCGGGAACCGTCTGGGCTCGAACTCGACCGCCGAGTGCCTGGTGTGGGGTGGCATCACGGGCCGCGAGATCGCGGCGGCGCTGCCCGGGCTGGGAGCGGCCCCGCCGCTGCCCGCGGACCGGGCGAAGGGCGCCGAGGACCACGTGCGCGAGGTGCTGGCGCGGCGCGGCGGCGAGAACCTCTACGAGCTGCGCCGCCAGCTGCGCGCGACCATGGACTCGTGCGTCGGGGTGTTCCGCAACGGCGACGACCTGGCGAAGGCGCTGCAGCAGATCCGGGAGATCCGCGTCCGCTCGCAGCGCGCGGCCGTGGCCGACCAGTCGCGGATCTACAACTCGAACCTCATCCACGCGCTGGAGCTGGAGAACCTCGTCGACCTGGCCGAGGTGACCGTCGCCGGGGCGCTGAAGCGACAGGAATCGCGCGGCGCCCACGCCCGGCGGGACTTCGCCACGCGCGACGACGCGAACTGGCTCAGGCACACGCTGGCCTTCCACGATGCGGCGGGGCCCCGGCTCGAGTACCAGCCGGTGACCATCGACATGTGGCAGCCGGTCGAGCGCAAGTACTAGCCCCGGAGGACACGCATGGAATCCCGAGCACATCCGAATCGGCTGGGCATCCGGGGGTGGGTCGGCGGCGGGCGCTGGGGCATCGAGCGCTACCTCTACACGCTGCACCGTCTCACCGGGCTCGGCCTGCTGACCTACTTCCTGCTGCACATCTTCGTCACCTCGGCGCGGGTCTTCGGGCCCGAGACCTGGGAGCGGACGATGCGGTCGGTCGAGGGCCCCGTCTTCAAGGGCGGCGAGTACCTGGTCTTCGCCGCCTTCGCCTTCCACGCCGTCAACGGCGTCCGGCTCGGGATGATCGAGCTGGGTTTCGCGATCGGCCGGCCCATCGAGCCGGTCTACCCCTACGCGACCTCGGTCGGCCGGCAGCGGCCGCTCGCCATCGCGGTGCTGATGATCGCGGGCGCGCTCGCGATCTGGGGCGGCTACAACTTCTTCTTCATGGACTAGGAGCCCACCATGCGAGACCGCACGCTCTGGACCTGGCACATCTTCGCAGGCGTGGTGATCCTGGTGTTCCTCGGCCTGCACATGACCATCATGCACCTCAACGGCTCGTTCCCGACCTTCAACAACCCCTTCGGCGGCGAGGCCGAGTCCTGGCAGAACGTCGCGGCCCGGGCGAAGAGCCTGTTCTTCACCGTGACCTATGTCGTCATGCTCGGCGCGGCGCTCTACCACGGGCTCTACGGCCTGCGCAACATCCTGCTCGAGCTCGGCCCCGGCGCGGGGCTGCGCAGGACCATCGACGTCGGGTTCTCGCTGCTGGGCCTGGGGTTGTTCGCCTTCGGGGCCTGGGTCGCCGTCGCGGTCCCGGGCGTCGTGTCCCGGATGGGAGGCTGACATGGCCGACGCGACCCTGAAGCAGGTGGTCTTCCACCTCCGTCGCTACGAGCCCGGCAAGGACCGCACGCCGCGCTGGGAGCAGCACCGCATCGAGGTCACGACCGGCATGACGGTGCTCGACGGCCTGTGGAAGGTGAAGGAGCTCTACGCGCCGACCCTGGCCTGGCGCTCGTCGTGCCGCATGGGCATCTGCGGCTCCTGCGGGATGCTCATCAACGGCCGCCCGCGGCTGGCCTGCAACACGCAGATCGCCGAGCTGAAGAGCGACGTCGTGGCGGTCGGGCCGCTGCCCAACTTCGGCATCATCAAGGACCTGGTCCCGGACCTGCAGCCGATGTTCGCGACCCATCGCGACCTGATGCCCTACCTGGTGCGCGAGGACGTGAAGGAGCAGGAGGAGCCGACCGGCGAGTACTGGCAGACGCCGCACGAGCTCGAGCAGTACCTGCAATTCAGCTACTGCATCAAGTGCGGCTGCTGCATGGCGGCCTGTCCCACGGTGGCGACCGACGCGCTCTACGCCGGGCCGATGCCGTTGGCCCAGGCGCACCGCTACAACGTCGACACGCGCGACGGCGGGTTCGTGAAGCGCCGCGAGATGCTCTCGGGCGGGAGCGGACCCTGGCGCTGCCACTTCGCGGGCGAGTGCTCGCAGGTCTGCCCGAAGGGGGTGGATCCGGCCAAGGCGATCCAGCTGATGAAGCAGGAGCTGGTGTTCGACCTGCTCAAGCTGCGGCGGCGCAGGCCGGCCGCGGCGGTGGCGGCCACGCCCTGCGGCAAGCGGCGCGAGGACATCCCGGCGGCCCCGGCGCGGACCGCGAAGCCCTGACGGCGCCGGCCGGAGCGGCGCGCGGCCCGTCCGCCCCGGTCCCCGGGGCCGGGCGGGCCGCCCCGCCTCCCGCCTACCCCTTCACGACGAGGAACGGCTTGAGCCGCGCCACGCGCTGCGCCAGGTCGGCGCCCTCGACCACGCGCACCACGTCGGCCACGTCCTTGTAGGCCTCGCTGGTCTCCTCGCGCAGCGTGTCGCGGCCCTCGTAGCGCACCACCACGCCCGCCTGGCGCAACTCGGCCACCAGGTCGCGGCCGCGGGTCTCGCGCACCGCCTGGGTGCGGCTCATGCGCCGCCCGGCCCCGTGGCAGGTCGAGCCGAAGGCGTGCGCCATCGAGCCCGGACGGCCGACCAGCACGAACGAGTAGCGCCCCATGTCGCCCGGGACCAGCACCGGCTGGCCGACGCCGCGATAGGCCGCGGGCACGTCCGGATGCCCGGCCGGGAAGGCGCGGGTGGCGCCCTTGCGGTGCACCAGGAGGCGCGGCGTGCCGGCCGCGGTGCGATGCCGCTCGAACTTGGCGATGTTGTGCGCCACGTCGTAGACCAGCGTGAGGCCGAGGTGCTCCCGGCTGCGCAGGAGCGTGCGCTCGAACGCCCGCCGCACCTCGTCGGCGATGCACTGCCGGTTCGCCCAGGCGAAGTTGGCGGCCGCCCGCATCGCGCCGAGATAGGCCGTCGCCTCGGGCGAGCCGAGCGGGGCGCAGGCGAGCTGGCGGTCCGGCAGCGCGATGCCCCAGCCCGCCAGCCTGCGGGCGACCTCGCGCACGTGGTCGGTGCAGACCTGGTGCCCCAGCCCGCGCGAGCCGCAGTGGATCATCACCGTGACCATGCCGCGCTCGAGGCCGAGGGCCCGCGCCGCGCCCGGGTCGTGGATCTCGTCCACCTCCTGCACCTCGAGGAAATGGTTGCCCGAGCCCAGCGTGCCGAGCTGGTCGCGACCGCGGCCCTTCGCGCCCTCGCTCACCGCGGCCGGGTCGGCGCCGGCCAGCACGCCGCCCTCCTCGCAGTGCTCGAGATCGCCCGCAGTGCCCATGCCGCGCCCGACCGCCCAACGGGCGCCGTCGCGGAGCGCCCGGTCCAGCCCGCCGGCCTCGAGGCGCACCGCGCCGGTGGAGCCCACGCCGCAGGGCACCTCGCGGTGGAGCGCATCCGCCAGCGCCTCGACGTGCGGGGCCAGCTCGGCGCGGGTCAGGCGCGTGCGCATCAGCCGCACGCCGCAGCCGATGTCGTAGCCCACCGCGCCCGGTGACACCACGCCCGCCTCGGGGTCGAAGGCCACCACGCCGCCGACCGGCAGGCCGTAGCCCCAGTGGGCGTCGGGCATGGCGATCGAGGCCTCGACGATGCCCGGCAGGGTCGCGGCGTTGCGGACCTGGTCGAGCGTGCGGTCGGCGAGGATGTGCTCGAGCAGCGTCCGGTCGGCGAAGACGATCCCCGGCACGCGCATCGCGCCCGCGCGCGGGAGCATCCAGCGGAAGTCGTCGAGACGCTCGAGGCCGGCCGTGGATATGGCGTCCATGGCCGGAGTGTGGGCCCGCGCCGACCCGCCTTCAACCCCCCATCGCCTCCCGCAGGAAGCGCCCGGTCCAGGAGTCGGGCGTCGCAGCGATCGTCTCCGGCGGTCCCTCGGCGACCAGCCGGCCCCCGGCCTCGCCGCCGTCCGGACCCAGGTCCACGACCCAGTCGCTGTTGCGGACGACGTCGAGGTTGTGCTCGACCACGATCACGGTGTCGCCACGCGCGGTCAGGTCGTCCAGAACCTCGAGCAGGCGTTGGACGTCGGCGTAGTGCAGGCCCACCGTGGGCTCGTCCAGCAGGTAGAGCGTCGCTCCCCCGGTCCGCCCCGACAGCTCGCGGGCGATCTTGAGCCGCTGCGCCTCGCCGCCCGAGAGTTGGGTCGCAGGTTGGCCGAGCCGGAGGTAGCCGAGGCCGACGCGCCTCAGGAGGTGCAGCCCGCGGGTGAAGCGCGGCTCGGCGGCGAAGTGCTCGAAGGCCTGGTCCACGGTCAGATCGAGCGCCTGGCGCACGTTCACGCCGCGGTAGCGCACCTCGAGGACCTCGCGGCGGAAGCGGTCCCCGGCGCAGGTGTCGCAGGGCACCAGCAGGTCGGCGAGGAAGTACATCTCGACCGTCACCCAGCCGGCACCCTCGCAGGATTCGCAGCGGCCACCGGGCGTGTTGAAGGAGAAGGCACCGTCCTTGAGGCCGCGGGCGAGCGCCGCCGGCTGGCGGGCGTAGACCTCGCGCAGCGCGGCGAAGGCGCCCATGTAGGTCACCGGGCAGGAGCGCGGCGTGCGGCCGATGGGCGACTGGTCCACCAGCGCCACGCGCTTCAGGCGCTCGAGCCCGGTCACCGCGCGGTGCGCTCCGGGCGGCTCCCCACCCCCGCCCTCGAACGCCCGCAGCGCGGCGCGGTAGAGCACTTCCTCGACCAGGCTGCTCTTGCCCGATCCGGAGACCCCGGTGACGGCCGTGAGCCGCCCCAGCGGGAACCGCGCGTCCACGCCCTTCAGGTTGTGGTGGGTGGCGCCCAGCACCGAGAGGAACTGGCGCGGCGTCCCCGCGGGGCGCGCCCGCGCGACGCGCTTCTCGCCGCGAAGGTAGCGGGCGGTGTCGGTCGCGACGCCCTCCAGCGCGGCGCCGCCGGGCCCGGCGTAGAGCAGGCGCCCGCCGCCCTCGCCGGCGCCGGGGCCCAGGTCCACGACGTGGTCGGCCGCGCGCATGACCAGCGGCTCGTGCTCGACGACCACCAGCGTGTTCCCGCGCCCCGCCAGCTCGCGGAGGATCGCGACCAGGCGATCGGTATCGCGCGGATGGAGTCCCACGGTGGGCTCGTCCAGCACGTAGAGCGTGTCCGCGAGGTCGGCGCCCAGCGCGTTCGCCAGCTCGATGCGCTGCGCTTCGCCCCCCGAGAGGGTGCGCGTCTCGCGGTCGAGGGTCAGGTAGCCGACGTCCACCCGCTCGAGGAAGCGCAGACGCGATTCGACCTCGGCGAGCACCGGTCCGGCGATCTCGCGTTCGGTCTCGGTGAACACCAGCCCCTCGAGCCAGCGCGCCGCCTCCGACACGGTCAGCGCGCTCACCCCGGCGATGGTCCGGCCGCCGAGGCGCACCGCCAGCGCCTCGCGCCGCAGGCGCGTCCCGCCGCAGTCGGTGCACGGCAGGGCGGCCTGGTACTTCTTCACGAGGAAGCGGTTCCCGGCCTTGTAGGACTTCTCCCTGCGGCGCTCGAGGAACGGGATCACGCCCCGGAAGCCCTCGCCGCCCTCCAGCAGCACCCGCTGCTGCCCCGGCGCGATCCGGCTCCAGGGCTCGTCGAGCGGGATGCCCTGCTCGCGCGCGAACTTCTCGATCCGCGGCCAGGCCAGCTTGCGCCACGACCCGGCCCAGGGCTTGAGCGCGCCCTGTCGCAGGCTCTTCGACGGGTCCGGCACGATCAGGTCCGCGGTGAAGGTGAGCACGTTGCCGAAGCCGCGGCAGGTCGGGCAGACGCCGAGCGGGCTGTTGAAGGAGAACAGTGCCGGCTCGGGCCGCAGCGCCGCGGTACCGCACTGCGAACACTCCCAGCGCTCGCTGCGCCGCTCGGGCGGCCGGTCGCCGCGCCGCAGTTCGAGCCGGCCCTCGCCGCGGCGGAAGGCCTGCTCGCAGGATTCGGCGAGGCGGACCTCCTCCCCCGGCCGCCAGCTGAAGCGGTCCACGACGACCAGGACCTCGGACGTGCCCCGGCGGAGCTTCGGGAGTGGATCGAGCGGGCTGACCCCCTCGGCCAGGAAGACGCGCGTGTAGCCGGCTGCCAGGAGGTGTGCCGCCTGCTCCGCCCAGCTCATGCCCTTCGCCAGCCGCACCCCGGCCAGCACCAGGAGGACCTCCCCTGGGGACCAGTGCGGAGACTCCCGCACGATGGAGGTCGGGCTGTCGGCGCGCACCGTCCGGCCGCATTCGAGGCAGCTCACCTCGCCCAGCCGGGCGTACAGGACCCGCAGGTAATCGCTCACCTCGGTCGCCGTGGCGACGGTGGAGCGGCCACTTCGCGCCGGGGCCGCCTGCTGGATGGCGACCGCGGGCATCAGGCCGTGGATCGAGTCCACGTCGGGACGCGGCAGGCGGTCGAGGAACTGCTTGGCGTAGGTCGAAACCGACTCGACGTAGCGCCGC
>Ga0335071_10007374_pt1 | contig 11305 bp, 2 predicted proteins | sample Lox_Sample_15_FD_206724 | JGI IMG/M metagenome (GOLD analysis project Ga0335071, IMG submission 206724) | Soil microbial communities from Loxahatchee National Wildlife Refuge, Florida, United States - Lox_Sample_1.5 | ecosystem: Environmental > Terrestrial > Soil > Wetlands | place: USA: Florida...
ACCATACGCGCGACTTAGGACGATGATTTGATTTTTCAAGGCGACGGCGGATTCGCTTCCCGATGCGGCGCTATAATAGCGCACGAGAAGCGACTCGATTTTCCGTTTCGCCCAAACCTTGGGAAGGAATTGATAGCCATCAACCGCCGTGTCGGCAAGGGTGATGTCGTAACCGTACGTTGCCGGTTTCCCGAAAGCGTTCCCGGTCAAGGTGATGTGGACGGTGCCGGACTGCCGGTACCTGCCTGAGAGGATCATCTGATTCCCCTTGTAGAGGTTCGGCAGAGAATCCGGATACACTTCCGTCACGATCGGCGGCTCGAAGGCGACGTGGCTATCCAGCAGGACAGGGTTGCGAATCATCTCATAGAACGACGTGATTCTCGAATACAATTCATCGTTCTGCAGAAATTCGGCAACGCCTCTATTGTGAGAAGAGATCAACGTCAGCAGCTGCTGGTCCGCGTCGGTGCCGATGCCGAAATTGAACACGCAGATCTTTCGCTCGGTGGTCCGGATCAGGGTGTCGATGTGGCCGACAAGCGAGGGGATATCCGTGATCCCGACGGTCGGGATACCGTCCGTCAGAAAGATGATGATGTTCGCCGTACTGTCGCCCGACGTCGCGAATTGAGGCACAGCCGTGTCGAATGCGCCCGAGATGTTTGTCAGATCAAGCGCGTCCAAGCCGGCGATGAACGCCAACGCCGAATCCCGCGTCGAGGAGGTGTAGGGAACATGGCCCGGACGGAAGCTCAGGATCGAGGTGGTGAACGCGATGATGTTGAACCGATCGCCCTCGTTCAGATTCTGCACGATGAAGGAGGCCGCGTCACGCGCCTGCTGCATCTTGGTCCCGAACATGCTTCCCGATTGGTCGACGATCAAGGTGAAGACTTTGGGGATCGTGGAGATCGTGGAGCCGGGATCGGGTTCGGCGATAAACGTGAGGAATCCCCCGAGCGTATCCGGCAGCGCCGTATCCGGAATGGCCGTACTGAAGGCGAACAGTCCAAGCTGGTGCGAGTTCAGGGCATAGCGGATGACGTAGTTGTCGCCCGGGACAGCCTCATGGAGCTCGATCTGGACCGTGGCGCTGTTCCCCGAATTGATCAGCGAATTCACCGGCTGGCTGCTGAGCACGCGAATACTGTCGATGGTTCTCTGCGATGTTAACGAAAAGAAGAACCGCTGCACCCCGACGACCGAAGGGTCGATCAATCGATAGTCGTTCGGATAGGAAAATTCGACACTTCCTGACGAGTATGGAAGCAGCTCAACATAGGTCAATTCCACAGCGAGTGACGAGTCCTTCCCGATGGTCTGTGGGATCGAGAAATACAGCGGCGTTGAACCAAGGTAGGTCATGAGGCCCGCTGCGGGCGTCCCGCCGGACCCGGGGAGCGTCGTATCCTGGCTGACCCCCGCCACTGCGGCAACGGACCACTGCCCGCCGACTTTCCATCGCAGCTGCGTCGCGCTCTGTTGTTCGGTGAGGGGAAATGCATATTTTACTTTTGCTGCGGCGTGAGTGTTGGTGAAATATTGTGTGGTGACTGTGACTGCGATCTGTCCCTCCACCGTCGTCGAGACGACGGTCGAATCCAACCGGCAATAAACACCGGCAGCGGCATCGATGACTCCGACGCCGTTGGCAATCGCCATCCCGCTCATCAGGAGCGTGATGAGCACCAGTATCGTATTCCTTCTCATGCCGACCTCCAAGAAAAAAGCCTCTTCATCGTCGGATGAAAAGGCTCAGTTGTCAATGGGCGATCCGCGGACTACCCGCGGAGTGGTTTCAGCTTCGTGTTGCGATCCGGTCTATCCGAAAACACCTCCCACAGTGTCGCCCATCAAAGGTTTTCGTTGATCCTGTTGAACAATATACTCCGCCCGCCGATACGAAGCAAGAAGCATTGTCACATCGTCTACGATCTCTTGTCATAGGAGCGCCGCTCCCGCACGGTGCGCATCTTCTGCCACCAGTCGTCTGCACGCCGATTTCCGCCTACTCCCTCCTGCTTGCTGCCCGCATCTTTCTTCCTACTTCCTCCTTCCTACGTCCTACTCATAGCCCTTCTCACTTCGCCCTCATCCCATTTCAGCCACCACGACGTGCCTCTTCCCATCGCTGAAGAGCTGCACCTTGTTCCCCTCAACCGCTTTGCCATCGACCGTGAGTTTTTTCACTCCCTTGTTGACCTTCTTCGGATTGAGGACGGTAATCACGTATGTGGCTCCCCTGAACTTCCGCACAATGCTGAACTTGTCCCATGATGCGGGAACGCAAGGATCAATCACGAGGCCGTCGTACGCCGGCCGAACGCCGAGAATATACTGCGACAAGGCGACGAACGACCACGCGACCGTACCCGTCAGCCACGAATTCTTCCCTTCTCCCGGCGTGGGAGCATCGCGGCCGGCGGTCATCTGGCTGTAGACATACGGCTCCGAACGATAGGTATCGATCTGATCTTCTTTTGTCGGCGGGCAGATGCTCAGGTAGTATTCCATTGCACGGTCGCCCCGCCCGAGCATCGTTTCAGCGATCTGGATCCAGGTGTTGTTGTGCGTGAAGATGCCTGCGTTCTCCTTGTAGCCCGGCGGGTAGGAGCTCACTTCGCCCAGGTGAAGATAATACTTCTGAAATGCCGGTTGCTGAAGGACGATCCCGTTGGGTGTGGCGAGATGTTTCTGCACGCTGTCGAGGGCCTTTTTCGCGTACCCGTTTTCCATGCCGATGCCGCCGAGCACACCCCAACCCTGGCTCTCGATGAAGATCTTCCCCTCCTCATTCTCAGAGGAGCCGAGTTTCTTGCTGTTCGCATCGTACGCTCGGAGAAACCACTCGCCGTCCCATCCGTGCTTGTACACGGTCTCTCTCATGGCCACGCCGTTCCGCGTGTACTCGTCCGCCCGTGCACCGTTCCCCGTGCTCTTCAAGAGATCGGCCATTTCATCGCACGCCCTACAGAAGAGGCCTGCGATCATAACGGATTCCGCGACCTTGTCGTTCTCGATGTGCCCCGCAAGCTGGAAGCTTTCCCCGGGCGTCGACGAGAAACAGTTCAGGTTCAGGCAGTCGTTCCAGTCCGCGTGGCCGATCAACGGAAGCCCGTGAGGGCCCCGATGGTCCATCGTGTACTTGAGCGACAGATGGAGGTGATCCAGCAGCGTGGACTTCGCTTCTTGTTTGTCGGCGTACACGCACCGCTCGTTCAGGATCGTGGCATCGCCCGTCTCTTTGACATACGCCGCCACGGAGAGGATCAGCCAGAGCGGATCGTCATTGAACCCGCCGCCGATGTCGGCATTTCCCTTTTTCGTCAGGGGCTGATACTGGTGAAAGCATGTCCCGTCGGAGAGCTGCGTCGCTGCAAGATCCAGGATCCTCTGCCGGGCCCGATCGGGGAGAATATGGACGAATCCGAGAATGTCCTGGTTGCTGTCGCGATAGCCCATGCCTCTTCCGATGCCGGACTCATAGAGCGATGTCGAGCGGGAGAGGTTGAACGTTACCATGCACTGATACTGATTCCAGACGTTCGCCATTCTGTTGATGATCGGATCGGGCGATGTCGCGTTGTAGGTCGAGAGGAGATTGGCCCAATACGACGTAAACGCTTCAAAGGCGGAGTCAACGTCGGCAGATGAGGCGAACGCGGACCGCACCTGTTCGAATTCATCCTTCCTGATCTTGCCGCCCTCCAGGAATTTGCGGTCCGGAGCGTTTTCGCCATAGCCGAGCAAGAAGTTGACGGTCTTGCTTTCCCCCGGAGGAAGTTCGATGTCGAGCTGGTGCACGCCGATGGGGAGCCACCCATAGGCGACGCTGTTCCGGCAGGAACCCTGCATGACCGCGAGGGGGCCGTCGAGACCCTGATGCACCCCGACGAACGCGTCGCGACTGCTGTCGAAACCCGACACCGGCTCGCTGCAGGAAAAATATCCATAGTGGTTCCGCCGCTCGCGGTATTCCGTGATATGGAAGATCGTTCCTTTGTCGATCTCCACCTGACCGGTGGAATAATTCCTCTGGAAATTCGTCATGTCGTCGAAGGCCTCCCACAGGCACCATTCGACAAAGCTCCACATCCGGAACTTCTTGGTTTTTGCAGAACGATTGGTCAGGCGCACCTGCCATACCTCGTGTCTTGCGCCGAGAGGAATGAAGAAGAGCGTCGAGACTTCCAGGCCGTTTTTCTCGCCGGTGACCCTGCTGTACCCGAGGCCGTGCCGGCATTCATACCGGTCGAGAGGCACGCGCATCGGCTTCCACATCGGGTTCCAGACCGTGTCCCCGTCCTTGATATAGAGATATCTCCCGTTGCTGTCCATCGGGATATTATTGTAGCGGTACCGGGTCAGGCGCCGCATGCGCGAATCCTGGTAGAAGCAGTACCCGCCCGCCGTATTGGAGATGATCCCGTAGAAGTCGCTTGTTCCGAGGTAGTTGATCCAGGGCAGCGGTGTATCGGGCCTGGTGATCACGTATTCCTTCTGTTCATCGTCGAAATAGCCGTAACGCATTCACGGTCTCCTTCTTCTGGGAAGTGTTCTTAGAATTGGCAGCCGCACGAATGACGGATGACGAGCTCTGTGGGCAGCACGAGATGTTCGGGCTTGAGCCGTTTTCTCCCGTGGACTTTGTCGAGGACTCTTTTCATCGCTTGTGCGCCGAGGTCGCTGATCGGCACCTTAACTGTTGTCAGGGAGGGGGTGAGGTACTGCACGCCGGGGGTATCGTCGAAACCGGCGAGCGCAATTTCTCCGGGAATGCTCACCCCCGCGTCCAGGAGGGCGCTCAGCGCGCCGACGGCCATGGCATCGTTTGAAGCAAACACCGCGGTGGGACGAGGTCGCAGGTTGAGGATGGCGGGCACCGCGTCATAGCCGGAAGACTCGACGAAACTCCCCTCGATCTCCAGCGCCGACAACCGCTCGCACCCATACTGTTTCAGTGCCTGCCGGTATCCTTCCAGACGTTCGCGCGAATCAATGTTTTCCTTCAACCCCTTGATGATGGCGATGCGCCGGTGACCGTGACCGATCAGATGTGCAACGACCTCCATCGCCCCTGTCTTGTTGTCCACGGTGAGCGCATCCAGGGGTTCGCGCCCCGGCCGGCAATTCAACAGCACGGACGGAAGATTCGAAGGGAGGATCTTCCTGCGCAGGGTGTGAGCGTCCTGGTTCGGCGCCATGAGCAACAGGCCGTCGACACGCCCGGCGATCACCTGGAGTTCCGCCTGCATTTCCGACGGATCGTTGTGGTGGCTCGAGACGAGGATGTGATACCCCTGTTCCCCGGCCGCCTCATCGGCGCCGCGAATCACTTCGGAGAAGAAGTCTCCGTTGACGGCGGGCAGGAGAAGAGCGACAATGTCGCTGCGACGCGTGTTCAGGCCCCGCGCGCTGGCATTCGGAATGTAGCGCAGCTTTTCCGCCACGGACTGAATCCTGTTGCGGGTCTTGTCGGTCACCAGCGCGCTGTTGTTCAGGACGCGTGAAACCGTTGCGACAGAGACGCCCGCTTTCTTCGCGACGTCACGAATCGTGACGCTCGGTTGTGTCGCCATGCCTCATCGGGAAGATGTTGGGAAATGTAACCGGTTACATTTTAGGGAGAAGATATCGTTTTGTCAAGAGCCGCCGGCGACCTTCCCGGGGAGAGAGCAGCGGCAGCGGGGGCAGGAGAATTGAAGCGCCGGGCCCTGTGATCAGCGGCACGCGGCGAATTTTTCACTTGACAGATCGGTACCCAAATAGGTATATTCCCCGCATTCGATTCTTCGTTCCTTGAAATTTCCGGAGGCTCCGCGGTTGCGACCGCGGACACGACTGCGTCGCCGGGTTTCCTTTCGTGCAGTGTCCTCCGGTCCTCGTTTCCCTACGATCGACGGAGGTGCGCATGATCCGACGCTACGTCGTGTGCGGTGTGATGCTCCTGGTGCTGGCCGCCTTCCCTTCCCACGCACAGGTCTCCGTCACCGTCAATCTCCGCAACCCCGTTCCCGCAAAGCTCTCCACCTGGGAATCCGATCCGACCATCGTCATGGTGGTCATCACGAACGCCGGGCAAAACACGTATCCCGACGTTCGCGCGTCGTACGTCATCCAGGACCTCAACTCCAACAAAGTCCTCGCGAAATCCAAGGACAACGATCCGTCAACGCCGCACTTCTCTATCGGGCCTCTCCAGTCGCTGACCCGATTCGGCAAAGATATCGTCGCTGCCAACGCCGTCGACGTCGACCCGTCGTGGAAGACACAGTTCTCCACCACGGGGAGCCTTCCGGAAGGCACGTACCAGTATTGCCTCACCCTGATCGACAAAAACGGCCAGCCCCTTGCGGGAAGCGGACAGGTGTGCCGACAATTTACCATTGTCATCCCCGACCCTCCCACGCTCGTCCTGCCTGCCAACAAGGATACGCTGAGCACATTGACGTATCCGTTGTTCCAGTGGACCCCGGTGAATCTCCTCGCCGGCGGACCCGCCCAATACAAACTGACCATCGTGCCTCTCTACGGATCGCAGACGCCGACGGTCGCTCTCACGCAGAACACACCGCTCTTCACGAAAACAGTTCCCACGCCCAACTACCAGTATCTTCCCTCCGACCCGGCGTTCACGCTGATCAGCAACGATTCCGGGTTCGCGTGGCAGGTCCAGGCGTTGGACCAGAGCAACCAGCCCGCAACACGGAACGACGGAAAGAGCGAGGCGTGGGCGTTTTATCCGGCGTCCCAGTCCCCATCGAGCAAGGACACTTCAGCCGACACAACAAAGGCAGGCAACCACGGATGCGGAGACCCCTGCGTTACGGCAGCCCCCACAGATCAGACAGCCTCCTCGAAGACGTTCAATGTCAACGATTCGATATCCGTCGGCCTGTTCCGGATGGCGATCACGAAGCTCACCAGCAGCAGCGGCACATCGTTGACGGGCGAAGGAACCATCGCCGTTCCCTATCTTCACGCCCCGATCATGGTCCAATTCTCGGGGATCCAGGTGAACGCGTCCTCCCAAATGATCAAAGGCGATGTGACGGCAAAGCAGGATAACAGCTCGCCGATCAACGCGACGGTCGCGAACAACATGAGTTCGCTCGGCCTGAAGAATGCGGACATCGACAATGTCATGAAGACCGCACAGCAGCCTTCCAAGCTTGTCAGCGCGCTGCTCATGAGCACTCCCGTCGGCCTCCCGATCGGTCTCGACAACAACACCGATGGGTTTCCGATGACGATCGGCATTGTGGGGATGGACTTCACGTCGACGCAGGCCACCCTCAAGGCCGTGGCATCCTATCCGCTTCCCGACCTTGGACCGACCGTCGGGCTCGGCGTCGGCGCAGCGAATATCTGCTTCCAGCCGGGCGGCATCGACACCAAACAGGGGATCCTCTATCTCGCGGAGGATCTCGGCTACACCGACACCTCGAGTTTCGGGTTCATGTTCAAAGCTCCTGCGATGAGCGATTCAGGAACGTACATGATGTGGGACTGCAAAGGCTTTAAGGAACTCCGCCTGCGAGCCGACGTCCTCTTCCCGAGGGATTGGCTCATCCCGCAGCCGGACAACGGCAAACAGGCCGCGGCTTCCTTCCGTACGACGATTACCACCGCCGGCAACTGGATGGCAGCGATGACGATGGACACGTGCGTGATCGCGGGTTCTTCCGGCATGAAGCTCCTCGTGACCGACATGACGTACGATCATTCGGATTCCGCCAACCCACCGGGCATCAAGTTCCCGTCCAATTATCCGAAGGGAACGCCCGGTCCGGACTGGCACGGATTCTACATCAAGTCGGCGATGGTCACGCTGCCATCGCAGCTCAAGACCTTCAAGAGCGGTGCACCGAAGATCGTTGCCTCCAACATCATCATCGACGGAGCCGGATTCACCGGCTTGATCGCTGCGACCAATGTCGTGCAATACCCTGAGGGCGATTTCGGGGACTGGGGCGCCAGTATCGACACGATCAGCGTGAATTTCGCGTGCAGTTCCCTGACCGAAGGGAAGATGAAAGGCCGGTTCCAGATTCCGATCAGCGACAGTGCATTGATCTATACCGCGCTTCTGTCAAACCCACCCAAGGGAAGCATGAAGTTCTCGTTCACGATCGTGCCGTCCGGCCCGATCAAGGCGAGCCTCTGGGCCGCAACGCTTGATCTCGACAGCACCTCGCACATCGATCTGATCGACTCCGCGGGCAAATTCTCGGCATCGGCCTTGTTCAGCGGCGACCTCTCGATCAACGGGAATGTCGGCGGGCTTCCGAATATGGACATCAAAGCCGTCAAGTTTCAAAACGTCGGCCTGACAAGTACGTCGCCGTATTTTCAGAAAGGCACCTGGTCCTTCGCCAGCCCGCAACACGGGATGATGGGATTCCCCATTTCCATTTCAGACATCAATTTCGTCACCGGCACCCGAAAATCCGGGATGGGCTTCGGGCTCCGCTTCAGCATCGACGCCAATATCGCCGACGTCATCAGCGGCGGAACGTCGCTTTCGATCTGGGCCGTCATGGCGACGAACCCCGGCGAAGCGCAGATGTTCTCCTTCGACGGCGTCGACCTCGATTCGATCCATGTCAACGCCGATCTCGGCGCGGTGACCATCGCCGGGACGATTGTCGTCTATCACGACGACAACACCTATGGCAACGGCTTCCGCGGAGAACTCGATGCAAACTTCCTGAAGGCGGTCGAGGTCAAAGCCGTCGCCCAGTTCGGCACGGTCAACGGATACCGCTACTGGTATGTCGATGCATCGGCGATTTTCAGCACGGGCATTCCCGTCTTCACAGGAGTGGCGTTCTACGGCTTCGGCGGCGGCGCCTGGTACCATATGAACGTGAAGCCCGTCTCGACAATTGCAGACAACCCCTCGGTCGGCGATTCGCCGGGAACGACAAAATCCGGCTTCACGTTCACGCCGGATCAGTCGATCGACCTCGGACTTGAGGCGTCTGTTACCGTCGGCACACACCCCTCACCGCTCCTGTTTTCCGCGGACGTGACCCTGCAGGTGCAGTTTGTCAGCAACGGGATCGGGTCCATCACGCTTGCCGGTGACGGCTACATGATCGCGACGAGTTTCGACAAACGGAATGAGGCAAATTTCCGTGCGACCGCCTCCATCTCCTATGATTTTGTCAACAGCATCTTCGAGGGAAATTTCCATGTCTGGTCGCAAGGCAACATCGCGGCAGTGGCAAAAGTCGACGCCTCCATCAACCTCCACTTTGACCAGGCGAACTGGCACGTGTTGATCGGCACCCCGTCGCAGGAGATTTCGGTCCAGCTCTTCAGTGTCGCCACCGTTCAGGCATACATCATGGCGGGGACGGACATTCCCGCGCCGGACCCGAACAACTTCCCCCACCGGGCGGAGGTCGAGCAGGCCATCGGCCACCCGTTGCCGACCGACCATATGCCGATCAGCGAAAAGACGGAGGGCTTCGCCCTCGGGGCGAGCCTCGGCGTATCGGCCGACCTGACCTTTGCGATCTTCAAGGCGCACATGGCGTTCGGCTTCGGGTTCGATATTGCCGTCGTCCATCAGACAAACATCGTCTGCTCCAACATGGGGAACCAGCCGCCGGGATACGACGGCTGGTTCGGGTACGGCGACCTCTATGCCTATGTTGATTTCAAGATCAGCATCCATGTCGACGTCTGGTTCACTTCCGGCGACTTCGACATCCTCGATATGGGGGCCGGCGCGCTGTGCCGGTTCACCACGCCGAACCCCACCTGGGTCCAGGGAACCGTGGGCGGGCACTTCAGCATCCTGAACGGACTCGTCGAGGGCGACTGCGAGTTTGTCTTCGAGCTTGGTTCACACTGCGCGCAGGCAAGCGACGCCTTCACGGTCGATATCATCAACGACGTTCAGCCGAAGGACGGCACGGGAAACTACGACGTGTACGGGCGGCCCACCGTGTCGCTCCATTTCCCCGTCAACCAGAGTTTTGACCTGCAGTACATGCAGGACGACCAGCAGGTCACCGGCACCTTCCGCGTCATCGTCGATCAGTACGCTGTTTCCTCCAACGGGAATCCGGTAAGCACCTCCTGGGATTCGCCGGACGGCTACACGTTGTTCCTGCTCCACGACCAGCATCTTCCGGAAAATTCGCCGCTGGTGATGACCTTCATGATTCACGCGGAGCAGTTTGACGGGTCGACGTGGAGCATCGTGCACAAGAAGTCCGACAATTCCGAGGTACGCGAAGCCATTACCGTGCACTTCAGCACAGGACCTCTCCCCGACCATATCGTCGACGAGATCGTCGTACAAACGGTGCCCCATGCCCTGCAAAGGAACTTCCTCACGGGCGAAGAACCGACAGGGAGGATCACGACGTTCGAGAGTGTCAGCAACCTGTTCCCGCCGAGCGGCGCGACGGTCAAGAATTCCTACGTTGCGAAGTTCATTCCGATCGGCAATGGTGATACGATGGAATCGACGGTGTCCATCGACGGATCGGGGCGGAACATCACCTTCCCCATGCCGGCGATCACCAAAGGGTCTGAATATGCCCTTCAGATTGTTCGCCGCTTCTCAAGCTCCATGCTGGTGCTGAGCGCGCTCACGCAGACGAAAACGATCAGCGCAATGTCGATGAACAAGGGCCAACAGGGTTACCACCAGCTTCCGATGACGACATCTCTCGCTAGCTCCACGATCACCGTCAATGCCCGGCCCAAGACCGCGCCGACCCCGGGGGCGGAAGTTTCACAGAACGAACATCTTCTCTATCTCCTGTACTTCCGGGCCAGTCAGTACGGCACGCTGAGCGAAAAGATCAACGACTTCCAGACCGTGAGGACCGACGATTCCAAATATTGGGATGTCTACGAAGCGATCACTCCGGTCTTCAATGTCTACGAGGGGTTCGACGACTTCGACATGTACGGGTACACCATGCACGAGGCCGAAGTCGATCAACAGGCGGCCCCGCTGGTGCGGGTTGATGCGCTCAAGCCGACCGAAACCTGGTTCACCTCTTACGCCAAGAACAACATTTACCAGCACATCATCGACCTTCAGGTGCACGGGTTGTGGCACTTCGATCCTTCGCTGAGCGATCCCGCGTTCGCATTGTTCAACATCGGCACTCCCGGGCCGTTTGTCTCCTTCGTCGGTCCGTCCACGGGAAAGCTCAGTCCTCCTGCGCCGCCGATGCCGATCTCCCGGTTCTCCTTCGGCACCAAGTCCTTCGGCTTGCCGTTCATCGCCTCGAGGAGAGAGGTGAAATTCAAGTATCTGCATCCAGAGCTT
>Ga0335071_10007375_pt1 | contig 11305 bp, 10 predicted proteins | sample Lox_Sample_15_FD_206724 | JGI IMG/M metagenome (GOLD analysis project Ga0335071, IMG submission 206724) | Soil microbial communities from Loxahatchee National Wildlife Refuge, Florida, United States - Lox_Sample_1.5 | ecosystem: Environmental > Terrestrial > Soil > Wetlands | place: USA...
ATCCGCAAGGCCTACATGGGAATGTAATCGACCCGAGCCCATAGGGCATTTCAAGAGATCAGGAAGGGGCTGGCTTTGTTCGAGCCAGCCCCTTCTTTTGACGCATATCCGGACTGCGCCGACTGGATGGGGAAGCATCAGACCCAGCGGCCTCAGGCCACGGACTCCCCTTCGGGGATGTGTTGAGATACGGAAGCATACGTGCAGCTTGACAGAACGATGGCGCAGCCGATCAGGGCGCGCAGGACCACGGGCTCACGGAAGAAGATCATGCCCAGCAGGACATTGATCACCGGGGTGAGCATGCTGAGCAATGACCCCTCCGTGGCGCCGATGAACTTGTAGGCATGGGTCATCTGCAACTGTGCGATGGTCGCCAGCAATCCGATGGCAAACAGGGTCATCCAAACCGTCACGGTCAGGGAATACCCTTCCGGCAGGGCAGGCGCCTCAACGATGATCAGGCCGAAAAAGCACTGGGAAAACAGAATTGCCCGCGACGTGTCGGTCTCGTGGAGCTTTTTGATGGAGAGGATCGCCCAGCCGGAAAGCAGTCCCCCGGAAAGCGCAAGCAGATCCATCCACGAGATCGCCCCCAGACCCTCGGAGGGCACGATGATCAGATAGAGCCCGCCAAAGGCCGCAGAGACGGCCACCCACACCCCTCTTTTGATTCGATCCTTCAACAGAAAGGGGGCCAGGAGTCCCGCCCAGATCGGGTACGTGTACGTGAAGATGGTGGCCTTGGCGAGGCCGATCTGGGTGATGGAATAGAAATAGATGCTGGCAGCGGCACCTCCGAACAATCCCCGCGAGACAAGCCACGGACGGTTCACAAAACGCAGAGGATCATGGAGGCCGTAGGATATGGCCAGAACCAGGGCCATGCTGATCACGAAACGGAACTCCGCTGTTTTCCAGGCACTGACCCCATAGGATTCGGCAGCGACGCGTACCAAGACCGACATGAGGCTGAAGAAGATCGCAGAGGAAATCATCCAGAGGGTGCCTTGCAGTACCGGGGAGAGGACTTTTTTCATTTTCCCACGTTCGTCCTTCTGCTCATTCGATCTCCTCGTCTTCCCAGAGTATCACGCAGCATCGTATCAACGATTTCGGCACTGGATCAAATGTTTTGGAGGGATGCGGATGAGTGGCCTCTCCGGCAGGAATGGCGAGATCTGAAAATGAATCGAAATCCTTCTTGATTTTTCCGTCCCGATGCGCATAGAAAGATCGCGTTGCGTGTTCGTTTCATGGCCCGAAGGGGAAACGGGCAGCTGAACGGCGTGTACCCCTCTTCTGCGCTCCCGATCGTATAGAAACTCCTTCCCGTTTGCAATGCGGATTATAGCTTCACACGGATCTGCCGCGTGGAGGGCTTCCGTATCCTTTCTTTTTTCTTTGGTTCCTGTGCATCCGTGCATCCATAGTCCCCTGCTCTGATGCGCGGGCGAAGCGGACATGCCCCATCTGCAACGTCGCAATGCGGGGCCGTCCCTGCACGGTGAACGAATCTGCGTTCCGCTCGCGTGCAATAGAATAACGCGAGCTCATCATAGCGGCTGTCGGTGAGGTCTTATCCCTGAAGAAACGATTCTCATCCCAAAGACGAAAAAGGAGGGTCTGAAATGCCAAACAAGCTCATTCAGCTCCGCGATGCCGTTTCCCGATACACGCGGGACGGCATGGTGTACTGCAGCGGCGGCGGCCTGCCCGTCGGATCCGATTCCCTGGTGTTCGGGAAGGAGATGCTCCGCCAGGGGCGCAAGAACATTCATTACCTGACGCACTGCAGCAGCCAGCAGGTAAACCTGTTCTGCGCGGCGGGCGTCTGCGATAAGGTGGAAGCCGCCTTCTCCGGCCTGGAAGTGTACGGCTTTGCCAATGGGATTCGGCGTGCCGTCGAATCCGGCAGGGTCGTCTGGGAGGACTATTCCAATCTCTCCATGACCCTCCGATTCCTGGGGGGAGCGCTGCGGTGGCCCTTCGTCCCGGCCACGGTGAACATCGGGAGCGACATGCAGTACCGGAGCGCCTTCAGTCCGGATGAATACCCCAGCAACACCAAAATCCCGGAGATCACAGACCCCTTCACCGGCAAGGTGTATGGCGCATTGCCGGTGGCCAGGCCTCAGCTTGTGGTCATTCACGTGACGATGGCCGACGTGGAGGGCAATGCCATCTTCCTGGGCACGGAGTGGAGCCGCTTCGAGCTGGCCCGGGCGGCGGATCAGGTCATCCTGCAGGCCGACTTCATCGTGGACACGGACTGCATGCGGCAGTACCCGAACCTGGTGAGAATCCCGGACCTTCTCGTCGAGGCCGTCATCCCCTGGCAGCTGGGCGCCTGGCCCCAGTGCTCCGTCGGCGTCTACGACAGCGACGAGGAGCACATGGCGGGCATGAACAAGATGCTCGGGACCGCAGAGGGAACCGCGGAATTCCGGAAGAAATACATCGATAGCTGGCAGACGCACGAAGAGTACCTGGCGCTGATCGGAAAAGAGAAGATCGACAAGATCATGAAAAACGCTACGACCCACCTGATGGACCCGTATCGCAAGTGGATCAAGAGCGACCAGGAAATCGCCGAGTTGATGACGCAATCGAAATTTGCCTGAAGGAGGTGATCCTATGGAATTCACGAGACAGGAAATGATGGCGATCGCGACCGGCCGCGAGATCCGGGACGGCGATCTGTGCATATTTGGTGTGGGCCTCAGCATGCTGGCGGGATATTTTGCGCTGGCCTACCATGCGAAAAACGCGAAAGCCATGACGGAGGGCGGAGTGTACGGATCGAGCCCCGTGGGCGGCCTGCCGTGGGGCATCGAGGACAACCGCATCTCCGCCAACGCGACCTGTTTCACGGGTGCGCTGGATGCCCTGGGGTTCCTCGTCGCCTCAGGAAAATGCGATCTCGGGATCATCGGCGCTGCCCAGATTGACAAATTCGGCAACGTCAATACGACGGGCTTCTGGGAGGACCCGGATCATCCTCACTTCGGCGCGCCCAAGACCCGCCTGAACGGCAGCGGCGGGGCCAACGACATCGCCTGCGGTGCCAAGCGGGTCGTCGTCATGCTGGCGCACGAAAAGAAGCGCTTTGCCGAAAAGGTGGATTATGTGACCACCCCGGGTTTTCTCAACGGTGGCAATGCGCGCGAAAAATACCATTACATCGGGGGCGGCCCTGTTTCCGTCATCACGACTTTGGGAATCCTGAGACCCGATCCGGTTTCGAAGGAGCTGAAGATCGATTCCTACTTCCCCTTTTCCAGCATCGAGGAGATGAAGACCAATACCGCCTGGGATCTCAAGGCCTTTCCCAATGTCATAGTGACTCCCGAGCCGACGGCGGAGGAACTGGAAGTATTGCATGCCGTTGACGTAACAAATGTGCTAAAGAGAAAGTGATCCATTCAGGGAAACGCAAACCTTATCGGAAGGAGGCTTATTCACATGGCTCTAATGACAGGAGATCAGTATGTGGCCAGTATCAAAAAAATGCGCCCCAATATTTACAAGTGGGGCAAGCTCATCGAGGATGTAACGACCCACCCCGCCACCCGCCTGCACGTCCAGTCCGTCAAGCGCTCCTATGATCTGTCCTTCGACCCCGAGAAGGCATCGGTCTACACGGGAAAATCCCCGCTATCCGGCGAGACGGTGCACCGCTGGAACTCGCTGATGCAGTCGGCCGAGGACGTGATGGGCAACTCCAACATGAAGCGCGAGCAGTACCACCAATCCGGCACTTGCCAGGGGGCGACCTGCGCCGGCTGGACGGCGATGAACGTGCTCTGGGATATCACGTTCCAGATGGACAAGGACCTGGGAACGAAATATCATGAACGGATCAAGAAGTTTTGGAAGTATATGGAGGACAACGGGGTGGCCATGTCGGGGGCTATCACGGACGCCAAGGGCAACCGCTCCCAGCGGCCCTCGCAGCAGAAAAATAAGGACAGCAACCTCCACGTCAAGGAGATCCGGCCCGACGGCGTTGTGATCCGGGGCTACAAGTGCCAGATCTGCGGGGTGGCGGCGGCCCACGAGATCATCGTCACGCCGGGGAGCGGCTACGGCGAGGCCGACAAGGACTTCTGTGTCGCCTGCGCGGTGCCCCGGGATACCCAAGGGCTCACCATCGTCGAGACCCGCCGCCCCAGCGACGCCCGCGATGAGGAGGAGGGCTGGGATGCCCCGAAGGCGGGCAACATCACCCAGACCTTTCTCATCTTCGATGACGTCTTTGTCCCCACCGAGCGGGTCTTTATGTGCGGCGAGTTCAAGTACTCGGGCAAGCTGCTGATGAACTTCACGGCCATCTACCGGGCCGCCATCGGCGCCTGTGTGGCCGGCCAGGGAGACATTATGATCGGGGCGGCCATCAACATGGCCCGGGCCAACGGCCTTTCCATGCGGGCCTTCCAGGAGAAGCTCAACCAGATGGCGATCAACAACGAGATTACCTACGGCCTGGGTCTGGGTTCCATGATGAGGGGGAAGAAACAACCCTCGGGGCTCTTCGTCCCCGATTCACTGCTGGCCCATGCCAACAAAACGCAGGTCGCCAGGCTTCCCTACGAGACGAAGGTGCTCGCCCAGGACATCTCGGGCGGCATTGCCGAGACGGGTTGCTTCCCTTCCTACGCCGACGTGCAGTCGCCCATCTACGGCAAGCACATCCTTGAGGCGCTCACGGCAGGGGCCGACGGCGAGACGCGGGCCAGGGCCGCGCGGCTCGTCGAGTGGCTCACCGTGGGGGGCGGAATCCCGGGCTGCATGCATGGCGGAGGCTCGCCCGACGGGGCAAGGCTCGTCGTACGGGCCTTCACGCCCTGGGAGCAGTATGCCGCCGAGGCGAAGCGTATTGCCGGGATCAAGGCGGATCTTGCTGAACCGGCACCGGTGAAGAAGTAGAAGAATGCACCTGGAAAAGGAAAGGGGGAAGCGGTCCAGCCCGTCTTCCCCCTTCTTTTTGCAGAAACAGCGAAACAGGCTCGAGCACCAGAGGAAGCGTCAGTCCATCCTGCCGATAAGAGACTTTTCGAAGATCGTGAACATCGCTTTTTCCTCTGACCCAGCGGCGTGTCATCTTTTACGGATTACAGGCTTGTAATCTTTCGAACCAATCCGGGGCTAGGAGCAGACTTGACCCCTTTTACCCATCGCTTTTGGCAGAGGGGGTTCCTACGAGACCCTAGGACGATGTAGGGTATTTTGCACCCCAAGATCAGAGGATCGCCTATGGATGATCGATAATAAAAATCGTAAATTAGTTGACAAGATAGAAAATGGGGAGGTTTCCCATGAAGTTTCTGGTTGTAGACGATAATCCGGACATCTTGAACCTTGTATCTACCATCATCAAGATGTTTGGCCATGGCGCGGATCAGGCAAACGATGGATTTGAGGCCATCGAGCAACTTCAGAGCAATCGATATGATGTCGTCATTACGGACGCGGAGATGCCCAACGTGGATGGCTCGAAACTCTGCAGGTTTCTGAAATCGCAATCATCGGGCGTCTACATCATCGGCATGAGCGGCAGCTCCTCCGGCCTGAAAGGGCTCGAGGAAGCGGGAGCGGATGTGTGCCTGTCCAAGCCCTTTGGTTTGCATGCATTGGAAGAAGCGATCACAAATCGATTTTCCGCCTTCCTGCCTCATTTTGACTCCCTGCAGCCTGTTGCCTAGGGCGAAGGAATATCGCATCGGAATGAAGCCCCCGGTCAAGGGGTCAGCCCGTCTACGGCTGACCCCTTTTTTCGGCTTTGCAGCCTTCGGCCATGGGCATTCGCCGTAATGCCTCATCGCCGTCCCGGGGGTGGAGGGGCGTATCCGTAGTCGTCCCAGAGCCGGTTATAAGTCTTTCCGTAGTGTGTCCCGCAGCGGATGATGCCTATCTTGCACAGCGACTCGCGCCACTCGTACTTGATCAGGATGGTTTCGACGGCCTTCTTCTCCGGATCGAAGCGGACGAGGTAGGAAGGGGAATGCTCCTCGTGCCCGTACCCGGTGCCGGCGGCCTGTGATTCGGCGGAGGGCGCCGCATCCCTGGCGGACCCGGCTTTCGATCTCTCCAAAGGGGCGGAGAGGCCCGCAGGCGGCTCGCGGCGACGGACCTCGGGATAGGCCGCTACGGCGATCACCCCCATGGCGGATTCATCTCCGAAAGCCGCGGCATAGGAATCGGGAGCGTCGGTAAAGTAGAACCGGTTGACCCGATCCTGCGCGGTGCGCCAGCCCGAGTATTCATACCGGGAATGGGGCTCAAGGATGTACATCCTCTCTGTGTTTGCCAGCCACGACTTCTGCCCCGAGATGATGTTCCGGCCGTCGACGGCGATCACCACCCCCACGCGCCGGTCGAGCCTGTTGGCGACCACGATCACGTAGTAATCCCCCCTGACGGCCTCGGCATACACTTTTTTCAGGCCCCGGGCGGCCGTCGCCGGATAAAGGCTGAGTGACTGTCCCTGGTCGGTGACAATGCTGACCTCGACGGCGCTGCCCACGGCAGCCGCCTCGGCACAGCTCACCCCGATGAAAAGAACCGCAAGAATCCATAGCCCTGTCTTCATGATTCCCTCCTGCCGGCGCCTGCCGGTCCGTTCTGGATCTGATTCTTTAGACAGGACGTCCCGCGGAAAAGTTCCCATGCGAGGTGATTTTGGCAGGTTTGGTCTTAAAGTATTTTTTTCGTATTTCGATCTTATGAGCAGGGGCTGCGGGAGTTCCCCGTGCGGGTGGCAGGCATGAACATTGGTCCCGGGTCCAACGTGGACCTGATCCTGGATATGGATCCAGTGGCCGAGAGGATCGACGTCAGGAGAGCCAGCGTCTATGATGTCGAAGGGGAGAGTTTTACTCTCTCGCAGACCACCCCCCCCATCCGGCTGTCCGATATCGGAAAGGATGCCCGCCTGACCCGCCTCATGCGGAGGGGAAACCAGCTCGTGCGCCTGGGCTTCTCAGGAAAACTATCCGATATAATTCGTGATTATCCTCTCAACGACTCACGCACCGTTCAGGCCCTGCTCATGCGGAAGACCTCCCCTCTCGATACGTACAATCTGCGCATGCACTATCGCGTGAGGCCCGGCGCGGATTGGCCCGGGCGCATCGCCGTCAACGGCGTTGCTGTGAGCCTTCTCGATATCTCCCTCGGGGGGGCCCTCTTCTGCCACGGCGGCGAGAATACGTTCGAGCACGGCCGTACGATCCAGGTGATCTATACGGACCCCAACGAGGGGGATCACGCGATTGAGGCCGTGGTGAAACGGGTTTGGACGCCCCGCGATGCGCGTGGCGCCGGACGGGAGTGCGTGGCCGTGAAATTCCTGGGCCTGGGCAAGGAACTGCAACGGGAGCTGGGGCGGGAACTCATGGAGCTCCAGAGGGCAGCTCTCTACAAGGTATAACCAATCGATGGACACCGGGGCGCGCTTCGCCCCTCTTTGTCAGCCGCCTGATTTCTTCAGCAACCCCTTCGCCTTGAGCTCTTCCGCAATGATCTTTGCGACCTCGGCATTGCCGCGAGGCGTGAAGTGCGCAAGCGTGCCGTCCTCCCGGTGCACGTAGAACTCCCGATGAATCGTGCTGAGAGGAAAACGCTTCGGCAGCTCCTCGAGCAGATCCACCGAGGGGATCTTCATTTTCTCGTAGAGGGCCTTCAGACGGACCGTCTGCGTCTCGTTTCGGCCGATGGTGAGCGCCTTGTCGCTCTCGAAGCACTCCCCGCGCGGGATGTGGACGATGAACAGCCCGGCCCGGATCTTGTCCAAGTCCCCGCGCAGGCGTGTGAGCAGGAATTCCACGAGCCGGTCTGTCGTCGAGTAGTACTGGTTCGGATCGGACGGGCTCAGGATGGAATGGAAGAGCTTGATGAGCCTGTTCTTCAGAAAGACGAGGGCATAGCTGGCCGTGCCCTCGTGCTGTCTCGCCAGCTTTTCGTACATCTCCTGGGGCGGCGGCACGGGAACATTGCTCAGGACGTATTTCCCGGCTGCGTCATCGTACTGAAACAGCGGCTTGCTGTAGGAATAAAAGGAGAGCCGCGTACGGTCGTAGTCATGGGGGAATATCCCCAGGACAACCAGGTCGGGACGCAGCGGCTGACCGTGCAAGCCGTATTTCAATATTGCCTGGTCGAGGCCGTAGCTGCCCACCCCCATGTTCAGGACCTCCGCAGGCTGGCGATGGGCCCCCTGGAGGGTTTTCTCCAGATAGTAGGGATAGTTCTCGCGGTCTCCCACGTCGATCCCCCAGGTGAAGCTGTCGCCCAGCGTGACGATCCGCAGGGTGGATTCGGATTTCGGCCCGGCTTTTTCCCCGCCCCGCACCCGGTTCGAGGCGATCTGGTAATCCCAGCCGAGCTGCGGGTCGAAATCGGCGGTGAACCAGACTTTCTTCCCGGCATAGTTCTGCAGGAAGATGAGCTGGAAATAGGTGTCCGCGACATCGGGCATGGTCTCGATGCCCTCGTAGGGCTTCGCCTTGCCCGCCGCTGACTGCCTTAGATAGATTTCCAGTCCCCCGAAAACCAGGCAGACCGAAACGACCAGGACCAGGAACTCGGGAAGGATGGACCGCGTGGGTCTGCGCAGGTTCCGACCTCTCGGATCTGCAGGCATCTGCATCATCGACCTCCTGATGGTTCTCTCTCGTCTTTGGATCTTGCGCGGCGGCACCTCGCATCCGCCGCGGATCCTGCCTTTACGACGGCGGCGGCTCCGGCCGGAGCTCCACACGGTAGTTGCCGTTGTCGACTTTCACGAGCATACGGCAGGAGGCGCGGATTTCGTCCATCGCCTCCATGTCCACGTCGAGCATCCGGGCGATCTCCACGTCGCTGCTGATCATGACGCGCCCCCCGCGCCGCTCGCCCCGGCGCTTGAACCAGCGGTAGTTATAGTACGTCCAGCCCGAGACGATGAGCAGGATCACGAGCGTCGTGATGCCGCCATTCTCGAGAAGCCGGGCGAGTTCCTCGTAGCCCCTCTCGCCGATGATCTGGTCGTAGATCGTCTGGACGCCCAGGATCCAGAGAAACAGGGTAAAGAGCGGCAGCAGCAGGTACAGGTAGATCCCCCAGCAGACGATGGTAATAAAATCCTCGGTGAAGCGCCGCAGCGGCGACTTGACCTCGTCCTGAACTATGATTTCAGTGTGTGGAGGCCCCTGTCTGGGCTTTTCCATCGGACGGTGATCTCCTTGCTCTGGAATGCGAAATTGTACACGCCCTTGACCGCGGCCAGGGACGAGAGGATCCAGTACCCTACGGGATACCAGATGACAAAGAAATAGTATTTCAAGAAGGCTTTGTTCTCGTAACGGTAGTCTATGTAGAAGCTCACGAGGAACTCCATCAGGCAGGCAAACCCCAGGATGGCGCCGTACCAGCGCGGGTACAGGGGGTTCCAGCCCAGGAAGTACTTGTAGTAGACCGGCATGACGAGGTCGCAGAAGGGCCAATCGAAGTATCGACACACCCCGTCCGAGACGACGAAGAAAAGCCAGACGAACACGATGGCCATGAAGGTGTGGGCCCACAGCAGGCCTAGGCAGTACTCGATGTAGACCGGCACCAGCCGGCGATTCCGAAAGTCCTTCCAGATGTCGCCGTGCTTCTGGAGCACTTCGACGCCGCCCTGCGCCCAGCGAACGCGCTGACTCCAGAGGCCCTTGAGCGTCTCGGGAACGAGGATCCAGGCAAGCGCCCGGGGCTCGTAGCGGATGTCCCAGAATTTCCTCTGCAGCTTCCAGGTGATGTCGATGTCCTCGGTGACGGTGTCGCTGTCGAAGAGTCCGCAGTCGATGACAGCGCTTTTGCGGTAGGCGGCGATCACACCGGAGACGGTGAGGACCTTGCCCAGGATGCGCTGGGTCCGCTTGATCAGGCCGATGATGTTGGAATACTCGCCGACCTGGATCTTCCCCAGCAGGGAGGTGCGGTTGCGGACCCTCGGGTTTCCCGTGACGGCGCCCACGCGGGGGAAGTTCACCAGGTGCAGCGCCATCCACTTCAGAATGTCCTTGTCAACGAGGCAGTCGGCGTCGATCGTCAGCAAAAACTCGCCGCGGCTCACGAGGATCGCCGCGTTGAGCGCTTTGGACTTTCCGCTGTTGGGCGTCAGGTGGATGATGCGCAGCCACTCGGCATTTTCCGACACGAGCCGCTCCAGGATTTCCTGCGTCCGGTCGGTGCTCCCGTCATTGACGACAATGACTTCATAGTTCGGGTAGTTGAGATCTTTGAGGTTGAGGACCGTTTCCTCGATGACCATCTCCTCGTCGTGGGCGGGAACGATCACGGTAACGTAGGGAAAGTACTCAAGGTCAGGCTCTTTCCGCCGTTCCCTGCGGAAAGAGAAAATAAGCCCCCCGACCATCCATACGATACTCATATAGAGCGGATAGAGAAAAACGAAGAGTCCGATGAATTCAAATAGGGTCATGTTGTCCTATGGATGCCTGCCGGACGGCTTGCAGGCCCGGAGGATCCGATATCGCATTGCTGCCTCAGGGGTTGTCCTTGATCAATGTCTTCATCTGATCGAAGAACCCCTTCTTCTGCGGCCCTGAAGGGACAGGCTGCTTCTTTACCGCATCGCTCTTCGAGGAGAGAATCGCAGCGATCGTGTCCAGCTCCGGCTGGTTCAAATATACGTTGTCGGGATAGTAGGCGATGTGATGGGCCCCGAGTGCCAGCACGGTTGTCATCTCGTCCTGCAGCAGACGGCTGTTGATCCATCGCTTGCTTTTCCAGTCGTAACTCTGAAGTTTGAAAACGATCCGGCGGCTGCTCTCGCGGCCCCCGGCGGCCCGGTAGAGCTCGCGGTACCAGGCCTTGCTGTCCTTCCTGTCCTCCATCGCCGCGTAGGCCATCACCACGGTATAGTCGTACGCCTGCAGGTAGCGCAGGACGTCCTGGGCAAACCACCGTTTCGATTCCGGGTTGGTCACCGCCTCGCTGTAGATGTTCCGGGCGATGGCAGCCGTCGGGCGGTACGTCCGGACGGTCTTGACGATCTCCTCTACGTGATGATCCAGGGCTTCCGTCTTGAAGGCCGTCCAACGGGCCTCGAGCTCTTTGTTCTTCCTGAGCTGCTGCGGGTCCGGCGCTACACCGTACTGCTTCCGGAAGGCCTCCAAGGCGGCGGGGTGAAAGTCCTCCGTCTCGGCCAGGTAGGCGTCATCCTGGATCAGGATGCCGTCGAAGGCCACGTAAGCCGACAGGTCCCGGAAAATCGCACGGGCCGCCTCGAGGCTCCTCGGGTCGAAGGGTGAAAGCC
>Ga0335071_10007376_pt1 | contig 11304 bp, 10 predicted proteins | sample Lox_Sample_15_FD_206724 | JGI IMG/M metagenome (GOLD analysis project Ga0335071, IMG submission 206724) | Soil microbial communities from Loxahatchee National Wildlife Refuge, Florida, United States - Lox_Sample_1.5 | ecosystem: Environmental > Terrestrial > Soil > Wetlands | place: USA...
GAGATGACGTTCCGGATCGCGTGGAAGCCGTACATGTACAACCCGACGCTGCCCCATCTCCTGGGCGGCGTGCGGTCGCGTACCCTCGTGGTGTGGGGGCGCGGCGACAAGGTCGTGCCGCTCGAGTGCGGCGACGCGTACGCGCGGGCCGTGCCGGGCAGCCGGCTTGCCGTGGTGGAGAAGTCCGGCCACTTCGTGGACATGGAGCAGCCGGAAGCGCTCGTGAAGCTCATCAGCGAATTCGCCGCCGGGTCGTGAGGCGGGGCGGGCCCTCCCGGGCCCGATTCGGATCGGAGACCAGCATGCATCTCATGTACTTCACCGAGCAGCCGATGTCGGCGTATCCGGTGCAGGCGGGCAAGGATTTCGGCGCCACCGCCCTCATGTTCTCCAACAAGCACTTCGACCCGGTGGCGGGGAGCCGGCTCTACAACGAGTACATCGAGCACTACAAGCTCGCCGAGGACGTGGGTTTCGACGGCATCATGCTGAACGAGCACCACAACGCGCCGTTCTGCATGCAGGCCAAGTGCAACGTGTTCGCGTCGATCCTGGCGGCGATGACGAAGAAGGTGAAGCTGGTCCTCCTGGGCAACCCGCTGCCCCTGGCCGACAACCCCGTGCGGCTCGCCGAAGAGCTGGCCATGATCGACATGGTCTCCCGCGGGCGCCTCGTCTCCGGCTTCGTGCGCGGGGGCGGCCAGGAGCAGCTCGCCGCCGGCGTCAACCCCGCCTACAACCGCGAGCGCTTCGAGGAAGCCCACGACCTGATCATCCGCACGTGGACGCAGCCCGGCCCCTTCCGCTGGGAGGGCACGCACTACCAGCATCGCGTGGTGAACCCATGGGCGGTGCCGCTGCAGAAGCCGCACCCGCGCGTCTGGATCCCCGGCGTGCTCAGCAAGGAGACCATCGTCTGGGCGGCGCGGCAGAGATATCCCTACATCGCGCTCAGCACCGCCATCCCCGCCACCAAGAAGATCTGGGAGCAGTACGACGCCGTGGCGGCGGAGACTGGCTACACGGCGGGACCGGAGAATCGCGGCTATCTCCAGCGCTGCCACGTGGCGGAGACGGAAGAGAAGGCCCTGGCCAACGCGCGGCAGTTCATGTGGATGCAGGGAGAGTTCACCGGCCTCGCGCATCCCGTGTGGTCCACGCCCTCGGGCTACTTCTCGCCGTCGTACCGCAAGGCCTTCGTGGAGTTCGCGGTGGGTCGCGGCAGCAATCCACGCGCGGCGGCCTTCGAGGATCAGATCCGCGACCAGCAGATCATCGCGGGCACCCCCAAGACGGTGATCCCGAAGCTCCGCCGGCTGCTCGAGGAAACGCGCCCGTCCATCCTGGGCTTCTGGGCGAGCGACGGCTTCGTGAGCAACGCCGACGCCACCACGTGCATCAAGCTTCTCGGCCAGGAGGTGCTGCCCGCCGTGCGCGAGATGGGCAAGGAGCTCAAGCTCCTGAGCCCGTTCGAGGCGGAGGCGCCCGTGAGCATCAGGGAGAGCAAGGGCCCGGCACCCGCCGCGGCCTGAGGAGGACGGCATGCGATTCGACGGACGCGTAGCGCTCATCACGGCCGCCGCGAGCGGCATCGGGCGGGCCACCGCCGAGATCATCTGCGCCGAGGGCGGCACCGTCGCCGCGGTGGACAGCGACGAGGGCCGGCTCAAGGATGCCGTCGCCGCCATCCAGGCCACGGGCGGCCGCGTCCATGCCTACCGGGCCGATGCGCTCGACGCGGCGCAGGTCAACGAGGTCGTGGAGCGGGTGGTGCGCGAGCACGGGCACGTCGACATCCTGGTCAACGCCGTGGGCGGGAGCACCATCATTTCGCGGCCCGCCGCCACCGTGGACGAGCTCTCGCTGGCCGACTGGCAGCAGCTCCTCACGTTCAATCTGGAGGGCACCTTTCTCTTCACCCACGCGCTCGTGCCCGTGATGAAGCGCCAGCGCCGGGGCAAGATCGTGAACATCTCGTCCATCGCGGGGCGGGGGATCAGCGCCAGCAGCAGCAGCGCCTACGCCACGGCCAAGGGCGGCATCATCGCCTTCACGAAGAAGCTCGGGCAGGAGCTGGGCCCGTTCGGGATCACCGTGAACGCCATCGCCCCCAGCATGACGCTGACCGAGCGCATCCGGCCGCGCTGGGAGCAGCGATCGTCCGAGGAGCAGGCGCAGGAGATCTTCCGCACGCCGCTCCGCCGCATGGCCGAGGCGCGGGATCAGGCGCGCGTCATCTGCTTCCTGGCGTCCAGCGACGCGGACTTCGTCACCGGGGTGACCATCGACGTGACGGGAGGCATCTAGCCGGACCGGGGATCGGGTCCTCCGAGAGGGCGGTCCACCTTCATCTGCCGTCACGAATCCTTCACGCTCGACCCCACGAAGGATGCGCGGCACGCGGCATAATAAGTCCTGTGCGGCGTTGACGGGCGTGGAAGGAGTCGGCTAGGTTATTCACCGGCTGCCATGTCTTGGAGGCAGCCTAGCTCGAGCTCACCGTAAGCGAGGAACACGCATGATTGGAAGGCGCAGCTTCGTCCTGGCGGCGGGTGGCGCACTCAGCGCCGCCGCCACGACTACCATCACGAGCGCCCGCCAGGTTATCGCGCAGCCGAAGGTGAAGTGGCGCCTGTCCACCACCTGGACGCCCGCCCTCGACATGCTCCAGGGGTCGGCGCAGCTATTGGCGAGGATCGTCGAGAGGGCAAGTGGCGGCCGGTTCCAGATCGAGGTATTCCCGGGTGGTCAGATCATGCCGGGATTCGCCTGCTTCGAAGCCGCCTCCCAAGGCACCATCGAGGCGTTCATGGGCGCGCCGTACTACTGGGTAGCAAAGGAGCCTGCGTTCGATTGGTTCTCGACCGTGCCCTTCGGCATGAATCCCGAGGGCATGCTCGCCTGGTACCACCAGGGTGACGGGCTCAAGCTCTGGGAGGAGGCCTACGCCGCTTTCAATCTCGTGCCGCGCCCAGGGCCTGCGATCGCGCCGCAGATGGCCGGCTGGTTCCGCCGGAAGATCCGCACGATCGGCGATTACAAGGGCCTCCGGATGCGCATTCCGGGCCTCGGTGGCAAGGTGGTGGCGAAGGCGGGCGGTACTGCGGTGCTCACCCCGGCCGCTGACATCTACGCCTCCCTGGAGCGGGGGGTCATTGATGCCAGCGAGTGGATCGGGCCCCACGACGACATGAAGCTCGGGCTGCACACGACCGCGCGCTACTACTACTATCCAGGCTGGCACGAGCCGGGTACGGTGACCGAGTTCGGCTTCAACAAGAAGGCATACGAGGCACTCCCTGCCGATCTGCGGTGGGTGCTGGACTATGCCTCGGCCACCGTGCAGGTCGTCGGCCTCACCGAGTTCCACACGAAGAACTCGATCGCCCTCGAGCGCCTGCGCACGGAATTCAAAGGAAAGGTCGAAGTGCTCCAGCTTCCGGTGCCGGTGCTGCGAGATCTCAGGAAGCTGGCCGCCGCGGTCGTCAGAGAGGAATCCGAGAAGACCCCCATGGCCCGGAAGGTGAGCGTGTCCTTCGCGAAGTTCCAGGAGTTGGTGATGCCCTGGGATCACGTTGCCGAAGGCGCCTACCGGCACTTCATCGCGGTCGGCCCTCCTGACAACGGGAGGCCGGGACCGCTCGACATGTTTCAACGGCGGAGCAGCGAGAAGTAGCGTCCGCCTCCCGGCAGGGGGCCATCGAGCCCCCAACCTCTCGAGCCGCATGAGGCATTCCCGCCGTGCTAAAGTTACGGGCCTGCGTCCCGAGTCGATGCGGTGCCCCGTCACGAGGAGGTTGTCATGGTCCAGGCCGCGCTCGATATTCCGTCGATGAAAGACAAAGTCTCCCCCGAGGAATGGGCGGTCCGCGTCGACCTCGCCGCCTGCTACCGACTCCTCGTCCGCTACGGCTGGGAAGACCTCGTGTTCACGCACATCACGGCGCGGGTGCCGGGAACCAAGGACCAGTTCCTGATCAACCCGTACGGTCTCTTCTTCGACGAGATCACGGCGTCGAGCCTGGTCAAGATCGATCAGGACGGGAACAAGCTCGACAGCTCGCCGTTCCCCGTCAATCCGGCGGGCTTCATCATCCACAGCGCCATCCACTCCGCGCGCCACGATGCCAAGTGCGTGCTGCACACGCACACGGCGAGCGGCGTGGCGGTGTCGACGCAGCGCGCCGGCCTGCTCCCCATCTCCCAGCACTCGATCTCGGTGCTGGCCAGCCTCGCCTATCACGACTTCGAGGGGCCGGCCCTCCGCGACGACGAGAAGCCGCGCCTCGTGGCGGACCTCGGCGACAAGAATTCCCTGATTCTCCGCAACCACGGTCTCCTCACCGTGGGCGAGACGGTGGCCGAGGCCTTCGTGAACATGTACTACCTCGAGACCTCCTGCGCGATCCAGGTGCGCGCGCAGTCGGGCGGCGGCGAGCTGATTCCGGTGCCGAAGGAAGTGCTCGACGACTCCTACGCGCGCATGCAGAGCGCGCAGCGCCCGGGCGGCGGCCGCGGCGGGCTCGTGTGGCCGGGGCTGCTCCGGCGCCTCGATCGCATCGATCCGTCGTTCCGGAACTAGCCGGCCGGATCCGCCGGACATGAGCCCCGGGGACACGGCGGTCTCGATCGTCATCGGTGCGCTCGCGGACGGGCCGCGCCCGCCCACGGCCGCCAACAGCTCGTGGCCCAACCGGCTCCACACGCGCGTGGCCGATCTCGTGGCCACGATGGGGCCGCCGCCGTGGTCGAAGCGCATCATCGCCGACGAGCGGCAGCTCGTGACCCTCATCGCGAGCCCGCCCGGCGGCGGCAATCGGCCGCACTGGCACCGCGAGTTCGACGAGTGGTGGGTCGTCCTGGCCGGCACGCTCGAGTGGGAGCTGACCGGCGGCACGGCGTTCAAGGCTTCCAAGGACGAGATCGTCTGGGTGCCGCGCGGCACCGTGCACCACATCCGGAACGTGGGTGACGGGCTCTCCCTGCGTCTGGCCGTGGCCATGCCGCCTGCCAATCACTACTACAGCCCATGCGAGCAGTGCGGCTACGCCGACGATGGGCCGCGCGAGTGGTGCGCGTAGGGGCGACGCGGTGGCTGACCGCAACTCGGCGTTCGTCGGCGATATCCCCAAGAACTACGACCGCCATCTCGGACCCATGCTTTTCCACCCTTACGCCGACGACTTGGCGGCGCGCGTGGCGGTGACCGACGGCATGCGGCTTCTCGAGACGGCGTGCGGCACGGGCATCGTCACGCGACGGCTCGCCGATCGGCTCCGCGGCCGGGGATCGATCGTCGCCACCGACCTCAACGAGCCGATGGTTGCTCGCGCACGCACGCAGATGCCGGCCGACTCCGGCCATGTCGAGTGGCAGACCGCCGACGCCACCAAGTTGCCGTTCCCGGACCGCTCTTTCGCTGCCGTGGTGTGCCAGTTCGGGCTGATGTTCTTCCCCGACAAGGCCGCAGGCATCCGCGAGGCGTTTCGCGTGCTCAAGCCTGGCGGGCAGTATCTTTTCAATGTGTGGGACGCGATTGCCAGGAATCCCGTCCAGCGGATTGCGCACGAGGTCGTGGGCACGTTCTTCCCCGTGAATCCTCCCATGTTCCATACGGTGCCGTTCAGCCTGCACGACCCGGAGCCGATCCGGAGGATGCTCGCCGGGGAGGGCTTCGGCCAGGTCGAGGTGGCCCATCTGACGAAGGAGGGAGCGAGCCCGTCAGCGGCCGAAGCGGCCATCGCCGTCACCGAAGGCACTCCGATCCTGGGTGCCATCATGGACCGCCGGCCCGATGCGCTCGACGAGATCGAGCGGGCGACCGCGGCCGCAATCGCCGCCGAGCTTGGCGATCGTCCCGTGCGCGTTCCCCTGAACGCCATCGTGTTCGAGGCGCGCCGGCCATGAGAGGAGAATCGCGATGAAGGGTCGGGTGGCGGTGCTCCGTGCGTACGGCGGCGAGTTCGATCTGCGGGAATATCCGGTGCCGGACGTCGAGCCGGGCGCGATCCTCGTGAAGCTCACGCGCGCGGGCGTGTGCGGCTCGGACCTGCACATCTGGCGCGGCGAGATGAAGGAGACCTACGGCGCGAGCCCGCAGGACCTCACGTTCGGCCACGAGATGTGCGGGCGCGTGGAACGGCTGGGCGACGGCGTCACGGTGGACTCGATGGGCCGATCGCTCCGCGAAGGCGATCGCGTCACCTACCTCTACTTCTTCCCGTGCGGGCGCTGCCCCGTCTGCCTGCACGACGAGATGGGCAATTGCCCGCGCAAGGGGCGCCCCAATCGAGTGGCGGGCACGGCGCCCTACTTCAACAACGCCTACGGCGACTACTACTACCTTCGCCCCGGCCACTACGTGTTCAAGATTCCCGACGAGATCTCGGACGACATCGCCACCCCGAGCAATTGCGCGCTCTCGCAGGTGCTCTACGGCCTTCGGAGGGCCGGGCTCCGCGCCGGCCACACCGTGGTCATCCAGGGGGCGGGCGGACTCGGCATCAACGCCGTGGCCGTGGCACGCGACATGGGCGCCGACCGGATCATCGTCATCGACCGCCTGGCCGAGCGGCTCGAGCTGGCGCGGGCCTTCGGAGCGGATCACACGCTGAACGCGATGGAGCTGACCACGGCGGAGCGGCGCGTGGAGGCGGTGAAGGAGCTCACCGACGGCTTCGGGGCCGATGTGGTGACGGACCTCGTTGGCTATCCCGACGTGATTCCCGAAGGCCTGCGGATGCTCCGGGGCGGGGGCTGCTATCTCGAGGTGGGGAGCATCGCGCCCGGCAACATCTTCTCGTACGACGCGACGGCCCTCGTGCGCGGCAACGTGCGCTTCGTGGCGACTTCCAACTACTCGCCGTGGGCGCTCGAGCAGTCCCTCGCGTTCCTCCGGCGCAACCTTCGCCGCTTCCCGTTCTCCCGCATCATCTCGCACGTCTTTCCGCTCGAGCGCATCTCGGATGGCTTCCGGCAGGCCGATTGGCTCCAGCATCAGAGCGGCTCGAGCCACATCTCCCGCGCCGCCATCTCGATGTGACCAGGCACCCCCCCATGTCTCTGAGCCACCCTCACCCCGGCCCTCTCCCTCGAAGAGGGAGAGGGAGGACCCTTTCCTTCGCCCCCGGAGGGGGAGAGGGCAGGGTGAGGGGGCGAGCCGGCATCGCGTTCCTGCTCCTCTGGTTCTTCTCTGCAGTGCCCACGTGGGCGGCCGATCCTCCTCCCGCGGGACAGATGGCCTTCGCCGTGCATTTCACGCTCGCCCCGCGGTGGCTGGACCCGGCGGAGAGCGAGGGATCCATCACACCGTTCCTCACCCTCTACGCCGTGCACGACGCCCTGCTCAAGCCCATGCCCTCGGGTCCGACCGCCAACAGTCTCGCGGAGTCATGGACGATGTCGGCGGACGGCCTCACGTACGACTTCGTGCTGCGGAACGGCGCCAAGTTTCACAACGGCGAGACCGTGACGGCCGACGACGTGAAGTTTTCCTTCGAGCGCTACCGCGGCGCGAATGGGCAGCTCCTCAAGGACAGGGTGAAGGAGGTGCGCGTCGTCGATGCGCGGCGCATCCAGTTCCGCCTCAAGGAGCCATGGCCGGACTTCATCACGTTCTACGGGACCACCGCGACCAGCGCGGGCTGGGTGGTGCCGCGCAAGTACTTCCAGAGCGTGGGAGAGGATGGGTTCAAGAAAGCCCCCATCGGGGCTGGACCCTACAAGGTCGTCAGCATCGTGCCAGGCGTGGAGATGACGCTCGAGGCCTTCGAAGGGTACTGGCGGAAGGTCCCACGCGTGAAGCGGCTCGTCCTGCGCAGCCTGCCCGACGAGACCACGCGCGCGGCCGCGCTCAAGCGCGGCGACGTGGACATCGCGTATTTCCTGAACGGCCCGGTGGCGGAAGACGTGCGGAAGACGCCGGGGCTCAAACTCATGGCCGTGCGCAGCAACACGATCTTCTTCCTGGACTTCCGGGACCAGTGGGATGCGGCGTCGCCGTGGCGCGATCCGCGAGTGCGCCAGGCCGCCAGCCTCTCCGTCGACCGCGTCGCGCTCAACCAGGCCGAGCAGCTCGGGTTCGCGGGGCTCACCGGCAACGTGGTGCCGCGCGCCATGGAGTTCGCGCTCGCCATCGAGCCCGATCCCTACGACCCCGCGCGGGCGAAGAAGCTCCTCGCGGAGGCCGGGCATCCGCGCGGCTTCGACGGCGGCGAGTTCACCATCGCCCCGCCGTACGAGGGAGCGGGCGAGGCCATCGCGAACTACTTCGCCGCGGTGGGGATCAAGATGAAGATCCGCACCATGGAGCGCGCGGCCTTCTTCTCGGCGTGGCGGGAGGGCAAGCTCAAGGGCGTGGTGTTCGGCGGGCTCGGTCCCGCGGGCAACGCCGCCACCCGGCTTCAGATTCTCGCCGTGAAGGGCGGTCCCTACGCCGCCGGCGTCATGCCTGAGGTCCAGGACCTGTTCGAGCGGCAGGCGCGCGAGCTGGACCGGCGCAAGCGTGAGGAGATGCTCCACCAGATCCAGAAGCTCCTGCACGACCGGGCCGTGTTCGCCCCCATCTGGGAGAACGGCTTCATCCGGGGCGTGGGCCCCCGGGTGGACGAGCCGGCCCTCGCGTTGATTCCCTTTTACCCTTACTCTGCCCCCTATGAGGACCTGCGCCTCAAGCCGTGAACCTGATCCCGGGAGGATGACCCCATGAACTACACCCGCATCTCCGCCGACTGCCACATCGATCTTCCCTGGGTCCCGCCGGATCTCTTCACCTCGAACGCCACCCAAGCCATGAAGCCGCGCATGCCCTACGTCACGGATGGTCCGGACGGGCCCTTCTGGACCTGCAAGAACGGCACGTCGTTCGGGCTCATGAACGGGGTCGGCCCGGCCGGCCAGAAGTACGTGCCCGGCATGCATCACCGCGTCGACATCATGGCCAAGACCGGCCTCTACGACGATGGCAAGAAGGGCATTCGCCGCCCGGCCGACCCTGTGCTCCGCGCCAAGGACATGGATCGCGACGGCGTGCAGGCGGAGGTGCTCTACGGCATCCTGGGCGCGGCGACCAAGCTCCGCGATCACGAGGCGGCCACCGAGATGTTCCGCATCTACAACGACTGGCTCGCCGACTTCATCCGCCACGATCCCGACCGCTACATCGGGCTGGCCTGCCTGCCCTACGGCGACATCGGCGCCGCCGTGAAGGAGATCAAGCGGGTCGCCGGCTCGGGCATCCGCGGCATGGAGCTGTCCTGCTCGTGGGACATGGAGCCCATGTGGCATCCGGTGTGGGAGCCGCTCTGGCAGGCCGTGAACGACGTGGGGCTGCCCCTTCACTTCCACACGTTCCCCGCGCTGCCTCCCGAGGTCCTGGAGAACCAGACCGGCCGCACCCGCCGCGCCGCCTTCTTCACGGTGGTCTCGGCCTTCCAGATGAACCTCGTGAACATCCTGGCCGCCGTGATCGGCGCCGCCGTGCTCGAGCGCTACCCGCACGTGCGCATCGCCTTCGGCGAGAGCGGCATCGGCTGGATTCCCTACGCCCTCGACCGCATGGACTTCGAGTGGGAGGACCGCTTCCACGATCTCGGGCTCAAGATGAAGCCCTCCGACTACTGGCGCCGGCAGTGCAAGGCCACGTTCCAGTTCGATCGCATCGGCACCAAGCTCATCGAGGACATGGGGGTGGAGACGCTGATGTGGGGCTCGGACTATCCACACGGCGACGGCGTGTGGCCGGAGTCGTCCAAGTACATCGCGGAGCAGTTCGGGCATCTGCCCGCCGAGATGACCCACAAGATCACCTGCGAGAACGCGGGGAAGTTCTACGGCCTGATCAAGTAGCGGGGGCGCGCCATGCGGTACGAGATGATCTCGGCGGATTGCCACATCGATCTCTGCTGGCTGCCGCCCACGCTCTTCTCGGAGCGTGCCTCCGCGGCCATGCGCGACCGCATGCCCCACGTGGTCGACAGTCCCCAGGGGCCGGTGTGGGTGACCACGAAGGGCGCAAAGCTGGGGCACGCCTGCGGCATGGGCTCGGGCGGGCGCGAGTACGTGCCGGGCCGCATTCACCGGGCGGACCGCATGGCGTCCACCGGCCTGTACGAGGACGGCAAGCAAGGGATCCGGCGGCTCACGGATCCGGAGCTCCGCCTCAAGGACCAGGACCTCGACGGCGTGCAGGGCGAGGTGCTCTACGGGATCCTGGGCGCCACCGGACGCATGGGGGATCCGGAGGCGACGGTCGAGGTGATGCGCATCTACAACGAGTGGCTCGCGGACTTCTGCTCCACGCATCCGGAGCGCTTCGCGGGCCTCGCCTCCATTCCCAACCACCCGATCGACGCCGCCATCGCCGAGGTGGAGCGCGTGGCCAAGCGCGGCGCGGTGCGCGGGTTCGACATCGCGAACTCTCCCGATCTCAAGCCGCTGTGGGATCCGTACTGGAATCCTCTGTGGGACGTCATCGACCGTTCAGGCCTGCCGCTGCACTTCCACACCATCGGCACCCGGCTGCCGGAGGGGCTCCAGAGGCTCGTCTTCATCGGCTCCGATCTGACCCGCGCGGGGGTCGACGTGACGGACGAGCAGAAGCGCCTCGCCCGCATGGCCTACGCCGGTCACATCACGGGCTTCCAGATGAACATGGCCCAGATCCTGATGCCGATGATCTACGGCGGCGTGCTGGAGCGCTACCCGCGCCTCCGCATGGTGCTGGGCGAGTCGGGCATCGGCTGGATTCCCTACGTCCTGTGGCGGATGGACAGCGAGTGGGAAGACCAGTTCAGGGATCTCCCGCTGACCATGCGCCCGAGCGACTACTGGAAGCGCCAGTGCTGGGCGACCTACCAGACCGATCCGGTCGGGATGAAGCTCGTCGACCAGCTCGGCGCCGACAAGATCATGTGGGGGTCGGACTTCCCCCATCCCGACGGCATCTGGCCCGACTCGCGCGAGTACGTGGCGCGCGAGATGGCCGATCTTGCTCCCGATGTGCGCCACAAGATCCTCTGCGGCAACGCCGCCCGCCTCTATGGCTTCGACGCACACGATTCCTCTCCCTCAGGGGAGAGGGCAGGGTGAGGGGTGTCTGATGAAAATTCTCTTCGTCCCCAACCTCATCGTCTCGAGCCTCTCGGACAAGGACCGCGCCAACATCCTCGAGGCGGCGGGGCCCGGCGCCCGCATCGTGGAGGTCAAGGGCAGCGAGGCCCAGCGCCGCGAGCTGCCCGACACCGACGTCATCTTCGGCCGCGTGCACGCGGACAACTTCCACCTCGCCAGGCAGATCGTCTACTA
>Ga0335071_10007377_pt1 | contig 11304 bp, 9 predicted proteins | sample Lox_Sample_15_FD_206724 | JGI IMG/M metagenome (GOLD analysis project Ga0335071, IMG submission 206724) | Soil microbial communities from Loxahatchee National Wildlife Refuge, Florida, United States - Lox_Sample_1.5 | ecosystem: Environmental > Terrestrial > Soil > Wetlands | place: USA: Florida...
CGCGGAATTGAGCGGAGGATCGAGGCCGGCCTGAATCCGAGAGTCGGCTCTGTCGCTTCGATTTTTGTTAGTCGCTGGGATGTGGCGGTTGCCAAACAGGTGCCCGAAGCTCTCAGCGACCAGCTTGGCGTCGCGGTCGCTAAGCGCGCGTACAGAGCTTACCGCGCCTTGCTGAACTCTCCCCGTTGGCAACGGGCCTTCAACTTCGGAGCTCGCCCGCAGCGGCTGTTGTGGGCAAGCACCGGAACGAAAGATCCCAAGGCCTCCGATGTTCTTTACGTAAAGGCGCTTGCCGCTCCTTTCACCGTAAACACCATGCCCGACGCAACCTTGAAAGCCCTGGCCGATCATGGTGAGGTGGCGACCATTTTGCCTGCTGACGGTGGTGACTGCGAGACGGTATTAGCACGCTTCGCGAGCGCCGGCATCAATGCTGATGCTCTTGCCACGCAACTTCAGGAAGAAGGGGCGAGTGGGTTCGTCAAATCCTGGAACGATCTACTGTCGGTAATCGATTCCAAGAGCGTTGCCCTCAAGGCCGCGTAGCATGTCGAGCTCAATGGCCTGAGAAGAATCGACGAGTTTAGAGAATTGCCGTGGGCGCCCCGCGAACACAGTCGGCACGACGCGGCGAAGGGGGATTTATGCAACTGGGAATGATTGGCCTTGGACGAATGGGTGCAAACATGGTGCGACGTTTGCTCAAGGGCGGCCATCAATGTGTGGTCTTCAATAAGACGGCAGCACCGGTAAACGAACTGGTCAAGGAAAATGCCGTTGGAAGCTCATCGGTAAAAGATTTGGTCGCCAAACTCCAGAAGCCTCGTGCGATCTGGATGATGATTCCCGCGGCTGCCGTTGATGACACGATTGCGACTGTCCTCCCTAATCTTGACCCGGACGACATCCTCATCGATGGTGGAAATTCCTACTACGTCGATGACATACGGCGTGCGAACGAACTTACTAAGAAAAAGGTTCACTATGTGGACGTGGGCACAAGCGGCGGAGTGTGGGGCCTCGAACGCGGGTACTGCATGATGATCGGCGGCGAAAATGCAGTGGTCAGCCACCTCGATCCCATCTTTGCCACCTTGGCCCCTGGCCTCGGCAGCGTGCCACGGACCCCGGGACGCGAGAAGATCGGCGGCACCGCCGAAAACGGTTACCTGCACTGTGGTCCTCATGGCGCCGGCCACTTTGTGAAAATGGTGCACAACGGAATCGAATACGGCATCATGGCCGCCTATGCTGAGGGGCTCGGAGTCTTACGCGAAGCCAATGTCGGGAAGAAGCCGCAAACAGTGGATGCGGAGACAACACCGCTACGGGATCCCGCTCACTATCAATATGACTTGAACTTGCGCGATGTTGCCGAAGTGTGGAGGCGCGGCAGTGTCATCGCTTCTTGGTTGCTCGATCTCATCGCAGCCAGCCTGGTGAAAGATCCCGAGTTATCCGACTTCAGCGGTCGCGTGTCAGACTCCGGCGAAGGGCGCTGGACGATTAAGGCCGCGATCGATGAAGCTGTACCGGCCCCAGTTCTTTCCACTGCCCTGTACCAACGCTTCAGCTCACGAGGTGACGCCGATTTTCAAGACAAGCTCCTCTCCGCCATGCGTTACGGCTTCGGCGGACACCTGGAGAAAACGGAGAAGTAAGGCACGGGCGCGGCGACGGATCGGCAAGTAAGATGGATAACCGAAGCTGCTGAATTTTCATCTAGAATCTAAAGATGCGTACCGTTTCGTCCCCACGGTCTTCCTAATGACTTTCCATACTCCTTTGTTTTCTCTTCTTCTGACCGCTGCCATTTGTGCGGCGCAAACTTCACCTGTTACTCCGGCACCCCAGGCACTTCCGGGTCCTTCTTCAGGCGTGACTGGTTCGTTGCCGCAGCTCGATCAAACCGCTCGCCAGACGGCTGCAGACTTGAGCCGCCTTCGCATTGAGAAATGGAAAACCGATAACAACACGAAAGCACAGACCCGAGACAATGTCGCGTCTTTGGAGAAGAACCTGACGGCGGCCTTGCCTACTTTGGTCCAGCAGGTTCAGGCCAATCCCGCCGGCGTCGGTCCGGCCCTGAAACTCTACCGCAATCTGAATGTTGTCTATGACGTGTTGTCGAGTGTAACCGAATCCGCAGGCGCCTTCGGATCGAAAGAAGACTACCAGGCCCTGGCGACAGACATTGCCAACCTCGACAATCTTCGGCGGAACATCGCCGATTCGTTGGAGCAGATGGCTACGGCGCAAGACGCTTCGTATTCTCAACTGTTGCATCAAGCTCGCATCCAGCAGCAGCAGTCTGCTGCTACTGCGACCGAACCGCCAAAGAAGGTAATCGTCGACGACACCGAGTCCACTAAGAAAACCTCCCCAAAAAAGAAGAAGCCCACCACGGCGGCCGCAGCACCACAGTAACCTCCAAAGCCAATTCCCAGCCCTCCATGGCCAAAATAGCGGGAACATTTCCCTGCCCTGTGGGGTCTATTGGTAGTGTGGGTCGCTTGTCTTCGGGGGACCGCCATCGAACGCACCCCTAAATTGGGTAGAACAGGCCCAAATTGGGCTGCGGATGGCTGTTCTGTGACGCGGTATGTTGTTGTAGCCGGAAGTTCCTGCTAATGTGGAGGTGACGCCGTGAGAGTCATGGCGGGAGCAGCAGCTTTGGGCAACATAGCAGCAGGTACGTTGGACATCCGGCAGGAAGAAGCCTCGGTAATCGCCGAGTTGAAAGCCGGATCAGAAGAAGCCTACGCTTGGCTGATTGCCCAGTTCGAGGCTCCGGTCTACAACGTCACCTACCGCATCCTCAACGACCCTGCAGAAGCGTCCGACACCACCCAGGAAGTGTTCTTGAAGGTTTTCCGGGGCATGAAGCAGTTTACGGGTGCTTCGACCCTAAAGACTTGGATTTACCGGATCGCGATCCACGAAGCCTCCAACCGCCGCCGCTGGTGGTTTCGGCATAAGTCGAAAGAGACTTCGATCGAAAGCTCCGAGGAATACCAGTTTGAGCCCACGGCACCGTTAAAAGAAAAGCTCGTGGACGATGGCAGTTCGCCCTTCGAGGATTGTGCACGAAGCGAACTCCGAGACCAGGTGGAAGCTGCGCTGGCACAGGTGGCTGAGCCGTACCGGACGGCTCTCGTGTTGCGCGACATGGAAGAGCTCTCTTATGAAGAGATCGCGGAAATCACCGAATGCACCATGGGAACGGTGAAGTCACGTATTACCCGCGGTCGCGAGCAGCTCAAGAAGAGATTGGAACGGTACTTGCGAGAAGGCAAACCCCAGGTCGCTTCCACCCCATTGCGGCATCAGGGCCGCGAAGTAGAGGTTGCGTCATGAAGTGCACGAAAGCTAGATCGCTCTTGTCGTTGCACCTGGACGGTGAATTGGATCGTGTCCAAAGCCGCAAGATCGAGGAGCATATTAACGCTTGCAGCCGGTGCCACTCCGAATTCGTCAGTCTTCGCGGCGCCAGTTTGCTGGTGGCCCGTGTTGGGCGTAAGAAAGCGCCAGAGGATCTTGCCCTTCGCCTGCGGCTCGCCATGTCGCGGGAAGCGGCACAACATCGTGTCAGTCCTCTCGAGAGAATTCGATTCCGCTTCGAGCATGTGTTCGATGCATTCATGGTTCCGGCTACCGCCGGCCTGGTGAGCGCGGTTGTCTTCTTTGGACTGCTAATCGGATTCTTCACCCTTCCCGCCGACAAGAACGACGTCCCGGTTTCGACCGTGTTCTACACTCCGCCCGAGCTGGCGATTTCGCCCTTTGGACTCACAGAAAATGTATCTTCCGATTCCGTGGTGATCGAGGCTTATATCGATTCCAACGGTCGGGTACAGGACTACCGGGTTCTTTCCTCACCCGATGGCAAGTTCAGTGATGTCGATCCGCGGATCAAGAACATGCTGATCTTTACAGTATTCCGTCCGGCTACCTCGTATGGCCGCCCGACGGCTGGAAAGGCAGTGTTGTCGTTTTCGGAGATCAACGTCAAGGGTTAAGACGCCGGAAGAAAGTCTCCAACGCCAGTGAACCGAGGCCTACGACGCTTCTTTTGCGATATCCTTAAGGTTTGCTGGTCAGTCCCCTTGTTCGCATTCAGGAGGCATGTGCAGCTTTTCCGTAGTCCTGTGCCGGCACTCGTCGTGTGCCTGTTGTTTCCATCTTTGCTCTTCGCCCAACAGAAATCGAACGTTCAGTTGCAGGCGAACGCTGCAATTTTCTCTGTCGTTACGGCCATTAACGTCTGCGGCTATAACGAGGGTCTAAGCGCGTCCGATGCGGTCCGCGACCAGATACGTAAAGAGGTTGCGGAAGCGATAGAGCACTCACCCGATGCCAGGATTGCCAAAGACCAGATGTGCCAATTCTATCGCGATCACCAGCCAGCCGAATCGAATCGCGATCTTTCGCAGTACGTCTCCTTAGCCCTCAACCTCGGTCCGGCTCCCGACTTCAAGCCGAAGGTAAAGGAAGCTGACCTGCCTCCCGACGCCGCGTATGTACTCGGTTTCGTTCCCCTGGTGGCTCGCTTTTATCAGACTGTCGACCTGCAGGCCATCCTGAATAGAACCTTGCCGCATTACCAGGAGTTGGTGGACAAGTTCAACGAGCCCCTGGCGAAGATGATCCTGCAAACCGACCTGTATTTGAAAAATCCCATCAGCGGATACAGGGGGCATCAGCTCATCATCTATATCGAACCAATGGCTGGTCCCGGCCAGGTGAACGCTCGCAACTATGGCGACAACTATTTTGTCGTGACGGCGCCAATCAATGGAGAATTGCCCATACAGCAGGTGCGACATACATACCTGCATTTCGTCCTTGATCCGCTACCGGGACAGCATCCACTGGCGATGAAACAACTGGCTCCGTTACTTAAGACGATTCAGAACGCGCCGCTCGACAATGCTTACAAGGACGACGTCACGCTGCTGGTCACCGAATCTCTCATTCGAGCCGTGGAAGCGCGCCTGGTGCCGGGGGGACACGGCGCCGATGTACAGCGAGAACAGCTAGTGGATCGTGACATGACTGCAGGGTTCGTACTCACCCGGTATTTCTATAACGAGCTGATCAAGTTTGAGCCAGAACCCACTAGTCTGAAAGATGCGCTTACCGACATTCTTTACAACCTCGACGTTGGAAAAGAGGTGAAGCGCGCATCGGAAATTCACTTTTCTCCCGAGGCGCCGGAAGAAGTCGTGCAGGGAAAGCCGCACCTGGTAGATCCGATTGAAGCGGCGAAGCAGAAAATGGCTGACGGCGATCTGGGAGGCGCGCAGAAACTGGCCATGGAGGTTGCATCCAAAAACGGGCCTGATGCCCCTCATGCCTATTTTCTGTTGGGTCAGATCGCGACCCTCAATAAGGACCCCGACGACGCAATCAAGTTTTTTGAGCAGACTCTGCAAACGGCGAAGGACCCGCAGTTGATCGCCTGGGCACACATTTATCTGGGACGCATCTACGATGTGGACCAGGAACGCGATCTGGCCGTAAAACATTATCAGGCTGCACTAAAAGCGGGCGACGACACGCCGCAGACTAAGGCTGCCGCCGAAAACGGACTGAAGGCGCCGTACGCGCGACATGCTCCCGCAGATCAGCAGCAGTAAGCTTTTGGCGCTACCGCGCCTGCAATAGTTCAGGAGGCATATGAAACGCACTCTTTTGTACATCACATTCTCTGCTGCGTTAGCAGCCACCGCACTCGCCCAAACGTCCACCCAGAATACCGGAGCAAAGGGCGGGACCACACCGCAACAGCAGTCGCAGGCCGGTGCCGCTCCGGCCGCAAAGCATGCGCCGGCAGCGAAGACCCCGGAAGAGTTCAAGGCGTATCAGGCCGCCATTGCCAAGCCCGATGGACCTTCGGCTGAGGCTGCCGCCGATGCATTCGCGAAGCAGTTCCCGAATAGCGAGCTGATTTCGGCGCTCTATCAGCATGTAATGGGGCTTTACCAGAACGCGAACAACAACGACAAGACCCTGGAAATGGGACGTAAAATCCTTGCGGTTGATCCGGATTGCGGCCCCGCGCTGGTAACCGTGGCCACGGTTCTATCGACCAGTACGCGTGAAACGGATCTTGATCGCGACGAGCGCCTCACTGAAGCAAAGAAAGACGCTACCAAGGCACTGGAAGACATCAAGGCGGGAACAGCCGTTCCTCCCGGAATCCCAGCAGCACAAGAAGCTCTGTACCGTGACACACTCCAATCCATGGCTTATTCGGCACTGGGTGGAGTTGAATTCGATAACAAGGACTACGCTGCCGCCGAAAAAGATCTGCGCGCGGCCGTTGCCCCCAGCCAGGCGCAGCCGGACCCAGTGACTTACTATCAACTCGCTCTCACCCTGCAACGGCAGGGCAAGAACGCCGACGCACTCTCGACGGCTCAGCAGTGCGTCCAGGCCGCGAGCCAGAGTCCGGAAGTTGCTGGTGTATGCAAGAACCTGCAGGCCTACTTGCAGAAACTGGTCAACAATCCGCCTTCTGCCAAGCCCGCCGCACCCGCCGCAGCACCTGCGGGAAGTGCAGCCACATCGCCTCAGCCAACTTCGGTACAACCCAAGTAATTACTGGACGACTGCCGCTCGACTCCCAAGTTGAGCGGCGGCAAACTCGATGAAGGCTCCTGATCTGGGAAAACTCGAAACCGCCCTTGGTCACAAATTCCGCGATCGCGGCCTGCTGGAACTCGCGCTCACCCACAGTTCGTTTGCCCGCGAAGCGGAATCGCAATTTGCCTCCAAGGGCGAAGATGTCAGCATCGGCGACAACGAGCAACTGGAATTTCTTGGCGACGCGGTTTTGGGACTGGTCACCAGCGAAGAGTTGTACCAGCGCTTTCCCAAGTTCGCGGAGGGACAACTCTCGAAACTGCGCGCGTACCTGGTCAGCGAGAAGCACCTGATTCTCGCCGCCAGGCGCCTGAAAATCGGCCGCTATTTGAGACTGGGCCGCGGCGAAGAAATGAGCGGTGGTCGCGAAAAAGTGGCGCTCCAGGTCGATGCTCTCGAAGCCCTGCTTGCCGCCATGTATCTCGACGCTGGCATTGAAAAGCCGCGCGCCTTTATTCTCGAAAAGGTGATCGGTACTGAGGTGCGTAAGCTGGGTCGCCGTCGCGCCGACACGCCACTGCCGGTAACCGATTACAAATCTGCTCTGCAGGAAGCGGCCCACGCCCAAGGCTTTGCGCAACCCTCTTATGCCGTGATTCGGGAGCAGGGGCCTCAGCATCGCAAGACCTTTACCGTCGAGGTCCGCATGCGGCGCATGGACAGGAACCGGCCCGAGTACACCACCCATGGTGATGGGTCGACCAAGAAGAAAGGAGAGCAAGCCGCCGCACAAACTGCATTGAAGTACTTGCAGTCACTCAACAAGAAACCCACATCCCGTTCCAGGCCGCCTCAGCAAGCCAAGGAAGTACTCCTCGAATCGTGAACCAGCCTGTTGCCCAAGCCGCTCCATCCGACCCCAAGCCTCCCGCCGTCCTGAAGGAACATCCTGCAGGCTTCGGCTCAGCACTGCAGTGGCTGCTCAGCGTGATCGTGATCGCTGCGTTCGTGATGACGTTCATCGTACAGGCCTTTGAGATCCCATCTGAATCGATGGAGAACACCCTTCTGATTGGCGATTACCTGCTCGTGGACAAGATCGATTATGCGCGCGGCGGTTTCTGGGCGCCTTTTCTCCCCTATACGAAGATTCATCGCGGCGACATCGTAGTCTTTCGCTACCCGGTTCATCCACAGCAGCACTTCGTGAAACGGGTGATCGGAATCCCCGGCGATCACATTCGCCTCGTCAACAAACGTGTATTCGTGAATGGTCAACCGTTGGTCGAGCCCTACACCGTTTTTCACTCCCCCATGCGGAACTACTATCGCGACGACTTTCCCAATACCAGGTACATGGATGGCAACGTAGATCAGCACTGGTGGCTGCAAATGCGCAGGCTGATCGAAGACGATTCCCTCATTGTGCCCGAAGGCGACTACTTCGTGATGGGAGACAATCGCGATGAGAGCCTGGACAGCCGCTACTGGGGGTTCGTTCCGCGAGAGAATATCGTTGGACGACCTTTATTGATCTACTGGTCGGTAAAGCGCGACCCGGACGAGGCAATGGTCGCGGAGACAAATGCTAGAATGAAACGTCTGGTAGATGAATTGAAAGGTCTGTTCCACGACATTCGTTGGGACCGCACCATGAAGGTCGTCCGCTAATTGTCATCAGGAAATCCAACTTTGGTCAAAGAACGTAAGCCGCAGCCCAAAGAGCAGGCGACCGGCAAAAAGAAGGAAACGACCATGGAGTTCATCGCCTCCATGGCGGTGGTGCTCGTCGTCGGGTTGTTCATCATTACCTTCAATTTGCAGGCGTTCGAAATCCCATCGAGTTCGATGGAAAACACGTTGCTGATCGGCGATCACGTGTTTGTCGACCGTGTGACTCCGGCGCCGAAAACGAGCTGGTTCCCCGTCATTCCGTATCGCAGCCTGAAGCGGGGCGACATCGTCGTATTCCTTTCCCCTGCCGAGCCGGGATTGTTCGTGGTCAAGCGCGTGATCGGCGTACCCGGCGATCGCATCCACCTCAAAGATGGCGTTCTGTATCGCAACGGGGAAAAGGTGGATGAGCCCTATATCATTCACAGCCGTGGCGACTACAACCCCTATCGCGACAACTTCCCCGATGTGACACCCATGGAAGGCACCGGAGTCACGCAGGAATGGCGCTTGACCATGGATTCGCATATCGAAAATGGCGACTTGGTGGTCCCCCAGGACAGCTATTTCGGAATGGGCGACAACCGTGACGTCAGCTACGACAGTCGCTATTGGGGTTTTATCCCAAAGGAGAACGTTGTCGGCCGGCCGATGTTCATCTATTGGTCTTTCGAGACACCGGCCAATCAATACCTCAAGACCGACCTTGGCGATCGGCTCCAGTTTATCGGCAAAGTGATCTTCCACTTCTTTGACGAAACTCGCTGGAATCGCATGTTCCGCCTGGTGAAGTAAACTTTGCGTTGCTCCGTTGCGATCTTTTGCGTGGAGCGCTTGGGCAGAGGCGAAGTAAGTAGCTTCTCGCTGAAGTAAATTCCATGCTTTCGAAGTCTCAAAAACGGGTAGTGCTCGGCGCGGCGGCCTTTATCGCCATCGTTTTTTTTGCCGTACCCGCCATCAACGTGAATCGCTATCGCCTCTCCGTAGCCGAGTCTCTCTCGCGGGCCATCGGGCGTGAGGTCTCAGTTCAAAGCATCAGCATACAGACCTTTCCCCAGCCCGGGCTGTTGCTCAGTGGCGTTACGGTAGCTGACGATCCCACCATTAGTGCCGAACCCATGCTGCACGCCGACGAAGTGCTCGCCACCATCCGCGTCAGCTCTCTCTGGCGGGGGCGACTCGAGATTGGCACGCTCAAGCTGACCTATCCCAGCCTCAACCTCGCTCGTTCCAATGATGGGCGTTGGAATCTCGCATCTCTGCTCGAACGGGCTCGCGAAACGCCTTCGGCTCCAACCGCAAGCAACCGGCCTGAGGCACGCATTCGCTTTCCCTACATCGAGGCTGATGGCGCCAGGATCAATCTGAAGATTGGCAATGAGAAAAAAGTCTTCGCTCTTAGCGAGGCCGAGTTCGCCGTATGGATGGCCTCCGAAGACGAATGGCGCATGCGCTTGGAAGCGTGGCCGATCCGCACCGACGCCAACCTCAGCGATACCGGAACCCTAAAGCTTGAAGGTTCATGGCGGCGCGCGCCTGCCCTACACCAGACTCCCATCAACATTCGCGTGTGGTGGGACTACGGCCAACTGGGTCAAGTCAGTCACCTTATCTATGGGCGTGATCGCGGATGGAGAGGCGAGATCCATGCCAACGCCACCCTGAGCGGCGAACCGGAACACTTGCAGATCCGCCTTGATGCGCGCGTCAACGATTTCCGCCGCTACGACATCTCCAGCGCCGATTTCTTGTCGCTTGAGGTGCATTGCCGCTCCCTCTATAACTTCACCACCAAGGAATTGGGCAACATCGCCTGCCAGATGCCCGCGGGCAGCGGCGTGGTTCTGGCGCAGGGTATGTATCGGTTCACCCCCGAACCGCACGTTGAGATGACGGCCACGGCCGAGAACGTTCCTCTCCAATATCTCGCAAATCTGGCACGCCATGCTAAACGTGATCTGCCTAACGACGTGAGTGTCAGCGGAATGCTGAGCGCCGCGGTCGCCGTACAGGGCGATTCGGCTCACCGGAACTGGATCGGAAGCGGCGAGGTGTCAGAAGCTGAGATCCGTTCCGCCGTACTGAGTAAGCCGTTCGTGCTGGCTCCGACACGGTGGATAATGACTGGGCTGATGCCAATTGCTCCGGTTCACCAGCGAAAAACCAAGAAGAATCGTCCTCCTGAGCTGCCCGAACCATCGAGCGTAGCCTGGCAGCTGCAACCGGTTTCCCTGAGATTAGGCGAGAACTCGACCACTAAGCTCGCCGGCTGGTTTTCTCATGACGGTTATTACATCGATCTTCGCGGTGAAGCCGACATCTCGCGTCTAATCGAAGTGGCCAAGCTCGCCGGAATTGCGGCGCCGACTTCCGCCGTCCACGGCGAAGCCAAGGGTGCTCTGCAGATTTCCGGTGAGTGGGCCGGATTTGTTCCCCCGACGATTACGGCCGACGCCCAATTGCACGAAATAACCTCGAACATCGCGGGCGTTGCGGCCCCGCTACGGATCGCATCGGGGCACTTCGCAGCTACCCCGAACGAGTTCGTCCTCGACAAGGCGGAAGGAAGTTTCTCCGGTTTGCACAGTTCTCTTCTGTTTTCCGCCAACTGGCCGCAGCATTGCGCTGCTTCGCAACAGGCAGCCTGCGCTCCGGAATTCGTAATCGCCGCCGATCAGCTGAATTTTGACGAGATCAACGCTCTCCTCAACCCTCGCGCACAGAAGCACCCGTGGTACCAGAACCTGGCCAGCAGCTTTACCCAATCGCCCACTTCCGGGTTCCCGGAGCTGTATGCCAGCCTGCGTGTCTCCACGCCCAAGCTTGTCATCAAGTCGCTCCTACTGTCACACGTGAGCTCCACAGCCTCGCTTGCGCCCAGGGCTCTTACACTAAGCGACATCGAGGGCGAGGCATTGGGTGGCAAGTTCTCTGGAACACTGAAGGGTGACTGGTCAGGCGGAAATCCCGTATATCACGGTACTCTCATGCTGAAACGCGCCTCGATGTCGGAGATGGCTCTGCTCCTGAGCGACAAATGGG
>Ga0335071_10007378_pt1 | contig 11303 bp, 7 predicted proteins | sample Lox_Sample_15_FD_206724 | JGI IMG/M metagenome (GOLD analysis project Ga0335071, IMG submission 206724) | Soil microbial communities from Loxahatchee National Wildlife Refuge, Florida, United States - Lox_Sample_1.5 | ecosystem: Environmental > Terrestrial > Soil > Wetlands | place: USA: Florida...
GCAAAAAAGATAAAAGCCTGCCACCGAATCATGCGCAGATCTGCGATCCGAGGCAGCCCACCACGTACGTTCCCGTGGCAGGCCCACATTACCGATGGGAACTGATGGTGACGGGAGGAAAGAGCCTTGAGGAGGCAACTGACCCGGCTTTCGTCCGCCGCCAGATCAGCGCATTTGTCGATCTCGACAAGATCGAGATCGTTCGTATTGCTTCCTACAACTTCCATGCGCTGTGGGCGAAGAGCTGGGTGTCGGGAAGGATCATCCTCGCCGGCGATGCCGCGCACCAAATGCCTCCTTTTCTGGGTCAGGGTATGTGTGCGGGCATACGCGATGCGCATGGCTTGTCGTGGCGGCTGAACTTGATCCTTTCCGGTCGCACGGATGCAAGTATCCTTGGAGATTATTTCCACGAACGAAGCGTACACGTGCGCGAGATTATCCGGGGTGCGATCTTCCTGGGGAGCCTGGTGCAGACACAGAATCGACTTGTCGCGTTCCTTCGGGACAATCTGTTACTCCGCCCCGCGAACTCCTTCGGCGCGACCCGCCGCGCCTTTATGAAAGGCATTAACCGGAAGCGGCCGCTGAAGGGCGGGTGTCTGGGACACTCCCCTCTGGCAGGGCATCTGGCCTTACAACCGCCGATCACGTTGCCTGACGGCACAATCGACCTGCTCGATGAGGCCCTGGGCCGCGATTTTGTTGTGCTGGCGCGCAAAGGAACCATCGTGGGACATCAAAAGATTCTCAACGATCTTCGAAGGGCGATCCCGGTAAGCGTGCTGGAATTTGGCGACGGGTCAGAGAGGGCTGCCATTACCGATCACACTGGCGTTCTGAAGCGGTGGTTTCACGAACACGGGATCGACTTCGTGCTGATACGGCCGGACCGCTATGTATTCGATGCGGGGCTGAGTTCGAAACTCGACGAGGCAGTCCGCGGATTGCTGTCGAGTTTGGCTGTCGGAACTTCAGGGGTTGCGGCGCAGAAACCGGCAGAGCCCGTAAGCGGATTCAGAACATAGCATCACAAGATCCGCCGAGCCCGATAATAAGAGGAGACATACTGATGGAGAAAATCGCTACCGTCGCTCGCATCCTGCTTGGTTTGTTGTTTCTGGTCTTTGGTCTGAACGGGTTTTTGCACTTTATTCCGACGCCACCGCCGCCAGGGGTGGCGGGGCAGTTCCTCGGGGCGATTTTCGCATCGCATTACTATATCGTCGTGTTTCTGACGCAGATCCTCGGCGGCTTGCTGTTACTCGCAAATCGACATGTACCGTTGGGACTGCTTCTGCTTGGTCCGGTTGTCGTCAATATTCTTGCTTTCCATATTTTCATGGCGCCAGCCGGACTCCCGGCCGCAGTTGTGGCCGCTGCGCTCTGGTGTGTGGTGTTCTTTCGAGTGCGCAGCGCCTTCTCGAGTGTGTTTGCGCGGCATGTTGCTTAAAACCAACGGCGCGTGCCCGGACTGGTTACTGCTGCGGATTGCCGAAGGCGAGAGTGGAGACTTCGCTCAAGGCAATGCGCAATGTGCCCAGCACGGTCTCACCGGAAACAATCAGGTTGGGCTGGACCTGGAGTGAGGCTTGAACGCCATCCCGGGTAGTAACATCTGCCAACCATCCTTCCTTGACTTCGCGAATGGCGATGGTGGTGACGCGCGCGGGATCGATTTCGATATCCGCCTGCCCCAGAGTCCCGCGAAGCTTCAGGCCGCCATCGAAGCGGAGCTCGCGGACGTCGGTGCAGACGCCGTTACGATCGGTGATGGCGGCAGAGAAGACGTTACGATCTGCCGGGAGTGCGTGAACGGGATCGTAATTCTGCGGCACGCGAAACGCGCTTTCGGCAAAGTCAATGATCAAATTGTCGATCTCGTGCAGGGAATAGCGGTCATCACGCGCGGCTCGATTGACAATGCTCTCTGCGAAGCCAATCAGACCGCATATCGCAAGCTCTGCGTCGATGTCTCGCGCTGCACCTTGTTGGATGGCAATTTCCAAGTCTCTCTTCAAGGGCTCGATAATCGCACGGTAGGCTTCGTGGGCACATCGACGGATCTGGGGATCCTCTGACTCAGTGCAAAGTCTGATCAAGTTTATGGTTCCTGCCAAACTTATGTAGTGCTCCTGCGCGGCAGCAACCCGCAGCCGGGTGCGCTCGAAGAATCCGCGCGCGCTCTGGACCTCCGCGTTGGTCTCAATCGAGGAGACGACCATGTGCAACTGGCGGAAGCACTCCAAAAGGAGTTCCTTCTTGTTTTTGAAGTACAGATAGAAGGTTCCCTTGCCAATCTGCAGGGCGTCGGTGATGTCGCTGACCTTAACGCGCTCATAACCGACACGATTAAACAGCTCGATAGCCTTCTTGACAATTTGCAGGGTCTTGTCCCCGTTGAAAGTCTGAGGCGCTCTCTCTGTGCTGCGGTCAGTGATGATCATTGCTCATCCCGTCCCAGTTAAGTTCCTGGTGCTTTGTGCCGCCCGGGCAAGCGTCTTGACTGTCTTAGTCAGTCACTTGCGTAACTGGGTCAGTCTCGAATTGCAATTGTAGCGGAGGTTGCTCGAAATTGCACAACAAAATTTGAACAGCAGCATACTATTGATAAAAAAGAGAATAAAAATTTATTTTTTCCTTGACAAAAGACACCGCAGGTAACTAATATGATTCCCATTACGGCACTGACTGACTGAGTCAGTCATAAATGAGAGCGGTAAAGCCTGTGATAGGGGGCAGCTCAGCCGGATTCAGTACCACGATTCCCTGAACCGACCAAGTTGTGAGGATGTCATGGAAGCGACAACGGCAAGGCAGGTTGAAGTTACCGGGGGCTGGCGTGAAGCACACGAGAAGATTGCCAGTCTTGAACCCCCGCCGGCTGGACATTTCTGGGCGGTGACGACGAGGCAAGGCGACGACAGCCCGAAAATCATCTACTTGGCGAAGATCGAATACTGAGCGCGGCGACTTACGAGAGGCAGAAAGTGGCAAGTACTCGTTACATCACCTGGGATTCCGGATTGGTGCTGGCCATGGAGCGTAACGGCAACGCGGCTGATGCTGACATAGTTCGAGGCTTGCGCAGACGTATGCGAGGGCCTGTTTTAGGGCGACGAACAGGGATGAATTGGGCACGCCGGCAACCTTGTGGGCGAAGTGATCCAAGCGGATCGCTGGGATGTGATCCCGGTCACTGACATGGCCTGGGGTTTGGCATGAAATGCCCGGCACTCAGGATGTACGGCTCGGGTCAACTTTGGGTTGGGGCACCGCGAGAGAGTTCGCGGTTCGCCAGGCGAAATGCAAGACGAATAGAGGTACCTGAAGATGACAACACTGGGTGATCTAGCGAGACAGGGAGCGCGCACCTACCCCGATGCTGAAGCGATCGTTTTTGAGGACACCCGGCTCACCTATCGAGAACTCGACCGGCGTACCAATCGTCTTGCGAACGCGTTGACACTGTTCGGCTGCGCCAAGGGGGACCGCGTCGCAATTCTCGCCGAGAACTCCCACAAGTACCTGGAAGTGTATCTGGGGTTGGCCAAAGCCGGACTGGTCTCGGCTCCTTTGAATTTCCGGCTATCGCAAGAGGAACTGACACACATCCTCGACGAGTCGGAAGCGAACCTAGTGCTGGTCGGCGAAGGCTATGAAGCCACCGCCCTGGAACTGCAAAACAAGGCGAAGACGGTGCGCAGGTGGATAGGGCTGGACAGCAGTTTCGGTGGGCACTTCTACGAAGACCTGCTCGCGGCATCGTCTGATCAAGATCCTCGCGTGGCAGTTGGCGAAAGCGAGTTGGCGGTCCTGATGTACACCGGCGGCACTACAGGAACGCCGAAGGGCGTGATGCTTTCGCATCGAAACATCCTGGCAGCGACACGATCCCTGTATGAGCAAAACCGGATAACTGCGCTCGACATAACCTGCATGGTTCTGCCGCTCTTTCACGTTTCATTTTGGCCTGCCTTCTGCTGCCTCATGGTGGGCGGGAAGGTGGTTGTTGTCCAGCGCCCGGAGATACGAAGCATCCTGAGTACGATCCAGCAGGAACGCTGCACTCATATGAACACGGTGCCGACGATCTATGGTTGGCTGATCGCGTCGCCGGATGTAGACCAGTTCGATCTTTCCAGTATTCGCCTGATGAGCTATGCGGGAAGCCCGATGCCCGAGGCGGTGCTTCGAAAATGTCTGGTGAAATTCGGAAACATCCTGGCACAAGGGTACGGATTGACCGAAGCCGCGCCGGCCGTCAGCGAGTTAATGCCGGAAGATCATGTGATGGCCGGGCCGCGGGCGAAGCTGCTGAAAAGTGTCGGCCGTAGTCTGCCCGGTGTAGAGGTGCGGGTTGTCGATGAACATGGGGCCCGATTAGAACCCGGGCAAACCGGAGAGGTCACGGTTCGCGGGGCCAACATTCTCATGGGCTACTGGAAGAACCCGGAGTTGACGGCCGAAAAACTGCGCGATGGCTGGCTCCACACAGGAGATATCGGGTATCTGGACGACGAGGGATACATCTACCTTGTCGATCGTAAGGCCGACATGATTATCACCGGTGGCGAAAACGTTTACCCGAAGGAAACGGAGAACGTTCTCTACGCTCACCCCGCGGTTCAGGAGTGTGCAGTGACATCAGCTCCGGATGAAAACTGGGGCGAGCGAGTGCAAGCAGCAGTGGTTCTGAAACCGGGAGCTACGGCGACGGAGAAAGAGCTGATCGAGTTTTGTAAGAGCAAACTTGCCGGTTACAAGTGTCCGAAAAGGATCGAATTCTGGGAGCAACTGCCAACAACAACCATTGGCAAGATATTGCGAAAAGACGTGAAAGCGAAGTTCTGGCAAGAGGCTGCGAATGCCTGTTCATCAAACGCAGCCGGCAAAACGTACTGATCCTGGGTAAGTGGTAACCAACGAATAAGTTGGCGACGAGGCATCGGTAAGCACACGCAGGGAAGCTGCGTCTGGTGGGACACATAGCAACAGCGATGTATCAAGGAAGCAATCGTTCGGGGGAAGAAAATTCGGGGGAAAACAAAATGAATGGTCGAGTCTATGTGCGGCAGTCGCTACTTGGAATGGCCCTCTGGCTATGGGCCGCGTGTTGCGTGACGATGCTGCTAACGGTGCCCGGTTTGGAGGCCCAAGAGGCGCCCACGAAGGAGGAGGCAGCGCCCGCTGTGAAGGCCGAGGAGCCGGCTGCAGCGGCACAAGATGCGGCTGCAACGGCACAAGATGCGGCTGCAACGGCACAAGACCCAGCTTTGAAACCGGAAGAGCCAACTGCCAAGCAGGAAGAGCCGACGGCTGAGCCAATTCAGCCCAAAGCCACCAAGTCACTGAAGCTTAATTGGGACACCACGCTGAAGTACAGCAACGCCTTCCGGTTACTACCTCAGAGCTCGACGCTGGTCAGCCCTGCGGTGAACTCCTTCAATGTTAATCAGGACGACGGCGACCGCAACTTCCATGGCGGGCTCATCTCGAACCGTGGGGACCTACTGTCGGAGATCGATCTGACCTACGGATCCTGGGGCGTGCGGGGTAGTGTGGAGGGATGGCTGGACACGACCTACAACCAGCGGACCGGCAATAATTCTCCATATACAAACAACAACATCACCACGAACTATCTCCACTTCACCAACGGTACGCAGGAGATATTTTTCCGCAATGCCCAACTGATGGATGCCTTCGGTTTTGGCAAAGTGTCGGTGGGGAACGGCAGTTTGAGTTTTCGTGGAGGACAGTTCGCCCAGTTCTGGGGCGAGGCATTGTATTTCGGCAACAATGGGATTGCCGGCGCCATGGCGCCTATCGATGTGGTGAAAGCACAGTCGGTTCCTTTCACCCAATTCAAAGAGCTGATCCTGCCGGTGCCCCAGATAGGCATTCAGTATCAGATCAACCCAAATCTGACGATTGGCGGGTATTACCAGTTCGGCTGGGCGGAAGACCGTTTGCCCTCCGCCGGCAGCTACTTTTCAGTGTTCGATCCGGCCGGCGAAGGTGGAGAGTTTCTTATTTCAGGTCCGCTCACTGATCCGAATACAGGCCAAGTGGTCATCGATCCGGTCACACATCACCCGGCCTGGGAAGGGTTTGTGCGCAGCCACGACTTGTGGGCCAAGAATTCGGGCCAATGGGGTGTGGAGTTTAAGGTGCGCGCCCCCCGAGGCTACTCTCTCGGCTTCTACGCACTAAATTTTCATGAGAAGACGCCGTTTCAACTTTATGTTGCGCCAATCATCCCGGGGATTGGTAGCCCGAGTCCTCTTCCTCCGAATTATGGCGGCGTGATCCCGAATGTTCAGATCGGGAACTACTATTTCGCCTACCCAGAGAACATTAAGGTGTACGGGATGAGCGCCACAAAGACCACGGGAATTGTGAACTGGGCAGCGGAAATCTCCGGCCGCACCAACATGGATCTGGTAAGCGACGCCCAGCTGATCACCCCGGGGCATGGCGGCAATATCGTGATAGGTCCCAGCGGGCCGAAGTTTGTTATTACGGCAAACAACAGTAACAACCCCTTGTATGCCGTCGGGGATTCGCTTCACGCGAACTTCTCCGCGTTGGCGACATTTGGGCCGACTTTTATTGCGAAAGAAGCGACGCTGATCGCAGAAGTCGCCTGGAACTGTCTACTGAGCATAACGAAAAACCCGGCGGCCCTCGATCCCCACGCGACACACAATGCTGTGGGCTTCCAGTGGGTCTATACACCGACGTATCGCCAAGTGCGTCCCGGTCTCGATCTCTCCCCCAATGTGGGATTCGCCTTCTATCCCATGGGCAAGTCGAGCGTGATCGGAAGCTTTGGGCCAGACCAGGGAGGATCCTACAGTGTCGGAGTGAATGCTTCCTATAGAGAGCGCTGGCAAGTGGGTGTGACCTTCAACGGCTTTTATGGACCGGCAGCGGGATTCATCGATTCGCAGCTGCACTATTCATTCGGGCAGACGCTGGCCGATCGAAACTTTATCTCATTTTCCATGTACCGCACGTTTGGGGTGAGGGCTGAGCGTAAAAAGAGGGACTAATTTCGGGAGACGCAGGAGAAATCATGATCAAATCTTCGAACACACTCAAAGGCGCACTCGTCACCGGCGTGCTTGTGCTGCTGATGGCAGGGAACCATGCCCTGGCGCAGGTTTCTGCGCAGGACGCGGCAAAGCTCAAGACGGTACTGACCCCATTGGGGGGAGAGAGAGCGGGCAACAAGGAGGGCACCATTCCCGCCTGGCAGGGCGGACTCACCAAGCCCGCGGCCGGTTTTAAGAACGGAGGCCGCCGGCCCGATCTCTTCCCAAACGAGAAGCCGCTTTTTTCCATTACCTCCAAGAACATGGAGCAGTACGCCGACAAGCTCTCCGACGGTACCAAGGCGATGTTGAAGAAGTATCCGGCGTACCGCCTGGATGTCTACCCTACGCATCGCACCGCGGCGGCGCCGCAGTGGGTTTACGACAACACATTCAAAAACGCCACGCGAGCGAAGTTGGTGGAAGGATCGGCCGGCCCCGAGCCTTCCGGCGCCTTTGGCGGTATCCCATTTCCCATCCCATCCAACGGGGCCGAGGTCATGTGGAACCACTCTCTCCACTGGCGCGGCGCTTCATTCCACTGGGATTTAACGGGCTACGAGATTACGGCAGATGGAAAGCGCGTTCTGGTCTTGGATAGCACCAATGACTACCAGATGCCCTACTACCTGAATGATGCCGCCGACAAATTCAACGGTGAGTACTGGATGGCTCGTTACATTGACAACGGGCCTCCCATTCGTGCCGGCGAAGGCCAGGTCGGCAGAGCCAACATCAACGCCGACAAGACTGTGGCGTGGATTTATTTGACGGGTCAACGCCGGGTGCGCCAGACCCCCAATCCTTGTTGTGATACTCCTACGCCCTTCTCGGCCGGGCTCAGCTCGTACGACGAAATCGAAGTCTTTTTCGGTCGCATGAATCGCTTCGACTGGAAGCTGATCGGGAAGAAGGAAATCTACATTCCCTACAACACCAACAAGACCCTGGAGCCCAAGATCAACGACGTGCTGGGGCCGCACTACCTGAATCCGGACTACGTCCGTTGGGAACTCCATCGCGTGTGGATCGTGGAAGCCAATTTGCGCCCGGGCCAGCGGCATACTTCTCCAAAGAGCCGCTACTACATTGACGAAGATAGTTGGATTGCAGTGCTGGGCGACCGCTGGGACGCTAAAGGACAGTTGTGGCGAAGTCTGTTCATGCTGCCTATCGCCGCCCCCGACGTTCCGGCGGTAGTGAACACCACCTGGGGTTACTACGACTTGATAACCGGCAGAGCGTTTGTGGACGTGCTATTTAACGAAAAATCGGAGCAGTACAAAATCATGCCGCGCTATGCAAGTTCAATCTTTACTCCAGAGTCATTAGCCGGCGAGAGCGTGCGGTAGGCGAAACAAAGGGAACTGCTTGATCTCGCCAGACCAGCAGGACAGTACAATGCGAGTGAATAGATTATCAAGTCCGATCCAAGTTGTCCTGGCAGCCCTATGGCTGTCCACCTCAGCTGCATGGGCTGCCGGGGCGGCTGATGCTCTCGACCAACCCGCATTGGAGTGCCGCAGACCCGCCCAAAGCGTGCTTCTGGACGTTACCACTGCTGGCTCCCGTGTCATCGCAGTTGGTGAGCGCGGGGTCATCGTTTTCTCTGACGACGGCGGCCTAACGTGGCAACAGGCCAAGGTTCCTACCAGTGTTTCTTTGACTGCCGTGCAGTTTCCCACCTCCAAACAGGGTTGGGCAGTCGGTCACGCAGGAGTTGTTTTGCACTCCGAAGACGGCGGCCTAACTTGGACGCGGCAACTCGATGGCAGAATTGCGGCGCAATTGGTCCTAGACGCGGCACAGGCAAACGTGAACGACGGCGGCGGTGCCGGAGCAAAGGCTGACGCGGCCAGGCGACAGTTGGCTGATGCGCAGCGTCTTGTGGATGACGGACCGGTCAAGCCTTTCCTTGCCTTGCATTTTGACAACGAGAAGTCTGGCTTCGTTGTTGGCGCGTATGGATTGATATTCCGCACCACCGATGGGGGAAAAACCTGGCAGCCGTGGATGGACCATCTGGAGAACCCGAAAGGTCTGCACATCAATGCCATTCGTGCAGCCGGTAACAACATTTACCTTGCCGGGGAGCAGGGCCTGTTCTTGCGCTCAAGCGACGGCGGGAACACCTTTACACGGTTGGATACACCCTACGAGGGAAGCTATTTCACGCTAACAGCACTGCCATCGGGCGAGGTCGTCGTTGCCGGCATGCGGGGAAATGCGTACTGGTCGGCCGACGAGGGGAAGACCCTTAACAAGATCCAGTCGCCCATGCCGGTCTCGTTCAGCGCCAGCATGACACTGGCCGATGGCAGGCTGTTTCTGGCAAACCAGGCAGGCGTGGTGCTCGAGAGCCGCGATCATGGTCGAACGCTCGAACCGCTGGCTATCCCGCGGATGCCGCCTTTGGCGGGAATGACTGAACTCCAGGATGGATCGATTGTCACAGTTGGTTTCGGAGGCGCCCTTCGGATTCCCAGCAAAACGAGTGAGGTGGGGCGATGACAAGCGAAAAGAAGCTCGTGCAGCCGGTAGTCCGCGATCTGGCGCAGTTCGATCGCAGCTCAGGCTCGCTCGCCGAGCGGATCCTGTTTAATCACCGCGGTGTGGTGCTCGGCATTTGCCTCCTAATTACCATCATTCTCGGCTATGAGGCGACAAAGCTGCGGCTGAACGCCAGTTTTGAGAAGGCGATCCCGACCACGCACCCCTATATTGCGAACTACCTAAAGCATCAGTCGGATCTGAACGGTATCAGCAATACCGTTCGGATCGCTGTCGAAACCACAAACGGGACCATTTACGACGCCGCGTACCTGGAAACTCTACAGAAACTGACCGACGATTTGTTTCTGCTGCCCGGGGTCGATCGCGCGTACATGAAGTCGTTGTGGAGCCCGGGGACGCGGTGGGCCGGCATTACCGAGCAGGGCTTCGAAGGCGGCCCGGTGATTCCAGAGGACTACAACGGATCACCCGAGTCCGTGGAGCAGGTAAGGCGGAATGTCGAGCGTTCCGGCGAGATCGGGCAACTGGTTGCCGCCAATCAAAAGTCGAGCATCGTGGTTGTGCCGCTCTTATCGAAAGACCCGCAAACGGGCGAACGTCTCGATTACGGCAAATTCTCCGAGAGCCTGGAAGCGCTAAGACGCAAATACCAAACCGGCGACATCAAGCTACACATCACGGGTTCCGCCAAGGTGCTGGGAGATCTGATCGCCGGCTTGCGGTGGTTCATGTTGTTCTTCGCAGCCGCCATACTGATCGATGCCAGCCTGCGGCAGTACTACATCCGCTGCTGGCGGAGCACCTTGCTGATGGTTGCCTGTTCGCTTCTGGCGGTGCTCTGGCAACTTGGCCTACTTCCTCTACTAGGCTTCGAGTTGGATCCGTACTCGGTGCTCGTGCCGTTCCTGATTTTCTCGATCGGCATGAGCCATGGTTCGCAGAAGATGAACGGTGTAATGCAGGATATCGGCCGGGGAACCCATAAGCTGGTGGCGGCACGCTACACGTTCCGCCGGCTGTTTCTGCCGGGCCTCACGGCGCTACTGGCCGACGCGGTGGGATTCGCCGTGCTGATGCTGATCCACATCCAGGTCATCCGAGACCTCGCGATTACCGCCAGCATAGGAGTGGTAATCCTCATCTTCACCAACCTGATCCTATTGCCCATCCTGCTGAGCTACAGCGGAGTGAATCCCAAAGCCGCTGAGCGCAGCCTGCGGACCGAGGTGGCGGAGCAATCGGGCGAGAAGCACCTGGTCTGGCGGTTGCTCGATTTAACGACGCGGCCTAAGTGGGCGGCGGTCATTATAGGCGTCAGCGTCGTGCTCGCAATCGTCGGTTATTTCGGCAGCCTGAACCTGAAGATCGGCGATCTGGATCCCGGAGCACCCGAGCTGCGGGCGAGCTCACCCTATAACCGCGACAGTGCATTCGTCACCACTAACTATGGCGCAAGCAGCGACCTGCTTGCCATCCTTGTGGAAACACCCGATGGCAAGTGCGGTCAGCAGGACACCATCCAGCGCCTCGATAATCTGGAGTGGAGGCTGCGCCAAACCGAGGGTGTGGAATCCACCAAATCGCTGGCCCTGCTCAACCGCCAGGTCTACGTCGGCTACAGTGAGGGCAATCCAAAATGGTATGGGCTGCCGGGCGATCAGTCCATGATCAATACCATAACGGCCAATA
>Ga0335071_10007379_pt1 | contig 11302 bp, 15 predicted proteins | sample Lox_Sample_15_FD_206724 | JGI IMG/M metagenome (GOLD analysis project Ga0335071, IMG submission 206724) | Soil microbial communities from Loxahatchee National Wildlife Refuge, Florida, United States - Lox_Sample_1.5 | ecosystem: Environmental > Terrestrial > Soil > Wetlands | place: USA...
CAGGGTGAACGCCAGCTCCTGGATCGCCGTGGCCCCCGCCTCGCGGATGTGGTAGCCGGAGATCGACACGGGGTTGAAGCGGGGCATCTCTGCGGCGCAGAAGGCGATCAGGTCGCAGGCCATCCGCACCGCCGGCGCGGGGGGTACGATCCATTCCTTCTGGGCCGCGTACTCCTTGAGCATGTCGTTCTGGACGGTCCCGCCCAGCCGCGCCCGGGGAACCCCCTGGGCCTCGCCCACGGCCAGGTACATGGCCAGGGCGATCACCGCCGTGGCGTTGATGGTCATGGAGGTGGTCACCTCTGCGAGCGGCACGCCCTCGAAGAGCACCTCGAAGTCGCGCAGCGTCGAGATCGCCACCCCCTCCTTGCCCACCTCGCCCCGGCTCAGGGGATGATCGGCGTCGTAGCCCATGAGCGCTGGCATGTCGAAGGCCACCGAAAGCCCCGTCACCCCCTGAGAGAGGAGGACGCGAAACCGCCTGTTCGTGTCCTCGGGTGTCCCGAACCCCGCGAACTGGCGCATGGTCCAGAGCCGCCCGCGGTACATGCTGGGCTGTGGACCTCGGGTGAAGGGATAGCGGCCGGGGAGCCCCAGATCGCGCCGGTGATCGAGCCCGGCCACCAAGGGGGGATCGAGCAGATCGGGAATGGGGATCCCCGAGTCCGTCTCGAACCGCTCCTTCCGCCTGGGCCGGCGCGAGAGCGCCTCGGCCAGTTCCTCCCCCTCCCAGGCCTCCCGCTCGGCCCGGATGTGCTCGAGCTCCGCCCCACGGTAGAGGGGTCCCTCCCCGCCCACCCCGGGGCTGCCCTCCCCGGCGCCTTCGGGCGACTCGAGATCCGCCGGGACGGAAGTGGTCGGTGGGCGCACGCGAGATCCCCAGTGCGCTAGAAGTCTAATGGTCGCCCGCGCCGTCTGCCGCCCGGCTGGCCCTGGCGCGCCCGGGCCGGCACCGGTAGGGTCGGGGCATGCCGCTCCCCACCGAGCATCCCGAGGCGATCGCCCGCCGAGTCGCTCTCGAGTACGCAGCGCTGCCGGGTGTGGAGGCCGTGGCCATGGCCGGCTCCCGGGCCTCGGAACGCGCCGATCGGTGCTCCGACGTCGACCTCTATGTCTACGCCGACACCCTCCCCCCTCCGCAAATGCGCGCCGAGATCGCCCGCGGCACCCCTCGGGAGATGGGAAACCAGTTCTTCGAGCCGGGCGACGAGTGGATCGACGAGGCCAGCGGTGCCCACCTCGACGTGATGTTCCGCCGCCTGGCCTTCATCGAGGACGAGCTGGATCGTCTGCTGGTGCGACACGAAGCGCGAGTCGGCTATTCGACCGCCCTCTGGCATGCGGTGCGCGCCTCCGTGCCCCTCTTCGACCGGAACGGTTGGTACGCGCGGCTCCTCGAGAGAGCGCAGTCCCCCTACCCCGAACCCCTGGTCCGCGCCGTCGTCGAGAAGAACCAGCCCCTGCTCCGGCGCAACCTCTCCTCCTTCCTCCACCAGGTCGAGAAGGCAGTCGCCCGCCATGACCGCATCTCCGTGAACCACCGCGTGGCCGCGTTCCTGGCGAGCGCCTTCGACCTCCTCTTCGCCCTGAACCGCCTGCCGCACCCCGGCGAGAAGCGGCTCCTGGAGATCGCCCTGGCCAGCTGCCCGCACCGGCCCCCCGACCTTTCCAGCCTGGTGGACGGCATCCTCGAGGCGGAAAGGTCCCCGGACCCGGACCTCGTCCGCCGCATGGACCAGCTCGGCGAGCAGATCGACGCGCTCCTGCGCGAGGGAGGCCTTCTCCGCTGACCGACACCCCCCCCGTACCTTCGGCCAGGCCCGATCGGGGGCTCCCGCCCGGCGTCGCTCGCCGACAGAAGAAGGTGAGGAGGCCGACCATGGACCTTGAGCCGGCGCGACCCGAGCAAGACCCCGACTGGAGGGAGCACGGCGTGCGGGTGGTACACGCCTCGCAGCTCGACCTCGACACTCTCCAGACACCGGGCATGACCCGGGCGGCAGCCATCAATCGGGCCATGGCCGGCGCGCGGAAGCTGTGGGCCGGGGCGGTGGTCATCGAGGCACACGCCCGGACCAGCCCGCACCACCACGGGCCGCTCGAGTCGGTGATCTACGTGGTGAGCGGGCGGGCGCGCATGCGCTGGGGGAGCGCCCTCGAGTTCGCCGCCGAGGCCGGGCCGGGCGACTTCATCTTCGTGCCCCCCTACGTCCCGCACCAGGAGATGAACGCCAGCGCCGACGAACCCCTCCGCTGCGTGATCGTTCGCAGCGACGAGGAGCCGGTGGTGGTGAACCTGGACATCGCCGCGGTGGACCAGCCGGAGGCGGTGGAGTGGATCGACCCGGGCCACCCGCCCCGGCCCGGATGACGAGGGCCAAGGGCCAGGATCCCATCCCCACCGACCACTCGTGCCGACGGGGCCGGGGCTGGGATCGCGAATTGTCCGGCGTGATCGCGTCCGCGGCGGAGGATCGATCTCTCGCCCGGCCTGGAACCCATGTGCACTAGGGGAGAGAGTCAGCGCCATGGGGCTTCGGACCTTCGCGCTGAACGTGACGCTGGACGGCTGCTGCGACCACCGCGAAATGGTCGCCGACGACGAGATGCTCCGCTACTGGACGCGGCTCATGGACGCGGCGGGAGCGGTGCTCTTCGGGCGCCGGACCTACGAGCTCATGGAGGACGCCTGGCCCCAGGTGGCGCGAGACCCGAAGGCGACGCCCTCGAACCGGAACGGGGCGAAGAAGCTCGAAGCCAAGCCCACCTACGCGGTCTCGACGACGCGCTGCGACCTCCCGTGGAGCAACACCCACCACCTCGAAGCGGACCTGACCCGGGCGGTGAAGGCGGTGAAGAAGGCCACGCCGCGCGGCGTCCTCGTTGGTAGCCCCCAGTTCTCGGCCGCGCTGCAGCGCCGCCACCTCGTGGACGAATACCGCCTCGTGGTCCACCCCGTGGTGGCCGGGCAGGGTCCGTTCTTGTTTTCCGGCCTCAAACCGTCACTGCACCTCAAGTTCGTGGCCGCCACACGACTCAAATCGGGCATCGTGGCGTTGCACCATCGCCGGCGCTAGCGGCTCACCCCCCCGGCCTCGCCGCTGCTCGAGGGGGCGAACCGGTCCCGGGCCGCCCAAAGCCCCAGCGCCGGGTTCGGGATGAAGAAGATCCTCTCCCCGTCCGCAAGCACGTTCCACCCGTCCCGTAGCACACGCCGATCGTAACGCCTCCCCGCCTCGAGCGGATCCCGGTAGCCGTAGCCGGCGCGCTCGATCTCCTCCCGGGAAAGTCCGCCCGGGCAGTAGGTGACGCGGAAGCGTCCCTCGCTCGAGCCGTGGATGAGATGTGCCGCCGTCGCCAGGCTCGCGCCCAACTCGGCGTCCCGTCGGACCCGCGCCAGCACCTCCGGAGTGCCGAGGTAGCCGTGCGCCCGGATGAGTCGGTCGATCCCGTCGTCCTCCCCGAAGCGGCGAACTCCGGGCGCGAGCACCACAAGCTCCCCGCCGTCGGCGATGGCCATCCGCGTCCGGTAGACGGCCTTGTTGCCGATCCAGGTGGACCGATACTCGCCCGGGTCGAGGTAGACGACCACCTTGTCCATGGGCTCGTCGAAGAGGGTCAGGTTCACGCGCAGCGACAGGGCGGCGGCCCGCGCAAACGTCGCCGGATCGTCCCCTACGAAGAAGCCCCGCAGCACCGGCTCGCCCGCCAGGCCAGCCTCCACCACCGTGAGCGCGTAGACCACCGGCAGGCGGCCCAGGAACCGCCGTGCGGCACGCTCGAACAGCTCGCGCACCGGGTTGCGCGCACGCCCCATGAGCCGCTCCATCCCGTGGACCGCGCCGAGGTAGTGGCTCTTGTGAATGGCCTCGCCGCCCCCCACCCCCACGAACAGGCTCTTGACCTCGCCCGCCATGCCCGCCACCTCGTGCGGGACCACCTGTCCCACGCAGAGGACGAGGTCGTGGCCACCCTCGGTGAGGAGGCGGTTGACCTGCGCGGGCCAGTCGAAATCCGCCCGCCCGCCGGACAGCTCGCGCACTTCCTCGGCAGCCACCCGCCCCAGCGTCTCGACGTCCTCCCGCCAGCGGTGGACCCGAAACAGGCCCAGCGGGACCCGGCCGAACATGGCCGACAGCTCCGCGCCGGCCATGGGCGTGTGCGTCCCGAGCGCCGGAAGGACGTCGGCCAACCTGTCCCGGTAGTGCTCCCAGGCGAGTTCCGTGATTCGGCCAGCAAAGGAATGGCGGCGAGTGAGATCGGGAGGGACGATGGCCACCCGCCGCCGCGGCCCTAGCGCCTCCAAGGCCTCGAAGAGCGCCCCGCGAAGCTCATCGTCGCTGAGCGCACCACCTTCTCTTGCGCAGTAGGTCGTCATCGGCCCCTCGCCTGCGGCGCCGTCACCCTGGCCCGACCCATCCGGGGTACAGGACTCCCATTGAACCATCTCACGGCGCGGAGTGTACTCCACCCCCCCGAGCCACCATGGGCACCCCGCGGGCCCGCCCCCTCCCCCATCCCCCGCCGTGGCACATGAACGGTCCACGCTCGGGGGGCCCCCGCGGCCGAAACGGCGGCCAGGGCAGGACGAGACCTCGACCCTCCCCCCTGTCGTCCATCCCAAGCGCGCCCGGGGCCTTGGGCGCTAGGAGACGCGAATGACCTACCTCGACTCCATGTTCTCGCTCTCGGGCAAGACGGCGGTGGTGACCGGCGGCGCCGGCGCCATCCCCGGCAGCGTGGCCGCGGCCCTGGCCCGCGCCGGTGCCACCGTTTGCCTGTGGGGCCGGGGGAAGAATCACCCGGTGGAGGTGGCCGCACGGCGCATCCAGGAGGAGGCCGGCAGCGTCCGGGTGTTCGCGGTCACCGCCGACACCGGTGTGCGGGCCGCCTGTGAGGCGGCTCTGGCCGAGACGGAGGCCCGCTGCGGCGTTCCAGCCATCCTCGTGAACGGGGTGGGCGGAGCGGGCGGCAAGGGCCCGTTCGTCGACGTCGACGAGGAGCGGTTCGACGAGGTGCTCCGGCTGAACCTCCTCGCCGGCCTGGTCACACCCACCCGCGTCCTCGCCCGCCGCTGGATCGACAGGGGCGTGAAGGGTTGCGTCATCAACATGGCCTCCATGACCAGCTACAAACCGCTTTCCGGCACCTTCGCCTACTGCGCCGCCAAGGCCGGCGTCCTCAACCTGACCCAGGGACTCGCCCAGGAACTCGCCCCGCACGGCATCCGGGTGAATGCCATCGCCCCCGGCTTCTTCCTCGGCCACCAGAACCGGGCGCTGCTCGTCGATGCCCAGACCGGCCAGCCGACCGCCCGCGGACGGGCCGTCCTCGCCCGGACGCCCTTCGGCCGGTTCGGCGAGCTGGCGGAGCTGGACGGCGCCGCCCTCTTCTTGGCCAGTGACCGGGCCGCCGGGTTCATCACCGGCATCTCCATCCCGGTCGATGGCGGGTTCCTGTCCGACAACGTCTGAGGACGATCGAGGTCGGTCGGGTCGCGAGGCCCCAACGGACCGGGCGGGCGCTGGACGGCCCTAGCAGTCGCGCAGCCGCCGGGCCTGGATGGTGGTCCGTACCACCGCTCCGGCCGTCTCGAGCTTCATCCAGCCGTCGTAGCTCGTCGGGCTGCGATACACGATCTCGCCCTCGCCCTTCCCCAGCGAGCCGCAGTCCAGCTTCCAGGTCACCTTGTCGCCGGAGCGGCGCGCGTCCGTGACCCGGCAGACGCCCTGCGCGATCTCCGGTACCCGATCCGCCTCAACGTCCTCCTGCGACAGGCACTCCGTCTGCTTGGTCGGCGCCGGAGATCCCGCCCCCGGTAGCTCGACCGTGGCCGTCACCTCCCACAGGCCGGCCCGGAGCCGCTCCCCGGCGGCCGCCGGCCAGGGCCGGGCGAGCGAGATCGCTGCGGCGAGGAGGGCCAATCGGTTCACGGCGGCTGCTCCCTTCCCAAAGGGGCGTGGCCCTGCCGCTCGGGCCGCCAGAGGACCACGCCCCGGTCCGGCCATCATCTCAGACGGAGGCCCTCGCGGCCATCCCCGACGCCGGATGGCCGCAAGGACACGGAGCTACGCGCTCGGCGTCGAGCTCGTGGTGTCGGTATCCTGCAGGGCCTGCTGGATGATGTCTGCGAGCGATCCGGATGAACCCGGCTGCGAGCCGGCGCCCGAGGTCTGGGAGCCGCCGTGCTTGTGGTGGTGACCGCCGTGATGCGCCTTGGCCCCTGCCTCCGGCGGTTGGAGCGATGACGCGTCGCCCGTCTGCGCCGCCTGACCGAACCGGTCGGCGAGCGAGGTCAGGAACTGGGCCCGCTTCCCGGTGGAGTTGCTGGCCTCCTCCTTCAACTGGTCCGCGACCTTCTGGGCGACCTCCTTGAACCGGGTCGGGTCCTGCTTCGAGAGCGAGTCGAGCTCGGCGAAGAGGTTCCCTTCCGGCGAGATGCTGGACTGTGTTGCGTCCGGCAAGGTTCCCGACGACTGCACCTGCGGAGTGACCGTGCCCAACGACACGGCGTTGACGTCCAAGGCGCTTCCCACACCCGCTACGGCCATGACGGCATCCCTTTCCTCCTTGCACACTTCCTCTTCGGCAGGCGGACGCCTGTCGATTAGGTGGAAATGGCCGAGCAAGCTTCATGCCTCGCTGCAGGGGGTCCCGCCTGACTCGGCGAAAATGGCCCGTTAACGCCTGCAAGCCTCGCGGGTCCGTCGATACGCGCGGGTGCCCCCTCCTTGCAGCGCTCGCGCACGCCTCGCGGCCAGCGTGCATAGGGCACGCTGCGCCGCGAGGATCCCGAAAAGCAGCACGCCCCCGCACACGGCGGCACCGCCTCCTCGCCCCGATGCGCGACTCGAGGGGACCTTTACCGCCTGCCGTAGATCACCGGCGAACGAGGCGAGCCCGCGGTGCTCCCCTCACCACCTCGTCAGAAGTCTGGCGACCGGGTATGTTTCGGCCCCGCCGAGGAGGGGCGTGCGCATGGGAGCAACGAGTTGGGTGGAGAATTTCCCGGGAGCGATCACCGTCTGCGACCGCGACGGCATCGTCATCGCCATGAACGAGCGGTCGGTGCAGATGTTCGCGGCCGACGGGGGCCGCGCCCTCATCGGCACGAGCCTCTTCGATTGCCACCCCGAGCCATCGCGAAGCAAGCTACGGGAATTGCTCGAGACTCCCCGCACGAACACCTACACCATCGAGAAAGACGGCGTGAAGAAGCTCGTCTACCAGGCACCCTGCATGGAGGGTGGCGTGTTCCGCGGCATCGTCGAGTTGGTGCTCGAGCTCCCGCTCGACCTGCCGCACTTCGTGCGCCAGGGCTGAGGCTCCCCAGGCTGCGACCCTCCCGAACCGCTCGGCCGTAGAACGCATGGCCCCCGCGAGGCCGTGCCCCGACCGTACCTCGAGCAGCCCATCGCCCGGGCCGACCAGCGTTTGCCTGCCGGCCTCCCTGGCCCACTGGCGCCCCACCGCCAGCTGGCACTTCTCCCGCGGGCCATGCTGGGCCACCTCGCGCGCCCCGAAGAAGCAACGACGAGGCCCGAACACGGACTGCTCCTCCTTCTCGCGGCGCCAAAGCCTAAGTTCAAAAGGCCCGATGAACGCGGCGCTCCACCCGGCGGAAACGTCCCGAACGACCTTTCACGCCCTCGCTCGCCTCGTCGAGCGGATCACCCCGTGGTTGGTGGCGGTCGGGAGTTGGGCCTTCGGGGGCCTCATCGCCCTGAACCTCGTCTTCCTTGCCGCGCTCGTCACGGTGGGACCGGCCGATCGGGCAGTGCTCATCGGCGCCACCGCCTTCGCATGCGCGATGCCCTTCGATGTCGCCGGACTTGTCTTGCTGCGGCTCACCAGGGAACTCGGCGAGATCCGAGTCGATGCTCTGGCCCTCGAGTCGTTCCAGAGCGCGCGCTTCCCCCGCATCGAGGCGTACTTCCCCTCCGCCCGCCACCGCCGCTCGCTCTCGAGGCGAACCGTTCGCATTGCACTCGCCTACGCCTCGGCCATCGCCGCACTGAGCGTGGCGCTAACCCTGGCCGGGCTCGCAGCCTCCCTGTGGCACATGGCGTCATGGGCCGGCGAGATCTTCCTCGCGACCGTCGCCCTGAGCGCACTCACCCTCATCGCCGTCGCAGCCCATTCGCTGCCGCCGCGCTCGGAGGTGGAGAAGAGGCTGAACCCCGGAGAGGTCGGGAGATGACGGAGCCGGTCGTCGTGCAGCGGCGAGGCGCCTTCTCGCTCTTCTGCCGTGTGGACGTGACGGTGCACGCTGGCGCAGAGCGCATCTGGGCGCTGCTCACGGATGCGCCGGGCTTTCCGCGCTGGAACTCCACCGTGGCCCGCATCGAGGGGGACATCCGCGAGGGTGAGCGGCTCCGGGTTCATGTCCCCGGCACCGAGCGCGTCTTCACGCCTCGGGTACTCGGAGTGTTGCCCAACGAGCGGATGACGTGGCGGGGAGGGCTCGGTCTGCTGTTCTTGGGCTTGCGCACCTTCGAGCTCCGCCCTCGCGGCAACGGTGCGACCGACTTCACCATGGCCGAGCGCTTCTCGGGGCTGCTGATACCGCTCCTCAAGCCGTCGATGCCGGACTTCCGACCAGTATTCGTGCGCTATGCGGACGATCTGCGGCGCGAGGCCGAGCAGCGCGCGCTGTAAGACCGACCGCGGAGGTTCCCTGAGCTGCCCCTCGGTCCGACGTACCCCCCCAAAGAAGGGTCGAGCGACCCCGGCAGCTAGCGGAGACGGGCGCCCAAAAGCGCCCGCCCCGGCCGAGCGAACTGCTGGTGGTGAGGCGCGGAATCGAACCGCGGACCTAGGGATTATGAGACCCTCGCTCTGGCCGTCTGAGCTACCTCACCAAGCCTTGCCGTCGGGCCCCCTCCGGCCCTTCGAGAACGCGGGTTTATAGGCCCCCGGCGTAGGGTCGTCAAGCCGCCCCCCCGCCATGCGTCCGATGAAAGCCCCCCTTCAAGACCCTCCCCTGGGGACGGTTTCTTGACCCATGGCCGCCTGGTGGTACCAAGAGCCGATATCGGAGGCTGTCGAATGCGCAGGGCGCGCCCGCTCGCGGTCACGACTACAAGCCCCCTCGAGGCCCCCTCCCGCGGCTTGCCGCTCGCAGACGAGGAGGCGCCGCCCCCACCCAACCCGCTCCCTGAACTGCGCACCGCCGACCGCATCCGGGACGCTCTCATCCGATGGCTCGAGGAGGACATGTGAATCAGGAGCCGCTTGCCTTCACCGAGGACGAGATCGACGACATCCTGGCCGACCTGGATCGGGCGCTCGATTTCACCTTCCTGCGGGAGATCGACGAGGCCCTGGAGCGCATCGGCGTCGGCCACGACCCCGATCAGTTGGGCGGTCTTTCGGTCGCTGCCGGCTGACCTTCGCCCCGCTCCCCGTCCCCCGCAGCCAGAGCTTGCTCGGCGCCGAGTTCCTGTGCCGGCTCGAGCAGGATCTGTCCCATGCGGATGTGCCGGGAGAAGAGGAACACCAGCCCCAGGCCGACCTGGAGGGCGAGTTGCAAGGCCCAGAGCACATTCGCGTAGGCGAGGCCCGTCGTCGAGACCACCGAGCGTGGCAGGAACAGCCCCAGGGCGATGAGGATCGCTCCCTGGAAGGTCCCCAGCATGCCGGGACCGGCGGGGATCATCACCCCGATGACCAGAACGCCGAGAAGGGTGGCGGACTCTAGCAGGTCGAGGTGCATGCCAAAGCCCTCGGCCAACACCTGCATCCCCCACCCGTTGAACCACCAGTAGATGCCGGTCAGGGCGAAGAAGAGGAGCACCTTCTTGCGCGAAGGGACGATCCGCAGGCCGTGGATGAAGGCCTCGGCCGTGCCCGCCGCCCTGCTGGCCAGGCGAGGGGAAAGAGGGCCCAGGGTGCGCTCAAGGACGCGAGCGGCGAGCTGGCGGTTGCGGTAGGCGACCACCAGAAAGGTCAGCGCGGCCAGGAACGCCAGCCCGACGATCACCCCGCCGGCCCTCACCACTGGCACGCCGGCCGAGCCGGAGGGGACGCCCAGCAGGCAGCCCATGAGCACCAGCGCCATGAACAGACCGTCGGCGACCCGCTCTACCACCACCGAGGAGAGTGCGGCCGCGACCCGCAGACGTGGTCGGTCCGAGACCAGGTAGGGGCGGGCCAGCTCTCCCAGGCGAAAGGGCAGGAGGACCAGGGCCATCCACCCCACCGCCGATGCGGCGTTCAGCCTCCCGAACCGCACCTTGGCCACGGGCTCGAGGAGGATCCCCCAGCGCCAGGTGCGCGAGAGATGGATGACCGCCCAGAAGGGCAGATAGAGGAGCAGGTAACGGTAGTCCGCGCCCCGCATCGCCTGCCACACCTGGCCCAGGTCCTTTCCCCGCAGCGTGAGCCACAGCGCCACCGCCGAGACGAAGAGGCCCAGGAGTGCCTGCGTCAGCCGGCTTCTCACGGAAGCTCCTCCCCTCGCAGAATGCGTCGGGGATTCTCGGCGCACAGGCGCCGCAATCCCTCACTCAGTGCCCGCTTCTCCAGGACCCGGAGCCCCGCCTCCAGCCACCGCCTGGCCTCGCCGGGCTGGTGCAGGTCGGATGCCGCCACCGCGTATAGCCCCTCGCCCAGGAAGCGCTCCGCCTGCCGGCGTGCCTGCCGCCCGTAGAGCCCCGCCAGCGACCCGAGGTTGAGCTGGTGTGCGCCGCCCAGCCGGATCACCTCCGCCGCCAGCCCGGGGCGCTCGAACTCCAGGCAGCGTTCGGGGTGTGCGAAGAGCGGCATGGCCCCCTTGCGCCGGAGCCGGAACACGAGATCGGGCAGGGCGGGGAGGTTCACCTGGAAGGGCGCCTCGACCAGCACCCAGCGCCCGGTCGGACCGATGCCGCGCCGGGCCACGGGGTCGTCGGCTCGAGCCAAGAACGCCTCGTCGAGCCGGTTCTCGGCGTTGGCGTGGAGGGGCAGCGAGAGGCCACGCTCCGCCAGCAAGGCCGTCACCTCGGCGCGCCGGGAGTCGCACACCGCCTTATCGCCGCTCGGCAGATCGGGGTCCGCATGCGGGCTAGGCGCGGCTTCGCTCCAACCCAGGGAGAGGAGGAGCTTGGCCGCCTCGATCGTCTCCTCCGGCGACTCACAGCCGTCGTCGATGCCCCAGAGCAGGTGATCGTGAAGATCGACGAATCCCATGGAGAACCGCGCTTCTACCACGGCCGGTCGAGCCGGGCGAGCAGCGCGTCGAGGGCGGACCACCGGCGAAACGGCGATACAGGCGAGTACGGCGACTCAGCGCGGCCCCTCCCGCCGCCGGGTCAACCCTCGT
>Ga0335071_10007380_pt1 | contig 11302 bp, 9 predicted proteins | sample Lox_Sample_15_FD_206724 | JGI IMG/M metagenome (GOLD analysis project Ga0335071, IMG submission 206724) | Soil microbial communities from Loxahatchee National Wildlife Refuge, Florida, United States - Lox_Sample_1.5 | ecosystem: Environmental > Terrestrial > Soil > Wetlands | place: USA: Florida...
GTTGGAACGAGCAGAATCTGCGCGCGAACGATTGGCTTGAGTTCCTGTTCATGGCTCTTCCCTTGAGGCCTCCTTGGGCAATGTTGCGTATTGAGGTTGCGTTTCCGGTGTAGCGCTGGCCGCAGGCACCCGCATGCAGCTTTCAACCCACAGGACCGACTGTCCAAACGACATTCCTGTTCCAGAAACTTACTTCAGCCAATCGCGTGACTGGCCGTAAATCCCCTTCCCAAGTCATCAACAAAACTCGATCGCCTTGCCGTCCTCTGCGGATTTGTAAACGGCGTCGAGAATCTGAGTTACGACAAACGCTTGTTCCGGCTTGACCACCGGCTCGGTGTCGTTGACGATAGCGTCGAGCCAGGCTTTGCACTCGGCATCACCGACGCGCCATGGATCGCCACCGAAATCGGCCGGTCCCGGGCCGCTGATTTCCATCGGAGCCATATCGATCAGCTCGCCAAATTTGGCAGTGTTGAAGATAGCGCGGCCGGTTCCGTTGACTGGAGCTGTAGGCGCTCCAGCGCCCTCGCCGACCAGTTCTACGCCAGCCTTTGTGCCCACCAGCGTCACTTGGCCCTCGCGGTTCTTGCGTACGTTCAGAGCCCAGGAGGCGTTCAGGTTGATGGTGGCGCCGTTTTCCATTTTGAGGAAGCCGAAGGCGGAGTCCTCCACCTCGTATGTCTTGGGGTCCCAGGGACCGAAGAGGTTGCCTTCGAAGTTATCCTTCATCTTCTGGAATACCGAGCCCAGCACCATCTTCGGCTTGTAGTTACCCATTGCCCAGAGCGCGATGTCGAGCGCATGGGTAGCCAAATCGATCAAGGGACCGCCGCCCTGCTTGGACTTATCGGGGAAGACGCCCCAAGTGGGAACGCCCTTGCGGCGTAGGGCTTGCGCCTCAGCGTAATAAATATCGCCCAGTTCGCCGGCCTGGGCAGCCTTGTACATAATCTGAACGTCTCTGCGGAAGCGGTTCTGATAGCCGATGGTCAGTTTCTTCCCGGAACGCTTCACGGCGTCCATCATCTTACTGGCATCGACGGTTGTGGCCGCCATGGGCTTCTCGCAGAGCACATGCTTGCCGGCATCCAGCGAATCTACCGTCAGCGCGCAGTGAGAGTTGTTGGGGGTCAACACATATACTACCTCGATCGATTTGTCTTCCAGCATCTTGCGGTAGTCAACGTAAGTCTTTGTCGCGTTGCTTCCGTACTGGGCGGCGGCTTGTGTGGCCCGATCCTCAATGATGTCGCAGCAAGCGACCAACTCAACCCGATCACTTGCCTTCTTCAAAGCAGGAAAATGCTTGAGTTTCGAAATTCCCCCGCACCCGATAATTCCCACTTTCACTTTTTGCATCTCATTCTCCTAAGAACTTTGGGTCTCATGAACAACTCTTCTTAAAACGCCGCATTCCGCCGCTGCTTAAGATCGGCCATGATTGACGCGTATTGCTGATCCAGTTTGTAGAACCACAAAAGAACTCCCGCCACCAGCAGGAAGGCAAGGGGTATGTGAATGAACATTGCCTTGATGGCAAAAAGTACCGAGGCTGTCTGCGTAGCAGCCCCATTTACGTACCCGGAGAGCCCGAGGATCCAGCCCACCAAAACATTGCCCAGGCCAACAGAAATCTTCGCGGCCAGCGCTATCGTGCCGTAAGCAAGACCCTCGACACGAACGCCGAATTTCCAGTCGCCGTACTCGATCGAATCGGCCACCATTGCGAACAGAACTCCAACCAGCGGGGATGAACCAGCAGCCTTGATCACCGTGCCGGCGAGAACGATGGCATAGCTTGTAGGGTCCGCGAAGATCACGAGCTGGCCGAGTATCGATACCGCGAGTCCTGCCAATGCCAAGTTGCGTTTGCCGAACTTTCTGGTCAGCGGGCCGGTAACAAACATTCCCCCAATCAGCACGATCTGGTAGCAAGTCATCAAGGGACCGAAACGCCCTACGTTGTGCAGGAAATAGCGGCAGAAGTACAGGTTGGATCCGAAAAAGCCGATCATGAGGAAGAGCGTGAACAGCATGCCGGCCAGCATAAGCCAGTACTTGTTACCCAGCAGCGATGCCGCGGCCTTTTTCATCGGCACATGCTCATGATGGCCCGCCTGCGCTGAGGGGGTTACGCGCTCTTTGGTGGCGAAGAAGCAAACCAGAAGCAGTGCCGTTGCCACTGCTCCGAAGACGACAAAGGCCATTTGCCAGCCATGCGCGCCGCCGCCAAAGAAGCCAACCAACGGCATAGTGATAGCAAAAGAAACCATGCCGCCAAACTGGCCCTGAATCATGCGGCTCAAGCTCAGTGTGGTTCGGTCCTGTTGATCGTGCGTGATGAGCGGAAGCAACGCGGCAAAGGGGACATCGATGAAGGAGTAGATGATGGTCAGCGCCAGATTGTAGGTGACAAAGGCGTAGATCACCCTTCCCATCGGGCTCAGCGACGGAGCCGAAAAGAGCAACACCGCGCTAATGCCGAAGGGAACCGCCATCCATAGCAACCAGGGCCGTGCTTTGCCGTGACGGCTCTTGGTGCGATCGACCAGCATGCCCAACATTGGATTCAAGAGGTCGAAAACCCGCGAGAACAGCATGAGTGTGCCCACGGTTGCGGCGGCGATGCCGACGACATCGGTGTAGAAAAACACCATGAACGTCGTGGCCGGGTTAAAGACCATCATCTCCGCAAAATTGCCTGAGCCGTAGGCCAGCTTTTCGCCGAATCCAACGCGTTCAGCGCTGTCAGCTGCCTGGATCGATGCTGCCTCAGTCTGTTGATTCACAACCTGGCTCCGCTCCTATCTCACGGTGAAACGAGTATATGGACCTCTTCGATCGACAGAGAAACTGTTTGGATGGATGGGGTCCATAAGTGATGCGAATACCTCTTTTGCAACCATCTCGGCTTCGCCCATCCGCAAAATGTTAGCGCTACCACTCATTGACGTTATCCGACATTAACCTGTTTGAAATCAGCAGAGTGCTCGCTGAAGCTGTCTCGCTTCAAGGCAGCATCGAGGAGTACTCCACAATCGAAATGTCTGTGTAATACGGCCAGGCGCGGCGCCGGTTGTCGCCTCTGAGATCGGGAGGAGGAATCGTAACTTCTCCCGTAGCCGTCCACTCCGCCGCCCGGCAGAATAGCGCTACAAAGCCCGGGCGTCTGATCGTGTCGATACCGTGGCCAATGGTGACAACGAAAACTCGGCCCTTGCCATAACCATGCGTCCAGGCCACTGGCTGATCCTGGCTCATGTCCTTAATGAGTTCGGCCGGCGGCATCATCGCCGCGAGATGGGGAGACATGTCGTGATACTCCCGCTCATCATCAAACGCTGTAGCGAGCACGACCGGTTTTGCCTCGGGATGCCAAAGGACGCCGGCGAAGAGATCCTCCTGCACGAGGTTGAATTCTTTACCCAGCCCCGCAGTAATCGGGTGATCGTGATCGCAAATGGTAACGGGAAAATCGAGCCGGGGATTTTTACGGCTTCCCTGTTCGGGATCGCAATAGCCGCCCATCATTTTCAGAAATTCCGGCGGCCAGGGCGCCGCAAATACTGAGGAGTGATAGAAGATAACGCCTTTGCCGGCTCGGACAAAATCAAGAAGAGCGTTTTCTGCGCGCGCACCGAATTTAACCGCCTCGGGCCATGTACCGAGCGGCTTAGGGTCACCGTCATAATTGATCAGAACCAAATCGTATGCGGCCAGCGTTTCGTCCGTGGCGCCGCGGAATTCTTCCGTGATCTTCACTTTGAACCGCCCGGTCGATTCCAATAAACGGCGGAGATATTGATTCACTTTGGGATCGTGTTCACCGGTCAACTCGCCGGTGATCAGTAATACGTGAATCAATCTTCTGCCCGATGGCTGCATCTTTACCTCTGTAAGTTCCGAATCCCTGTTTCTTTGTCAAAAACCCGCTCCGCGTTCATCATCTTTATGCATCTTTGAAGGCGACCACTCTATTTATTTCCTCAGCCGCCTGCTTGATCCGCGGCAGGTACCGTTCCACAGCTTCGTCTGCCGGCACTCTGGAAAGTGGGCTGAGCACCGAAATACTGGCAATAATCCGCCCCTGCCGGTTGCGGAGGGGCACTGCTATTTCGCAGAAATTCTCCAACGGAACCGACCGGAAAGACCAGCCCTGCTCGCGGTCATGCACGACCTGCTGGCGCAGCACAGAAGTCGAGAACTCCTTTTTGCCGGCGATTGATTTTCTGATTGCATTTTCCAGATCGTCTCCATCCAGTGCGCCGAGTAAGACAATGCCAGGCGCGACCCCGTGCGACGGCCCGCTGCGACCGACCTCGGGCAGCGAAACAAACATCGGCAGGCCGGTAGGGCGGACCGAAGACACTACCACAACATGATCAAAGTCCCGATCAGTCGTCACAACTAAGCACACCGATTGCAGTTCTTCCGCCAGATCCCGGAGCACATCATTGGCGACACTCCAAAACGGCAAGCTAGAAAGGTATGCGAAGCCCAGCTCCAGTACAAGCGGAGTGAGCGAGAACAGACGCCCCTCTCGGCGGAGGTAGCGAAGATTCTCAAGGGTTAGAAGAACTCGCCGCGCCGTCGCACGGTCCAGGCCGGTTTTGGCGGCAACCTGGCTGAGAGTCTGCGACGGAGACTCTGCTCCGAAACTGCTGATGACTCGCAGCGCTCGAGCGACAGATCGGACAAAGTTGGATCCTGCTTCCGATGCCGGAGCTGTTCTGGCCTTGACCGGTTTTGCCGCAATTGTATTCTTCAAATGGATCCTCCTAACGGATCCTGCTCCATCGTGAAACAAATGTGCGGTGGGCGCACACTATTCAGCAGTGTTCTTTATACCTCCGCTTCATTTTCCATGTCAAGAGCATTCTCGTTTTGGCTGGTCTGTAAGCTTTTCTGTGAGGTTATGGCAGGGTGGACACCCGCGGCCAAGGATAGCTCTGGCCGGATCGGCAAATCCGATGCTCCGGTTACCGTGCGCCATCTAACCAGTTTGTTGTGAATAGTTTATGAAATATGTGCGGACTTCCGATCTGCTACCGATTATGCGATTCAAGTCTGTGATCTGCTATTGCGCTTAGGCCGGAGCCGGCTGTGGACGAGACGCAATCGCTGGAGCACTTGGCGGTTGACACGCCCCAGAAGGCATGTTAATTATGATTTGTACGCACAGCGCACAGGTAGTGCATTTTCAAACCGTCAAGTCGCAGAGCGTTCCGCTGGGTTGCGGAATGGAGAAGAGAGATGCCGGAAAAGAACTTCGATGTGATTGTCGTTGGGTCGGGAGCCTCTGGTGGCTACGCGGCCAAGGAACTGACCGAGCGCGGACTGGAGGTGCTGGTCCTCGAGGCAGGTTCTTACCTCAAGGAGAACCTGTTCCACGGAGATCCGGGCATGAAGGGTATCGGCGTAATGGATCGCGCTATCGGCACCTTGCAAGGGCAGCATATTCAGTCGCGCATCACCTTTTACAGCTCTGACACCAAGCACTTGTTTGTCAACGACCGGCAAAATCCCTATACGTACCCACCTGACAAGTTTTACCTATGGGCGCGCGGGCGGAATGTGGGCGGCAGATTTCTGTCCTACGGACGAGTGTTGATGCGGATGTCCGACTATGACTTTAAGGCCGCGAGCCGCGATGGAATTGGCGAAGACTGGCCGATCTGTTACGACGATCTTGCTCCTTATTACGAGAAGGTGGAAACGTTCATCGGCGTGCTCGGAACCAAAGAGGGGTTGCCCAATTTGCCCGATGGGAAATATTTCTCCGAGGCGGGATACTCGAGGGCTGAACGGCAGTTCAAGGAAGCAATCGAGTCCACATGGCCGGAGCGGCATGTGATTCCCTGGCGTTACGCCCGCAAAGAGGCGACGCCCACTGACTCGTCTCGTCAGAACCGCAGTTCATCACCACTGATGGCGGCCGAGGCGACTGGGAGGTTGACGCTACGTTGTCACTCGATTGCGAGCAGGATCAATATCGATCCTGCTTCAGGCAAGGCGACGGGCGTAACCTATATCGACGCGATTACGAAGAAGACCTGCACGGCCTCGGCAAATATTGTCATGCTCTGCAGTTCGACGATTGAAACCATCCGCCTCATGCTGCTCTCAGCCTGTTCCAGACACCCCGATGGAGTCGGCAATTCATCTGGGCTGCTGGGCCGCTACTTCATGGATCAGGAGCCATCCATGGTGTTCGGCTCGATTCCGGGCATCACGGGCTATGAGCTGGTGGATGGCACAAACATCGAAGACAATCATGGCGGAATCTATATCCCTCGATTTCAGAATCTGGACCGTGTTACGCATCCGCAGTTCAAACGCGGATTCAACATTCAATCCATGTGCGGCCGCGGCTTTGTGCCAGATGGGGTGCCCTCACTTTATGCTTTTATGGGCCAGGGCGAAATGCCGCCCTATTATGCAAACTCCGTAACGCTCGACCCGCGGAAGAAGGACGCATGGGGTATTCCTGCCCCGCATATCGATATCTCGATGACCGAGAACGAGCGCACCCTGATGCGAATTGAACTCGACACCATCAAGGAGATGGTCGCACGGGTCGGATGGAATATCGATTTTGCGGGCAGCGCGCTGGGTCTCGACGATCCGGATAAAATTCTTCCTCACGCCAATCCGATTGAAAGATTCCTATTCCGCACCGGGTTCAAGAAAAGCCTGGGGCTGGGCGCCTCGATTCACGAGTGCGGCGGCGCGAGAATGGGCAACGATCCGGCAAAGTCCGTTCTAAATGCCCACAACCAATGCTGGGATGCACCAAACGTTTTTGTCACTGACCCCGCCTGTTTTGCAAGTAACGGCACCTGCGGGCCAGTTCTAACGATCATGGCTCTATCGATGAGAGCCGCTGAATACATCGCCAATGAGTACGCGACGAACCAGGAACTCTCCAGTTCAGCTTCTCGCGAGATCTGAAAACGGAAATGCCGCAAGGCGGGATTGCAGGGAATCATGAAGCGGGTAAAGACGGCTATTATTGGAACCGGGTTTGTGGGCCGTGTTCACTTGGAAGCGGCCTGCCGGCTGGGATTCATCGATGTCAATGCGCTGGCGACGGCGGATCTGGATCAGGCGAATCGTCTGGCCCGGGAATACGGAATCGACCGGGTCGAATCTGACTATCATCGCGTATTGGCCGACCCAGAGATTCAGGTCGTGCACATTTGCACGCCCACAGCGCTGCATGCGCAGATTATCAAAGACGCTCTAAGCGCAGGTAAACATGTACTCAGCGAAAAACCGCTGGCTACCTCGGTTGCGGCTGCGCGCGAATTGGTAGCTCTGGCCAAGGCCAAGGGCGTACGCAACTGCACCAATCACAACCTCCGCTATTATCCGCTGGCGCAGCATATGCGAAGAATGCGCGAGCAGGGTGACCTGGGAGAGATTCTTGTGGTGCAGGGAACCTACGCGCAGGACTACCTGCTTTACGACACCGATTGGAACTGGAGGCTCGATCCGGCCCAGTCCGGCCCGTCCTGCGCAATGGCAGACATCGGCTCGCACTTCTGCGACATGACGGAATACGTTACAGGATTGCGCATCTCGGAGTTGTGCGCCGATCTCAACACATTCCATAAGACGCGCAAGCGGTCGATGGGATGGATAGAGACCTTTGCCGGCAAAACGGAAAAGCCCCGGGAGTTTGAAGAGCTCGCTATTGAAAACGAGGACTTCGGCGCAGTCATGTTCCATATCGGCGAGCGCGGGCGCGGCAGCTTCACCGCGGGCCAGGTCTTTTCGGGCAGAAAAAATCATTTCAAAATCGAGATCTACGGAACCAGGGGCTCTGTCGCCTGGGATCAGGAACGCCCGGAGGAACTGTGGATCGGCAATCGTGATTCCTACAACCAAATCCTGTTGAAGGATCCTTCGCTGCTCGATTCTGCGGCGCGTCCTTTTGCCGACCTGCCTGCCGGGCATGCCGAAGGCTACGACGACACATTTAAGAATGTCTTCCGGCGCTTCTACCAATCAGTGGAAGATCCCAGCATCCAGCCCGCGTACCCGCAATTTGAAGACGGCTTGCGACAGTTGATGATCATCGAAGCAGAACTGAAGAGCAACAAGGCGCGCGGCTGGGTGGATGTCGAACAACTGTAAAGAGCAAGAGCCTTCATTTTCTATATCAATCTCAGGAGTATTCTCGTGACGGATCATCGAACGTCCGGAGCCCGCATCAAGCAATGCGTTGCGCCTTTTGCCCTAGGTGCGGACTTTTCACATGAAAAGGGTGATATTGCGATCGTTCCAGGCTTTTTCATCTCATACAGGAATGGCTGGACCTTCGACGATTTTTGCCGTATGGTCTCCGAGATCGGTATAAAGGGAGTCGATTTGATTGCTCCCCAGTACTGGCCGACTTTAAAGAAGTATGGTCTGCTGCCTACGATGCCCGGCCTGGGCACAGCCGGTACGCCTATGGACGGCATTGCCGCGAAGGAGAACCACGCAAAATACGAATGCTCGACCAGGGCAATGCTGAAGCAGTGCTCTGAATATGGGGCTCCGAACATGGTGGCGATGACCGGGCCGCCGCAGGGCATGAGCTATGAAGAAGCCGCCGACAACACGGTGGATTTCTTGAATACCGTAAAATCGCAGGCCGAAGATCAGAGCGTAACGATATGCCTGGAGATTCTGAATGCGGTTGACCATCCCGACTACGTATTCGACCATGCCAATTGGGGATTTGACGTTGTGAAGCGCGTCGACTCGCCGCGCGTGAAGGTTCTCTACGACATTTATCACTCCCAGATCCAGGACGGCGACATTGTGCGTACGATTCGCAACAACATTGACTTGATCGGCCATATTCACACTGCCGGAAACCCAGGGCGCAGGCAGATCGATAGCGAGCAGGAGCTGAATTATCCATTTATCGCACGTGAGATTGCGAAGCTGAGATTCACCGGCTACGTAGGTCATGAGTATATGCCGCAGCCAGACACGCACGCGCTGGAAGACTTGAAGAAAGCGTATGAGATATTCGATCTCGCAATTGATGGATCGTTATCTTAACGTGTCTGCAACCTACTGTCCGTGGATTTGAGAGGATCTGATATGGAGCATTCCGTACAGGAAGTTGTCTCAATGCAGTCCGCACACAATATCAAATGGTCCTACATGGATCACTGGTCGATGCGCTCCGCGCGAGGATGGGTCACACCGCAAAATGGCCCTGCGTTCGCAGACCGCTTCTACAAGGCCATTGTGGGCGTCGGCTTTCAAGGCGTGGATCCCTTTGAATTCCGCCTGGCCGCGCAGATGCAGATCTTCGGTTCGGCGAAAGCAGCCGTGCAGTTTGCCAAAGACCGCGGCGTCGAGCAGTTCGTCAACATGTTCTGCATCAGGTACAACGAGAACACCCACTTGCCCGAAACGCACGAAGAGACACTGCGCTGTTTCGAGGCCAAGATCAAACGTTTCGAGGGCGTGGGGCTCGAATCCTACGTGGTGATGCCGGCTACTCACTACTGGAAGGTGGAACCGGTCAGCGACGAAAAGATCAAGTGGATGGCCGAGTGCTGGAATCGGGTGGGCAAGTTGACCAAGCAGCACGGCATCAAGCTCACCTGCCATCACGAATTCTATTGTGGCCTGCATCATCGCGACGAACTCGACAAGTTCTACGCGTGGACCGACCCCGAGTATGTCTATCTCTTCGTTGATACGGCGCAGCACCAGATCTCAGGAGTCGATCCAACGGATTTCTATCTGAAACATCACAAGCGCGTCTCCGGATTCCACTTCAAAGACACGCATTACGTGGACCTGGCTGAGGATTACCGCACGGCACCCGATCCAGAGCGCTCCGCATCCACAACCAGTCGCTGGTTCTGGGAGATGGGGACCAAAGGGGGCCTGGTTGATTTCCCCAGATTCATGAAGGCGATGAAGGACTGCCGGTACAAGGGCTGGGCAAGCGTCGAGCACGACAAAGCCGACGTTGGCGGCAATTATGCCGAGAGTACTTGCCATACCAAGTGGTACATCGAGAACGTCCTGTCCAAGATCTACGCATAGCGAGGTAAACGGCCATGTCCAATATCCGGTGGGGATACGCAATCAATCAGTGGCGGAACATGGAAGTGGATCTTGCCCGCAAGGAACAGGTGGAAAGCGCGTTGAAGGTGATCTCAGTTTGCGGCTTCGAGGCCGTTGAGCTATCCGACTGCGACGGAATTCTCGACGGTCCCGAAAACATCCTTGGACATTTTGGATCGCCGCAGAACTTCATGACTTTCCTGAACGAGTGCGGCATCTGCCAGGTTAGCAGTTTCTTTCTTAATCTCGGCAATGGATCATTTTTTAAAGGAGGTTTCCGCTCCACGAATTCCGACGATCACAAGATCATCATCGGGGCCGCCGGCGGAATCGCAGGTTTCATGTCCCAGTTAGGCGTTAAGTGCATGGTGCCGCGCGGTATGCCGCCTTACTGGAAAGAGGCTCCGGTTACGGATGAGAAGATCAAGATCGCGGCCGATTGCTGGAATCACGCCGGAAAGGCCACACAAGCCTCGGGAGTAAAGATAGCCGTGCACATCGACTTCCTGAACGGACTGCGCGGTCTTGATTCAATCGAGACTTTCTTGAGTTACACGGACCCGGAATTCGTTGGACTTGCACTGGACACCGCCGAGTTCACAATTGCGGGGATTGACCCGGTGAAGTTCTACGAAAAGCATCATGGGCGTGTTTGCCATTTCCATTTTAAGGATGCCGTCGAGAAAGACAGCCAGGACGAATACAAGGAAACAAACGCTGAGATCGAATATTGGCCCGTGCCGGTCACTCTCGCCGGACAGAAGCGGGGCATTGAACGCTGGTATTACGAGATGGGCACGCCCGGCGGGCGCGTGGACTTTCCTGCGCTGCTCAAGTCGCTCTACAAGCATAACTACGATGGATGGATCGTTGTAGAAAGCGATCAGAGCCCGCATGCGGAAGAAAGCGTCATGTTGAACGGGTGGTATCGCAGGCAGGTATTATCGATGATTCAAAGTTGAAGACGTCTAATGCGTCACGGCGCTTCCGTGTGCTTCAAGCGCAGTCAGGACCTCATTTCTCAGCGCTGTTTATCGAACACCATTCGTTGTTCGATCTCGGAATAAGTGTCTCGTCTCCTGACCAGTACGATCAGCTCAGAGCCATCCTCTGAGAGAAATAGCCTGCGCTCCGCATATCCTGCCCCGTTTACTTCTCGCTCCTGAAGATTGAGCGTGCCGCCTTGCCATTGTGCCGTCAGATACTCTTTTACCGG
>Ga0335071_10007382_pt1 | contig 11301 bp, 8 predicted proteins | sample Lox_Sample_15_FD_206724 | JGI IMG/M metagenome (GOLD analysis project Ga0335071, IMG submission 206724) | Soil microbial communities from Loxahatchee National Wildlife Refuge, Florida, United States - Lox_Sample_1.5 | ecosystem: Environmental > Terrestrial > Soil > Wetlands | place: USA: Florida...
CGTACTCGGAGATCGCGTAGTCGAAGCTCTCATCGGGGAACGGCAGACTCTCGGCGCTCACCTCGTGCAGCGGGAACGACAGGCCGTGCTCCCGCTGCAGACGGCGCGCCGTGGCGAGCTGCTCGGTCGAGACGTCGACGGCCACCGGCCGCGCCCCGCGCCGCGCCAGCCAGGCCGACACGTAGGCGGTGCCGCAGCCGAGCTCGATCGCGTCGAGACCGGCGAGGTCGTCGGCGAGCACGTGCGCCTCGGATTCGGGGATGCCGAAGATGCCCCAGCTCGGCTCGTCGGCCGCCCACTTGGCCTCGCCCGGCGCGACGAACTCGGCCGCCCGCTCGTTCCAGAACGCCGCGTTGCGCGCGACGTGGTCGGGCCCGCGGTCGGGTCGCGAGTCGGCCACCTCAGTGCAGCAGGCTCGCCGGCTTCACACCGATGCCGGCGCGGATGAGGTCGGCGGCCGTGTGGTTGAGAGCCGCGTGCTTGTCCAAGTAGTTGCGCTGCAGCGCCTCCATGGCGCCGGCCGCCTTGATCACGTTCTCGGAGATGAAGTAGTCGAGGATGTCGCTGCGGTGCTTGCGGCCGGTCTCGACGGCAGGGTCGCCGCCCTCGTGCTCGGCCGAGATGTTGGGCACGTCGGCGGCGATCTCGACGACCTCAGCGCGGCGCTCGTAGGGCTGGCGCACGATCGACTTGTAGGCCTCGGTCACGTGGTGCTCGAAGCGCACCGCGTCGCGCAGGCCGAGCGCCTCGCGCGCGGCCGCCGCGGCGCGCAGCGTGTCGGTGTCGGCCGAGTTCGAGAAGTTGATGCCGCTCAGGCTGGTGCCGTCGGCGTCGCCGCCCAGCAGGCGCGCGCCCATGAGCAGCCAGAGCACCGACCAGGGGTTGTCGACGCCCATGAAGACCGAGATCTTGAAGTGGCTGCGCACGCCGAGCTTGCGCAGCACGAAGGCGGCGAGGATGGTGCCCATGTTGAAGTTGAGCACCTCGCGCACGCCGAACTCGGTGAGGTAGTGGAGGTGCTCGTCGACCCAGCGCAGCACGTGCTCGTTGGGCTCGCCTATGCCGCCGAAGTAGCCGGCGATCGTCTCGACCCCGACCATCAGGTTGGCGCCGTCGATGCCGCGCGTGTCGAGGCTCTCGACGTGCGTCGCACCGATCACCTGCATGGCCGCGCAGACGGCCACCAGGTCGCCGCCCGGCCGTGACTGCTCGGCCATGTTGCGCTCGCGGATGTAGCGCCCCGGCATGAGGTCGCGCTGCTCGATCGCCTCGCGGGCCTCGGCGATCAGCCAGGGAAGGAACTGCAGGGCGCTGATCTCGAGCGTCACCGCGTTCGTGTCGTCGACCACGACCGGGCCGGGTGCGTCGGCCAGAACGGCGTCGCGGTAGTCGGCCAGCTTGACGAAACGGCCCGCGTCGCGCTGCTCGGCCAGCCACTCGACGTCGGCCAGGTAGGGCGAGTGCTCCTCGCGCAGGCGCTCGAGACGGGTCTCGAGGCGGCCGGCCTCGTCGGCCGCGCGGTTGACCGCGTCGACGCCGCCGTACCGGTCGACGACCTCGAGCAGGCTCGCCACGAACGGGTTGCCGGGATCGGCCAGGAAGGCGTTGACCGCCTCGAGGTCGGCCGGCTCTATGCGCAGGCGCGCCCTGATGTCGTCGTGCTCAGGCATGGCCCCCGCAGTCTACGCCGCCGCGGCCCGCCATGCTCAGGCCTTGTCGCGCGTGAACTCCTGGAAACGCTCGTGCTCTCCCTCGAGCATGCGGTAGCAGTGCTGCTCCTCGGGAAAGCGCCCGGCGCGCACGTCGGTCACGTACTCGGTGAGCGCGGCGGTCGCGATGCCGGCGATGTCGGCGTACTTCTTGACGAACTTGGGGGTGAAGGCCTGGAACTGGCCGAGGACGTCGCTCACGATGAGGAGCTGGCCGTCGACGGCCTCGCCGGCGCCGATGCCGAGCACGGGGATCGCCAGCTCGGCGGCGATGAAGGCCGCCACCTCGGGCGGCACGGCCTCGAGCAGCAGGAGCTGCACGCCGGCCTCGGCGAGCGCGCGAGCGTCGTCGACCACGAGCTTCGCCGACTCGAGCGTGCGCCCCTGGGCCTTGTGGCCGCCGAGCTGCCCCGAGCTCTGCGGGGTCAGGCCGATGTGGCCGCAGACCACGATGCCGGCGTCGAGGATCGCCCTGACGCGCGAGACCACGCGCACGCCGCCCTCGAGCTTGATGGCGTCGACCGCCGCCTCTTTGAGAAAGCGGCCGGCGTTGCGCACGGCGTCCTCGTCGGAGGCCTGGTAGCTCATGAACGGCATGTCGCCGACGACGAAGCAGTCGGGGGCGGCGCGGCGCACCGCCTCGGCGTGGACGATGCACTGGTCCATGGTGACCGGCACCGTGCCCGGGTAGCCGTACACGCACATGCCGAGCGAGTCGCCGACCAGGATCATGTCGACGCCGGCGGCCTGCTCGAAGGCGGCGGTCGGGTAGTCGTAGGCGGTCAGCCAGGTGATCTTCTGGCCGGCGCGCTTCATCTCGGTCAGCTCGAGGACGCCCTTCTTCGGCATCGGTAACCTCCTACGGTCCGCAGGCCGGCGCCCAAGGACGCCGGCTCGTGTCATTCCTCGCTGAAGACCGGCCAGCCATGGTCGGCCACTGATTCGGCCATGATCAGCATCGTCTCGAGCTGCATGACGCCCGGGATGCGCGCGAGATCGACGCGGATCATCTGAGCGAGATGATCGAGGTCGCGCAGGGCGAGCATCATGACCATGTCGAACTGCCCGGTGACGTGGAAGCAGGCGCGCACCCCGACGACGTCCTTGACGGCGGCCTCGAACTGGCGGATGGCCTGCTCGCTGTGCTCGCGCAGCTTGACCACGGTGAGCGCCTGCACGGTGATGCCGAGGGCGGTGGGGTCGACGTCGGCGCGGTAGCCGCGGATGGCGCCCGACTGCTCGAGGCGACGCACCCGCCCGAGCATGGCCGACGGCGACAGGTCGAGCTCGCGAGCCAGCGCCAGGTTGGACTTGCGCCCCTCGCGCTGCAACGCCACGAGGATCTCGCGGTCGAGCTGGTCCACGCCGCCTCCCGACAATCGATGCAGGATGGCCCCAGTATTCCGCCAGAAGTTCTGCTCGTCAAGAAATCACGCGAACATTCTGCCGCTCGGCCCCGGCGCGGCGGGCGCTCCAGCCGGCGCCGGGGTCGCCGCGGTGGACGCTCGGGCGGTCGCCGCCCCGGCGCGGCGACCGCCTACCCTTTGAGCACGCCGAGCGGCTTGAGCCGCGCCACGCGGCGCGACAGGCCGAGCGCCTCGACCACGGCCACCACGCCGGCGACGTCCTTGTAGGCGTAGGGCGCCTCCTCGGCGAGCAGCTCGGTCGAGGCGGCGTGCACGAGGATGCCCCGCCCTTCGAGCTCGCGCCGCACCTCGGACCCACTGCGCACCTTGCGCGCCGCGCCGCGCGACAGCAGGCGGCCGGCGCCGTGGCAGGTCGAGCCGAAGGTCTCGCGCATGGCCGTCTCGGTGCCGGCCAGCAGCCAGCTCTCGCGGCCCATGTCGCCGGGGATGATGACCGGCTGGCCGACGTCGCGGTACTCCTCCGGCACGTCGGGGCGACCCGGGCCGAAGGCCCGGGTCGCCCCCTTGCGGTGCACGAGGACGGCGCGCTCGACCCCGTCGACCACGTGCGTCTCGCGCTTGGCGATGTTGTGGGCCACGTCGTAGACGAGCTCTATGCCGAGGCGCTCGCTGCCGGCGTGAAAGACCTGTTCGAACGCGGCCCGCACCTCGCTTGTCATCACCTGGCGGTTGGCGAAGGCGAAGTTGCAGGCGCAGCCCATGGCGGCCAGGTAGTCGCGCCCCTCAGGCGAGGCGGCCGGCGCGCAGGCGAGCTGCCGGTCGGGCAGCTCGAAGCCGAAGCGGTTGGGCGCGTTCATGCGCGCCAGGTGGTCGGTGCAGGTCTGGTGGCCGAATCCGCGCGAGCCCGAGTGGATCATCACGACCACCTGCCCGGCGGCCACGCCGAAGGCCGCGGCTGCCTCTGCGTCGATGACCTCGTCGACGGCCTGCACCTCGAGAAAGTGGTTGCCGGCGCCCAGGCTACCCACCTGGGGCAGGCCGCGGGCGAGCGCCTTCTGCGAGACCGCGTCGGCGTCGGCGCCCGCCACGGCGCCGCCCTCCTCGGTGCGGGCCAGGTCGTCGTCGGTCGCCAGGCCGCGCTCGGCCAGGAACGGCACGCCCTGCTCGACCAGACGACGCAGCTCGCGTGGGGTCAGGCGTAGCGCCCCGTGGGCGCCGATGCCGCGCGGCACGCGCCGCTCGAGCTCGTGGAGCAGCTCTTCGAGCCGCGGCGCAACATCGGTCCGGCGCAGGCCCGTGCGCACGAGCCGCACGCCGCAGTTGATGTCGAAGCCCACGCCGCCCGGCGAGACCACGCCGTCGCGCTCGTCGGTCGCCGCCACCCCGCCGATCGGAAAGCCGTAGCCCCAGTGGATGTCGGGCATGGCGAAGCTCGCCTTGACCACGCCGGGCAGCGTCGCCACGTTGGCCACCTGCCGCAGGGCCTCGTCGGAGCCGCCCTGGTCGAAAAGCTCGCGGGCCGCGTACACGATGCCCGGCACGCGCATGTCGCCCTGCGCGGGGATCTGCCATATGTACTCGTCGAGGCGGCGGACCTCGAGCCCGCCGACGCTCATGCTCTCCATCGCTCACCTGCCGGTCGCGCGGACACCATCCTCCCCGGGGGTTCTGCCCGCCGGCGCGACGCCGTCACAGCGCCCGCGCGCGAGAGACAAGACCCGGAAGACCCGGCGGCGGCAAGGCCGGGCGCGGGCCAGGGGTCGAAGCGCCGGGCCGGCGCCGTGGCCGGCGGTCAGACGTCGAGGACGACGCGCGCCTCCCAGCCCCGGTCGCCGTGACTCACCGACAGGCCGTGGTACGTGGCCGCCTTCACGTCGAGGCGGGTACGGTGGCGGGCCCGGTCGAGACGCTCGCCGCGCAGGCGCGCCGACACGTAGCGGTGGGTGAGGCCCTCGATCGCCACCTCGCTGAAGACGATGCCGTCGGTGTCGATGCGGTAGAGCAGCTCGTTGAGCCAGGCCACGAGGAGCGCGTCGGGCGCACCGGCCTGGGCCTCGGCGATGACGCTGTAGGTCTCGCGCGGCTCGACGGTAGCGGGGTCGCAGAGCAGCGACGCGAGGCCGAGCGCGGCCTTCTCGAAGAGGACCGGCTCGGACGGCCCCCAGACGCGCAGGCCGACGTCGGCGGTGTGGTCGGTCAGCTCGAAGCCGGCGGGCTCGTCGGGCGGCGTGGCCGGCCGCTGCCCGCCCACGAGCAGCGGCCGCGACGACGCGCCGCGGTCGCTCGTGGCGAGGGTGAACGGACGAGCGCGCACGCCCACGCCGGCGAGCGCCTCGACCATCGCCGCCGCGACGTCGTCGACCGGCGCGCCGGGCGCGGGGAAGGCGATGAGGCTCGGTCCCGAGCCGGAGACGGCGACGGCGGCCGCGCCCGCGGCGCGCGCCGCCGCCATGGCCGCGGGGCCGCCGGGCATGTGCTCGAGGCGCAGCGCCTGGTGCAGGCGGTCGTCCATGGCCTTGCCGAGCAGCTCGAGGTCGCCGCGGCGCAGCGCCTCGACCACGAGAGCGGCGCGGCCCATGTTGTAGACGGCGTCGGCGAGCGCCACGTAGGTGGGCAGCGCGGCCCGCGCCGCGCTCGTCGAGTACTCGATCTGCGACACGGCGAGCGCCACGAGCACGGGCCTTACCTCGATGCGCTCGGTGAGCAGGCCCTCTTCGCCGTTCACGACGATCACGAGGCCGCCATCGAGGGCGGCCGCGACGTTGTCGGGGTGCCCCTCGAGCTCGGTGGCCAGGGCGAGGATGCCGGCGGCATCGACCGGGCGGCCGAGGAGCTCGTTGGCGCCCAGCAGCCCGCTCACGACGGCCGACGAGCTCGAGCCCAGGCCCGACGACAGCGGCACGGCGACGTCGCAGTCGATCGTAAGGCCGGCCGGCTGCGGTGCGCCGACCTCCTGGTACAGGCGGGCGAAGGAGCGCGCGATCAGGTTGTCGGCGCCGCCGGGCAGCACGTCGCTGCCCTCGCCGCGGATGCGCGCCTCGACGCCGTCACCGACGAGCGAGAACGTCGCCGCGTTCCACAGGTCGAGCGTGAGGCCGAGGCAGTCGAAGCCGGGGCCCAGGTTGGCGGTGGTCGCAGGGGCGACCACGCGGGCGGCCGAGGGCAGGGCCGGCGACGTCATGGCCGTCGCCCCGGACGCCGCGATGCGAGCGCGCCGTTCACGACCCGGCGACGTCCGCCGCACCCCGCGACCGCCCGCGCCGGCGCAGCACCATCCAGACGACGAGCGCGACGACGGCGACCACCACCGCGTAGTCGAGGTAGTGCAGCAGCGGGTCGATCTTCTTCCAGTTGCTGCCGAGCTTCTCGCCGACGAAGCCCAGCATCAGCACCCAGGGGAGCGACCCCATGACGGTGTAGAGCGTGAACTTCCAGAACCGCATGCGGCCGAAGCCGGCCGGCAGCGATATGAAGGTGCAGACGATCGGCACCATGCGTGCGAAGAACACGGTGATCGGTCCGTAGCGGGCGAAGAAACGCTCGGCCAGTTCGAGGTGATGGATGCGCAACAGCACGTAACGGCCGTAGCGCTCGACGAACGGCCGGCCGCCACGATAGCCGACGCCGTAGCTCACCCACGAGCCGCACAGGTTGCCGGCCACGCCGGCCAGGACGATGCCGGCGAGGCTCATGTGTCCCTGGCTCACGGCGAAGCCGGCGAACGGCATGATGGCCTCGCTCGGGATGGGGATGCAGGCGCTCTCGAGGAGCATCAGGACGAAGACCGCGGGCAGTCCCCAGTTGCCGATCAGGTGGGTGCACCAGGTGACGATGGGGTCGATGACGTGCTGCATGACGCGCCGTACACTACCACAGGCCACCGGCGCCCGGCCGGGGCGCGTCCCTGGGCCGTTGTTGGTCGCCCGACGTGCGCTGTGCTAGCGTTCAGCCCGACCGTGCGCGCCCGCGCGCGGCCTCGCGACTGTCGAGCTTACGGGAGGCGTTTGACGTGCCGATCGGTCTGATGGACATCAAGGGGCAGATCGCCGACGTGCAGGACGAGGTCGAGGCCGCCGTCCTCGCGGTGCTGCGCGGCGGGCAGTTCATCCTCGGACCCAACGTGAAGGCCCTCGAAGCCGAGCTCGCCGCCTACCTCGGCACGGTCGGCGCGGTCGGCGTGGCCAACGGCACCGACGGCCTCACCATCGCCCTGCGTGCGGCCGGCGTCGGCGAGGGCGACGAGGTGATCACGACGCCGTTCACCTTCTACGCCACGGCCGAGGCCATCGTGCAGGCCGGCGCGCGCCCCGTGTTCGTCGACATCGATCCCGAGACGCTCAACATCGACCCCGCCGCCATCCCCGGCGCCGTCACCGCCATGACCAAGGCGATCGTGCCGGTCGATCTGTTCGGCCTGCCGGCCGACGCCGACGCGGTGAGCGCTGTGGCGAGCGAGCACGGCCTGACCGTCGTCGAAGACGCCTGCCAGGCCTTCGGCGCGCGCTACAAGGGGCGCCCCGCCGGCGCGCTCGGCGACCTCGGCGTCTTCAGCTTCTTCCCGACCAAGAACCTGGGCGGCTACGGCGACGGCGGCCTCGTCACCGGCCGCATCGCCGAAGCCGTCGAGATGGCCCGCATGCTGCGCTTCCACGGCAGCCGCGACAAGGTCGACTTCGACTACGTCGGCTACAACTCGCGGCTCGACGAGATCCAGGCGGCCGTGCTGCGCGTCGGCCTCACCAGGGTCGACGGCTGGAACGCCCATCGCGCCCAGGTGGCCGCCTGGTACGACGAGCTCCTGCCGGCCGCCGTGCGGCGCCCTGCCGTGCCCGACGGATCGACCCACGTCTACCACCTCTACGTCGCCCGTCTCGCCGAGCGCGACACCGCGGCGAAGGCCCTGAAAGAGGCCGGCGTCGCCTGCGCCGCCTACTACACGACGCCGCTCCACCTGCAGCCCGCCCTTTCGTTCCTGGGCCACCGGCAGGGCGACTTCCCGGCGACCGAAGAGGCGGCCCGCACGAACCTCGCCCTGCCCATGCACCCGCATCTCTCGCAGGAGCAGGCCGCCGAGGTCGCCGGGGCGCTCGCCGGGGTGCTCGCGTAAGGGCAGGGGCGCCGTGCGCGTCTGGATCGACATCACGAACTCGCCGCACGTCCTGTTCTTCGCGCCGATCATCAGGCGGCTCGAGGCGCAGGGCCATACGGTCACGCTCACGGCGCGCAAGTACGCCCAGACCGAGCAGCTCCTGTCGCGCTACGGCCTCGCCGCGGTGATCACGGGCCAGCACATGGGTCGCAGCGTGCCGGCCAAGGCGATCGGCTTGTTCAACCGCTCCACCCACCTCGTCGCGCAGGCGCGCACCGCCGGTTTCCACGTGGCCGTCGGTCACAACTCGAACGACCTCGCGATCGCCGCCTGGACCCTCGGCATCCCGCAGCTCACCATGTTCGACTACGAGTACGCGAAGGTGTCCCACCACCTGAACGTGCGCCTGGTCGACGAGATCGTCGTGCCCGAGGCCATCCCCCTGGATCGTCTCGCGCCCTACGGGGCAAAGTCCGGGAAGGTGTTCCGGTACCCGGGGCTCAAAGAGGAGTACTACCTCTATGACTTCCAGCCCGACGACACGATCCTCGAGCAGCTCGGCCTCGACGCCCGCCGGGTGATCGGCGTGCTGCGCCCGGCGCCCCACGTGACGCTCTACCACCGTCACGAGAACCCGCTGTTCGACGGCGTCGTGCGCGACCTGGCCGCGCGCCACAACGTGACGCTCGTGATCATCCCGCGCACCGACGAGCAGCGCCGCCACTACGGGTCGCTCGGCCTCGACAACGTCGTCGTGCCCGAGCGGGCGATCGACGGCCTCAGCCTGATCGCCGCCGCCGACTTCGTGATCGGCGCCGGCGGCACCATGAACCGCGAGGCCGTCGCGCTGGGCACGCCCGCCTACACGATGTTCGCCGGCCGACTCGGCGCCGTCGACGAGCGGCTCATCGCCGAGGGCCGCCTGCACCGCGCCACCAGGGCCGACGACGTGCAGGTCAAGAAGAAGGGTCGTCACGCGCTGCAGGCCGAGCGCCGCGACCCCCAGCTCTTCGTCGACGAGATCCTCGACGTCGCCCGCCGCCGGCTCCTGCGCCGGCCTCTGGAGCCGGTGCTATGATGGGTCACGCCCGCCGGCGGCCACGCCGGCCGGCGCGCCGCCAGGGTCACCGCGGCCGGGAGACCCGTTGAAAGAACGCCTCTTCATCAGCCGCCACCGCATCTGGCAGATCGCCGCCGACGCCGCCCTCGTCGCCGCGGCGCTCTACCTCGCGTATCTGCTGCGCTTCGACTTCGAGATCCAGCGCACCTACCTGCACCAGCTCGCCTGGGTCGTCCTGCCCGTGGTCGTCGTGCAGGCGGTCGTGTTCCTGCTCTTCGGGCTCTACAACAAGTACTGGCGCTACGCCGGGCTGCGCGACCTGGTGTCGGTGTTCCTGGCCTCGCTCGCCGCGGCGGCGGTCGGCATGCTCGTCGCCGAGTTCGTCGCCGACCGGCTGCAGCCGGTCATCTACAGCCAGCGCTACCCCGGCCTCGACGTCACCGCCCATCGGCTGCCATGGTCGATCCTCGTGCTCGACTGGCTGCTCACGTTCGGCCTCACGAGCGGCGCCCGCCTGCTGGCCCGCCTGGTCTGGGAGCGGCCCTGGCGAGAAGAGGGCGTGGGCGACCGCAAGAAGGTGCTCGTGGTGGGCGCCGGCGACGCCGGCGAGCTCGTCGTGCGCGAGATGCTGCGCACCCGGCGGATCCGCTACAGCCCGGTCGGCTTCGTCGACGACGACGAGAAGAAGAAGAACCTGCGCATCCACAACGTGCGCGTGGTCGGCACCACGCGCAACCTGCCGGCGCTGCTCACCGAGCACTCGGTCGACGAGGTCATCATCGCGATGCCGTCGGTCGGCGGCCGCGTGATCGAGGACATCGCCCTCTCCTGCAAGAAGGCCAACGTGCCGGTCAAGACGCTGCCCGGCGTCTACGAGCTGATCAAGGGCAGCGTCACCATCGAGCAGCTCCGCGAGGTGCAGGTCGAGGACATCCTCGGACGCCACGAGGTCTCGGTCGACTTCAACAGCATCGGCTACATCACCGGCAAGGTCGTCATGGTGACCGGCGCCGGCGGCTCGATCGGCAGCGAGCTCTGCCGCCAGCTCGCCACGATGGGCCCGAGCCTGCTCGTGCTGGTCGACCACTCCGAGGGCAACCTCTTCCACATCGAGCATGAGCTCGAGACCGAGCGCCACGTCACCGACCTGGTCGCCTGCCTCGTCGACATCCGCGACCGGGTCAAGCTGCGTGCCCTGTTCGAGAGCCGCCGGCCCGACATCGTGTTCCACGCCGCCGCCTACAAGCACGTCCCCATGATGCAGAAGAACCCGGCCGAGGCCTTCGACAACAACAGCTTCGCCACCATGGCGATGATCGAGAACGCGGTGCGCTTCGGTACCGAACGCTTCGTCTTCATCTCGACCGACAAGGCGGTCGAGCCCGAGACGGTCATGGGCCTGTCCAAGGCGCTGTCCGAGCGCATCGTCGAGACCATGGCGCGCGAGGCCACCGACACCCGGCTCATGACCGTGCGCTTCGGCAACGTCCTGGGCTCGAGTGGCAGCGTTGTGCCGCTCTTCAAGCGGCAGATCGCCGCCGGCGGCCCGGTCACCGTGACCGACGAGCGCATGACGCGCTTCTTCATGACCATCCCCGAGGCCGTGCGCCTGGTCATCCAGGCCGGCGCCATGGGGACCGGAGGCGAGACGTTCGTGCTCGACATGGGCGAGCCCGTGCGCATCGTCGACCTCGCCCGCGAGATGATCCGCCTCTCGGGCCTCGAGGTCGGCCGCGACATCGAGATCGTCTACACCGGCAACCGCGGCGGCGAGAAGCTCGACGAGAAGCTCTTCAACGACGGCGAGGACGTCGTCGGCACGAGCCACCCCAAGATCGCCATGGCGGCGCGGCGCCCGCTGCCGCGCCCGCTGCTCCGCCAGGAGCTCGCCCACATCCGCGAGGCGCTCGACGCCGGCGACATCGAGGGCGCCATGCGCGCGGCCACCGGCGTCGTGTCGCTGAGCGCGGCGCCGAACGCGCACGGGCGCGAGGCGGCGCCGGCGGGGGGGGCCCCGGGGCCGCCGCGGGGGCGCCCCCCGCCGCCCCCGCGGGCCCCGCGGCGACGCACGCGCTC
>Ga0335071_10007383_pt1 | contig 11299 bp, 14 predicted proteins | sample Lox_Sample_15_FD_206724 | JGI IMG/M metagenome (GOLD analysis project Ga0335071, IMG submission 206724) | Soil microbial communities from Loxahatchee National Wildlife Refuge, Florida, United States - Lox_Sample_1.5 | ecosystem: Environmental > Terrestrial > Soil > Wetlands | place: USA...
TAGTCCTCCTCGGTCTCCTTCTCGCGCGCCGACTGCGTGACCTTGCGTTCCTCGTCGTAGCGCCTGGTCTCGCGCACCACCTTCACGCCCGCCTCGAGCATCCTTGATTGCCGGCTGGCCTCGAATTTTAGAGCCTTCTCGAGGTTGCGCAGTCCCTGGACGTTCTTGACCTCGACGCGTTCCTCGCCCACCGAGATGTTCGCGTCCACCCTCACCGTCTGCTCGTCGCTCGCGGTGGTCCCGATGATGTGCCGCAACTCCACCAGCAGCTCGCTCAGGAACGCGCGTGCCTCGTCAGGCGTGCTCAGGTCAGGAGCGGTGACGATCTCGACCAGGGGGATACCGGAGCGGTTGTAGTCGATGAGCGAGACCTCTTCCCCGCTCTTGCCCACGCGCTTGATCCGTCCGGGGTCCTCCTCCAAGTGCACACGCCAGATGCCAATGCGCTTCCCCTGCGAGTGGTAGTGCCCGTTCGTGCCCAGCGGCGAGTCGTACTGCGTGATTTGGAAGTTCTTCGGGAGGTCGGGATAGAAGTAGGTCTTGCGTGAGAACCAGACCTCGGCTGCCATCTGGCACTCGAGGTATCGCGCGATCTGCACGCCCATCTCAAGTGCCTTCCGGTTCAGAACCGGTCGCGAACCAGGGAAACCGAGGCAGGTCGGGCAGATCGATGAGTTCGGCTCTTCCGCGCTCGTCGAGCACGAGCAGAATAGCTTCGAGCGCGTCGGCAGCTGCACGTGGATCTCCAGCCCAATCTTCACGCGCATCCCTCCGGGAAACGCAAATGGAAGACGCCGGTCCACTTCTCCGCCAGTTCGATGAGCCGCCCCTCTTCCCAGTGCGGCGCCACCGCCTGCATCCCGATCGGCATGCCGTCCGAGTAGCTGCAAGGAAGCGACAGATGCGGCATCCCTGCCAGGTTCGGTGGGATCGTGAGGAAGTCCGCCTGGTACGCTTCAAGCGGCCTCATCCTGCCGATCTCTTCGAACGTCGGCGCGATGAATGGCATGGTGGGAGTGAGGACGAGGTCCGCCTCGGCGAACGCTTTCTGGTACTCGGAGATGACGAGCTGCCGGACGGAGAGCGCCTTCATGTAGTACCGGTCGCGGAACCCGACCATGCGCGCGTAGGTTCCCAATAGTATCCGGCGCTTCGCTTCCCGTCCGAACTTCGCCGATCGCACCTCGGTGAAGAAGTCGTTGAAGTGCTGCGAGATCGAGCCGCCCTTCGCGCCGAAGCGCATGCCGCAGTAGCGCGCGAGGTTCGTGGAGGCCTCAGAGGTCGCGAGGACGTAGTAGGCCGAAAGCGCATACTTGAGAGAGGGCATGTGCGTGTCGATCACTTCGATGTCCAGCTTGCTCCGCAGGCTGTCGAGGGCGCCTTCAAAACCTTCCTTGACAACCGGGCTCAGGTTCTGCAACGCCTCTTCCGGGATTGCGATCCTGGAGACCTTCGCACCTTCGATCCGAAGCGGCGGTTGAACGCAAGAGGTCGGGTCCTTCGGGTCCGCTCCCGAGATGATGGGCAGATATTGTTTGAGGTCGGCCGCGCTCCTGGCGAGCAGCCCGATCTTGTCCAGGGAGTTGCCGTAGTCGATGAGGCCGTAGCGCGAGACGCGTCCGTAGGTCGGGGTAAGGCCGAGCACGCCGCAGAACGACGCTGGGCAGGAGATCGAGCCGCCCGTGGAGACACCGAGCGCTATGTGCTTGTCAAGAAGGCTCGTGGCCGCCGCCGCTCCTCCGCTCGAACCGCCGCAAGCTCGCCTCTCGTCGAACGGGTTGCGCGGTGTCTCGAATCCTGAGTTCGTGCTGAACGTCCCGAAGCCGAACTCGTCCATGTTCGTCTTGCCGAGAAGGACGCCGCCAGCAGCGCGCATGCGCGATACCGAGGTGGCATCGAATGGAGGGCGGTAGCCTTCGAGGATCCTCGAGCCAGCGGTGGCCTGGAACCCTTTAGCGCAAAGGTTCTCCTTCGCGGAGAAGTGGAATCGAGGCGGATACTCGTTGAGATCTGGGAAGCTCTGCGCGATCTCGTTGAACGCGTGGTAGCGCGCGTTGAGCTTGCGAAGCTTCTCCACCGTCGGAAAGCAGCTCATGAGAGCTTTGGCCCCCTGACCATGTCCTGATAGGTGTCCATGGAGTCGCGAAGAGTCTCCGCGTCAACGTCGCGTCCCTCCTCGTCGTCTCTGAGGACGTCGCGCACCGGCACCGGATTGAAGTCGTGCTCGCCACCGCTGGGCGCCTCATCCAGCACCTCCATGTACGCGAGCACTTCCTCCAGGTCACGTGCGAAGGCCTGCTCCTCTTCAGAGGTCAACTTCAGCCGGGCGACCCGGGCTACGTTCCTCACCGTTGCGATGTCCATTCAAACACCTGGGCCCTGGTTGTCAGGAGCCAGGATGATTATTGCGAGTCGGTATAAAACCATTGTCAGGGCGTAGCACTGTCGCGTTCACGGGCCCGAGGGAGGGCCAGGGCCGCGTTGATATCCCAGCCACTCAGAGTAGGTCTTCTGCTCGGACGCGGGAATGCTGAGACTTCCGGCGGGCAGATCCTTCTCCTCGCGCCAAGGGATGGCCATCGCGACGAAGATCAAGGCCGAAAGCCAAGCGATGATGTAACCAAGGCCGGGAAAATAGATGACAGTCACGATGTCCAGAGGGGAGCCTAGCGGAGCAATCGCTGACGTTTCATAGGGGGTGATTGTGAACGCCACCTCAACGAGGCCAATCACATTGATGGCAGCAAATCGTGCGTCAATGACCGATGCTACCGATCCAACCAGGAACAGGACGATGCCGATCGCGACGACGTCACCCGACGTCACTAGGTCGGTAGCCGAGAACGATCGGGACGTCAGTGTTGCTCCGGTGATCGTGTCGAGCAATGCCGCTCCTCCCCAAGCGACGACGAGGGAAAGAAGAGCTATGATGAGAGCAAGCAGCCTGATCCTCGTCTCCGAATCGATGGCTTGGAAGCTTGAGGATCTACTCGACGTGCGATTGCGCGGCCTTCGCTTCAGATTCGTCCCGCAATTCGGGCAAGCGGTCGTTCGCTTGTCGACGGATAGGCCGCACTCCTTGCACTTCGTTCGCTCTCACTTCCCCTGCAACGATTCGTCACCGCCGCATTAAGCTTTTTCAACCCTTCGGTCCAGTTCGCCAAATTGGAAGATTTTGTATGAATACGTTTATGAGCAAAATGCCCTTTCTTGACCTCGGTGCTTTGGATTGGATGAGTCTGAGAAGCTCGTGCAGCAGGCGCAGGACAGCATGGCGGCTGGGGAATACCAGCAGGCATTCTCGAAGTTCGAGAAGGCTATAAAAGCGAACCCCAACAACGCCGAGGCGTATTTCGGCAAGGCGGAGGCTGGCGTCCTTCTCTCGAAGGTGAGCGTGGAAGAGGTCATCGCGCTCTACAACAAAGCGATCTCCATCGAGCCGAAGAATCCATTCTACTACTCCTCGCTCGGATCGTTCTGCATCGAGGGCGGCAAGTTCAACGAGGCGGAGGCGGCGTACAATAAGGCCGCCGAGGTCGACCCGGACAACGCACCCTACTACTACAGCGAGTTCGCTGTCGAGTACAACCGCAAGGCGCCGGAGGTCATGGAGCAGTTCCTGGACGACTCCACGCGCGCCATGATCAAGAAGAAGGCGCTGAAGTACATGCTGAAGTCCATCGGGCTGGACGAAGAGCAGGCGAAGAAGCTGCTCTAGCGCCCTTCAACGAAGCAAATCGCCCGTGTCTCTTCTGTTAGCCGGTCCACGCTCGCGGTGACGGACCTTGCGAGCGTCGTCGGTGCACATTCCCGACGCGGCGTCGAAGTGCTCGTCGCAGACGAGCCGCCCGCAGATCGGGCAGGTGAACCTTCCCGGCTTGCCGCATATCATGCAATTGCCGAGAGTCTCCATCGTGTGAACCAAGGCCACCGATGGACCTTGAATGTTTCTCACTCCGTCAGAACGACTGCCAGAGCGAGATGAGCCCGACGATGATGAGCTGATGAAGGAAATAGATCACGAGCGAGTGCCGCCCGAGCCATGCGACGAACCGCGCGGGCCTGGAAGCGAGGCGATCGCGGATCGCGAACCGACGCTGCCTCCTGGGGTAGAGAATCCTCCCGATGACCACCCCGAGCAGGACGACCCCAAGCCAAGGGAGGAGGGGAAAATAGTCCACGCTCTCGAATCCGATCGGGCTGAAACCAAGGGGGAGCAGCCAAGGGAAGCTGAATGTGAGGGGCGCTATCACGATGCCGGCGACGATTGTGCACAACCCCACGATCGCCGCCGCGAGCGGCCTTCGTAGGAAAGGATAGGCGAGCAAGATCGAGATTCCGATGCAGTGCAGCACTCCGAATACGATGTAGCCAGCGCTCAGGTAGACGTAGGTCGCCGCGGTCACGATCAAGCCCAGCCCGAACGTCTCGAGCCCTCTGACAGCGAACTTGGTTCGCATCTCCCCTTTGCTCAGTCTTGATTCCGCCGCCGCCCGGCTCAGATGGAGCGAGATTCCCACGAGCACCAGGAAAGCGGTGCCGATCGAGTAGGCGAAGACCCCCAGAGCTCCGGAGTAGAGCGGCAGTGCGATGATGCCGAAGAAGTTGAGGTCGAACAGTGTGTGGAACGCTATCATCGCCACGATGGCGAATCCCCTTGCAGCGTCGATCTCCCAGAAGCGCCCTTCTGGCCCCCGCCCCTTCAGCCGATCGAAAAGGCGCTGCTCAGACGTCGACGTAGAGCTCGTCCCCTTCCTGGGTAACAGTGTACGTTCGCAAGTCTCTCGCCTGAGGGTTGTTCAGCACCTTGCCGGTCGCGAGATCGAAGATTGCGCCGTGCGATGCGCAGCGGATCGTCCCCTGAGAGACGGTTCCTCTCACCAGGGGGATGCCCATGTGCGAGCAGCGCCCGTCGAGCGCGTAGAGCTTGCCCTCCGACCTAGCGAGCACCAGCGTCTTGCCGTTGGCAATCGCCTGGATGCGCCCGCCTTCGTTCAGCTCGGAGGCCGACCCCACTCTCACCTTCACGGTTCCACACCCGACCATCTCTTAAATCTGATCCGACGATAGATAATGCTGCGGTCAGGGCAGAAGTCCAAGGTGCTTGAGCCCTTCTTCGACCCCGTCGGAATGCTTCCTAGAAGCCACGTACATCGCCGCGCTCTTCGCTGCCGGCGAGGCGTTGCCCACCGCCACGCCGTACCCCACTCCCGCGAGCATCTTCGCGTCGTTGTCCGAGTCGCCGAACGCTGCCACCTCGCTCAAGTCCAAGGCGAGCAGCTCGCAGGCTTTCTTCACTCCTTCCAGCTTGCTCTGCCCCGGTTCCATCATGTGGATTGCGAACCCGGTGACCTCGATCTCCAGCCCGAAGTCCTTCAGGATCGCGCGCACTCGCGCCGGGTCGACCGTTGGCTTCAGAGCCACCTCGGTCTCGCGCCAGTTGTCGGTGAAGAGGCGCTCGACCTCCGGCATTCTTTGCTTCAGATGCTGGTAGGCGCGCAGCGGTTTGGCGATGCTGTGAAGGCGATAGATCTTCTCTTGATAGCCGAGGATGCCTCCGTTCTCGGCGATCACCGGCCCCTTCGCTCCGATGTACAGCCCGATACCGTGCGCCAGAGGCAGCACGTTGCCGGAGGCGATGGAGACGGTGACACCGCGCTCTTGAACTTCCCTCAGGCATCGGATCCCAACGGCCTGGATACGCTTCTGCGCGTCGGTGATGGTGCCATCGATGTCCGAGACGACGTACCTGATCAGGAGCACCCGCTCCCGGCGTCGAGGGCGGCGCCCTCGGTCGCGGACCGCAGCTCGCCGAGGGTGGTCACCCGCTCCGCGAACGCGTTGTGCTTGTGAATCGACTCTTCGCTCTCGCTTCTCGCCGTCACGTGTGCCTCGTCGGGCAGCTGCGGGTACTTAGCGAGCACGCGCGCCAGGATCTCGCGCACCACGTCCTCAACGAACTTCGGATTGCGGTGCGCGTTGATAACGACGTCCGCCTCGTCCGAGCGCTTTAGGATCTCGAAGGTGGGCGACGAAAATGAGTGCTCGAGGATGTCGATCAGGTCGTTCGCCTCGACGTCGACGTTTTCTGGAACCTCAACCATAAGGGTCGAGATGTTGCGCTGGTTATGCGAGATGGTCGGCAATTCTCCCTCCACCTGCACGTTTCCCCCGATGCGTGCTCGCACGGTCTCCATGGCGCAAGGACAAGCGGTCATGCCGATCGCCTGCGCCCCAATCATCTTGCGCATGCCGTTGCCGAGCCTGCCGTATGAGCGCGCCATGAGCTTGAAGGACTCCTTCGTCTTGCGACCGCTCGGGCCGGTCCTCGTGAGGAAGTAGTCGGCGACGATCGAGACCTCTGCATAGGTCGCGTACTCGTGCCGTGTGAACAGCTCGGTGCAGATGTTCTGGCAGAGGACCTCGAGCCCGTTCACCGGCTCGTTCACGCTGGACTCGACCGCCTCCTCGATGACCTCGAGGTTGCGGGAGAGGTGCGATCCTCGCTGCGTGGATGGCAGGTCGACGTACACGTCGATCGTGCAGTTGAGGCATCCAGTCATGCCTTTCCGGTTCACGGTGACCTGCTTCTTCACCCCGGTCACGCCGACTCGGGTGAGCCTGAAGCCGTTGCTTACCTTCCTTCCCTGGACATCCTCAGCGGACACTCGCACACCTGCAAGTGGATTATGGCGGGCATTATAAACAAATGGCTGTTAACAATTCCTTTGGTAGATTCAACTATCATTGGTAGTTCGATCAGACCCTCAACTTGACCAGCTCGTATTTCCGCGACCCGAGGCCGATCGACTCGGCGTATCGGGTCTGCACCGTCCAGTCGACGCCGTGCAGCGTCCGCACCTTGTCTTTCGCGTTCCTCACCTTCCCCTCGCTCAGCCAACTCTGCGAGTTCACCAGGTCCATCGAGGCCTGATCGATGGCAACGATGTCCTTGGAGGCGAGGATGCCGATGTTCGGTGCCAGGGGGGCGTCGCTCCAGTTGTAGCAGTCGCAGTTCGGCGTGAAGTCGACGAGGAAGCTTATGAAGCCGACGCGGTCCTTCTTCTCGCTTATCACTCCGTAGGCGTATTCGACGATGCGCTCCTGGAGCTTCTCGTTGTCCGCAAGCTTGCCTTCGGTGATGGCTTTGTTGAAGCAGGCGGTGTAGCACTCGCCGCATCCGATGCACTTCGACGAGTCGATGCGAGCCTTCGGGGAGAGCGTGATCGCACCCGCCGGACAATGCTTCGCGCACTCCCCGCATCCCTTACAGAACTTCGCCTTGACCTTCGGGCGGATGTTGTGGTGCATGGCGAGCTTCCCAGCGCGCGATCCGAAACCCATGCCCACGTTCTTCAGGGCGCCCCCGAAGCCGGTCATCGGATGCCCCTTCACGTGCGAGACCGCGATGATCGAGTCCGCGTGTTGCGCGGCGACACCGATCTTCACCGTCTTGAAGTGCTTGAGGTCCACCTTGATCTCTGCGTGATCCTGCCCCGTCAGCCCATCGGCGATGATCACTGGGGCGCGCGTCGCAGGCGGGAAGAAGCCATGCCTCGCCGCGGTCCAGAGGTGATTGACCGCATCCGCCCTCCCTCCCAGGTAGAGGGTGTTGCAGTCGGTCAGGAACGGCCTGCCACCCGATTCTGACACCAGGTCCGCGATCTGCGCCACGAACTGGGGTCTCAGGTAGGTGGTGTTCCCGACCTCGCCGAAGTGGGTCTTAATGGCGACGAGGTCTTCCTTATCGAAGGTGCTAGCCATTCCCGATTCGCGGAAAAGGTTCTCGATCTTGCTCGGGACGTTCTTTGAGCCCCTGTCGGCGTGGAAATCGGTGAAGAAGACCTCTGACATGTTTTGCGCCAGCGATTCGACGCAATATCAATGTTGTCAAGGCCGCGAACGATGATGTGATTAGGGAGGTCAGACGATACCGGCTCGATGCTTTGTGGGGTGGACGAAGCTGGCCGAGGGCCGGTCCTCGGGCCGATGGTGGTCGCCGCGGTGATGGTGGAGGACGACCGCACGCTCCGCGAGCTGAAGGTGAGGGATTCGAAGCAGCTGACGCCGAAGAAGCGAGAGATCCTGGCACCGAGGATTCGAGAGGTCGCGCGGGTCGAGATCGCGATCGTGCCGCCCATACGCATCGACGAGATGACGAGCGACCACATGCTGAACGAGCTCGAGGCGGAGACTTTCGCTTCCCTCATCGAGCTTCTCGCACCGGACACCGCCTACGTCGACGCGTGCGATCCGAACGAACGCAGTTTCAAGCGGATGGTGCATAGGCATCTCACTCGCTCGGTGGAGATCGTCTGCGAGCACAAGGCCGACGTTACCTATCCGGTCGTCTCCGCGGCCTCGATCATCGCCAAGACCACGCGTGACGGAGAGATACGCAAGCTGGAGGAAGAGATCGGCGAGAAGATCGGCACTGGCTACGCCCACGACCCCACCACCAGGGCGTTGCTGGAAAAGTGGATAAAGGAGAAGGGGGAATTCCCACCCCAGACCCGCCGGTCATGGGCCACGGCCAGGAAGGCCGAGAGCATGGCAAAGAACGCGCGGCTGTCTGACTGGAACGACTGAGGGAAAGCAATGAGCGCCAGGCCGGCCATCGAGAAACTGGTCGCAAGGTTCAACGACCGCGCGACGAGGGACGCAGAGCTGAACAAGGAACTCCAGTGCATAAACCGAAGAGTGCAGGTGGACCTCGGCACGGAGAAGTACTACTTCACCCTCGCCAACTGCAAGGTGGACGCCCTGCACGACGGCGTCATGCCGGACAAGCCGGACATCACCCTGATCTCCGACCCGGACACAATCCAGAAAGTGATCGACGGCGAGATGCGCGCGATGAAGGCGCTCGCGTTGAAGAAGGTGCGCGTGAAGGGCTCAATCGAAGACCTGCTTCGCTTCCGCCGTTTCCTCTGAGAACGACAACTGGCATAGTACGATAGAGCAAAGCTTATAACAGGGTTGTCTGTTAGGAGCTACTCACCACAGCGGGGTGGGGTAGCCAGGACATCCCGTCGGGCTCATAACCCGGAGACCGGTCGTTCAAATCGACCCCCCGCTACTTCTTCTGAAACCACTCGCGATCGGAACTCCTAACGAATCGTGAGAGCCTGCACAAAAGTCAAATAGCAGAGGGAGATGATTGGCTGGCCGAAATGACAGGGAACTCCCAATCGCTGTGCTTCGTCTGCCTCTACCGGGATTCGCGCCCGGAGCTGGGGGCGGGAAGGAACCTCATATACTGCGTGAAGAAGGACAGAGTGATCTCTCCGAAGACGGCCTGCGAGCTTTTCGTGCGCTCGACGGACAAGTCCAGAGAGGAGTTCAAGAACGCGATCTACGGCAGCTACTCCGCCGAGGAAGAGGAAGGTTAACTACCTCCATTCCAGCAGGTTCGGCTTCTTCTCGTCGCCGGCCATTAGTATCTCGAACGGCACCCACTGCGAAGCGGTCGGGTATCCGCGCATGTGCCGGACGCGCATGACCTTGTTCAAGTCCTCGTCGAAGCGCAGCTCGATGACGCCGTCGGCGATGGCCATCAGGTGGTTGGCGATCTTCTCGTCGTGCACTCCTTCGTGCAGCGAAGCGACAACCGAACCGAAGTCCGAGCGGATGCGTGAGCTCGAGATCTGGAAGAACTTCAGTACCACGTTCGCCTGATTGTATAGGAACAGCGTGGAGAGCGAGAAGACGAAGACCCTCACCTTGCGTCCGGCTTCGTTCTTTATCGCCGCGATGTTGAACATGATTCCCTCCAGGTCGGAGATCGGTCGCACGGCAGAATCCCGTATGGAACGCTCCTGCTCGGTGCCGAGCAGTGTCGAGTGATAGTCGAGGAAGAACAATCGCTTGCCCAAGAGCGCCTTGATGTCGATGCCGAAAGAGGACATCAATCTCATCACGTCCGGCGCGCTGTTGTCGATGGTGACGAAGACCACCACTTCATCAGAATCGAGGTAGTCCTTCGCGACGGAGATGTTGAACTCCAGCAATCCTATGCCGGGGCTACCGAGCATCAGCACCGCCGAGTTGTCAGGGAGGTAGGTTCGCAACATTTTGTCACCTCACACGATCGGCGTCAGCGTGATGCCGCCGTTGGAGCCGCCATTCTGGATCACGGCGTTGCATTCCGTGTACGGCTCCTCGCCGAACAGGACTACCGTTCCTCCGATCCTTTCCAGCTTGATGTGCGCGGTCGACAGATCCTTGACGCGCTGCGCTGAGGCGGTCGAGCGCGAGGTCACCCCTACGAACACGCCATTGTTCCGCTTCATCGCCGCCAGATGCTCGGTGAGCTGGTCCATCACCGTCGGACCGTACATCGATTCGAGGGCGTCGAAGGCCATCAATGTCAGCCAAGGGCTCGCCGCTCCCTGCAATGCATAGCTGAGGTTGGGCCACCTCAGATCCGCTGCCACGCTGGCCCCCTCGACTGCCATCACGAACGGTCCGGCAGCCTGGTCCATCGCGGATGCCAGTTCGGGTATGCGCACCAGCTTGTCGAACTTGTCCGCAGGCACGAAGTCCATCAGGCGCGCCTTGGCGTTCTCGGCGCTGGACTTGCGCACCGGCATCCAGACGACACCGCGTCCGGTCGAAACGAAGTTCGCGACCAGCGCATCTTCGATCGCGTTGATGACGGTCGTTGGCACTCCATTTCCGAGCTCGATGAGCACCACCGAGCCCTTCTCCGCCCCTCCACCGAGAAGGGCGTCGAGGTCCGCGATGCCCGTGGACACGCGCGGCTCCTTGTCCGCGAGAGGCGCCCAGGACGACTCGCTCCGCGGCCTCTTCCCGCAATGGTATTCGAATGACTGGATGCGGCCCCCTTTCAGAGTGTAGAGGTACTTCGGTTGGCGGATCTCGATCCCGCGCAGCTTGAGCAGGTCGATGACGCGGGTGCGTCGTCCCTCGTGCTCGTCCAGTCCCAATCTCACGACCCCGTCTCCAAGGTAGTCGAGCATCGGCTCCGGGCTCTCGAGCACGAAGACGAGGTTCGCCGACTTCCCTTCGACAAGGTCCTTCTGAAGAGTGTTGATCAGATTCACACAGGAGATCGAATAGCGCTCGGCCAGGGCGTCGATGCTATCGATCACGACCAGGGACCGCTGTCCCGCTTTCTCCACCGCCTCATACATCGCTTCGATGTCTCCGAGCTCCTTTCCGATCGAGACCGAAACGATGCCCTTCCCCTCGGCGCGACGGTTCGACGCGATCCCCTTCAGTCCAGCGAGGGCGGAGCGCGATGCGTTGCTCGAAGCCGGCTTCGCCTCGCCTTCCT
>Ga0335071_10007385_pt1 | contig 11298 bp, 8 predicted proteins | sample Lox_Sample_15_FD_206724 | JGI IMG/M metagenome (GOLD analysis project Ga0335071, IMG submission 206724) | Soil microbial communities from Loxahatchee National Wildlife Refuge, Florida, United States - Lox_Sample_1.5 | ecosystem: Environmental > Terrestrial > Soil > Wetlands | place: USA: Florida...
ACTCCGCCATCCGGAAGGCGGTGCGGGTGCAGCTGATCAAGAACGGCCGGCAGGTCACCGCCTTTGCGGTAGGCGACGGGGCGATCAACTTCATCGACGAGCATGACGAGGTCGAGATCGAGGGCATAGGCGGCCGGCTCGGGCGGTCCATGGGGGACATCCCGGGCGTCCGGTACGTCGTGACCAAGGTGAACAACGTCTCCCTCCGCGAGCTCGTGATCGGCAGGAAGGAGAAGCCGCGCAGGTGAGGTGAGGAGGATGGCAGACGACCAGCAGGCACCGGTAGAACAGCCGGTAGCGGCAGTGGCGGCTCCGGCACCGGCCCCGAAGGAGAAGGAGCCGCGGAAGGGAGAGGCCCCGCGGCCGAAGCGGGAGCGCGCCCCGAAGGTGGAGGGCGCAAAGGCCCCGAAGGAACCGAAGGACTCGAGGAAGGAGAAGGAGGAGGCGGCCCGGGCCATCATCCAGAAGGCAAAGGGCGAGGAGCCCGAGATCCAGGCCGTGCCCCAGGCTACCGAGAAGGAGAAGGTGGAGAAGGAACCCCGGCTCCTCTTCAACAAGTGGGACCTGAACGAGGTGGAGGTGGCAGACCCCGGCCTCAAGCGGTACATCAACCTCCACTCCATGATCGTCCCCCACTCGACCGGCAAGTTCTCGAAGCAGCAGTTTGCGAAGGGCGAGATGCTCATCGTCGAGCGGCTCATCAACGGGCTCATGCAGACCGAGATGAACACGGGGAAGAAGCAGCGTGCCATCCGGATCACGAAGGAGGCCTTCGAGATCGTCAACCGGAAGACGAAGAAGAACCCGGTCCAGGTCCTCGTGGACGCCATCTCGCAGGCAGGCCCCAGGGAGGAGACCGTGCGGCTCAAGTACGGCGGCATCAATGTCCCCAAGTCCGTCGACACCGCGCCCCTCCGCCGGGTGAACTCGGCCCTCAAGTTCATCTGCGACGGCGTGTACTCGGCCTCCCACAAGAACAAGAAGAACGTCTCCGACGCCCTCGCCGACGAGCTCGTCGCGGCGGCCCGGGGCGATTCGAAGTGCTACTCAGTGACCAAGCGGGAGGAGCGCGAGCGGATCGCGAAGGCCTCCCGGTAAGGAACCATCCTTTTTTCGACGTGAAACCATGACCCGAGCAGAAAAGATCGTACAGAGGGTAACGACCCTGATGGACAAGCCCGAGCGCATCCGGAACATCGGGATCGTCGCCCACATCGACCATGGGAAGACCACGCTCTCGGACAGCCTCCTCGCGGGAGCGGGGATGATCTCCGAGGAGCTTGCAGGGAAGCAGCTCTTCATGGACTCGGACGAGATGGAGCAGGCCCGGGGCATCACCATCGATGCCTCGAACGTCTCGATGGTCCACGAGTACGATGGGCAGGAGTACCTGATCAACATGATCGACACCCCCGGCCACGTGGACTTCGGCGGCGACGTGACCCGGGCCATGCGGGCGGTGGACGGGGCGGTCGTCCTCGTGGACGCGGTCGAGGGGCCGATGCCCCAGACCGAGACGGTGCTCCGCCAGGCCCTCAAGGAGCAGGTGCGCCCCATCCTTTTCATCAACAAGGTCGACCGGCTCGTGAACGAGCTCAAGGTGAATGAGACCGAGATGCAGATCCGGCTGGGGAAGGTCATCGACAAGATCAACAAGCTCATCCGGGGCATGAACGAGGACATGTACCAGAAGGGCTGGAAGATCGATGCCGCGAACGGCTCGGTGGCCTTCGGGTCGGCCCTCTACAAGTGGGCGGTCTCGGTCCCGTACATGAAGAAGTCCGGCGTGTCCTTCAAGGACGTGTACGAGAAGTGCCGGGACAACGACCAGAAATGGCTCTCGAAGCAGAGCCCCATCTGCTCGGTCATCCTCGACATGGTCGTGCACCACCTGCCGAACCCGCTCGACGCCCAGAAGCGCCGGATCAACGTCATCTGGCACGGTGACAAGGAGACCCCCGAGGGGAAGGCCATGCTCGCCTGCGACCCGAACGGGCCGGTGAGCTTCATGGTCACCGACATCACCTTCGACCCCCACGCGGGCGAGGTGGCCACGGGGAGGCTCTTCTCCGGGAAGGTCCAGCGGGGCCTCGAGGTCTTTGTCATGGGCACCGCGAAGAAAGGCAACCGGCTCCAGAGCGTCGGTATCTTCATGGGCCCGGAGCGGAACGAGGTCGAGGGCGGCATCCCGGCCGGGAACATCATCGCCGTGACCGGCCTGAAGGACGCCATCGTCGGTTCGACGGTGACGAACCTCATGGACATGACCCCCTTCGAGTCCCTCAAGCACTACAGCGAGCCGGTGATGACGGTCGCCGTCGAGGCGAAGAACATGAAGGACCTGCCAAAGCTCGTCGACGTGCTCCGGCAGGTGGGGAAGGAGGACCCGACGGTGAAGGTCTCCATCAACGAGGAGACCGGCGAGCACCTGATCAGCGGCATGGGCGAGCTGCACCTCGAGATCATCACCCATCGGATCAAGAGGGACAAGGGGGTCGAGATCGTCACCTCCGAGCCCATCGTGGTCTACCGGGAAACCGTGTCCGGGACGGCAAGCTCCGTCGAGGGCAAGTCACCGAACCGGCACAACCGGTTCTACCTTGACCTCGCGCCGCTCGCACCCGACGTGGTCTCGGCCATCCGGAACGGCGAGGTCTCCATGAACATGATGGAGGTCGAGCGCCGGGCCGTGCTCATGAAGGCCGGCTTTGACAAGGACGAGGCGAAGGGGATCAAGGACATCGACGGGACGAACGTCTTCATCGACATGACCAAAGGTGTCCAGTACCTGAACGAGACGATGGAGCTCATCCTCGAGGGCTTCCACGAGGCGATGGCGGGCGGGCCGCTCGCCGACGAGCCCGTGATGAACCTCCGGGTGAAGCTCATCGACGTCAAGCTCCACGAGGACGCCATCCACCGGGGCCCCGCGCAGGTCATCCCCGCGGTCCGGGCCGCGGTGAAGGCAGGCATGCTCATCGCGGGCGACGTGCTCATGGAGCCTTACCAGAAGATCCAGATCAACGTCCCGCAGGAGCAGATGGGAGCTGCCACCGGCCAGATCCAGGGCCGGCGCGGGCAGGTCTTTGACATGCAGTCCGAAGGCGACCAGTTCGTGGTGACCGGGAAGGCCCCGGTCGCCGAGCTCTTCGGTTTTGCCAGTGAGCTCCGGTCCGCCACCGAAGGGCGGGCCATGTGGTCCACCGAGTTCGCGGGCTTCGACGTGGTGCCGACAAACATCCTGAAGGATGTCGTCATGGCGATCCGGAAGCGCAAGGGGCTCAAGCTCGAGATGCCCCGGCCGACGGACTACATCGACAAGGTCTGAATTTCCCTTCCCTTCTTTTCCGGCCCGTGCTCTCGAAAAAAGGTGTTATTTCAGTACAATCGTCTTCGCGAGCTCCTCGATCTTGGGGACAAAGGAGCCGGCGTCCACCTCGGACTCGAGGGTAAAGGCCGAGGAGACGAACTGCATTCCCTTCGCCTCGAGCCGCTTTCGCATGTGGGCGATTGCCTTCTCTGCCCCGCGCCCGCCCATCTCTGCGACGAGGGAGAAGGGCTTCCCCGAGGTGTTCGACAGGAGCGAGATGTACCGGTTCACGTACGGCGGGACCTTGCCCGCCCAGACCGGGCTCGCGAGGACGAGGAAGTCCACCCCCGAGAGGTCGGTCTTGCACGGCCGGATGGGGGCCGACCGGGAGAGAAACGCCCCCATGGCCTTCATGAACATGCCTGACTCCTTCTCTGCCTCGATCTGGACAAGGTCGGCCCCGACCCGGGTGGCGAGGGCCTTTGCCACCTTGCCGGTATGGCCCTGCCAGCTGTAGAACGCGACGATGGCCTTCATGGCTCAGGGATGCGAGTTATAGTCGTCCTGCATGTCGAGGATCTTGAAATCCCCGTACTTGACGAGCGTGGCGATGACGATCACCCGGTCGACCCCGGTCGTCGCGGTCGTGAAGGTAACGGAATCTCCCACCGGGATCTGGCCGCTCTCGGGCTGGTCGATCTCCTTCGTCACCATTGTCCCGGTCGACGGGACCATAACGACGACCAGCTTTTTCAGGAGGTACTGCCCCTGTCCACCCCGGTACGCCACGGTGATATCCGGGTGAATCGGGTTGTGGTTCCGCGATTCCTGGACGATCACGGAAAAGCTCTCGGGAGGGGTCACGACGGGCCCGGAGTAAATGCTCCCCTGGCTTCCCCCGGCGGTCGACTGGCCCCCACCGGCCGTGGGCGCCTGGGTCCCACCGGTTCCCGACGGGATGGTGGGCGAGGCGCACCCCGCGAAGAATGCGATGGCGAGGAGGACGGCGATGAGTCCGGCTGCAAGCTTCGGTGCCATACGGGTGGGTTGTCCCGGGGGAGGCATAATTATTGTCCTCTCCCGGGGGACGGTGAGGGCCTGGCGGGTCCGGGTCAGAGCTTCTGGTCGTAGATCTTGTAGTCAGTGCCGAGGAACGTTGCGACCACCACGGTCTCGTCCACCCCGGCGGTTCCCGTGACGGTGACCGAGTCCCCGACCGAGTACTGGTTCTCGCTGGACCGCGGGACGACCTTCTGGATGACCTGGCCGTCTGAGAGTGCAACGGTCACCGTGAGTTTCTGGAGGAGGTATTGCCCGCTCCCGCCCCGGAAGGCCACGGTGATGTCAGGGTGAAGGGTATTCGGGTTCTTCATTACCTGGAGGATGACGTCGAGGCCCATGGGCGGGAGGACCACCTCGCCCGGGGGAATGGTGGGGGTGAGGGAGGGAGCGGTGGTGGCAGCAGTGGTTACTTGCGTCGTCGGCACGGTCGTGGCCTGGGTCCGGGTCGGGGTGGGCGTTCCTCCTCCCCCGCCGGGTGCCGCGCAGCCCGGCGAGAGGGCGAGGAGGATGAGGGCGATCGCAAGGAGCGATGCGGTTCTTCCTGTCATATGGGGTGGGGTCTCACGGGAAAAATAAAAGGTTTCTCCCCTGCCGGCATGCCCCCCCGGGCCAGGGCCTACCACCGGCGACGGAATACCAGGACCCCGAGAACGGCTGCGGCGAGGGCGGCGAGCGGGAGAGGGCCCCCCTCCCGGATGGTGGTCGGGACTGCCGTGGCCGTTTCGGAGGGGGCAGGGGTGAGCGGTTCGAGCTGCGCATTGATCTCCCTGCTTTCGCCGGCGGAGATGGTGACGTTCACCTGATAATCCGCGAACCCGTCGCGGGAGATCACGAGGGTGTGCATGCCGGGAGGGATCCCGGTCAGCGAGAGGGGGGTGACGCCGGCCCCGCGGCCGTCCAGGGTAACGAGAGAAAGGGACGGGGAGGAGTCAACCACGAGGGTTCCCGTGGCCTCCGTCGCTGTCAACGTCACCGTTCCAACGGGAGCCCCGAGGACGATGGCCTGGGTGGCAAAGATCGTGTCATCGAGGTCGGGCCGGGCCAGGGGTTCCTGCTCGATGTAGAGGGTATAGGTCCCGGGATCGAGGGTCCTCCCCACGGACCTCGTCTGCCAGGTGAACGACCAGGACCCGTCCGCCTGCACCTCCACCCGCGTGAAACTTCCCGGGACACCCGTGGCGACGTTATTTCCCCCGACGAGGCTGATGCCCGGGTCGGGCAGGTTCGGGCCCGTCAGGAAGAGGTAGACCACCGTGAGCCCCGGGGCGGTGCCGGCGAGCGGGAGATCTTCTCCATAGATGGTGTAGATGGGCTGGGCGAGGCACAGGGCCGGGACGATGGCCGCGAGGAGAAGGAGGGCGGGGAGCCGGTACCGGGATGGGTGCCGGGTGGCAGCGGGACCACGGATCATGGCAAACTCGTTACTCCCCCCGGGGTATGAAGGTATCGGGCGAGGGCAAATGGATCCGGTTGTCCTCCCGGGGGAACACCGGGGTACCTCATGATCCCTTCCAAAAGGACATGGAATATCATTGACAAGGCGGAGCGAAGGGATGCCGGGAGGGGCAGGACAGTTTCCGAGGCATTATATAGGGGAAACCCCTCTCTCCTATCTTTGCCATGCAGATGGTTATGGCAAATAAAAATCAACAGGGAGGCATTACCATGTATCCGGGGCGAGTGGCCCCAGCAGAACCTTACTTATACCTCCTCCCATCTGTCGGGGAGGGGATGACCTGCCCGGGATGGGGCACCCGTCGGGAAGGAATCGAAGGTACCACTCACCAATCGCGAGGGACTGGTGCAATACAGGAAAGGTCAGGTGGGAGAATCAGGACCGGCCTGTTCCCATCCCGAGAGTAGGTATGAAAATCCTCGATCAACAGAAGATGGAGAGGATAAAAGGACTTTTAAAAACCCACCCGAGGGGTCTCTCCATAACCAACCTTGCGTCCATCACCGGCCTGAACCGGAACCTGATCGCCAAGTACCTCGACATGCTGGTCATCTCGGGGCAGGTCGAGGTCCAGCAATACGGTCCTGCCAAGGTCTTCTTCCCCTCGCAGCGGATCCCGGTCACCGCCATGATCGAGATCAGCTCAGATCTCGTGATGGTGCTTGACCAGGACCGGAAAATCGCGCATGTGAACCGGCCCTTTGCCGGTTTCCTCGGCATCCCGAGGGATGAGCTCCTGGGGAAGGCCATCGGGGAGGTGGGCCACCCGTTTCTCGGGGCCATCCCCCTCCCCCCGGCCGACCTGCCTCTTGACCCACGGGACGGGGGGATCATCGAGGTCCGGCACACGGACGCCTCCGGCGAAAGGCACTTCCGGGTAAAGAAGGCCCCCGCGGTCTTCGAGGACGGCTCGGTAGGGCTCACCCTCATCATCGAGGACATCACCGACCGGAGGCGGTACGAGGAGGTCCTCCGGCTCTCGGAGGCGAGGTACCGGGGGATCGTCGAGGACCAGACGGATTTCATCACCAGGTACCTTGCCGACACGACCATCACCTTCGTGAACCAGGCAGGTGCCCGGGCCCTGGGATGCTCGCCCGAGGAGTTCGCGGGGAAACGGTTCATCGACGTGATCCCCGTCGAGGAGCGGGCCGGGGTGATGGCCGCCATCGGGTCACTGTCCCGGGAAAACCCGGCCGTGAGCCTGGAACACCGGATCAGAACCGACCGGGGAGATCTCCGGTGGCAGCACTGGACGAACCGGGCCATTTTCAACGAGGACGGGACCATCCGGGAATACCAGGGGATGGGCCGGGACGTCACCGACATGAAGGCCGCCGAGGAGAAGCTGAAGGAGAGCGAATCCCTCCAGAAGGCTATTCTCTCCGCCTCCCCGGTCGGGATCGGCCTCATCACCGATCACCATCTCATCTGGGCAAACGACTCGATGTACGCCCTGCAGGGAATAAGGCCGGGGGAGCTGAAAGGCCAGCACGAACGGGTCGCCTTCGCCGAGCCGGCCGAGTACGAGCGGGTGTCCCGCGAAATCTACGGCGGGGTGGAGCGGCATGGCGTTGGCGAGACCGAGACCGTCATCCGGCGTAAGGACGGGACCCTTCTGGACGTCTCGCTCCGGGCCGCCCCGATCCGGTCGGGCTCGCCGGATATCATCGTGGTCGCGACCGACATCACCGCCCGGAAACAGGCGGAGCGGGCCCTCCGGGAGAGCGGGGAGACCTTCAGGACCATGGTGGACATCTCGCCCCTCCCCCTCTCCCTCGTTGATGCGTCGGGAAAGTACCTCTACATCAACCCGGCCTTTACCGAGGTTTTCGGGTACACCCTCGCCGATATCCCTGACGGGATGGCATGGTTCGAACGAGCCTTCCCCGACGACGGGGCGAGGAAGACGGCCATCCGGCTCTGGAAGGAGGACGCGATGGCGCACCCTGCCGGGGAGGTCCGGCCGAGGACCTTCCCGGTGCAGTGCAAGGACGGGAGCCGGAAGGATATCCTCTTCCTCCCCGCGGCCACTCCCGGGGGCCTCCAGGTGGTCGTCTACCAGGACCTCACCCGCGACGCGATGACCGGGAGGCTCCGCGAGACCGAGGACCGGTACCGGCACCTCGTCGATGACCTGGATATCGGGATCTACCGGAGCTCGGGCGACCCGGCAGGGAGGTTCATCTGGGGAAACACGGGCCTCATCTCGATCCTCGGGTACGAGTCCCTCGCCGATCTCCAGGGAGTCCCTGTCCGGGACCTCTTCGCGAAGCCCGACGGGAGAGGGGATCTTCTCCGGGAGCTCCGGGAGAAGAAGTTCGTGAAAAATCGCATTCTCTCCCTGAAACGGAGGGACGGGGCCATGCTGACGGTCTCGGTGACCGCCCTCGCCGAGTTCGACGAGAAGGGAGAGGTCAGGTTCATCACCGGGCTCGTGCAGGAGATCGGGGCGGCGGGTAAGGCTCCCTGATCTTCCGGCAGGAAAGCGGTCACGCGATCTCTCCCCGGGCAGGAGGCGCGGAACCGGGCGGCGGGGAGCCCGGCCGGAATGGGTGGGTTAATATTCTCTTCTCCTGAATCTCCCCCCATGAAAGAGCACAGGGTCTTCGAATCGGTCCCCGGCATCCTCCGCCCCTTCAAGGCCTACATCGACGGCCTCTCGCTGGCCGCCGGCGACCAGGTCGTCTACTACGGGTGCCCCGGCACCTGCACCCCGTTCATCGAGCTCCTCGGCTTTGCGCTCCGGGCGAGCCCGGCCCTCCAGGTCTTTGTCCCCCTCACCGACGAGTCGAAGGCACGGAGGATCGTGGGGGTCGCCGACGTGGGAATGCAGGTCTCGCAGGAAAAAGTGAAGGTGAACCCGAAGCTGGTCGTCCTCATGGGCGGCCTGTCCATGCCCGGCACGGGAGTAACCGCAGAGCAGATGAAAGCGGTCGTCTCGAAGTACCCGGTCCCGGTCGTGGGGGTATGCTTCATGAAGATGTTCGAGAAGACCGGCTGGACAAAGGTCTTCGACTTCTCCCTCCTCATCGATGCAAACATCGCCCCGGTCGACGTGTGGCAGTGAAAAACCCGATCTCCCCTTTTCGATCCGGTAGCCAGAACTAACGGGGAACCATCCACCGCTCATCCCATTCTCATTGAGCTCCCATTGATAATATCCCCGAACCCGGGGTGATGAGGAAAGCGGGATTCTGGGTATGGAATGGGTTTTAATCAACAAAGAAATGCTGGAAAATAATGAAAATATTAATTTATGATTAGAATTTTTAAGGAAACTATTTATACTGTTTCAACAAATTAATATTGAACATAAGGCCCACCCCGAGAGGATGATCTGCACCCATCCATCCTGATTCCTCTCCGGGCTCCCGAAGGTGTCTGCCCCATGAGACCGACGAATGAGAGACCGATACTCCGGTATGGACATCTGATCAGAACCGCGATGCTTGTCCTCGCCATCCTTGCGCCTGCCATGGCGGGGAGCGTGCTCGCCGCCGAATACCCGTCGCAGGTGTACGGGCCCTTCTTCGTGGGTACGAAGATATACAACGGGCCAGGCCTCCCTGACCCGGCAACCGGGCTCAACGGGGATTACTACATCGATACCGGCACGGGCAGCCTGTATACCAAGGATTCCACGGGGGCCTGGCAACCCCTCATGCAACTCGTCGGCCCCCAGGGTGCAGCGGGACGCAGCGGGTCTGCATGGTATTCGGGGATAGCCACTCCGTCAGGCGGCCTTGGCGAAACCAATGACTATTACCTGAACGTGGCGACCGGGGACCTTTACAATAAAACGGGCAGCTCATGGCAGCAGATCATGAACACGGTCGGTCCCAAGGGTCCTGTCGGTGACAAGGGCGCGGCGGGCGACAAAGGCGCGACCGGCGATAAGGGAGCCACCGGTGACCAGGGAGCAGCCGGACCTCAGGGCGCCATCGGTGAGAAGGGTGCTACCGGCGACAAGGGAGCGACCGGTGATCAGGGAGCAGCAGGAGCTCAGGGTCCTGTCGGGGATAAAGGAGCCACTGGCGATCAAGGGGCAACAGGAGCTCAGGGACCGGTCGGAGATAAGGGCGCGACTGGCGACAAAGGTGCTACCGGTGACAAAGGAGCGACCGGCGACCAGGGTGCAGCCGGGCCTCAGGGACCTGTCGGAGAAAAGGGCGCTACCGGTGACAAGGGTGCAACCGGCGACCAGGGTTCTCAGGGTGCAGTCGGGGAAAAGGGTCCGACTGGTGACAAGGGTGCAACCGGCGATCAGGGAGCTACCGGCGATCAGGGTGCTCAGGGCGCGGTCGGAGATAAGGGTCCGACTGGCGACAAGGGCGCAACCGGCGACCAGGGCACTCAAGGTCCTGTCGGCGATAAGGGTGCAACCGGCGACAAAGGAGCAACCGGTGACAAAGGTGCCACTGGTGACCAGGGTGCAGTAGGAGCTCAGGGTCCTGTCGGCGAGAAAGGTCCGACTGGCGACAAGGGAGCTACCGGTGACCAGGGTGCTCAGGGCGCGGTCGGTGACAAGGGCCCGACCGGCGACAAAGGGGCAACCGGCGACCAGGGTGCAACAGGGCCTCAGGGTGCTGTCGGAGAAAAAGGTCCGACCGGCGACAAGGGCGCGACCGGCGACCAGGGTGCAGTAGGGCCTCAGGGAACAGTCGGAGATAAGGGAGCTACCGGCGATCAGGGTGCTCAGGGTGCCGTCGGTGAGAAAGGTCCAACCGGCGACAAGGGAGCTACCGGCGACCAGGGCGCTCAAGGTGCTGTCGGCGATAAGGGCGCAACCGGCGACAAAGGTGCAACCGGCGATCAGGGTGCAGTGGGAGCTCAGGGTCCTGTCGGCGAGAAAGGTCCAACCGGCGACCAGGGTGCTCAGGGCGCGGTCGGTGACAAGGGCCCGACTGGTGACAAAGGTGCAACCGGTGATCAAGGAGCAGTAGGAGCTCAGGGACCGGTAGGCGATAAGGGTGCAACTGGTGACAAAGGTGCTACCGGCGATCAGGGAGCAGTAGGAGCTCAGGGACCGGTAGGCGACAAGGGCGCGACCGGCGACCAGGGTGCAACAGGGCCTCAGGGACCTGTCGGCGACAAAGGAGCAACCGGTGACAAAGGTACCACCGGTGATCAGGGACCTCAGGGTGAGATTGGACTAATCGGGCCGGTTGGCCCGATGGGACCTGAGGGAGCCCAGGGCCCGGTTGGACCGATTGGACCGACCGGAGCAACTGGCGAGACCGGACCGATGGGACCGATTGGCCCGATGGGGCCCCAGGGTCCCGTTGGAGACAAGGGTGCCACCGGCGACAAAGGAGCCACTGGCGATCAGGGTGCAGTAGGGCCTCAGGGCGCTGTCGGAGAAAAGGGTCCGACTGGCGACAAGGGAGCGACCGGTGATCAGGGCGCACAGGGACCGGTTGGCGATAAGGGTGCAACCGGTGACCAGGGAGCTCAGGGCCCGGTTGGC
>Ga0335071_10007386_pt1 | contig 11297 bp, 9 predicted proteins | sample Lox_Sample_15_FD_206724 | JGI IMG/M metagenome (GOLD analysis project Ga0335071, IMG submission 206724) | Soil microbial communities from Loxahatchee National Wildlife Refuge, Florida, United States - Lox_Sample_1.5 | ecosystem: Environmental > Terrestrial > Soil > Wetlands | place: USA: Florida...
CGCCCGCCGCCCGCCGCCGCGCGTCCGCCGCCGCCGGACCCGCGCCCCGCGCCGCCGCCGAGTCGCCCGCCGCCCGCTGCCGTGCGTACCCCGCCGCCGGCCGTGGCCAGGGCGCCGGCCGCGCCGGCGCCTGAGGCCCGGAGGCCGGACGCCGGACCGGATCTCGAGGTCGAGGTCGCGCCCATGGAGGTCCACCTCCGCCGCGCCTCGGGGGTGCGGAGAGTGATGGCCTGGGTCATCGACGGTCTCCCCTTCCTGGCGCTCTTCGCCCTGGCGCTTCGCGCCGCGCTGGAGCGCCTGCCGCACTCCGGCCCGCTGGATGCCGCCGGCGTCCTCGACCTGGCCGCGGCCGAGGCGCGGGGGATCACCCTGCCCATGCTGGCCAGTGTCGTCATCCTCTTCGCCGTCTACCACGCCCTGTCGCACGGCCTGGCCGGCGCGACCCTGGGGAAGCGCCTGCTCGGTCTCAGGGTGGTGGGGCCAGACGGGAGCCGGCCCGGGCTGGGTCGGAGCGCATGGCGCGCGGCCGCCGCCGCCTTGTCCCTGGGGCTCTTGGGGCTGGGCGTCCTGTTGGCGCTGTTCACCCGGAGCGGCAGGGCCCTCCACGACCTGTTGGCCCGGACCTGGGTGGTCCAGGCTCCTTGACCGCTTCCGCCAGGGGTCCTACAACCGCCATCGTGCCGAAGGACCTCGCCGCCCTCCTCGTCGAAGAAGGCGCGGTCAGCGCCGCCGACTTGGAGCGGGCGGTCCTCCGGCAGTCGGAGCGGGGCGGCACCCTGGACACGGCCCTGCTCGAGCTGGGCGCGGTGGACGAGGGGCGGCTCGTCTCCGCCCTCTCACGGGCCACCGACCTTCCCCCCGCACCGGACCACGCCTGGGAGGCGGCCGACGCCCGCGCCCGGCGGGTCTTCCCGTCCCGGGTGGCCGAGCGGCACGGGCTCGCGCCCTTCGCCCTCGACGGCCGCGAGCTCTCTCTGGTCGCCACCTACCCGGTGGACCTCGGCCTGCTGGACGAGATCAGCTTCATGCTCTCGCTGCACCTCACGGCACACGTCGGGCCCGAGTGGCGGGTGCGGGCGCTCATCCACCGGCTCTACGGCGGGGCGCTGGACCCGCGCTTCGCCGCCCTGGCCACCGACGGCGGTGCCTCCGGGCCGCCCCGCGAGCCGGGCGCGGCCACCCCAGCGTCGCCCCGGGAGGCGGGCGGCGGCTCCGAGGCACCGACGGTGATCGCCCTGGGGGCCCGGGCCGGGGAGCAGCCCGCGCCCGGGGAGCTCCCCCCGCCGGCATCGCCGCCCCTGGTCGGCTTCGCCCGCGACGCCTCCGAGCCGCTGGAGCCGCTGGCCGCCGCGCTGGCGCAGGCCCTGGAGTCCGACGACTTCCCTTGGCTGGACGACGCCCTCGAGGACCTCGGCCCTGGACCCGGGGCCTTTGAGGGGCAGGGCGGCGCAGCCGAGCCCGGCCCGGTGCCCAAGCCGGAGCCGGAGCTCGACCGGAGCGCTCCCCCGCACTGGACCCTGGAGCAGGCGCGCGCCGCGGCCGCCGCCGCGGGGAGCCGCGACGAGCTGGTGCTGGTCGCCCTGCGCTACGCCCGCGACTTCTTCGAGTTCGCCGCCCTCTTCGCCGTCACCCGGGACGCGGTGGCCGGGCACGACGCGCTCGGCCCCCAGGAGGACGCGCGCGAGCAGTGCCGCGGCACGGCCATCTACACCAGCGATCCCGGCATCTTCCGCACGGTCATCGACACGCGGGCGCCCTACCTCGGCCCGGTGGCCCCCGGGCTCTCCGGGAACGAGGCCATCCTCACCGGGCTGGGCCGGGGCAACCCCCGCACCGTGCTGGTCTGCCCGGTGGTCCTGCGGGACCGGGCCGCCTGCCTCCTCTACGCCGACAACGGCGAGGCCCCGGTCTCGGCCCGGCGCCTCGGCGACCTGCTCCTCTTCCTGGCCACGCTCGGCGCCGCGTTCGAGCGGGTTATCCGCGAGCGCAAGGCCCGGCGCGAGAGGGGAGCGGCGGCCGCGCCGGACGGGCAGCCCGCCACACCCTCCGCGCCCCGGACGGCGGAGGGGCCGGCCCCGGAGCCCGCGGCCGCCCCGGCTCCGGCGACCCCGCCCGCTCCCTCGCCGGAGGCCGCGCCCGCCGGCCCGCCGGCGCCTCCCGCCCGGGCGCCGGGCGCGGCGGCGCCCGTACCCGCCCCCGAGGACTGGCGCACCCGGGAGCCGGCGGCGCAGCTCCCTGACTTCGAGATCGACTTCGAGGACGACGGAGAGGCGGCCGCGGCGCGCGGGGTGGAGAGCGAGATCGCGCGACTGGTGAACACCTCGCCGGGCTCGCCCAAGCGGGCGCAGAGCGTGGCGCGCCTGGCGGCCCAGGGCGAGGCCGCGGTGGAGGCCCTGGTGGCGGCGCTGCCGGGGCCGGTCGAGGACGAGCACACCCATGAGCCGGCCCACTACGGCCCGGTCCCGGCGGCCCTCTCCCTGCACGGCGCCGCGGCGGTCCCGCAGCTCCTGGGGGTGCTCCAGGAGGCCGACCCCTCGCGCCGCCGGGCCGCGGCGGTGCTCCTGGGCGCCGCGGCGGAGCCGGCCGCGTTCGGGCCGCTGGCCGACCGGGCCCTGGATGCCGACCCGCGGGTGGCCAGCGCCGCCGCCGAGGCGCTGGGCCGGAACCGCGGCCACCCGGCCATGCGCGGCGTCCCCGACAAGCTGCGCCGCGCGCTGCTGTCCGGGGTGGCGGCGCGCACCGCCGGTGCGGCCCGGGCCCTGGGCTCGCTGCGCGACCTGGAGGCCATCCCGCTGCTCGTCCAGGTGCTGGAGACCACCAGCGGCCCCGCCGCGGAGGCCGCCGGCGCCGCGCTGGAGCGCATCACCCTCCAGCGCCACGGGACCGATGCCCGCCGCTGGCTCTCCTGGTGGAAGGAGAACCGGGGCCGCGGCCGCGCCGAATGGCTCTTCTCCGGCCTCACCTCCGCCGACCGCACCATCCGGGAGGCCGCCGCCGCCGAGCTGTCCGCGGCCGCTCCCTCCCCCGTCCAGTACTCGCCCGACGCCGCACCGGCGGAGCGCGAGGCCGCTGCCCGGGCCTGGGCGGGATGGTGGTCCCGATCCGGCCGCGTGCTGTGACGGCGCTCCGGATGGGCCGCGCCCGGGGCCCCACGCGCCGCGGCAGAACTTCGTCGCCTGTGGCACCCTAGCCCCGAGCCAGGGAGGAGCCCATGTCCACCCCCGTCGACCCCGATCCGCGCCGCGCCCGCCTGGACGCCCTCGACGCCGAGGCCGAGAAGGGCGGAGGCGAGGATCGGATCGCACGCCAGCACCAGTCCGGGAAGCTCACCGCCCGCGAGCGGATCGACCTGTTCCTGGACCCCGGCTCCTTCGTGGAGCTGGACCGGTTCAAGACCCACCGCTGCTCCGACTTCGGGATGGCCTCGCAGCGGGTGCTGGGCGACGGGGTGGTGACCGGCTACGGGCTGGTCGAGGGCCGCCAGGTCTTCGTCTTCGCGCAGGACTTCACCGTCTTCGGCGGCTCCTTATCCGGTGCCTTCTCCGAGAAGATCTGCAAGGTGATGGACCTGGCCATGGAGGTGGGGTGCCCGGTGGTGGGGCTCAACGACTCGGGCGGCGCCCGCATTCAGGAGGGGGTGGTCTCCCTGGCCGGCTACGCCGACATCTTCCTGCGCAACACCCTGGCCTCGGGCGTCATCCCGCAGATCTCGGTGGTGCTGGGCCCCTGCGCCGGCGGCGCGGTCTACAGCCCGGCCATCACCGACTTCGTCTTCATGGTGAAGGACACCTCCTACATGTTCATCACCGGCCCGGACGTGATCCGGACCGTCACCCACGAGGAGGTCACCAAGGAGGACCTGGGCGGCGCCCGGACCCACTCCACCCGCTCCGGCGTGGCCCACTTCGCGCTCGACAACGAGGAGTCGACGCTCAAGGGGGTGCGCGAGCTCCTCTCCTTCCTGCCCTCCAACAATGCCGACGACCTGCCGGCCCAGCCCTGCTCCGATGACCCGGGGCGGCGCGACGACCTCCTGCGCACGGTGGTGCCGGACAGCCCCAACAAGCCCTACGACATGAAGGAGATCATCCGGGCGGTGGTGGACGACCGGCACTTCTTCGAGGTGGCCGAGCACCACGCCATGAACATCGTGGTGGGGTTCGCGCGGCTCAACGGGCGTCCGGTGGGGATCGTGGCCAACCAGCCTGCGGTGCTGGCCGGGGTGCTGGACATCGACGCCTCCAAGAAGGCCGCCCGCTTCGTCCGGTTCTGCGACGCCTTCGGCATCCCCCTGCTCACCTTCGTGGACGTGCCCGGCTTCCTCCCCGGCACCGACCAGGAGTGGAACGGGATCATCGTCCACGGCGCCAAGCTCCTCTTCGCCTTCGCCGAGGCCACCGTCCCCAAGGTCACCGTCATCACCCGCAAGGCATACGGCGGCGCCTACGATGTCATGGCCTCCAAGCACATCCGGGCCGACGTCAACCTCGCCTACCCCACCGCCGAGATCGCGGTGATGGGCCCAGAGGGAGCGGTGAACATCGTCTTCCGCCGGGAGCTGGCCGCGGCCTCCGACCCGGCCGCCGAGCGGGCGCGGCTCATCGAGGAGTACCGGGAGAAGTTCGCCAACCCCTACAAGGCGGCCGAGCTGGGCTACGTGGACGAGGTGATCCGGCCCGAGGACACGCGGCCCAGGGTGATCCGGGCACTGGAGATGCTGCGCAACAAGCGACAGGAGCTGCCACCCAAGAAGCACGGCAACATCCCCCTGTGATCGCCTATCGCACATCCTGCGCGACGTCCGGCGGTTCGTCGGGCCAGCCAGGTGCGGTAGCATGGTGGCACTCCAAGGAGCCCGATCATGAAGCGATTCCCCGCGGCCGCGCTGGCGCTCGCCCTCGCCTCCTGCGGCCAGCAGGCGGCCATCACCGAGCTGGCCCGCTGCCAGCGCGAGCTGGGCGGAGCCGACGCGCACCTGGCCACCGCCCAGGCGGCCCAGGCGGCGGCCGAGCGCAAGGCCCAGGCGCTGGAGGAGGAGCTCCGGGAGGTGCGCGAGGAGCTGGCCTCCGCCCGCGCCGGCCCGGCCGCGCCGCCCGCCGGCGCGACCGCGGCGCCTCCGGCCGACGAGGTGCTGCCCGCCCCCTCCGCGGCCGACCGCAACGGCAGGCGGCTCAAGGTGGGGCTGTCGCTCCCCATCCGCGAGGAGCGGTGGGTGAAGGACAAGCTCACCATGCTGGCCGAGGCCAAGAAGCGGGGGATCGATCTCCTCGTCCAGATCTCGGAGAACGACGCCCCCAAGCAGCTGGCCCAGTGCGAGGCGCTCATCGCCCAGGGCATCAAGGTGCTGATCGTGGCGCCCAACGACGCCACCGCCGCCGCGGCCATCGTCGATCGGGCGGTGAAGGCCGGGGTGCAGGTCATCAGCTACGACCGGCTGGTCCTCGACTCGCCGCACGACTACTACTACCTGTCCTTCGACAACGTGAAGGTGGGCGAGATCCAGGGCGAGTGGCTCTCCAAGAAGGTCGGCAAGGGCAACCTGCTCGTCCTCTCCGGCGCTCCCACCGACAACAACGCCAAGCTCTTCAAGCAGGGGGCGATGAAGTACCTGCAGCCCCTGGTGGACAAGGGCGAGGTGAAGGTGGTGCTGGAGCAGGCGGTCAAGGACTGGGCGCCGGAGGAGGCCCGCCGGCTGTGCGAGCAGGGGCTGGCCGCCGCGCACAACGACGTGCAGGGGGTCCTGGCTCCCAACGACGGGACCGCCGGCGGCTGCGTGGAGGCCCTCGCCGCCCAGGGGCTGGCCGGGAAGGTCCCCATCACCGGCCAGGACGGCGATGTGGCCGCCGCCCAGCGTATCGTCCGGGGGGAGCAGGGAATGACCGTCTTCAAGGACACGCGGCTCCTGGGGAGAGCAGCGGTGGAGATGGCCGAGGCCCTGGCGCGGGGGAGGACCTGGGACACCGGCGGCCGCACCATCTCCAACAACAAGCGGCAGGTGAAGGCGGTGCTGCTCGCACCCGCCCTGGTCACGCGCGACAACCTGGAGGAGCGGCTGGTGAAGAGCGGCTACCTGACTCGGGCCGCCGTCTACCGGAAGTGAAGGGTGGGCCTCGCGCCCGCACCTGTCGGCGGGCGCCGCCACCCTATCTCGCCACCCACACCTCGACCCGGCGGTTGCGCCCGCGCCCCTCCTCGGTGGCGTTGTCCGCCACCGGGAGCGCCGATCCCAGCCCGGCCACGGTGGCGCCGGAGACGCCGCGCTGGGCGAAGGCCCGGGCCACCTGGGCGGCCCGGTCAGCCGAGAGCTGCAGGTTGGCGGCCTTGCTGCCGCTCCCGTCGGCGAAGCCGAGGATCCGCACCGCGCTGCCGCCCAGGTCGTTCTCTCGGAGGTACTCCACCACCCGGTCGAGGTCCCGCTGGGCGCGGGTGTCGAACGCGGCCTCGCCGGCCTCGAAGCGGAAGGTGCTGGACAGCCGCCGCGCCCCGGCGGTGAGCCGCAGGTAGTCGGGCGGCGCGCCGGCGGGCGGCGTGCGCCGCTCCGCCTTCACCCCCAGCTCCACGAACCCCGCCTTGCGCACCAGCGCCTGGCCGTCGGCCGAGAGCGCGAACTCCACGAAGCGCGCCACCGCCGGGTTCTGGCTGGCCTGGGCGGTGTAGAGGTAGAGGCGGTGGGTGAGGAGATAGTCCTCGGAGGCCACCGTGAAGGCGGTGGGCACCAGCGCCGGGGCGGCGGGGTCGGAGACGGGCACCACCCGCGCCCCGGCGGTGGCCGACATGGGCACGATCGCCACCCCGCCCGGATCGGCGATGACCGCGTCGGCCACCGCCTGGTTGGTGGCCAGCCGCTTGGCGTCCTTGACGTAGGGCCTTCCCTCCAGCACCGCCGCCTGGACCAGCTCCGGCAGGCCGGTGCGGTCGTCGGGCAGGTAGACGTGGACCCCCGAGGCCACCGGCCCGCCCTTGCCGTTGACGCCCACCGCCGACCATTCCTCGTCGGCTGCCACGCCGAACTGGGACCAGTCCGAGGCCGCGCCGGAGAGGATGGCGGCGAGCTGATCGCGGGAGAGCGCCTGCACCGTGTTGGCGCTGTTCACGATCACGGCCACCGCCCCCAGCCCCAGCACGTGCTCGTTGGCAGGCGAGGTCATGACACCGAGCACCGACAGCCTCTGCCGCTCGTCGAGCTTCACCCGGCGGGTGGCCAGGGCCACGTCCGCCTTCCCGGCCAGGAGGTCGTCGAGGCCCCGGGCGGTCCCCCCGGCCGAGATCTCCACCCCCACCGGCCTGCCCTCCAGCACCGCCGCCACCGAGACCAGGTCCGGCTGCCGGCTCACCTCGATGTCGACGGCCTTCTGGGAGGAGAGCCAGGCCTGGGCCAGCGCCGGGACGAGCTCCGCCGCCAGCGCGTCGGCGCCGGAGAGGCGCAACCTCACATCGATCGGCCCGCGGATGGGGGCCGGGGCCTCCTGGGCCCCGGGAGCCGGGGCCGCGGCCCTCGACGGCGAGCGGAGCGAGTAGATTCCGAACACCACCACCGCCCCGATGGCCACCGCCCCGAGCGCCATGGGGAAGAGCGGCACCGGGCGCCGCGTGGTCACCGAGAGCCTGCGCTCCCGCGCGGTCGCCGACGGGATGGGGGCGGCGGGCGGGGCCGGGGCGCCGGTGGCGGCCGGCGGCGGCGCCGGGGTCGCCCGGGCGGGCGTGCCCCCCGGGGCGCCGGGCTCTCGCAGGCGCTCGAGCTTCTTGCACGCCACCGAGGCGAAGGCCAGGACCTCCTGGGCGTTGGCGGCCTTGTCGTAGAGCACGAGGAGCGAGGCAGTTCCGGCGGGGCGGACCATGACCCGGGCCTCGCGGTAGCGCAGGTCGAGGACGCCGATCGGGCCGGTCACGCCGCGCAGCTCCGGGCCGGCGGCGGCGACCGCGGCCGCCACCGCGGTGAGCGAGGCGTCGTCGAAGCTGGGGGGGAAGGCGCGGCACAGGACGCCCTGCTGCGGGTCGCAGAACAGGCTGCCGATCACGCCGGGCAGCGAGTTCAGGTCCTGGAGCAGGGTCTGCATCCGCTTCGCACCCTCCGCCCGTCGCTCAACGCTTGGCCGCCAGGAGCTTTCGGATCTCGGCCTCGGTGGCGCCGGCCTGGGCACCCCCTTGCTCCACGATGAGGAGGTGGAAGGCCTTGGTGGCCATGAGCAGGAGGTTCCTCTCCGCGCCCTGCACCGTCGCGCCGACCACCTCGCCCACCCCGAGCCGCTCCCCCACCACCCGCGCCAGCGCCGGGAGATGGGAGGTGCGCACCTCCAGCGGGTCGGCCGGGCGGTCGGCGGTGCCGGCCGGGCCGGCCTTGGGCGTGAGCGCCGCCCACACCACCCCGGGCACTCGCCGGATCCGCTCCACCAGGTCGAAGCGCCGCTCCGGGGGGGCCGGCGCCGGCTGGGGCGTGCCGACCGCACGGCGGTCCTCGTCGAGCAGGCGCTGCGACTCCATGAGCAGGAACTGCCAGCTGCGCTCGATGGTGTGACTGGTGGTGGTGACGTTGGGCTGGAGGGAGAAGGTGGTGCCGGGCCGCTGGATGATGGCGTGGAAGGCCGGCTCGCCGGCGAGGTCCCCGGTCTCGGCGTGGATGATCTGTCCGTCGCGGAAGTAGAGGTGGCCGGTGAAGTCCAGGCCCTGGACGGCGATGCTCCCGGAGAAGCGGCTCACGCCCTTGAGCTGGATGACGTCCAGGAGCTCCAGGCCCGCGCTCGTGTCCAGAATTGCCGGCATCCAGGCCCTCTGCGCAGACGAAGCTGGAGATCCCCGGGGCCAGCGACGATGGGCGCGCCCTCCGGCGCTGGATCCCCGATCTTGGGCTTCGTGAGGATCGATAATCTCACCGTCTGGCACTGGCCGACAATCCGCGACTTCGTCGCATCCAGGTTGCCCGCCGCCGGTGGAGGCGGCGCCGGGGACGGGCAGCACGGTGTAGGGGCCGTTCGCACCTTCGGGGCCACGCGGCCGAGCGCCCGGACCCTGGCGTGGCGGGTGGTTTCCCCCCTCCCCGCCGCGGCGCTAGGATCGCGCCCCCGTGAGGCGCAAGGACATGCCGGCGCTGCGCGACACCGGCCGGCGCTACCTCGACCGGACCCGCGGGGCGCGCCTCGCCAGCCCGGGCCTGGAGCGGTACACCTCCCCGCGCCGGGCCAGGGGCTGGGCGGTGATCGCGGCGGCGATCGTCGCCGCCGCGCTCCTCGGGGCGGTGGTCTGGATCGCGCGCGGGAGCTAGGGGCTCCGGAATTCACAAGCCCGGCCTCCCACGGGAGAAGCCGGGCTCGGATCAACAGCCGACAGGCGTGCTAGACCTTGCGAACGTTCGCGGCCTGCAGCCCCTTCGGGCCCTTCACCACGTCGAACTCCACCTTCTGACCCTCGGTGAGGCTCTTGAAGCCTTCGCCCTGGATCGCGCTGTAGTGGCAGAACACGTCCTCACCACCGTCGTCCTGCGTGATGAAGCCGAAGCCCTTCGCGTCGTTGAACCACTTCACGGTGCCAGTCGCCATTCACTTCTCTTTTCTTCAAGTTGACGATCCGTCGAGATGACGTTCGGTCCACCTGATGGGCAGCGGACCGCGAAACGCTATCCGAAAAAAGCGCAAGCGTCGAGTCGCGAGGCCCTCCCAGGGACGCCGCCCCCGCCGGCGTCCACTCGGCCGCGGAAGGCCGCGATTTCAGGCGTTCTACGGGCATCTTCCGCCCTTGGGGCGGCCGGCCGATCCCTGCGGCGCGGCGGTCGGCGCCGGCCCCGTTGTCTCCGGCGCGTGTGACGCCGAGCGAGGAGCACGTTCCCTCGGGGCTCTCCTCATCCCCGGCGCCGCGGCGCCTTCGGGCCCCGACCTCTCCGCCCCCTTTGCCCGTCCGGACGGCGCAACGCGTCGCACGCGAGGCCACCGCAGCCGCGCTAGGGTGAGGGGGACATGCTGCCCTCCGCCGCCCGCCCGCTCCCCGCCATCGTGGCGGTGGAAATGGGCTACGGCCACCTGCGGGCCGCCACCCCCATCGCCGAGGCCCTCGGCTGCGAGGTGCTGCAGGTCGACCGGCCGCCGGTGGTCGCCGCGGAGGAGGAGCGCCTCTGGCGGCACGTGCGCAGCGCCTACGAGGCGGTCTCCCGCATGTCGCAGATCCCGGTGCTGGGGGCGCCGCTGCGGCGGGTCCTCGACTGGACCACCAGCATCCCCAGGCTCCACCCCTACCGCGACCTCTCGGCGCCGACCGGCGGCGCGCTCACCCTGGAGCGGCTCATCCGGCGGAACCTGGGCCAGGGCCTGGTCCAGCGCCTCCGCGAAACCGGCGCGCCCCTCCTCACCACCTTCTACTCGCCGGCCATCGCGGCCGACCGGGCCGGGCTCCCGCAGATCTTCTGCGTGGCCACCGACACCGACCTGAACCGGGTCTGGGCCCCGGTGGAGCCGCGCCGGACGCGCATCCGCTACCTCGTCCCCACCCGGCGCGCCGCCCGGCGGCTCCTCGCCTACGGCGTGCCGCAGGAGCGGATCACCTTCACCGGCTTCCCGCTCCCCGAGGCCCTGGTGGGCGGGCCCTCCCTGGCCGCGCTCAAGCGAAACCTGGCCGCGCGGATCGTCCGGCTCGATCCCTCGGGCGAGTTCCGCCGCTCCGTGCCGGAGGAGCTGGCCCACTTCCTGGGGTCGCTGCCGCGCGAGGAGGAGGGGCGGCCCGCCCAGATCACCTTCGCGGTGGGCGGCGCCGGCGCCCAGGCCGGCCGCGCGGCCCGCTTCCTGCCAGGCTTCCGGCGGGCGCTCGAGGCCGGGCGGGTCCGGATCGCGCTGGTGGCCGGGGTACGCCCCGAGGTCGAGGCCCGCTTCCGGGAGGCGATCGCGGCCGCCGGCATGGAGCCGCTCCTGGGCGGCTCCGTCGAGATCCTGCGCGGCGAGGGGTTCGCCGACTACTATGCCCGGTTCAACGCGCTCCTCTCCCGGACCGACGTGTTGTGGACAAAGCCCTCGGAGCTGGTGTTCTACGGGGCGCTGGGCCTGCCGCTCGTCCTGGCCACGCCGGTCGGCGTCCACGAGCGGTACAACCGGCGCTGGGCGCGGGAGAGCGGGGCCGGCCTCAAGGAGCGGGACGTCCGCTTCGCCGGCGAGTGGCTCGGCGACTGGCTGGCCGACGGCGTGCTGGCCGCGGCCGCCTGGGCAGGCTACATGCAGCTTCCCAAGTTCGGGCTGTACCGGATCCTGGAGGCGGTGCGGGCCGGGAGCTAGCGGAGGTTGAGCCAGCCACAGCGTGTCGGGGAGGCTCGACGGCGTGGG
>Ga0335071_10007387_pt1 | contig 11297 bp, 6 predicted proteins | sample Lox_Sample_15_FD_206724 | JGI IMG/M metagenome (GOLD analysis project Ga0335071, IMG submission 206724) | Soil microbial communities from Loxahatchee National Wildlife Refuge, Florida, United States - Lox_Sample_1.5 | ecosystem: Environmental > Terrestrial > Soil > Wetlands | place: USA: Florida...
GCTGAGCCGCGGCTCGGCCGACGGCATTTTCTGCTGCTCAGCCTCGCGCTGGGCATCGCAGTTCTCGCCGGCCGCAGCCTTGCTGCCGAACAGGTCCGGGTGACGATCCTCGCCACCACCGACCTGCACGGGCACATCGACCCCATCGACTACTATACCAACCGGCCCGATCAGGACGGCCTCGCCAAGGTGGCAACCATCGTGAAGCAGGCGCGCGCAGAAAATCCGCATCTCCTCCTGCTCGATTCCGGCGACACGATCCAGGGCACGCCGCTCGCCTACTTCCATAACCGCAAGCACAACGAGCCGCCCGATCCCACGATGCTCGCGATGAACGCCATCGGCTATGATGCGATGACGCTCGGCAACCATGAGTACAATTTCGGCCTCGCGGTGCTGCAAAAGGCGCGGAGCGAGGCGAAATTCCCCTGGCTTTCCGCCAATACCTACCGCGTCGGCACCGATGAGACCGCCTTCCCGCCCTACCTCGTAAAAGACGTCGATGGGGTGCGTGTCGGTATCCTCGGCCTCACCACGCCAAGCATTCCGAACTGGGAGGATGCGGCGAATTTCGCCGGTCTTGAGTTCCGCGATCCGGTCACCGAGGCGAAAAAGTGGGTGGCCGTGTTGCGCGACCGCGAACACGTCGACCTCGTCGTGCTCACCGTGCATTTCGGGCTGGCTTATGACCTCGCGACGGGCGCCGTCCCGCCCGGCCAGTTCCCGCACGAAAACGACGCACTGGCCATCGCCCAGCAGGTACCCGGCATCGACCTCATCCTGATGGGTCACACCCACCGCGAGGTGCCCGCCCTCGTCGTCAACGGCGTGCTCCTGGCCCAGGCCGAAAAATGGGGCTACCGGGTGGTGCGCGCGGAAATCTATTGCGAACGCAACCCCGCCGGCCGCTGGCAGGTGGTGGCCAAGGCTTCGCGCACGATTCCCGTCACGGAAAAAATCGCGGCCGATCCGGAGATTGTCCGGCTGGCCGAACCCTACGACCGCGAGACGCAGGTGTGGCTGGCGCAACCGATCGGCGCGTGCGCCCACGAACTTACCGCCGCCGACTCCCGGCTGCGCGACAACGCCCTGCTCGACCTGGTCCAGCGCGTGCAGCTCGAAGCCGGTCACGCCGACGTGTCGATGGTGGCCAGCTTCAACCTCGCCGCCCGCATCCCCCAGGGTCCGGTGGCGGTGCGCGAGGTCTACGGCCTCTATTATTACGAAAACACCCTGGTGGTCGTGGAACTGACAGGTCGGCAGGTGAAGGATGCGCTGGAACATTCCGCCCACTATTTCCGCCCGTACGAACCCGGCCGTACGCCCGCCGAGCTCATTGACGACAAGATTCCCGGCTACCACTTCGACATCGCCGAAGGCGTGACGTACGAAATCGACCTCACCCGCCCCTTCGGCGAACGCATCGTGAACCTCCGTTTCCAGGGACAGCCGCTCGATCCGGAGCGAAAGCTACGGGTTGCGATCAACAATTACCGGCAGAACGGCGGTGGCGGTTACACGATGTATAAAAACGCGCCGGTCGTTTACCGTTCCAGCGCGGAAATCCGCGACCTGATCATCGATTGGGTCGAGCGCCACCACGACATTCCAACCGAGCCGACCAACAACTGGCGGATCCTCCCTACGCCCTAGGAGTTTGTCGGGCTTAGGATAAAAGTTCGGAAAGAGCTCGAGATTTCGTCGCGAGGCAATCCGCCCCGACCGACAAACTCCTTAAACCGCCGCAAGGCGGCGGAAAATCGAAAAAGAAGTCTGGTTTCCGCAGCGCGGAGCGCTGCTTAAGGAGCCTGTGGAGGTAGATTCCCGTCATCCCAATGGAATTTCCCGAAGAAGATAAGGTATTCATTGGCAAACCCGACAGGCTCCTAGTCGCACCTGAGCACTTGCCAACCGCGCGCCGCCTTTCAACGTTAGCCCATATGTCTTTCGCCCAATACCAATCCGCCCTCCAGCCGAGCACCGCACCGATCCGCGCCGACGATGACGACGACGAGGAGGATGACGACGAGCACGAAGAGACCGGCGCCAAAAAAGGCCCTGCGCCCGTGAGCTCGCTCATTGCCAGGAAATTCCTCGAGCAACGGAAGATTTTCCTCTGGGGCGCCGTGACCGACGAAACCGCCAAGGAGATCACCGAGCGGTTGCTGTACCTCGAAGCGACTGACCCCGGCAAGGACATCACCTTCTACGTCAACACGCCGGGCGGCTCCATCACCGCGGGCATGGCCATCTACGACACCCTCAAGCTCATCGGTTCGCCCGTCACCATGGTCGTCACCGGTATGGCGGCGTCGATGGGCTCAGTCCTGTTGTGCGCCGTGCCGAAAGGCCGCCGGCTGCTCTTCCCCCACGCCCGCGTGTTGATCCACCAACCGCTCATTTCCGGTCGTTTCATCGGCCCTGCCACCGACATCAACATCCAGGCGCAGGAGATGGAGAAGATCCGTCAGGAGATGAACGAAATCCTGGCCGCCGCCTCCGGCCAGCCGCTGGAGAAGATCGCGCGCGACACCGACCGCGATTTCTATCTCAGCGCGTCCGAAGCGATCGCCTACGGTCTCGCCGACCGAATTGTCGACAGGGTGTAGGTCTAGGAGCGCGGACGTATCGCCACCGGCTTGTCCGCCGGAGGAGGGCGATCGTCCGCCCTTCGCCCGGTCGGAATCGCGAGCAAACTCGCTCCTACGAGCGACGCGTCCAGTTACGGCTTACCGGCCGCCGTCAGTTCATCGAGCTCCTGACTCCACGCCTCGCTCCGTGCAGGAGCGTTCGCTTCGGCTGCCGTTCGAATCGCCTCGCTCAACCACGCCACCCGTAATTCGCGCGGCAGCGCCCTCGCCGCGAACAGCCGCCGGTAGGTCTCCACCGCCTTCGCGGGCGCGCCGTTCGTTTCCAGCAGGTGCGCTGCCTCCTGCATCAACGCCCACTCTTCGGTTGCGGGCGATTCCAGGCGCGCCGTGAAATCCAGCGTGCGCACCACGCCGGCCGCATCGCTCCGCCGGACCAGCCGCTCGGCCACAGCCAGTGCCAATGGCAGGCTTGGCGCCGCGGCGAGTTCCGCCCGGGCGAGAGCCAGCGCCTCGCCATCCTGGCCGTCGGCTTCGAGCAGCCGCACCTTCCGCAAGACCACGTAGGCCGACATCCGCGGCGCCAGTTCGCGGCGTATCGCCCATTGTTCCTCGAAGGAGACGGCAAAAGGCCGGTACAACGGATCGCCGATCGCCACACCCTGCCAGCTCAGCACCGGCAGCGCGTAATATGCGGCATCGCCAAATGTCGCGCCGCGCGCCAAAGCCCGCAACAGGAGCGTCGGACGGTGGAGAATTTGCAGATACGGCTCGTACACGTTGCCCACCGTGGCGGTGACGCCGCGATCCACCAGCGGGCCGCACCACCCGGTCCGGGTCGAGCGCAGTGTGCTCGCCGACATGCTGTGAATATGCTGCGCGATCGCCCCCGGCGGAAAGCGGAAACCCGGCAGCGCGAATGGTCCGTTGAGATCGCCGGCATACCAGCCGAAATATAATATCGGCGCATCGAAACGCGCCGTGCCCGGCATCGTCGTGGGCTCGCGGTCCACGTCGGTGTCAAAACCCAGCGCGGTCAGCTGCTGGGCGACTCCTTCGAGCCAGCGGTCACCGTCTTCGTGGATGCCGCCGATATCGACATAGGCCCGTCCCAGCAGGCCGGTGTGCTCCGCGGCCAGCGCATGGTCGACGAGCGCGCGCGCCGCTTCCGCGGTCGGTCCGTCGAGGCGCGTGGTCTTCACCACCCGGGCGGTGTCGAAGGCGGTCGGCGCCTCGTTTTGAAACAGGACATTGGGCACGAACCGCCCGGTCGGATGCACCGATTCGGCCAGCAGCACCAGCTCGCTGTCGACCGCCGCCTGGTTGGTTGCAAAAATCGCCCGGTTCGCGAGGGGCACGACCGCCGGCTCGATCGCCCACGCGGGATTGGCTTCGATGCGCAACGGCACGCCGCGGCATACGACCAGGTAGGCGATCCGGTGGCCGTTGATCGCGTATTTGCGCCGGCCCGCCGGATCGACCAGGTCCATCGGAATGGCGTCGATCCAGCCGGCACGCACCAGGTCGTCCTGCAACGGCTGCCAGATCGTCGCCACGAACTCCGGCCAGCCGATCGTCTCGGCCGTCGACATCTTGTAGGCGTAAATGTTGGCCGCCGGCACTCCGCGTTTTTCGGCGTAATACCGCGCGAGCCGGAGCGAATCGGCTGCGTCGCTATTGGCCAGCACGATGACGCGCGCGGCGACCGGCTCGGCGGCGCGGGCATGACCGCGGCCGACGACGGCCAGTACCGTCAGGACGAGAAACGCTCTTGCCAATGCTTGCACGTTGTCTTGCCTGTACTCAGGCAATGGATTCTGCCTGCCCGCAAGGGTAAACCGCCCGGCTTCGCGCCGGCGCTGATGATTCCTGCACTTTCCCGGCCAGGCTCATCCTTATGACGCTCTATCTTCTCATCGCCCTCGGCGGCGCGCTCGGCAGCGTGGCGCGCTACTGGTTGAACGGCCTCGTTTCCGCCGCGCCCGCGGCGGCGACCTTCCCCTGGGGTACGTTTTTGATCAACGTCACCGGCTCGTTCGTCATCGGTTTCTTCAACACGCTGACCGGGCCGGACGGCCGCTGGTTCGTGAGCGCCGAGAGCCGCCAGTTTTTCATGGTCGGCTTCTGCGGCGGCTACACGACGTTTTCCTCGTTCAGTCTCCAGACGCTCAACCTCGCGCGCGACGGCGAGATGCTGCAGGCCGGCGCCAACATCCTGCTCAGCGTGGCATGCTGCCTCGTCGCCGTCTGGCTCGGCCATGTCCTCGCCGCCACCCTCAACCAGCTCCGCTGACTGCCATGCAAATTCCCTCCGACTCCGTCCTCCTCCGCATTTTCATCGGCGAATCCGACCGCCACGGTCACCTGCCACTGCATGAAGCCATCGTCCTCAAGGCCCGCGAACTCCATCTCGCCGGCGCCACCGTGCTGCGCGGCGCCATCGGTTTCGGCAAGAGCAGCCGGCTGCACACCAGCAAGATCCTGCGGCTCTCCGCCGACCTGCCCCTCGTGATCGAGATCGTCGACTGCGAGGAGAAAATCCAGGCCTTTTTGCCCGTGCTCGATGCCATGATGGGCGGCGGCCTGGTGACGCTGGAAAAAGTTCGCGTGCTGCACTACCGCGGCCCGAGAAATATCGAGCCATCTTAAGAACCCCCTTGGGGCCACCAGTCCCAAACAGGGGGCCAGCGGTCGGGGTGTCGCGTATGGCCGAACGCGCTTAGCCGGTGATGCGCGGCCCAAGCGCGGTCAGCACCAGCGCCCGCGTGTCAGCCAGGTGCCGCGTGTAATCGGCCCAGAATGTTTCCCGGCTGGCATAACCGAGCCAGCGCGCCAGCCGCTCCTGCGCGTCTGCTTCGCCGAGCACGCTCACCGGTTGCGCCGTGTCGCGCCGCAGGCTGAGCTCGATCCGCTTTAGAAAGTCGAAATTCTCCCGCAAGCGCGCCACCGTATCCGCCGGCAGGAGGCCGAGCCCGCCCAGCGCGGCCAGCACACGCCGGGTCTCCGGGGAACGTAGTGCCGGCTGCACTGCACCCTGCCGCAGCTGGAGCAGTTGCACGGCAAACTCGATGTCGATCAGGCCCCCGGCGCCCGTCTTGAGCGCGCGCTCCGGTGGATCGACCCGGTCGCGTTCGCGCTCGATGCGGAGGCGCATCGCCCACATCGCCTGTTCCTCCTCTGCGGTGGCCGGCGCGCCATATAGCAGCCCGGCATGCCACGCCGTCCATTCTTGCGCCAATGCCGGCGCGCCGGCCACGACCCGGGCGCGAGTCAGCAGTTGTTTCTCCCAAACCTGCGCGCCACCGCCGGCCTGGTAGGCGCGCAACGCCGGCAGGGTCGTGATGCGCGGACCCGCGTCGCCATGCGGTCGCAGCCGCCAGTCGAGGGCAAATGCGCCGCCCAGCGGCCCGTGCTGCCCGACCAGCCGCTCCAACTCCCGCCAGCGCGGCTCATCGACCGAGGTGTCGTCGCCCGCGCCCACCAGCAAAAGATCCAGGTCCGAACCGAACGTGAGCTCCCGCCCGCCGTACTTGCCCAATGCAATCAACAGCAGCCGCCCCTCGGGATCGACCCGACGCAGCACGTGGGTGAGCACCGCATCCGCCAGCTGGGAGAGCCGCGCCTCCAGCTCCACCGGCGCCACAAACTCCAGCAGCTCGCCGATCGCCAGCCGGATCTGTTCGGCCTTCACGTAATGCCAGAGCCAGTCGGCAAAGTCTTCCGCCGCCTCGCCCGCCGCCAGTTCGGCGCACAGCGCGTCGGCGTCCTTCACTTTGCGCAGGATTTCCGGGCGCAGCACCTCCTCAAAAATGCCCGGATTCTGCCGCAGGACCTCGAAGATGAACTGGCTGCGGTCGAACAACCGGGCCAGCACGCCCAGCAGCGGCGGGTTGACCGCGCAGGCGTTGAAAAATTGCTGGCGCGAGCCGTACGTTTCGGCGAACTGCGCCAGCCGCCGCAGCGTTTCAAGCGGCTGGGCCAGCGTTGGCAACAACGCGTCGAAATTGCGCGCCAGCTCGGCGAATCGCACAACCAGTTCGCGTGTCACCGCGTGGGTGTGGTCGCCGCGGACGAACAGTCCGAGCTGCTCCACCGCGGCTGGATCGTCGCGAAACCAGGCCGCCAGCCGGGCCGCGATCGCGGCCGGACGTTCGCCACGCGTCAGCAACGCCCACCAGTCGTTGAACTCGCCCGCGTCGTCGCTCCCCGCGAACCACTCCGCAAACCGGGCATGCACGCGGTCGCGGATACCGGACAGTCGCGCCTGCAGCGCCGCCGTCGAATCCAGGCCGAGCGTCGTGGCGATCGCCGCCAGCTCCGCCGGCTCGCGCGGCAACTGGTGCGTCCGCCGTTCCTCGCGCATCTGGAGGCGATGCTCGACTGCCCGCAGAAACCAGTAGGCTTCGCGGTAAAACACCGCGTCGGTGCGCGGCAACAGGTCGTAGCGGGCGAGTTGCTGGAGCGCCGCGACGGTGGCGGTCGTTTGCAGAAACGGAAACCGTCCCGCGTGCATGAGCTGGAGGCATTGCACCATGAACTCGATTTCGCGGATGCCGCCGTGGCCCGACTTGATGTCGAGGTGCAGTGCGTCCGCTCCGACGACCTCGCGTTCCGTGCGGGCCTTCATCGCCGCCACTTCCATGAGCATCGACGGCGGCGGATGCCGCGGGTAGCGGAAGGCGTGCAGGCTTTCGAGCAGCTCGGCACCAAGGGCCCGGTCGCCGGCGACCGGGCGGGCCTTGATCAACGCCAGCCGCTCCCACGTCTGCCCCGCGGCGGCATAGTAGTGTTCCAGCCCCTCGAACGAGCGCACGAGCGGGCCGGTCTCGCCCTCCGGCCGCAGCCGCAGATCGACGCGGAAGAGAAACCCTTCGCCGGTCTGCTGCTGGAGAAACGTCGCCGTGTCCTCGGCGATCTTGGTGAATACCTCCACGTTGGCATGGTTGGTCGGCCCGCCATCGCGCCGCGTGCATCCTTCGCCCTCGTAGAAGAAAAGCAGGTCGATGTCGGAGGAGAAATTCAGTTCGCCTCCGCCGAGTTTGCCCAGCGCGAGCACGCTCAATCGGGCCGGCCGGTCGAGGACTTCGTCCCACGGCATCCCGAGCCGGGCAACCCACGGCGCCGTGGCCCATTCGAGGCATTTTTGCAGGCAAAACTCGGCCAGCCGGCTGAGCTCGCCCACCGTGGTTTCGGCGGAGGCGAGCGCGTTGACTTCGCGATAGGCGATGCGCAGCGAAATCTTCCGCCGGTAGGCGCGCAGGGCTTCGAGCCGGTCCGGCAGCGGTGCAGTGCCGGCGTCGAGCGCACGGTCGGCCGTCATCTGCTGCCACTCGTCGCGCAGGGCCCGGAAGCGGAATTCCGTCGCCTCGTTGCCGGGTTCCGTCACCCAGGCCGCATAGGCCGGATGGCGCCGCAACACTTGCGCATAGAGCGGGCTCGCCGCGGTCAGACGGGCGAGCCGGTCCCAGACAACCGCCGGCAAATCCGCCAGCTTCGCCGCGCCCTCCGCGGCAAGCAGTTCGTCGCGCAATTCCTGGGCGCCGGGTGCAGGGCAGTCGTTCGACATGAGGAAGGCCCGGCAGTGCGGACCGGGCTTCGCGACCGGACCACCGGGTGGGATTGATTAACGGCGAAGCCACCCCATAGGTCAACCGGTTCGACAAGGTCCCCGACCGCCGTCCCGCACCCTTACTGTCAGACCCGGATTGCTCTTCCGCCCGACAAGGTTGTCCCCTATGAGAAACTTCTCGCCGTTCCCTTGGCCCAACCCTCCGACCCTTTACCCAATGCAAACGAAAACCCGGAAAATCGAACAAGCCTACAAGCTCGCGCAAGAGCGTTACGCCGCTCTCGGCGTCGATACCGACAAGGCGCTCGCCGCGCTGGCCCGGATCCCCATCTCCATCCACTGCTGGCAGGGCGACGATGTCGGCGGTTTCGAGCACGCCGGCCAGGAACTGGGCGGCGGCCTCGCCGTCACTGGCAACTACCCGGGCAAGGCCCGCACGCCGCAGGAGCTGCGCGGCGATTTCGAGCAGGTCCTCGCGCTCGTCCCCGGCAAGCAGCGCTTCAACGTCCACGCCTGCTACGCCGAGATGGGCGGCAAGAAGGTCGATCGCGACGAGCTGAGCGTCGACCAGTTCGCCAACTGGATCGCCTGGGCCAAGAAACGTCGCATCGGCCTCGATTTCAATCAGACGTACTTCGCCCATCCTTTGGCCGCCGACGGCCGGACGCTCACCCACCCCGACAAGGCGATCCGCCAGTTCTGGATCGAGCACGGCATCCGTTGCCGCGAGATCAGCGCCGCCATGGGCCGGGCCCTCGGTCAGACGACCCTCACCAATCTCTGGATACCCGACGGCATGAAGGACACGCCCGCCGACCGCCAAGGCCCGCGCGAGCTCCTGCTCAATTCGCTCGACGCCGTTTTTAGGAAAAAGATCGATCGCAAATACAACGTCGACTCCGTCGAAGGGAAACTCTTTGGCATCGGCTCCGAAAGCTACGTCGCGGGCTCGCACGAGTTCTACCTCGGCTATGCCGTCAGCCGCCAGATCCTCATCACGCTCGACGCCGGTCATTACCACCCGACCGAGGGCATCTCCGACAAGATTTCCTCCGTGCTCCTCTACCTGCCGGAGATCGCGCTGCATGTCAGCCGTGGTGTGCGTTGGGACAGCGACCACGTCGTCACGCTCACCGACGAATTGCAGGCCATCGCGCAGGAGATCGTCTGGGGCGGGAACACCGGTCGTGTGCGCATCGGCCTCGACTATTTCGATGCCAGCATCAACCGCATCGCCGCCTGGGTCGTCGGTGCGCGCAACATGGAGAAGGCTCTGCTGCTCGCGCTCGTCGCGCCCATCGGCCAGCTCCGCGCCGCCGAGGCCGCCGGCGACTACACGTCGCGCCTCGCGCTCATGGAAGACGCGAAGCTGCTCCCCGCCGGCGCCGTCTGGGATTACTACTGCCTGCGCCAGGGCGTGCCCATCGGCCACGCCTGGATGGCCGACGTCAAACGCTACGAACGCGCCGTCCTGTCCAAGCGGAAATAACCGGGCACTGCCTTTCCGTGGCCGCGAGCGCCAGCGGGTGGATTGCTTGATCCCCCGCCTTCGCTCGCGGCTTCTTTTTGCCCCATTTGCGCACTGTACTGCCCAAAATCATTGTCATCCAATAGATGACAAACATTTCTAAGATGATTTTGTTCAGTATGACGAATGGCGACGCTCGCCGGGTTTTCCGGTATCCGCGGCAGGAGCGGCAGTAATCCTTGCAAGGCGCAGCCGAGGCGCGGGAGATGCCAGATGTGCGTGTTCACGACACCGCCTCCGGTGTAGCGGGACGGCTTCCCGTTCCACCCGACACGTTATCGCGCCCCTGCCAGTCCAGCCAGCGCGTCACCCACATCACAGCTGCGAGCGCCACGAACAACGCCGCCGTCCCGGCGAGCAACGCGTAATCTTCCATCTGCAGCACGAAATACAGGTAGCCGTAAACCAGCCCGAGCAGTCCGCTCACGCCCAGCGCCCGCCGGCTGCTGTGCAGAATGGCCGCACTATACCCGCCGACCAGCCCGAGCGACGCACCCGCCGCCGTGCCATAGGCCGCGCCGAACGGCCAAAATTCCGAGAGCGCCAGCAAGCCGAGGTAGAACAAGCAGAGCGCGGCGCCGACGAGCAGGTAGTTGAGCGCGTTGAGCCGCAGCCCGCTCGCGGCCTCGAACAGAAAAAACGTCGTGAACACGAGCGCCAGGAAGAGCACGCCGTACTTGATCGCGCGCTCGATGACCCGGTAGGCATTCACGCCCTCGATCAACTCCACCCCAAAGGCCGCGGCCGCGAAATCGCCTTCGCCCGGGCGGACCTCGGTGTGGACGCTGCTCCATTGTTGGGGGAAATTGCGCCCGTAAAACGACACCTGCCAGGTCGCCTCGAATCCCTGGGCCGTCACGCTGCGCTGTGTCGGCAGGTACGCGCCGCTGAAACTCGGATCCGACCACGATGAGACAAGCCGCAGGCGCGTCTCCCGTCCCATCGGCACGATGCTCAGCCCGCCGCTGCCGTTGACCTGGAGATCGAGGGCAAAGTCCATGCCTGTCTCTCCGGCATTGAGCGACACAGGCGCGTGCACCCCTGTTTTCACCTTGTCGAGCGAGACGCCTGGCTGGAGCGGCACCCGCACCCCGCCCCATTGCAGCAGCAACGCTTCCCGCGCCCCGCGCAGATCGCTCACTCCCAGTTCGACGCGCGCCCGTTCCCACTGCGGCTCCACGCCTCGCAGACCCACAAACGAAAAATCCGGCCGCGCAAAATGCCCCCGGATCGTTGCCTTGGCCACATAAACGTGCGCCGTGTAGATGCCGCGCTGCCGCGCCGACGGATCGATCGCTCCCTCGATTTCCAAACGCTCCGGCAGGAAAAATGCCTCGGCCTTCATCTCCCTGGTCTTCTTTTCGAGCACCCGCCGGCCGTCAATCGTCACCGCTTCCTCATACTCGACGCGCCAGACGTAGGGTACGACCAGCACCGGACCGAGCAGACGCTGCGATCCACCCCACGTCTGAGCCACCGAAGCGATCGCCTCCCGGTAGCGCGCATGTCGCTCGGTCAACGTCGATTGCACCATCGCCAACGGAATCAGCAAAAACAGACCGAGCAGGCTTACGCCGGCGATTTTGAAAAGCAGCGCCCGGCGGTGAAACCA
>Ga0335071_10007389_pt1 | contig 11296 bp, 10 predicted proteins | sample Lox_Sample_15_FD_206724 | JGI IMG/M metagenome (GOLD analysis project Ga0335071, IMG submission 206724) | Soil microbial communities from Loxahatchee National Wildlife Refuge, Florida, United States - Lox_Sample_1.5 | ecosystem: Environmental > Terrestrial > Soil > Wetlands | place: USA...
GCGTGGACACGAGGAGGATCTTCACGTCCGCTCCCGTCCCCCCGGTTCAGGCGATCGGGTGGTGGTTCCGGTCCCCACGGCCGATCCCCTTGTACACGAACCCCGCGCCGATGAACGCGTCGGGGTCCACAATGTTCCTCCCGTCCACGATGACCGGGTGTTCCGCCCCGCACCAGTTCTTCACGTCCCGCGGGGCCAGGGACCGGTACGCCCGGTGGCCTGTGAGGATTGCCACCACGTCAGCCCCCGAGATGACCTCCCGGAGATCGTGGGAGATGGTGACCCCCGGAGACCGGTCGACGTATGGGTCATGGACGGCGACATCTGCCCCGCCGGCCACGAGGAGATCGCGGTACGGCTCGGAGGGGGTATTCCGGGTATCGTCCGAGTCATGGAGGAATGCCCAGCCGAGAATTGCCACCCGGGAGCCGGCGAGCTTCTTCCCGGCCCGCCCGAGGCCTTCGACAGTGAGCCGGTGCATATGGTTCGGCATGAAGTCATTGATCCGGCGGGCGAGGATGAAGATCGACTCGGCGTTCTTCGGATAATCGAGGCCCTTCCCGGACTCCTTCACGCCCCGTTCCAGGTGATACGTGTCCTTCGGGAGGCAGTGGCCCCCGACCCCCGCACCCGGGTAGAGGATCGCCCGGGTCACCCCTTCCTCCTTCAGGCTCGCGATCCCGGCATGGACGTCGTAGAAGTTCACTCCCATCGCTTCGCAGTAGAGGGCGAGCTGGTTTGCAGCGGCGATCTGGAGGTCCCGGAAGGCATTCTCGGCGGTCTTCGTCACCTCGGCGGCCATGGCGGTCATCGGGATGACCTTCCCTGTCGAGAGCACGGTCCGGTAGAGCCCGGTCGCCCGTTCGGTGGACGGCGCATCGATTCCCCCGACGACCCGGTCATGCTCCCGGATATTCCGGAGGAGCCTCCCCACCATCACCCGCTCGGGGGCATGGGCGAGGGCGAAGTCCCGGCCTGCGACGAGTCCGGACTCTTCCTCGAGGATCCGACGTGCAATCCCGCCGGTCGTCCCCGGGGTTACCGTGGACTCGATCACGACGAGGGTCCCCGGGGAGAGGTGCTTCCCGACGGAGGCAAGCCCGTCGTGGAGGGGGGTGAAGTCCGGGATGAGATCCTTCGGGTCACGGAAGGGGGTCTGGATCGCGAGGGTGACGGCGTCGAGGCCCGAGACAAGGGAAAAGTCCGGCGAGCACCGGAAGGTGCCGGCACCGACGACCTTTTTGAGCATTTCCCCGAGGTCCGGCTCCTCGCCCTTCAGCGGGGTCTCGCCCCGGTTCAGGAGGTCGATCTTGTACCCGGAGCTTGGTGAGTCCCGCTGGAACCCTATCACCTCCTCGAATGCCCCCGAGTCGGCGAAGAGGACGGCCGAAGGAATCCCGACGTATCCCATCCCCACGACGCCGACCCGGCCGATGGGCCCCTTTGCCCCGAGGACCTTCGCGAGTCCTCCCTTCACTTGGTCCATATAACGCCTCCGCGTTTCATTATCTCCGCCATGAACCCGTCCGGGGCATCAACCGGAGAGGCCCCTCCGGATATCCTCGCAGATCTCCAGGTTTTCCACCGCCTCGGCCGGCGTGATGGGGAAGGGCTTCCCCCTGGAGGCACAGTCGAGGAAGGTGGAAAGCTCGACCTTGAGGGGCTCAAGCTTGTTCACCATCACTTTCTCGATGATATTTTCCTGGACGTACCTCTCATCCTCGATGGTGTACCTGCCCGGCTTCCGGTGGACGTACACCTCCTGCGTCATGAAATCCCCCTCGATGGTGAACTCCTCCTCCTCGATGTAGCACATGCGGATCTTCTTGCTCGACTTCCGCGAGGTCGAGAGGTAGACGGGTGTCCCGCCCCAGCGCATGAGGGCTCCCGCGATGTCGTCGTTTCCCGCCGAGACGAGCGAGTCAGGCTTCCCGTGGAACAGGGCATGGAGCGCGATGTCGATGTCATGGATCATCAGGTCCTCCACGACGGAGGTCCCGGTCATCCGCGACGAGGTCGGGTTGTGCCGCTTCATCTCGACATAGAGGGGCTTCCGGATGATCCGCCTGATCTCGGGGACGACCGGGTTGAACCGCTCGATATGCCCGACCCCTGCCACGAGGTCGTCCGGGATGGCGGAGAGGAGCGACCTCCCTTCGGCGGCGGTCATGCATATCGGCTTCTCGATCAGGACATGGACCCCCGCCGCGATCACCTCCTTTGCAACCGGTAGGTGGAACCGGGTGGGCACGCAGAGTGAGACCGCATCAGCCTTCGAGAGGAGCTCTCCCACGGACGGGCAGGCGGTCGCCCCGTGGAGCCTTGCCATGTCCGCCGCGGCCTTCCCGTCCGTGTCGTACACGTACAGCGAGTCGACCGCCTTCAGCTCGGAGTATATCCGGGCATGGTTCCGCCCCATGCTCCCGACACCGATGACGCCTGCATCCATTTCAGGTCACCTCTTTCACGGCCTTCACGATAGAGTGGAGATCCTCATCCGAAAGGAGGGGATGGACCGGGAGGGAGAACACCGAGGCGGCGAGGCGGCCCGACACCGGGCAGGGGTCCTTGCCCTGCGTACCGCGGTAGAGGGGCTGGTCATGGACCGGGCGGGGGTAGTGGATGGCGGTCCCGACACCCCGTGCCGCGAGGGCCTGCATGAGCCCGTCCCGCGTAACCTTCGACCCTTTCTCCACCTTCACCACGTACTGGTGGTACACGTGGGTCGCGTCGGGGCGGACGTACGGCGTCACGAGGCCGGGGCAGCGGAGGCTCCGGTCCAGGTACTTCGCGTTTTCCACCCGTTTCGCGTTCATCCCGTCGAGCCTGCCGAGCTGGACGAGTCCCATCGCCGCCGCCATGTCTGTCATCCGGTAGTTGTAGCCAAGGGTGGTGTGGAGGTACTTCTCCTTCTGGCCGTGGTTGATAAGGAGCCGGATCCTCGCGGCAAGGTCCGCGTCGCCCGTCGTCACCATGCCCCCCTCGCCGGTCGTCATGTTCTTCGTCGCGTAGAAGGAGAAGCAGGCGACCTGCCCGAGCGACCCGGTCTTTTTCCCCCGGAAGGTCGCGCCATGGGCCTGCGCCGCGTCCTCGACGAGGAGGAGGTCGTGCTCCCTGCAGAGGGACGTAAGGGCGGGGACATCGAAGGGCTGCCCGAAGAGGTGGACGCCCATCACCACCCGTGTCTTCGGCGTAATGAGGGCCTCCGCCGATGCCGGGTCGAGGGTGAAGGTCCGCTCGTCCACGTCGGCAAAGACGGGCCTCGCGCCGCACATGGATACCGACGTCGCCGAGGCGATGAAGGTGAAGGAGGGGACGATCACCTCGTCGCCCGGCCCGACGCCCGCCGCGAGCAGGGCGGCGTGGAGGGCGGTGGTCCCGTTCGAGACCGCGATGGCATGCATGGTCCCGCAGTAGGAGGCGAAGGCCTGTTCGAACTCCCTGACCGCCTCGCCCTGGGCGATCATTCCCGACTCCATGACCCGGGTCACCGCCTCGGCCTCCTCCTTCCCGAGCACCGGGCGGGACACGGGGATCGTACCTGTCATCGTCTCAACTCCTCGGGGAGGTCCCGGATCTGCGCCGGGACCCCTATGGCGAGCTTGTGGGACGGGACATCCCGGGTGACCACCGCACCCGCCGCGACACAGGCCCCCGCCCCGACGGTGATTCCCGGGAGGACTGTCGCGTTCGCACTGATGACCGCCCGGTCCTTCAGGATCGGCCCCCTGAGCTCAGGGAGTCCCGTGGGCGGGTACCGGTCGTTCGTGAGGACGGCGTGGGGACCGATGAACACCCCGTCCCCGATCACGGTATGGGTCGGGATGAAGGCCATCGACTGGATTCGCACGTCGCTCCCTATGCCGGTGTCGCCCTCGATGACGGTGGAGGTGCCGACGGCCACCCGGTCCCCGATCCGGGTCCGTTCCCTGACGAGGACGTTGTGGCCGCACTGGAAGTCGTCCCCGATCTCCACGTCGCAGTAGATGACGGTCCCCGACCGGATCAGGGCGTTCTTCCCGATAACCGCCCCCCTGAAGTTCTCGCACCCGATCCGGTCCCGGGAGGGGAAGCCGACGGTGACCGGCTCGAAGATCCGGGCACCCGGGCCAAAAGTGTTCCTGCCATACTCGATCATTCGACAGTCACGCTCTTTGCGAGGTTCCTCGGCTTATCAATATCGGTCTCCAGGCTCTTTGCCGTGTAGTAGGCGAGGAGCTGGAGGAGTACCGAGGCGGTGAGGATCCAGACCCACTGGTCCTCGCCGGGGATGGTGACGAGGAGGTCCACCACGTCCGCGAGCTCCTGGTCGCCGGCCCTGCCGATGCCGATGACAGGCGCCCCCCGGGCCTTGATCTCCTTGATGTTCGAGATCATGACCTTGTAGGTCGGCCCCGGGAGGCAGATGGCTACCGCCGGGGTATCGGGGGTGAGGAGTGCGAAGGGGCCGTGCTTCAGCTCGCCGGCGGCATACCCCTCGGCATGAATGTAGGAGATCTCCTTCATCTTGAGGGCGCCCTCGAGGGCGACGGGGTAAAACGGCCCCCTCCCGACGAAGAAGATGGACCGCGCCCTCCTGAGGATCCCGACCGCCTCCTGCACGTCCTGCTGGAGGAGGTCTCCCATGGCGAGGTGGCAGGCGGCGATGGACGTCCCGAGGGCTCCCGGGCGCAGCCGGTCGGCGAGGGCCATGAATGCCGCGAGCTGGCCGGTGAAGGACTTCGTCGCCGCGACCCCCACCTCGGGGCCGGCCCGGGTGTAGATGGACGCCTCGGCGAGCCGGGTCACCGAGGAACCGACCACGTTCGTCATCGCGACCGTCGGGCAGTTGCGGGCCTTCGCCGCCCGGATGGCCCAGAGGGTGTCGGCGGTCTCGCCCGACTGGGTGATGGCGAGGACCGGGTTCCGGACCGGGGGGACCGAGTACCGGAACTCCGAGGCATGGTCCACCCGGACCGGGATCCCGGCGACCTCCTCGATGAGGTATTTCCCGATCAGCCCCGCGTGGTACGAGGTGCCGCAGGCGACGATGGTAAGCTCCGGGGTCTGGCGGAGGAGGTCGACGAGCGGACCGGGGTTTGCCGTCCTGACAGTCTCGTAGAAGACCCGGGGCTGCTCGTAGATCTCCTTTAACATGAAGTGCTCGAAGCCACCCTTCTTCACATCGTCCACGCACCAGTTCACGAGCTCGACCGGCCGTTCGACGGGCTGGCCGTCGCGGGAGATCTCTGCCCCCTGCGGCGTGATGGAGATGACGTCCCCGTCCTCGGGGAAGATGACCCGCTCGGTGTACTCGAGGAGGGGGGTCATGTCCGAGGCGGCGAGGGTCTCGCCGTCCCCGAGCCCGAGGACGAGCGGGCTCGCGTTCCGGGCGGCGATGATACGCTCGTCTCCCTCGGCGACAACGAGGATCGCGTAGGATCCCTCGAGGGACGGGAGGGATTCCCGCACCGCGGCGAGGAGGTCTCCTTTGTACCGGTCCTCGATCACGTGGGCGATGACCTCGGTATCGGTCTCGGAACGGAAGGTATGTCCCTTCTTCTCGAGAGCCTTCCGGAGCGATGCATAGTTCTCGATGATCCCGTTGTGGACGACCGCGATTTTACCCGAGCAGTCGGTGTGCGGGTGGGCGTTCGCGTCGCTCGGGGCCCCGTGGGTCGCCCAGCGGGTGTGGCCGATCCCGAGGGTGCCGTCCATGGACCTCGCGCCAGGCAGCTCGGCGGGTATCCTCCCGCACTGCTTGAGAACCGCGACGTGCGGCCCGAGGGTGGCTACCCCGAAGGAGTCGTACCCCCGGTACTCAAGCCTCCGGAGCCCCTCGATGATGAGGGGGGCTGCCCTCCGCCTGCCGGCATACCCCACGATCCCGCACATCTCACATCACCAGCGTGTTGTCCGGGAGCACCTGGGTGATGGTCCTTCCCTCTCGGATCGTTACCCCGTTCCCGACGATGCAGGTCCTGAAAGCCGTGAAGGGGGCGGAGCTCACCCGGTCGCCAAGGACGGCCCCGAACTCGGCCTTCTGCACCTGCCCCTCGATGGAGAGGAGGGACGGGCTCCGGGTGGTGCTCGCATGGTCCCCGAGGGCGCACCCCTCGCCGATGACCGAGTCAAGGACCCGCGAGTGCGAACCGATGGAGGTGTCGTCCATGACGATGGACCTCCCGATGACGGTGAAGGGCTCGATGGTGACCCGGGAGCCGATGGAGGTGCCGGGCAGGATACAGGTCCCGGGGGCGATATCGCAGTCCTCCCCGATAACCACCGGGCCGGTGATGGTGACGTTCGGTCCGATCCGGGTCCCGTGCCCGACATTGATGACACCGGAAAAGGCCACGGTCCCTGCGAGGCGCCCGGCCTTCTCCGGGGCGATGTGCTGGAGGAGGCTCTCGTTCATGACGAGGAGGTCCCAGGGATAGATGGCCGACTGCCAGTCTTCGGCCGGTATGGCCTTCATCCTCAGGCCCTTCCGGATGAGCCCCATGAGGGCGTCGGGAATCTCGTTCTTCGCGAGGTTCCCGATCGTGTCCCGGGGGAGGGAGATGATCCCGGTGCTCACGGTATGGGTGGCCGCCTCCTCGGGCTTCTCGACGATGCCCGTGACCATGCCGTCCCTCACCGCGACCACGCCGAAGTTCGACGGCTTCGGGTGCTCCTTCACGAGCATGGCGCAGGGCTCGCCCTTGATCTTCGCGATGGAGGCGGCATCGATGTAGTTGTCCCCGGGGAGGACGATGAAGTCGTCCCGGATCTCAGGGGCGGCGCACCGGAGGGCATGGGCGGTCCCGAGCTGCTTCTCCTGCACGACCACCGTGACGGGGGTCTCGAGGGAATTCAGGTACCGCTGGACGTACTCCCGGCGATAGCCTACCACGACCACGATGTCCCGGATCCCGTTCACGAGGAGGGCATCGATGACATGCTCGATGACCGGCCGGTTCGCAACCGGGATCATCGCCTTGGGCTTCGCATGGGTGAGGGGGCGCAGCCGCGTCCCCTCGCCGGCCGCGAGTATGACGGCCTGCATGGCTCTTACCTCATCTCCGTTCCTTCCCTGATGCAGCCGTGTATATAAGACTGGGGGGCGAAGCTGCAGCCGCTCCCCACGACGGTCCCGGCGTTCACCGAGCAGTTGATCCCGAAGGAGACCCCGTCGCCGACCACGGCACCGAACTTCACCCGGCCCGTGTCCTTCCCGCAGGCCTGCACCCGGCCATGGTCGTTCCGCAGGTTCGCGATCTTTGTCCCGGCCCCGAGGTTGCAGGAGGAGCCGATGACGCTGTCCCCGACGTAGTTGAAATGGGGGATCTTCGTCCCCGGGAGGATCACCGAGTTCTTCACCTCCGAGCAGTGGCCGACGTGGCAGCCGTTCCCGATGGAGGTGGCCCCCCGGATGAAGGCATGGGGGCCGATCCGGCAGTCCCTCCCGATGACGCACGGCCCCTCGATGACCGTGCCCGTGCGGACGACGGACCCGGGCCCCACGGCCACGTCGTCCGAAAGGACCGCCCCGGCCTCGACGGTCCCCTCCCGGGTGAACTCCCCGTCCCGCATGAGGACCGCGTTTGCCTCGAGGAGGTCCCAGGGGTAGCCCACGTCGAGCCAGAAGCCCATCGGGTAGCCCGTCACCTTCCCCTCCCGGATCAGGACCGAGAGGGCGTCGGTCACCTCGTACTCGCCCCGTTCCGAGCGGCCGACGCTCTCGAGGAGGCCGAAGATCCCCGGGTCGAGGAGGTAGGCCCCGGCGTTGATCAGGTCGCCCTCGGGGTTCGGGACCTTCTCGGCGAGGGCGAGGATCCGTTTCCCCTCCATCTTCACGGTACCGAAGTCCTGGGCATGGGTCGAGCGTGAGACCGCGATGACCGTCGGCCCGTGGCCGGCAAGGGCACGAAGGTCGTCCGACCGTACCACCATGTCCCCGTTCAGGAGAAGGAAGGGACCGGAAACGAGGCCCTCGCAGGCCCTGAGGGCATCGCCGGTCCCGAGCTGGTGCCGCTGGGAGACGTAGCGGATCGAGACCCCGAGCCGCCCGCCGTCGCCGAGGCTGGACCTCACCTCACGCTCACGGTAACCCACGACGATGGTGAACTCCGTGACCCCGGCGTCCCGGGCGGCGAGGATCAGGTGCTCGAGGATGGGCCGGTTCGCGAGGGGGAGCATTACCTTCGGCCGGTTCGCGGTCAGGGGGCGCATACGCCTGCCCTCTCCCGCCGCGAGCACCACGCATTCCATAGATTAGAGTACTCTCCGCGCGGGCTTAAGCATTTTTTGCCCGGGAAAGCATCCCGCGCGCCCGTTCCGCGAGCCGTTTCGCCACGGCGGGAGTCCTCCCCTCGGCAGTGATCCTCACCCTGGGCTCGGTCCCGCTCGCCCGTATCAGGAACCAGCCATCCTCCCCGGCTACGCGGATCCCGTCGGTGGGGGAGTCCGCCCCGAGCCGGGAGAGCACCCCGGCCGCATCGTCGCAGGGCCGGGACTCCCTCACGATCGGGTACCGGGGGATCCCGTCGAGCTCCCCCGCGATGTCCCACTCGGAGGCCATCTCGCAGAAGAGGGCTGCCGCATAGATGCCGTCGGGGCAGAGCGAGTGGCCGGGGAAGATCCAGGCCCCCGAGGGTTCGCCGCCGAAGTCGCCCCACTCGAGGAGCCGGGTGGAGACATAGGTATCCCCGACGGGAGTCCGCTGCACCTCGGCAACCTCGTCGAGGACCATCGAGGCGTCCATCGTGGTCACGACCTTCCCGGCGTCCAGGTAGCGGGCAAAGAGGACCATGAGCCGGTCGCCGTCGATGAACCGCCCCTTCCCGTCGAAGCCCATCATCCGGTCGGCGTCACCGTCATGGACGACCCCGCAGTCGGCAGACCGTTTCCGTACCATCTCCCCGACGAACCCGAGCCCCTCCTCGGCGGGTTCGGAGGGCCGGGCGAACTTCCCGGCGGTATTGCAGTTGAGCGCGAGGGTCGCGACACCCAGGGTGCCGAGCAGGTCCGGCGTGATCACCGATCCGGCCCCGTTCCCGCAATCGACGACCGCAACGAGGTCCCTCCCGATCTCACGGCGGGAGAGGATGGCCCCCGCGTGGTCCGGCACCAGGTCGGTGTATGTCATCTCTCCCTGGCAGTCCCAGCCATTCCCCCGTACCGATTCCATCTTCCGCTCGACATCCTCCTGCTGAGGCGGGGTGAGGGAGGACCCGTCGGGGTTGAAGACCTTCAGGCCGTTGTACTCCTCGGGGTTGTGAGAGGCGGTGACCATGAGCCCGTGATCATGAACCCGGGCCGCGTAGGCGACGGTGGGCGAGGGGGCGATCCCGCCGAAGGAGACCCGGGCACCCCCCGACAGGAGGCCGGCGATGGCCGCACCGGCAAGGATTGGCCCCGTGGTACGGGTGTCCGTCCCCACCACGACCTCGCTGCCTTCTTCGGCAAGGGCGTACCCGAGAGAAAGGGCGAGATCGGCGAGCTGGAGATCGTACCGCCTCCTGATTCCCGAGGAGCCGAACAGCATAAGTATCAATCTCCCTTGTGCGTTATCAGGTTAATCTGCGATCCCATGTGGGCGCCGGGGCCGGTTCTCACCGGCCGTACGGGCACCAGTGGGGCAGGTTGAGGAGAGCTGCCACCCCCGCCGTCGAAGGTCCGGGAAGGAGCATCTCAGCGCCCGGCGCGATGCTTCTCAGCCCGGCATCGCCCTGCTCCTGCACGAGGGCCTCGCCGGTGATTATGATAACTTCCGCCCCGGATGCATCCGTGGCGGCAAGATTCCCGAGCTCCCTCGAAAGGACCGGGACCTCCACCGGGCTAAAGATCCGGCGGCTCCCGATCTCCCCGCGGAGTTCGGCGAGGCACGGGCCGTAACAGCCGGGGTCGCAGGCATGGAGCTTCCGGGACAGGCAGAGGAACCCCGAAACGGCATTCACGATACCGAGAGCGGCGGTGCGCTGCTCCGGGACCGTGAGATCCTGGCCAAAGAGGGAGGAGAGCCGGGTCTGCGTCTGGACGGGCGACCCCGTGACGAGGTGGGCCGTGAACCCGCCAAAAGAGGCCTCGAGGGTCGCCCCCCGGTCATACTGGCAGCGGGGGGCATCGGGTTTCCGCGTCAGGGCGGCGACCCCGTCCTCGCAGCCCGAGCCATGGGCGGTCTCCTCCAGGGCAGCGACCGCATCGAGGAGGAGGGTCATGCCGCCCCCTCCGGTCTGTCGGTGAAAAGGATCACCCTCGCGGGCGAGCCGTCGAGCCCCTCCAGCCTGAGCGGGAGTGCGACCATGAAGTACTCTCCCGCGGGAACCTCCGAGAGGTCCAGGAGCTCGAGGATGGGGATGCCCCGCTCGAGCAGCTCGCGGTGCACCGACCCGTCGGAACCGGGAGCCTCGACCGAAGGGGAGTCGATCCCAACGACGCGGGGTGAAGCCGCAGCCACGAGCCGGGCGGCGTCGAGGGTGAGTGACGGGAAGCCGGGTCCGAAGGAGCCTGCCCCGGATGCGCGGGTCCTGAAGAGGATCCCCCTTCCCTCCAGGAGTCTCCCCTCCAGTGCCTTCCCGGGGATGGCATCCCCGGCGACATCCCGAAGGTCGAGCACCGTGACCCCTCCGACGAGCCGCTCGAGGGGGATCCGGTCTACCGTCGTCCCGCCGTCGAGGTAGTGCGCGGGGGCATCGAGGTGTGTCCCCGTGTGGGAGGTGATCGCGAGGTCAGTAATGATGTACCCGTCCTGCATCCTCGTCCTGAGGACCGGCCGTTCGTCCCCGGGGTAGAGGGGGACGTCCACCCCGAGCGGGCGGGTGATGTCGATGATGGACTTACCCGGCATTCTCCTCCTTCCAACCGTGCTCCCCGATCAGGGGGACGAAGACCACCCCTCCGTGCGTCTCCCGCCGGATTTTCTCCCCCTCCCTTACGAGCCGGATCAGCTCCTGGAACCCGTGAGGCCCAACCGGGGCGACCAGCCTGCCCCCGTCGGCGAGCTCGTCGACCAGGGGCTCCGGGATCTCCGGTGTTCCCGCGGTGACGAGGATGCCCTGGTACGGGGCCTTCTTCGGGTAGCCGAGCGTGCCGTCCCCGACGACCACCTCCACCGGGCGGCTCTTTGCCACCGAGAGGTTGCGCCTCGCCCGGGCGGCAACGGCAGGCAGGCGCTCAACGGTGATAACCTCGGATGCCAGCTCGGCGAGGATGGCAGCCTGGTACCCGCTCCCCGAGCCGATCTCGAGTACCCGGTCCCCGGCATGAGGGTCGAGGAGCTCGGTCATGAGGGCCACGATGTAGGGCTGGGAGATCGTCTGCCCGTCGCCAATGG
>Ga0335071_10007391_pt1 | contig 11293 bp, 9 predicted proteins | sample Lox_Sample_15_FD_206724 | JGI IMG/M metagenome (GOLD analysis project Ga0335071, IMG submission 206724) | Soil microbial communities from Loxahatchee National Wildlife Refuge, Florida, United States - Lox_Sample_1.5 | ecosystem: Environmental > Terrestrial > Soil > Wetlands | place: USA: Florida...
TGAAAGCTGTCTCCGAGTTAACCCGCAAGGAGAACATCCACACGGTGGTCAGCCTGAACCCGATCATGATCGACGGCACGGGGATGTGCGGCGGATGCCGGGTGCTGATCGACGGCAAAAGCGAGTTCGCGTGCGTCGATGGCCCGGAGTTCGACGGGCACAAGGTGAACTTCGAGGTGCTGGTGCAGCGCAACGCGATGTATCGCGCGGCCGAGCAGCAATCAATGGAGGATTTCAAACGCAGCCGGGAAGCGGATCACGCCTGTCTCGCCAGTTCTTCCGTCCAAGGAGATCAGCGATGAGCCCGGTTGCCAAGTCGAACAATCCGGTTTCGCCCAAAGATCGCATGAAGATTCCACGGCAGCTCATGCCCGAGCAGGAGCCGCAAGCACGCGCGCACAACTTCGAAGAGGTGAATCTGGGCTACAGCTCCGAGCTGGCGCAGCAAGAGGCGCTGCGTTGCCTGGAGTGCGCCAAGCCCACTTGTACGGACAATTGTCCGGTGGGGATCGACGTCAAGGACTTCGTGCAGAAGATCGTAATTGGTGATTTCCTGGGCGCGGCGGCGAAGATCCGGGAAGCCAACGTGCTGCCCGCGATTACCGGACGCGTCTGTCCGCAGGAGGATCAGTGCGAAGGGAAGTGCCTGCTCTCGAAAAAGGTGAAGCCGCTGGGAATCGGTTATCTCGAGCGCTTCGTCGCGGATTACGAGCAGCGCATGGGAGTCAATGTTGTTCCGAATGCGGCGCCGACGGGAAAGAGAGTCGCGATAGTGGGTAGCGGCCCGTCGGGACTGACGGTCGCGGGAGATCTGATTCAGAAAGGGCACAAAGTCCGCGTCTTCGAAGCGCTGCACGAGATCGGCGGTGTGCTGGTGTATGGCATTCCAGAGTTTCGGCTGCCCAAGCAGATTGTCCGCGAGCAGATCGAGTACATGAAGAAAATGGGCGTGGAGTTCGAGACCGACGTGGTCGTTGGACGAACGGTCACGATCGACGAATTGCTCGACGAAGAAGGCTACGACGCGGTCTTCATCGGGACGGGTGCCGGGCTGCCGCAATTCATGAATATCCCCGGCGAGCATCTGAACGGTGTCTATTCGGCGAATGAATTCCTGACGCGCATCAATCTGATGAAGGCGTACAAGTTTCCTGTGTATGACGAGCCGATGCTTGATCTGCACGGGAAGGACGTGGCCGTAATCGGGGGCGGGAACACGGCGCTCGATGCCATCCGATCGGCGTTACGCTTGGGAGCGCGCAGGGCCTACGTGCTTTACCGGCGGAGCGAGGCCGAGATGCCGGCTAGAGCCGAGGAAGTGCATCATGCGCAACAAGAAGGAATTGACTTCCAGATGCTGACAGCGCCGGTCGAATTCCTCTCTGATGGCAAGGGATGGCTTACGGCTGCGCGCTGCGTGCGCATGGAGCTGGGCGAGCCTGATGCCTCGGGGCGCAGGCGTCCCGTGCCGATGCAGGGCTCGGAATTCGATTTGCCGCTCTCGGTTGCGGTGATCGCGATCGGCACCAGCGCGAATCCCATTGTGCAGAGCACCACGCCCGGTCTGGGCACGAACAAGCGCGGATACATCCAGGCTAGCGAGGAAACACAGCGGACTACGCGAAAGGGAGTCTTCGCCGGCGGCGACATCGTCACCGGCAGCGCCACTGTAATCCTGGCCATGGGTGCCGGGCGGCGCGCAGCGAACTCGATTCATGAATATTTGACGACGGGAGAGTGGTAGGGAGAAGCAAGGTTTCATAGTTTCAAAGTTTCAAAGACAAAACCCGTGGTTGCCCGAATCGGGCTTTGGGCTTTTAACTTTGAACTTTTGAACTTTGAACCATTGAGACCTTGAAACTCTGAAACCTTGAAACTTTGAAACTTTTCTCCTACCTCTTTCGTGCCAGGAATCGCAGTCGCATATAATCGGCGGTCCAGCGGCCGATCTTGTCGGAAAGCACGGGCCTCAGCATCTCCGTAACTTCATCGAGATAATCCTCTCTCTGGGTTGTTGGTAACGCCCCACAAAAGGGATTCGCGAAGGTTTCCAGCCATCCGCGCATGCCTGTTGGCAAAGGCGTGGGACGCGGGATCAGTTGGAGAGTTTCTGCCACAAACCCGGCACGCTCCAGCCGGGCGGTGTAATCGCCCACGGTCGGAAAATACCAGGGGCTTACGCTGGCGGCATTTTTGATTCCCCGTTTTTCCAGTGCGCAGATCAGCGCCAGCGTGATCGCGGCCACGCAGCCGTGGCCACCCATCTCCCCGACGAAGCGTCCGGGACGGCGCAGAGCGCGGTAGGCGGATGCGATGGCCGCGTCTGGATCATCCTTGACCCAGTGCAACGCCGCGTTGGAGAACACAGCATCAAATTCCTGATCGAAGCTTAACGCGGTTACGTCCATGAGCCGGACGTCGAGTCCGCGCTGCCGTGCGGCGGCGACCATATCCGGAGAGCTGTCCACGCCCACAACTTGTGCCCCAGCGGCGATCAATTTTTCAGTCAGCACTCCATCGCCGCAACCGAGGTCCAGAATGCGCTCTCCGGGCCGAGGTTGCAGCAGTTCGAGTACGGACTGGCCGAGCTCAGGGACGAACGCAGCGTTCGCGGCGTACTGGGCGGCCTTCCAGGTTTGTGTCGACATCCGCCTATTCTAGCTGGCCGCATCCGATGGATCTGCCCAAGGCAAGCTCAAAGACTTGCGGCAGATGTAGCGCGGAAATGCATCCTTGACCCGTATCCCTTTATGGGATACACTGTATCCCGAAATGGCATACAAAGCAAACAGTATCCGGGAACTCCTCGAGATCATGAAACGCGTTCAGGGTGACAAGACATTGACCGAATTCGCCGCCGACCTGGACGTTTCGAAACAATATCTTTCAAACGTCTTCAACCGTCACAAGGAACCCAGCGAGCGCCTCTTGGGCAAACTGGGCTTTACACGCCAAACCGTGTATTTCCGGTCGTCAGTCGCGGCCCGCAAGCAAAAAGAGAAAGAGCAAGAGAAGGAGAAGAAATGAATTCCAATCAAGACAGTTCCGAGAAATCGGCTGCAAAGCAGCATGTGCTGGTCAACGTGATTCTCGACAAGTCGGGTTCCATGAACTCGAAAGTAAAAGACGTGATTGGGGGCTTCAATCATTACATCGACGAATTAGCGAAGGAACGAGCCGTCGAATATGGCTTTACCCTCACGCTGTTCGACACGGCCGTGGCCTTGAAGTACAACGCGGTGCCGCTCGCGGACGTGGCGAAGTTGGACGAGTCGAGTTACAGGCCCAGTGGAAACACGGCCCTGCTGGATGCAATCGGCAACACGGTGCAGACCGTAAACACCGCTGGTTTCAGCAAGATCGTCACCGTCATCATGACCGATGGAGAAGAGAACTCGTCGCGCGAATGGACGCTTCCGGCCATCCGCGAACTGCTGAAGGACAAGGAGTCTTTAGGCAACTGGACGTTTGTCTTTCTGGGCGCGAACCTCGACGCCTTCGCGCAGGGGAGTGCTCTGGGCGTGGCCGCCCGGAATGCTGTCCGCTACGACACGGAAAACTTCGAGGGTGTGTTCAGTTCGCTGGGGAAGATGACGAATGTCTTCTCATCGGAGGCGCGGCTAGCCTCTCGCGACTTCTTCAAGGGGAAGATGCCGGGCATCAAGAAATCGTCCTAACATGATAGGGCATGAGCTATCAACGGCAACTCAGTATTCGGACCAAAGGCCACGGCGACATGCACGACATCACCGACGAAGTGGCTACCGCAGTGAACTCGTCGGGCGTGAAGACCGGAATCGTGAACGTATTCAATGTTGGCAGCACTGCCGCGGTTGGAACGATTGAATTTGAACCCGGCCTGCGCGGAGACATGCCCGCGATTCTCGATAAGCTGATTCCGCCCAGCCGCAACTACGGCCACGAACAGGCCTGGCACGACGGCAACGGGCATTCGCATCTGCAGGCCACGCTGCTCGGACCATCGCTGACCGTCCCCATCGCGGAAGGCAAGATGGTGCTGGGTACGTGGCAGCAGATCTTTCACCTGGAGTGTGATGTTCGTGGACGCGACCGGACCGTGGTCGTCACCGTGCTGGGCGAGTGACTTCGATGCGAGATTACCGGGCCACGACGATGTCCAGCTTTTGCAATAAGTCGCGTGCGTCGGCCGATCCCTCACCGGCGGGGTCGTCGTGCAGGTAAGTTTTGAATTCTGTCGCGGCTTCCGGATATCTGCCCAGGCCTAGCAGCGCATGACCTCTGGCCAGGTGCAGCAGGGTTCCGTGCTTGCCGCGGAGTGCCTGCTCGCAAGTCGCCAGCGCATTCTCATACTGCCCCTTGCCCATGAAAGTGCGCACAATTTCGTATTGCACATCCCAGGTATTCGCACCGGCCGAGAGTGCCTGCTCCGTGGCCCTCTGCGCGTCATCGAAGCGCGATTGGCTGTTGTAGACGCCTGCAAGGACGATGTACGCGGGAGGATAGGTGGGATCGATGTCAATTGCAGCCTGCAGCCTCTGCTCCGCCGCTCCCCACTGCTGCTCGGCAGCCTGCATACCTCCGTAAAGCGTGAGCGCCTCGGGAAATTCCGGATCGATCTTCAGAGCCTCATCCAGGTTGCGTTGTGTCTCCGCGTGGCTGCTTTTTGTGAACGCATCTAATGCCTTCTGGTAGAGCGCGCGTGCTTTCCGTGGCACTTTCAGGCGAACGATTGAGATGCGGTTGTCCTCCGACAGTGCACGTCGATCTTCGGCAGCGTCTCGAGTGGTTGGTTGATCGCGCCTCGGCCCCGGTGCGGAGCGATGATCGGCAAGTGATTGACTGACGCTGGGCAGACTGAAGAAAAGGAAGAAAACCAAGACAGCAATAAGGCGGAACATCGACTGCTCCCCTGAGCCGAAGACTGGGGTCCTTCGTACAGATCAGTTGATGACAGAAGCTCGTTCGGGGCAGTGCGCGAAGTCACTTGTGCTTGTGACGAAAGGCCGGGGAGTTCCTTTTTGGGCACCATGGCGGGCGTGCGTCTCGCCGCGCACCCGAGGAAGGGCTGAGGGTTGGCGAATGAGCGATGTTCCGGATCGCACCCAGCCCTGCACGGGGCGTATTTTCCGCTCGCAATACGTCCCTGCAGTGCAGATTCTTTCCCTCAGTGGGTTCGTTCCATCGCGATTGCACGAGGAAACAGGACGTTGTTCTCCAGGTGAATGTGCTGATGCAGGTCAGCCTCGAAGGCAGCCAAAGCCTTGTAGAGAGTCTGATAACTGACGCACGCATCGGCCGGAGGTGTGAAGTCCCCGCTCGCTTTGCGCATGGCACGCAGCGCTTCGCCAGCGGAGTCATGCTCGTGCTCCATCATGGCTACGGGGTTCTGCACCGTTCCGAAGGGCGCCGGCAGCACAGGTTCACGCTGGATGACGGCTTCCTCCATCCGCTCGATGTAAGGGAATAGCACCATCTCTTCCTTCATGAGATGAGTCGTCAGTTCCTGCACGAGGCCCGCGAAGGTTTCACGGACCTGGAGCAACTCCAGATGATTCTTGCCGTGCACGGAGCAGACCTTGGCCAGCAGCGCCGTAAGACGCGCTGTTTCCTCCCGCGTGTACTTGTGATGCGTATTCTTGATGTGCGCGATCAGTTCGCTCAGCGGTTCGCGATTCCAGTCGCGTGTTGGCTGGGCAGAGCGCCTGGTCTCCTCGGCCATTTCAAGTGCGTCCAGAACCTGTTCGATGGGAACATTTGCTTTTTCGCAAGCCTGTTCCAGTGACTGACCACCTCCACAGCAGTAGTCGATGCCGAATTGTTCGAAGATGCGGGTTGCGGCCAGATTCTCAACTGCGAATTCCCGCACGGTTTTTGTGGTTGCAACTGCCATCGGTTCCTCCTCATTCCGTCAGCGTACGTCTGCAAAATACCCGAAAGCGGAAATCAAGCCGATGACTTATGTCACAGCTGCGAAGCTAAATTGAATCAGAGGGCGGCGTGCGGGAAGATCGTCAAAATCGAAGATCTGGTTGCACTGATCTGGCGGCCCGGGCATCTGGTGGTCGGGGGACTGCGAGGACTCAGCTCGGGAATTGCGGAGAATGGGGTACTTTTCGGACCAGCAGAGTACCAACTTCTCCCAGATAACGATCCATCAGTTTTCGAGTGGAGAATTCAGTGCCCGCCGATTCGATGATGTGGGCGTACTGACTCAGCACTGGCGACCCCCATACCACGATTGCGTCGGATCTTGAAGACAAAGCCAGCTTGAGAAGGTCATCAGCCGCTGCCTGCCCGACCGGCAACGCGGCGTTCTGACCAACAAGGCGCCAGCCAGCGAAATACGCTACATAATACCCAGCTTCAAAGCCGACACCATGTTCAGGGTAAGGCCCATTGCCGATGCTGACCAGCGTCCCGCCGGATTTCACATTTCGCAAGGCTTCCGCGGCTACGTAACAACTTTGTGAGAAATCCCGGTCGGCGGTTCGAAGTGGAGAGGCCCAATAGACGGAGAAGAATATGCTACTGAGAAAGAAAGCACCTAAAAGCACGCGCTGCGCGATTTTCGGCGCGGCCGGCGCATTGCCGCTCATGCTCTTCGGGAGCAGAAGGGGCGACGCGATAGCGATAAGTAGTGGAATTACCGGAATCAGGTATCGATTATCGAAGACGAGCATGCCGTAGGCCGCAATCAACGCTGCGGTGCAAACCAGTGTGATGCAAACAAACGCGAGTTCCGGACCATACCGGGCGCGACGCCCGAAGAGCAGCATGAGAATCAGAATGACTGCTGCAATACCGGATGGACTGAGCAGGATGACAGTTTCTTTCAGTGCCTGGGGAATGTTGTGCGCCTCCGAGTCGATGATCATGGGAACGAGTGCTGGGTTTCTCAGGGGAAAAGCTCGTATTTCTGCCCAAGCCCGCTCCCCAACCATGTACTTGTCGTAGCCGAGGGGAACATCGACGTACTGGAGCCCATCTTCCCATGCGTTTCCGCTCACTCTTCGGTTCCAGTTTATGAGCAGGTTCGCGCGTAGCTGATAGCCCGACGTAAACGCACCATACTTGCTCTTCAGTGCAAATCCCCAACCTGCCCAGATGAGCGCGGGAAAAAAGGCTGCCATCAGCAGTGACGCCGTTAACCTCCGCCTCGTACCCCAGTTTCGTGCACACACGGCTAAGATCGTGGAAATGAATAACAACGGCATGGCGATCGCCTTAGCGAGGAACGCCAGTCCGTGCCCCGCGCCAAGCGACACCCATTGTCGGGGCCGGTTTTCGCGCAGAGCTCCTAAAAGCAGGATGAAGTACGCAACCACCGCCGCCGTGAGGACAAAATCGGCGAGAACATTGGCTGCGGCTACGAAGATGATCCCCCGCGCCGAGGAAAACCAAAACACAGCGAACGCCGCCGCAGTACGAGAACCCCACAACCGCAAAGTCAGTACATACAACAAGCAGAGCGAAACCACAAAACTGCCGAGTGTAACCAGTTTGCCCAGAAGGTCGAACTGTTGCGAGAACACGCCCAATACAGCGATGAGCCATGTCGTGAGCGGACTCCAGTAACCGTGAACCGAGGCCTTAATGTCTCCATCCACGATGTGCCGAGCCAGTCCCACATAATTGATCCCGTCGAGCGAGATCTTGTGTCTGGATATTGCCCAGAAGCGAGCGGATTGAATGCAACAGTTCAGCGCCGTAATGGCGAGAAGAATCAGCCACCACCGGCGTTGTGCCCGTTGATTCTCGGCAGGGATCTGCGTCAACATTCTGTGCGATTCGTAATTCTGGCGGTGACGAAGTGCAGGATTTTCTTGCAAGTGCAGTGACCCAATCACCGTCTCTCCGCCATCCGTTGCTTCTTCCTCCGCTCGCGCTCCGCCTTCATCTCCTCCACACTCCGCGCCACCAGCGGCGAATACAGCGCCTGCACCCACTTCGGATTCTCCCACTCCGGTTCTCCGGCCACTGCTTGCTCATAATCCGTCAGCGCGCTGTCAGCCTCTTTTGCCTGCCAGAACGCGACGCCCTGCGCCATCGCTCTCTCGCCCTGCAGTCCCTGCACGTAGATAGTGTTCACCGTCTGGATCGCATCGCTATACCGATGGATCTCAATCTGGGTCCACGCGCGCCGCACCCAATACTTCACATCATTGGGACGCTGCTGCACTGCCTCATCCAGCAACTGTGCGGCCCGCGGATAGTCTCCCGCCAGGTAGTACCACCAGCCCAACTCGCCCAGGTAGTCCGGCGCCCAACCGTCAGCGTTCCCGCGTAAGGCAGCTTCGTATTGACGCGCCGCCGCGGCATCGCCCGCCAGCAATCTCAGTCCGGCCACTTCCACATCTGCATTTCGCGGCTTCTCACCTGCGGCCGAGAGCAGCCACTCGCGGAACTTTCCCGCAGCGCTCTGCCGGTCCGCGGCCTCCAACGCCATGGCATACGCCTCGACGTACTCGAGCTTCTTCGGTTCCAGCTCCAGCAACTTGTGATACGACCCCGCTGACTCGACGAACTCCGCCTGCGCAAATTGCGCCCGCGCCTGTAATTCCCACGCGTCCGTCTGATCCGCATGCATTCGGATCGACCGCGCCGCCAGTTGCTCCGCCTCCGGGTACTTCTTTGCCTCCAACGCACTCTTGGCCCGCATCGTCCAGAAGATATACGCGACCGCCAGATCGCGCTCGGCATGCGCCGGCCATTTTTCCGCAGCGATCATCTTCTTAATCTGCGCCACGCGCTCGGCAGGCAGCGGATGCGACCGGAAATATCCCTCAATCGTCTGCATCGCCACATCCGACAGCTCCTCCTGCGGCGACGCCGGGCGCGCCTTCTGTGCCTGATATCGCTGATATAACCGGTCGATCGCTTCCAACATGCGCACGGCACCATTCGCCGAGTATCCCGCCTCCACCGCCAGCCGCGTGCCCTCGCGGTCCGCCTCTGCCTCCTGATCCTTCGTATATCCCGCCTCGAAAACAAATACCGGGATCGCCACCAGCCCACCCAGCGGAATCCGCCGCAGAGCCTGCTCCTGCTGCGCCCGGTCCGCGCAATGGTAATGATCGATGTGCTCGATCTCGTGGCCCAGCACTGCGGCCAGTTCGTCTTCGCTGTCCATCATCGCGAGCAGTCCCGCGCCCACATACACGTGCCCGCCCGGCAAGGCAAACGCATTCACCATCTCGTTCGGAATGTAGTGGAAGCGATACGGCAAAATACGATGCGCGTGCACCGACAGTTTCCCGCCCACCTCCGTCAGATACCGTTCAATTTCTTTTTTGCTCTTCTGCTCGCTTTCTTCGTTAAAGCCTCCGGCGTACTCCTTCGCGATCTCATCCCCAATCCGGATCTCTTCCGCATCCGACATGCGCGTGAAATGCACGGGCATCCGCGTGAGTTCGCGCTCTGTGTCTGCGACAAGATAAAGTGCGGCGGTTGGGCTGGCCTGCACGTCCACCTTACGGCGCTCGCTCCACACGATGGCGGCCACCGCCAGTCCCACCACTCCCGCCAATAAAATCCAGCGCGTCATAAATAACGCCGCATAGCCTCCCGGTTCCGCGTATAGAGGAACGAAACGAACACCAGCGCCGCGCCCAGCACCAGAAATGTCAGATACCGGTCGCGCGGATTCAGCCGCCACACATCGTCCACAACAATCTTTCCCACGCACAGCAACAGCAAGCCTAACCCGGTCAGCCGGAAGCTTCTCTCTCCCACCCGCAGCGCCAGCAGAAACACCGCCAGCCCTTCCAGCCCCCACGCCAGCGTCACCATCCCATGCCGCATCTCGATGCCCAGCAAAAGCGTCAGCAGTCCGACCGCGATGAAAAACACAGGCTGCTCCGGACGCCTCGCCAGATTCTGGATCAGCAGCACCAGCCCGCTTTCATCGCCTGCTTCGCCCTTCCTTCGGATCTGAAACGCAATCGGCAAGCATGCCAGCAGGATCGCCACCGTGATCGCGACAATCACCCAGCGGCTCTCCACCGTGATCCACCGGTTCTGCCACATCGGCGCCGGGAAATAACTCCGCTCATAGAAGTTGTGCAGGACTGTCCGGAACAGGACTCCGGCAACAACCAGCAGCGCCTGGTAGAGAAACAATTTGCGTCCGCTGCGCCACGCGATTGCGATCAGCGCAAAAGCCAGCGCGGCCCATGTGGTCGCCACCCAGTCGGCTTCCAGTTCGAACCGCATCAGCGAGCCGACGGTGATCGTTCCCATCCAGCACAAGATCCCGCCGGCCCGGAGCCGTTTCTCCACTGGCTCCAGTTCTGAACCGTCGAGCCTCCAGTAGGCGTAGAAGAACGCCAGCATGATCGGCACCACCGTATAAAAGCGCGGGCTGATTTCCCCCGGCGTTCCGTCGGCATTCAGATTTACAAAGAAGGTCCGCAGGAAACTCGATCCCAGCGCGATGTAGCTCTGCAATCGCAGGCTCGCACTCTTCCGCGCCAGCCCAATCTCCAGCAGGATCAGTCCGCCGACCACCCACGCATCCGCCACGCCCACGGACCGCAACTCGTACCACGCCAGCAGCGCCAGCAAGAACGACGCTGCCCAGGTGTAACTCTCGCCCGCAATGCGATCAAACGTCCACGTGTCTCCATCCGCGGCGCTCCAACGCGAACTCAAGTACATCAACACCGCGACGCACGCCACCGTCACAAGCCGCAACGTAATTCCGTGGAATTTCTCACCAGCCCCAAGATTGATGGCGAGCACTCGCACAAAAGCGATCCCCGCCAGAAACGCCGCCTGATACCGGAGTTCAGCGGCAGCCATCGCGCGCGCGGCGATCACCGAAGCCAGTGCCAGCGCGGACCACGCCACCGCCGTCCACGTCTGCGGGAACGCGATCCACACCGCGACCAGCATCATTACCATGCCCGCGTACGACAGCCGCTGCATCACTGTGCGGTCGAATTCTGTCTCGAACAACTCGGACCAGCGCCGCACCACCCAATGCGCGTTGAGATAGAAGATCGCCGCCGAAACCACAAACAGCACCGCTAGCGCGTAGTCCGCACGAAGGTCCGCATCGTCCATCCGCCGCCCGCAGATTTCCGCCGCGTCATACGCGATCATCTGCCCCGCGACCAGCACCGACGCAATCATCCCCAGGCGCCGGTAGACCACTTCCTTCGTCCACACGCCAATGAGCAGCAGCGCTTCAGCGTCGGCCAGCCACAGCACCGACAACCGCGCGCCCGAATACTTGAATGGGAACGCCGCGATCAGCAGGATCACCCCAAGCGTGCTCAGCACGATCACCGCATCGCGCCGCCGCCGTGTC
>Ga0335071_10007393_pt1 | contig 11293 bp, 13 predicted proteins | sample Lox_Sample_15_FD_206724 | JGI IMG/M metagenome (GOLD analysis project Ga0335071, IMG submission 206724) | Soil microbial communities from Loxahatchee National Wildlife Refuge, Florida, United States - Lox_Sample_1.5 | ecosystem: Environmental > Terrestrial > Soil > Wetlands | place: USA...
AATGAGGCCTTCACGGCACGACTAAAGTCGTGCCCTTGTTACAAAACTTGCTCAAGCCGTGGTTAAGACGACTTTTTCACCAAGCTGTGAAGCCGTGCCGAAAGATGCACCTCAAATTCCGCTCCGTCGATCGGCAACCCAGATTGGCACGGCTGAAGCCGTGCCCTTTCAAGACGAACCTTGCGCGCCGATGAACTAGGATGCGATTGCGCTGGCCGGCCGCATCGCGCTCGAGGTCGCTGGTCGTGTATAAACACGATGGTGCCTTACCACAATCCCATACCGGAAAAAAGGCAAGGGTCAGGCTCTTCGGGTCTGCCGCCGGAGCGAGGAACCCGGGACGGGAGCCGCGGGTTTTTCGGCGCTTATATTCAGGCGGAAAAGATGCTGCAGATCGCACTCCTGCTGCCCTGTTCGGCAGCGGTTGGCTGGCTCATCGGCGCAGGACTCGACAAATGGCTGCACCAGAAGTGGTTTGGCATCGCCGGAATCGTGTTCGGCGGCATCACGGGGCTGGTCTCGACGGTGCAGTTTGCCATGGCCACAGAGCGCAACTCGCGTCCGAGTCCCGACGAGGAAGCGCCGGACGGAAAGGCAAAATCCGATTCCGACGATGCCTGACGAGCCCCATCCAATTGTCGGCCTGACGGACGAGGGATTAGCCAGATTTCTCAGGCGCGCACTTCGCGATACGGTTCTTCTGGGAGCGATTCCAGCGCTGATCGTCTGGATCGGCTCGAACTGGCGGAACGCGGCCATGGTGATGACGGGCGCGGCGATTTCAGCGGCCAGCATCTTCGAGTGGCAGAGGCTTCTCCGCATTATCAGTGCCAAAATGGACAGGAAGCAGACACCGCGGGGCGCTGCGCTGGCGGCGGTGTTTTTTGTGTTCCGGCTTATGGTCTTTGGAGCGGCCATTTATGGTAGCCTGAAATGTTTCCGGGGCTCCATCGCAGCACTTTTTTACGGCCTCAGCCTGGCCATAATCTCCTTGTTTTGGGAGGCCCTCCAGCTTCTCAAAGACTAAGAAAACAAGGGCATTCCGGGTAACAGAAAGACTTGAGTTTTCATGGTAGAGGCATCTGCGGTTACTCACATCCTTGACACAATTCTCGGAGGGGCCGAGATCCGGCTCTATCAGGCGATCGGCCTCAGCCATGCGGATGCGGCGCAGAAGGCCACGGCGACCAACAGCACGTTCGGGTACGAACTCCTTGTGGCCGGGGGCCTGATCCTCTTTTTCATTCTCGTGCGGGCGACACTGTCGGTGGAAAAGCCCAACCCCGCCCAGCAAGTCGCCGAGATGATTCACGAAGGGATCGGCGACCTCGGCGAACAGGTGATCGGCCACGGGTACCAGCGGTTCCAGGCGTTCGTGACCTGCATCGCGCTCTTTGTCTTGCTGAACAACCTGCTCGGCTTGATTCCCGGCATTGAGACACCGACAAGCAAGCCCTGGGTGCCGCTCGGCCTCGCAATGCTGAGCTTTCTCTACTACAACTACAACGGCATTCGCGAACAGGGGCCGGTGGGCTACCTGAAGCAGCTGGCGGGCCCGATCTGGTGGATGTCGTGGCTGTTGTTTCCCATCGAGGTGGTTTCTCACTTTGCGCGAATCATGTCGCTGACCATTCGACTTTACGCCAACATGTTCGCCAGCGATTTGCTGACACTGGTGTGGTTTTCGCTGGTCCCGATCTTCGTTCCCTGCATTTTTCTGGGGCTGCACTTTTTTGTTTCCATTATCCAGGCATTTGTTTTCATGCTGCTTTCGATGATTTACCTGTCGTTGGCGGTTTCGCACGAGCACTAGAAGCAGCTGTCAGCTAGTGAGAGCGCAAGGCGACATGCAGTCGTCGTGAGGCTCAAGAAAAAGTTTCCGCCGGAGAGCGCTTCCGCTCCGGACAAACGGACGGCCGCGAGCGTGAGGGGGCCAGCACGGTGAGCCTCAACCACCCACTGGCGGTCAATTCAAGGGAAGCCGGAGAAATATGCAGAAGTTGCAATACATTTTCATGGCGCTGGCGGCGCTGTTTTTCGCCATTCCAGCCTTCGCGGATGGCGGCAGCTCCGTGGCAAGCCTGGCTCCAATTGGCGCCGGGATCGGAATGGGAATCGCTGCCGGTCTGTGCGGTCTGGGTCAGGGAAGGGCCGTAGGCTCAGCGTGCGAGGCGCTGGCACGGAATCCGGGAGCCCGTCCGGGCCTCTTCCTCTTCCTGGTCCTCGGTCTCGCGCTGATCGAATCGCTCACCCTTTTCACTCTTCTGATTGTGGTCATCAAGACCTAGTTCAACTCGATCGAGGCGGCTTTCGGAGGATCCCGGAAGCCGCGCTTGGTTTCACTTGGCCTCTTCGCGCATCATGGCAATCGCCTGCTGGTAGCTGAGGCCCGCCGGCAGCGGCGCAAAGAGGCTTTCATCCTCAGTGGTGTCGAACACCCGCGTCTTGAAGACGACGCGCCCGCTCATCTGCATCTTGAAGTGCACGTAGCGCCACTCACCGCCGCCGACCTCGGCCTGATCGATGGCGATCCATCCGCCCTTGTTGAGCCTGCCGAGAATTCCCCAGCCGAAATCGACGTCCCGCTGCAAATGGCCCTCGAGCCTGGTGACGCGCTCGTGGACGGGATCGACCAGGATTTCGCCAGTCATGGCGCTGAGGACTTCGGTCTCGAGGTCAGGCGGCGAGAACCCAGGGTTAGGGCGAAAGGCGAACCTTTCCACAGGTCCGGTGGGGCCGTCGGCAATGCCCTGGTACTCGAAGAGAAACGCGGCCGGCAGCGCGCGCAGCACGATGAGAGCGCGATTGTCGTCGTCGTCCTCGGCCTGCTTGCGGTGCCGCTGCCTGCCGGGGTTGGCCAGCAAGTCGCTCAGGCGCGCCTGCTCCTTTTGCTCGTCGGCGGGGCTCAGGGGCTTGTCGCCGACCGCGAGCAGACGCGCGACCTCGCCATCCTTGGTTTCAAAGATGTCCTTTGTGGTGGTGAGCCGGGGGCTGGATTGGCGCAGCTCGAAGCGCATCGGGTGGCTTCGGTCTTGCGCCGCTTTCAGCTCATTTCCGAGGGCCCGATCGACCAGCGCCTGGGCTTCGGAGGGCGTCAGAGGAGGGGTGCTGCCCGCAGCCGGCTGCCCAAGGCTGAATGGAGCCACAGGGAACAGGAGGAGGAGGTAGCCGATCCGCCGCACAAAGACTAGTTTAGACTCCAGAGCATTGCGGATTGATGGCGTCCGCGCCGGGGAGACTGCGGGTGAGTTACCCATCGGATACCGTTCGAGGCGACAAGCGCGATTCGTAACACCATCGTGAATTGAAGCAACGCCACCGGGTTGCGTATAGTGCGGGCATGGACTCATGATGTAACGCTTGCAGCGAGTCGCAGGCGAAAAGGTTTCTTCTCCGGTGCAATGGGCACGAGCCGGCGGCTGAAACAGTGAACGACTGGCATTCCCCGGAATGCGGCAATCAAACCTTAAGGAAGGATCGACACCATGGCAGGAGAGAATGTTTCCGCGCGAATTGGCAAGACCATCGTCATCTGCGGTGAAGTGAAAGGTAGTGAGGATCTGGTTCTGGATGGGCACGTGGAAGGAACGGTGAGCCTGGCCGAGAACCGGCTCACGATCGGACCGACGGCGACTATCGCCGCCAACCTGAGCGCCAGAGATGTGTTGATCATGGGCCGAGTGCAGGGCAATATCGTTGCCAGCGGTCGCGTGGAGCTGCGCGCGGGTTGCAATCTCGAGGGCGACATTCGCGCTGCTCGTCTTGCCATCGAAGACAACGCGGTGTTCTTTGGCAAGGTGGATTTGACGCAGGGCGCGGCAAAAGTGCCGGAGGGCACGAATGGACCCCGCCCGGCAACGACCGTCTAAAATCCATCGAAGGCGCTCTCCCCCTCACGCCCTTCAGGCCAAAGGGCTCGATCAGTTTTGCCGGAAGGTTCCCAAGTTCCTGGGAACCGGCCGCGAGGATAACCAAGAGTGCTGCGCCGCTTGTTCGATAAGAGACAGGAGGGCGGCCCGGCGGCTTCAACACCGGGTCTGACCGGTCCGCGCGTGCCGAGACACTCGGGCGCGTGGTCGGTGCTGCGCAAGCGTCTTGAAGCCGAGCCCGGGCTGCGCCTTCTCGATACCGGCTATACTTCGCCTACCAATATCAACTTCCTCACCAGCCTGGGGCACAGCGTCTACATGGCCGACCTGGTTTCCGACGCCAACACGGAAAACTGGACGAGCGGCCAGGACGAAGACGGCAACCCCATCTGGAACGTCGATCGATTTCTGGAACAGACGCTCAGCTTCTCAGGGCGCCTATTCGATGTGGTGCTGCTGTGGACGGCGTTGGACTATTTGCCCGAGGCCTTCGTAGCGCCAGTGGTGACGCAACTACACACCGCGATGAATCCCGGTGGCCAGGTTCTGGCGTTCTTCCATACCAAGACGCAGGGCGAAGAGGCGGTACACTGCCGCTACCACGTAACCCCGGGCGACGATGTAGAGGTACAGCTCACGCAGCAGTTCCCCATACAGAGGGCCTTCACCAATCGCAGTATCGAGCGGCTTTTCGCCGGCTGGTCGGGCCATCGCCAGTTCCTGGCTAAAGACAGTGTCTCTGAAGTCATCATGACGCGGTGATAAGAGCAGGGACCAGGCGGACATGCGGACAGTGACAACGACAGGTGACAAGCCCGAAAGGCAGCTCATCGTGTTACCTCGTCACCTCGTAACCTTGTTCCTTCGGTCCCTGTCCTCCAAACGGTAGCCAAGGCTGCGCTTCACCGAAGGGCATGTCAGCTTCGAACGCATCCTCAAACTCCGAATTTGGCAGGTAGCGGCTGCCGAGCTTGTACTTAGCGCGGATGGAATCGACCAGGGCGCGAATCCGAGTGCGGTATTCCGCCGAGACGAAGGCGCTTGTCTTATAGCGCTTCTCGTAGGCTGAGAGCATCTGCGGAAAATGCTCGCGCACGAATTCGAAAAAGGTGGGCAGCGAGCACGGCTTCAAGAAGAGCGCGCCGGCGAAGAGGAAGCATGCGCCGGCATCCGAGGCGGCGCGCGCCACCGATTCAATCGACGAGCGTGAATCAGTGATTCCCGGCAGGAGCGGAGCACACATCACTCCGGCGCGAATCCCAGCCTGCCGCAGCTCATCGAGGGCCCTGAAGCGCAGATCGGGACGTGGGGCGCGCGGCTCCAGAATGCGGGCGAGCTTCCGGTCGGTTGTAGTTACGGTGAAGCTGACGGTAAGCTGGTTCACCTTGGCGACCGCCTGCAGAAGATCGATGTCGCGGGTGACGAGCGCCGACTTAGTGACTATCCCCAGCTTGAATCCGCCGCGTTCGGCAAAGACCTCGAGCAATGAGCGCGTGATCTCGAGTCTTCGTTCCAGCGGCTGGTAGGGGTCGGTGGCGGTGCCGAGAGCGATCTCGGTGCCCGGCTTCAGCTTCTTCAGCTCCTGCGCGAGAAGCCAGGCCGCATTCTCTTTGAAATAAATCTTCCGCTCGAAATCGGGCGGACCCATCTCCAGAAACTCGTGGGTGTAGCGCGCGTAGCAATAGCGGCATCCAAACTCGCAGCCACGATAGGGGTTGATGGCGTGCGTGAAGGGAAGCCCGCGCTGCGAATTCACTTTGTTGAGGATGGAGCGCGAAGCCAGCGGCCGGTATTCGGTGAGGCAACCGGTCGAGTCCAGGGGCGCCTCCGCCGCGATGCGGGCGAGAGGGCCGATGGGAGGAGCATCGACGATGGGGAAGAGGGAAGCGGTATCCATGGGGGAGGGCAAATTCGCCTTTTGTTCGCCTACCGATAAATCTACTCCCGATTCTCGAACGGAGCAAGAGGAAAAAGCAGGTTTCCCGCCAAACGCTTCCAGCGACCAGGTTTTACAGTGATTTAAGGGTTCAACCGCTCCTATGAATGCGGCTGTCGGAGGAGGAATTTGATGAGCACGTCAAAGGGCACACGGATTACATGGCTCGGTCATGCCACGGTACTAGTTCAGACACCCAGGGGCACGAATGTCCTGATCGACCCGTTCATTGCGCATAACCCCAAGTACCCGCAGGGGTTCGAGCTGCCGGCGAAGATTCACTACATTCTATTGACACACGGGCATGGCGATCACATCTCCGACGCCGGTCCGGTTGCGAAAAAGCACGGTTCAAAGGTGGTGGCCATTTATGAACTGAGCGACTACATGGCGAGGAAAGGTGTAGCCGAGACGGTCGGCATGAACCTTGGCGGAGCTGTCGAGCTCGACGATGTTACGGCGACGATGGTCGACGCGAAACACTCCTCTGGTGCGGCCGATGACAAGGGCACGCATTACGTGGGCGTCGCGGCTGGATTCGTGCTGGAAGTTTCGGGCGGCTCTGTGCTGTACCACGCCGGGGACACCTGCGTATTCGGCGACATGCAATTGATCCGCGATCTCTACGCGCCCCAGGTGGCCATGTTGCCGATCGGCGGCTTCTACACCATGGGGCCGAAAGAGGCCGCGCATGCCTGTCGTCTCCTGACCCCGAGGACCGTTCTGCCAATCCATTGGGGCACGTTCCCGCCGCTCAAAGGCAGGCCCGAGGAGCTGGCCGCTCTGGTGGAACCGGGTGTGAAGGTGGAGCACTGGAAACCGGGCGACGTGTACGTCGCCTAGAGGCAGCAAGGAGACGCGCGACAAAGTGAAAAGACGAGCTTGTGGTGCGCATTGCCAGATGGGAAAGCTGTTTTCTCATTCCCTTGTCACCTTGTGCGCTTGTCCCCGGTCTTACTGGTCCCGCGTCTGCTTGATGGCGCGTGGCGACGTGCCAATGCCGCCCGTCTCAGATGCGTCCCGGCCTGCACGCAGAACTGGCGGTGCTGCCGCTCCGCGGCAGTTGCGCAGATCGCGCAGGATCTCGGCTTTCTCACGCGCATACTGGCCAGCCAGTCGTGAAAGGGCAAAGGTGATGATGTCGCTATGATGCAGATCGGCTGCCGAGGGATCCCGTCGCATGTTCAGCCAGAGCCGGTGAACGAGCTGCACATCTTCCGGGCTCAGCGAAGGCGCGTGCGGCCCGATGTAGAACACCTTTACATTCCCGTCTGCCGCCACCACGCAGAAGTTGAACTGGCGCTTGGGCTCGGGCAGCGCCTCCCAGGCCTGGCCCATAAGAAAGGCTTGTTCCTCTGCGGTGAGGGAACTGGAGCTGCCGGAGACGACCGACTCGACTTCGAGCGAGCTGGCTGTCTGGGCCAATGCCGGGAAAACCTCGCTGGCCGGAACAACCAGAAGTGACACTTTCTTGCCGAAGCTTTCTGCGACCGATACGGCTTTTGTGAAGACCAGTTGCTCGTGTTCGCTGAAACTTTGATCCTCGGCGCTCAGGTACTCGGGGCCACCGACACCCATCAACCTGACACTGACGACAACGACGTCTCGCTCCTCGGTGCTGGTGCGCGCCAGAGTCCACTTCAAGGCGAGCGGGTTGTTCACGTCGCGCATGGTCACCATCACGCCGGCAGGGCGGATGGCCACCGATTCCCGGCTCACCGTGTCCTGGTGCTCGAGCTGGAAATGGTCCTTCATCTCTTTCGCGGTGCGCGCGTGCTTTTTCAGGTTTTCCCGCTCGGAGATGGTGAACACGGCAAAGAACGCGATGGCGAAAGCGATGCCGCTGACGGTCGCCACAGATTTGGTGAACAGATTGACTGTGGCCGTGGTCAGCAACACCATGAACACGCAGATGAGGCCGACGGGAATCTCGGTTTTGCCGATGCGGATGTTGGGTGGAACTTTCCAGCCGCGCTCGCCCTTGTATTTCCAGCGCAGGACCAGCATGGAGAGACTGTTGAAGGTGAACGACCAGATGACGCCGAACGCATAGGCCTCGCCCAGCATGATCACGTTTCCACGGCTCACGATAATCGTGAACATCTGGAGGATGAAGACCAGGTTGACGATGCGGTAGCTGGTGCCGAAGCGGCGGTGCGGCTTGCGGAACCAATCGGTCAGGACGCCGTCTTCAGCCACGCGCATGAGCACGCCGGTCTAGCCGATGATCGAGGTGTTGATGGCGCCGGAGAGAATGAGAAAGCCGACCAGCACGACGAAGATACGGAACAGAATGCGCCAGAAGAGCGGGCCTGCCATGAACATTGCCAGCCCGGCGATCAGGTTGTCGGGGTAGACGACCGTCCGTTCGTAGGTGGGGATCAGCATCGACGCCAGCAGCGTGGCGCCGCCGGTGAAGATGAGGCTGTAGATGGCGATGACGATCGCCGCGCGCTTGAGGTTTCTGAGCTTGGGGTGGGCGATCTCGCGATTAACCTGAGCCAGGCTTTCCTCGCCGCTCATGGCCAGAATGGAGTGGCCGAAGGCCATCATGATGCCGAAGAGGCCGAAGATCGGCAGGCCTGTTCCTTTGAGGAACCCGAGCGCGTCGGTGCTGAAATGCAGATGAGAGGGGATGGGCGATGGCGGCAGGTGCGCTCCCCGGATGGCTACCGTGTAACAGCCCCAAATCATCAGGACGATCACCATCACCGTGGTGATCTGCATAACGCGGAGGGCCTTGTCGCTCGATTCCTCGATGCCCTTGATGTTTTGCCACCAGTAATAGGTTGTGACCGCGGCGGCGAGCAGAGCCGAGGTGTAGTCCATGTTGAACTGGATGGCATTGCCATGGGCGTCCATCAGCGCGGGCGGCAGCCAGTGACTCTGATTGACGACGGTCAGCATCTCGTTCAGCAGGCCCGTGATGTACTGGCCGGCCGACACGCCCGAGATCGGCCCGGTGAGAATGTAGTCGAACATCAGCGCCGAGACGCTGAGCTTGGCGAAGCCGCCTCCGAGAGCCTCTTTGACTACGCGATAGACGCCGCCACGCGTGAACATCGAGCAGCTCTCGACGTAGACCGCGCGGACCGCGAAGCTGAAGAGCATGATGCCGAGGATGAACCACGGCGCGGCAGCTCCCACGGCCTGCTCGGCGATGCCGCCGGCGTAGAAAGCCGAAGATCCCAGGTCATTGAGGACAATGGCGGCTGCGCGCCAGAAGGAGATGAACGTGAGCATCACCGAAGACGCGACGATGAGTCGCACACGGTCATTCGGAGGAGCCACGATCGTTCGGTTAGAGGCCATTTCTTGAGCGTGGGCCGGGGCAGCCGGTGGTGCCGGAACGCGGGAGCGAAACCACCGCTCTGCGCCGAGTCTACTTTCCAATCATAGTCGTGTCAACGGCAAAAATGGGCCGGTATTTCCACGGCACGGCCGGGGAATAAAGGTGTCAGGCGCCGGGTTCCTGCCGGGGCTGTTCGAAGCGAGATGGGAGGGGCAGATTCGTCCTGCGACAAACTGAGATCGAACGCGCGGTGGCGCGTGGCCCGAGAAAGACGCCTTTGGTCAGTCTTTGCCGAACAGTTCTTTGCCGTCTTCAACAAAGCTGACGAGCACGACGATCGCGGAGCCGGCGAGGCCGACGAAAAACATCAGCTCCATCAGCCGGATGAGAAGCACGCCCAGGACCATGCATCTGATTCTAATTCACCCGGATGTTTTACACTCGCCCGTGTATGTCATCCACCTCCGGGACGTCGTCGATGGTGACGCGATGGGTTGCCGTGTGTGTATCCGCCGGCTTGCTCGAACTGCCGTTTCCCATCGCCGGGCCGCTGCCGCCATGGCGAAGCGTGTTTGCGTGGTTCGCGCTGGTCCCGTTGCTGTGGGCGGTGCTTGCCGGTGATTCGAAGAGCGAACGCCATCCGTTGAAGAACGCGTTTCTGCTGGCCTATGTTTGCGGCGTGCTCTGGTACATCGGCAACTGCTACTGGATCTACGACACCATGCTGATCCATGGCGGGCTGCCGCCGGTGGTGTCGGCGCTGATCCTGCTGCTGTTTTCGCTGGTGCTGGGGCTCTATTTTGGGTTGTTTGGACTGGGGCTGGCGCTGGTGCGGCGAGCGACGGGGTCGGTGCGCTGGGCGCTGGCGTTCGCGCCGTTTTTGTGGGTCGCGCTTGAGCTGGCCGGCGCGCGCATCACCAGCGTGCCGTGGGATCAGCTTGGGTATTCGCAGGTGGATAACGGGGTGCTGAACGGGCTGCCTCAGTGGACAGGCGCATACGGAGTCAGCTTCCTGGTGGTTCTCATCAACGCGGAAATCTTGAGGCGTTTCATGCTGCCGAGCCTCCGACGCCGGTTCGTTGGCTTTCTTTGGATCTCTCCTTTCGTTCTTTTGTTCGCTCTGGGTTTTCTTGCTTGGCGCCCGAAAATGCCGCCAACTTCGGCCACCGCCGTTCTGATCCAGCCCAACCTCGACGTGGAGCACACCGGCTACTGGTCCGGGCCGGGCGAGTACGAGCGGCACATCGCCAACTTCATCAAGCTCGGCGGCGAGAGGTGCGGTCCCTATGTTGCGGGAATGCCTCAGACGGGCGCCGCTACGGTTGACGAGTCGTGCTATAAGAACCCACCACCCGGCCTGATCGTCTGGCCAGAATCGCCGGCGCCATTCTTCGAGCAGGACCCACGTTTCAAATCCGCAATGGCCGAAGTGGCGCAAGCCGATCAAGCTCCGATCATCGCGGTCGCGGTTGGTTCCGACTTTTCCGTCGCTGAACATGATTGGCTCGATCATGTTTCTGCCATCGCGTTTAACGCCGCCGGCAGCGAAGTTGGCCGCTACGACAAGATTCACCTTGTCCCGTGGGGCGAGTATGTTCCATATCCGCAGGTTTTCTTCTTTGCGAAGAAGCTCACAGGCAAAGTCGCCAGCTACACTCCGGGATCCGTACGCAATGTCTTTCTCCTTCAGAGTGCCGACGGCGAATCGCACCGCTATGGGGTCTTCATCTGCTACGAATCGGTTTTTGCCGACGAGGTGCGTTCCTTCGCGTTGAATGGCGCAGAAGTGTTCGTTAATGTGAGCGACGACGGCTGGTACGGCGACACCAGCGCGCCCTGGCAACACCTGAACATGGTGCGCATGCGGGCCATCGAAAACCGCCGATGGATTCTGCGCGCCACCAACGACGGCGTGACGGCGGTGATCGACTCCTACGGGCGCGTGCGGCAGTCGATACCGCGGCACCAGGTGAGCGCGCTGGCTGCGCAATACGGATTCCGCAGCGACGTCACGTTCTACACGGAGCATGGTGATGTGTTTGCGTGGGTGTGTGCCATACTTTCTATAGGCGTTGCCGGCTGGTCGATGATTATCGGGGCCCGGAAGGCCGCCGCCGCAAAGTGACATCGATGTGTTTTCAGCTCTACGCCGGGACGCTAAAGCCTATCTCGCGAGTGCGTTGGAATAAGGATGCT
>Ga0335071_10007394_pt1 | contig 11292 bp, 9 predicted proteins | sample Lox_Sample_15_FD_206724 | JGI IMG/M metagenome (GOLD analysis project Ga0335071, IMG submission 206724) | Soil microbial communities from Loxahatchee National Wildlife Refuge, Florida, United States - Lox_Sample_1.5 | ecosystem: Environmental > Terrestrial > Soil > Wetlands | place: USA: Florida...
AGCTCGGCGGCCGGGTCTTCATCGGACACCTCGGGCAAAAGGGACGGGAAGTAACGGATGTTCTCCTGATACAAGTCCAGGACCGAGTCGATCCAGCGTTCCCCGAACCACACCCGCGGGCGCACTCCTTGCGATTTCTGTTCCTCGGGCCGGGTGTCGGTGGACTGCGTAAACAGTTCGATCCGAGTTTCCGCCCACAGCTGATGACCGAAGAAGTACGGCGAGTTGGCACCCATTGCCAGCTGCGGACCGGCCAGCGCCTGCGCCGCATTCCAGTTGGCCGGGAAAGCTTCCGGAGCCAATTGCAGGTGCAATTGCATGCTGGTGCAAGCGGATTCGGGTGCGATCGACCCGGCCTGCCAACTCAGTGGCTCGGGGCCGGAGATGTCGATCGGAATGTCCTCGCCCCGGGCGGTGAAGATCGAGTCGTTGAGCGCCGCATATCGCCGCGAGTCGCTCATCCAGCCGTGCACCAAATGTTCGGGCATCAGCGTGGGCAGGATACCGATCATCACGATATGGGCCCCGCCGGCGCTGGCCTTGGTTTCGGCGTCGTTCAGGCTGACCCGCACCTCGGCCTCCAGATCCACCGCGGTGTGGCCGGGCAGGGCGTGCGGCGGCACGTTGAATTCGATGTTGTAGGCCCCTAATTCGGGCTGGTATGCCGGATCGGCGATGGCGTCCAGCACGTGGCGGTTGGACATGGCCGGCTGATAATCGGCGTCGACGAGGTTGCACTCGATCTCCATGCCGGTCAGCGGCTGATCGGAATCGAAGCACGACTGCGCCAGCATCGTCTCCAGGGCGTCCAGACAAAGCTGCACCTTGCGCCGGTATTCCCGCCGATCTGCGCTGTTGTAGGTGGTGCGCTTGACCTCTTCGCCCACACCGCCGATGCAACAGGGTTACCGGCGCGAACGCAAGCCGCACGAGCTGACCTGTCGCCCGCCGAGCCGAATAGACCATGATGGAGTTCGGACATGACGTGTCACAGCTCACAGGTGGAGGAGAGCAGTTGGCCGAGTTCGCCGAATTCGTAGCCGCCATCGACCAGGGCACCACCAGCACGCGCTGCATGATTTTCGATCACGACGGCGCCGAGGTCGCGCGCCATCAACTCGAGCACGAACAGATCCTGCCCCGTGCCGGGTGGGTCGAGCACGACCCGATCGAGATTTGGGAACGCACCTCGTCGGTGCTGATGTCGGTGTTGAGCCGATCCAACCTGGCGCCGGAAAGCATTCAGGCACTGGGTATCACGAACCAGCGCGAAACCACGCTGGTGTGGAATCGGCGCACCGGACGACCGTATTACAACGCGATCGTCTGGCAGGACACGCGCACCGACCGGATCGCCTCGGCGCTGGAACGAGACGGACGCGGCGATGTGATTCGCCGCAAAGCCGGCCTGCCGCCGGCCACCTACTTCTCCGGCGGGAAACTGCAATGGATTCTCGAAAACGTCGACGGGGTGCGCCAAGCCGCGGAACGCGGCGACGCACTGTTCGGCACCGCCGACACCTGGGTGATGTGGAATCTGACCGGAGGTCCACGGGGCGGCGTGCACGTCACGGATGTGACCAACGCCAGCCGCACCATGCTGATGAACCTGGAAACCTTGGACTGGGACGACGAGCTGCTGTCGTTCTTCTCCATCCCGCGGGCGATGTTGCCGGCGATCGCGCCGTCGTCGTCACCGCAGCCGTACGGTCTCACGTCGCAGAGCGGTCCGGTCGGCGGCGAGGTGCCGATCACCGGCGTTCTCGGCGACCAGCACGCGGCGATGGTCGGTCAAGTGTGTCTGTCCGAGGGGGAGGCCAAAAACACCTACGGCACCGGCAATTTCCTACTGCTCAACACCGGTGAGACGATCGTGCGGTCCGACAACGGGCTGTTGACCACCGTGTGCTACCAATTCGGGGACGCCAAACCCGTTTACGCACTTGAGGGTTCGATCGCGGTCACCGGTGCGGCGGTGCAGTGGCTGCGTGACCAGCTGGGCATCATCAGCGGCGCTGCGCAAAGCGAGTCGCTGGCGCGCCAGGTGCCCGACAACGGCGGAGTCTATTTCGTGCCGGCCTTTTCCGGGTTGTTCGCCCCCTACTGGCGATCGGATGCCCGCGGCGCGATCGTCGGGCTGTCACGGTTCAACACCAACGCGCACCTGGCCCGCGCGACGCTGGAGGCGATTTGTTACCAGAGCCGCGACGTGGTGGACGCGATGGCGGCCGATTCCGGTGTGCGCCTTGAGGTGCTGAAGGTGGATGGCGGTGTCACCGGCAACGACCTGTGCATGCAGATCCAGGCGGACGTGCTGGGCGTGGACGTGGTACGGCCGGTGGTCGCCGAGACGACGGCGCTGGGCGCCGCCTACTCGGCGGGCTTGGCGGTGGGGTTTTGGGCCAATCCGTCCGACCTGCGGGCCAACTGGCAAGAGGACAGGCGCTGGACCCCGTCCTGGAGTGAGGAGCAGCGCGCCGCGGGTTACGCGGGTTGGCTTAAGGCCGTGCAGCGGACCCTGGACTGGGTCTCGGTCACGTGACCCGAGCCCCTTGCGTCCAGGGTCCGCCGCTCCGGCTTAGTCCTCGCCAAGGATGCCGTAGATCTCCCGTCGCGCATTGTTGAGGATGTCGACGACGCGCTGCTGCTGCTCGGCGGTGGCGGTGTGCGCGGACTGGGCGACCGCGCTGCACAACTGGCCGATGGCCGCCCGCAGGTTCATGTGGCCCGGGTCGGCGCCTTCGGCGATTTCGTCCCATGGTGGGGTCTCGATCTTTTCGGCCGCCGCACGGCCTTCGTCGGTCAGCTCGAAAAGCTTCTTGCTGCCCTCGGTCTCGCTCGCGGTCATCAGACCCTCGTCGGCCAGCAGCTGCAGCGTCGGGTACACCGATCCGGGGCTGGGCCGCCAGATCCCGTTGCTGCGTTCGGCGATCTGCTGGATCATCTCGTAACCGTGCATGGGCCGCTCGGCCAGCAATGCCAGCAGGGCCGCGCGGACGTCACCGCGGCGACCACGGCCGGGGCCGGCGCGACGCCATCCGCCGCGCCGGCCGCCGGGACCGAAGCCGCCGGGACCGAAGCCGCCCGGTCCGAAACCGAAATTGAAGCCGGGCGCGAAGCCGGGCCCGAAGCCTAACGGGCCGTCATGGTCGGCGGCGTGGTCGCGAAGGTGTTCACGAAATTCCCGCCGGGCCTGCCGCCTGGCGTAGTGCAGGGCGCGCCGCTGCGCGGGGCCGAAGCCGAATCCGAAGCCCGGCCGACCGCCGAAGGGGCCGTCGGGCGGAGTGAATGGGTTGCTCATTTTTTGTCTTCCTTACGTTTCAGGGAGACACACCCCGTGCTTCGAAGTATCACGATATATCGTGACGTATCGCCGATGCAACGGGTGATGAGAAATCGGTCCTTCTTCGCGGTTCAGGCTAAAACCCGCTGACCTCGCGGTATGGCATTGGTGGGACCTTTTCCGTGGCTTTTCAGTCCGATCGGTCCGGCCGGTTTGCACCCCCGAGGGGCGGGTAGGAACTGTGGGATGAACGCTGAAAACGCCGACCTGGCGGTGGACGGCCGGATCCCGGGGGGCCGATGCCCGCGCAGGCTGGCGGAGATCGCGGCCGCGACGTCTGGCCGTGGGTCAACTGGACGTTGGCGCTGGCGACGGTACCCGCCGCGGCAATTGTGATGCTGTTCGCCCTCGGCGCGGTGATGAGTACGGACGGCTGCAGCGAGAGCAGTTGTCCCAACCTGGGCCACGGCGGGATTAATTTCGGTGTCGCGTTTTACGGCGCGCCGGTGGTCGCCGTCGTGGTCATCGTGATCTCGTTTTTCACCGCCAAGCGCCGCGGGGGCATCGTGGTTCCGCTGGCCGGCTGGGCGCTGTTGGTCGCCGACGCCGCCCTCATGGCGGTGAGTGTCGCCGGCTAGGCCAAGCCGTCAGCGCGGCGGTGAGAACCCACCCGACGAAGCGGCATCCGGTGGCCTCTGCTCGGGCCATGCAGGGGGCTGTGCCGCGGCCGGCCAGCCGGCGGACGGCGGCGACGACGGCCAGGGCCCCGTCGGGGGCGGCATGGCTGGGCGCAGCCTGGCCAGTTCGCGGCGGTGCCGTTCGGCGAGGACGGCGGCGAGCACCAGCTCCGGCGGCGCGCCTGGCGGAGGCGGCGGGGCGATGCGCGACACGACGTCACCGGTGATTCGGTATGCCATCTGCTGGCGTAGCTGAGGATCGAGTTGTGTTGCCCGGGAGAGAAATTGGCGCGCGACTTCAGCTTGGCCGGCGGACAGTCCGGAAAGCTGCAGCGACGATGCCCACCAGGCCAGCGCCGGTGGCATCATCGGCGGTGGACCCAATCGCGGTCCGCGTTCGTTGATCACCACGGTGCCGGCGAAGATGTCCCCGATTCGCTTGGCTTTCGGCGACAAAATGCTGCAGATAACAGCGGGGCTGCCGAACAGCATCCAGATCTCCACCACCGCCGCCAGTGCGCGAAACAGCGCTTGCCGGAAGCGTTCTGGGCCACCGTCGTCAGATACCACGCGCAGCCCGAGCGCCATTTTGCCCACCGAGCGCCCGCGGGTGGCGGTTTCGAGCACCACGGGATACCCGACAATCACCACTGCCGTGAAGATGAGCAGAACGGCGGTGCTCAGCGCGGTGTCGAACTGAGTCAGCGAGGCGGCCCACAGCATCAGACCCAGCAGGTAGCAGACAAAGATCACGGTAATATCGATCAGTGCGCTCAACGCCCGCACCGGCAACTGGGCGATCTGCACATCGAGCACCACCGCGTCGCCGGTCACCACCTCGGACATAACACCGAACGGTACCCTGCCCAGGGTGGACGTCGACGCATTCGTGCTGGCCCATCGCGGCACTTGGGACCGCCTCGACCAGCTGATCGGCAGGCGCCGGTCGCTGACCGGCGCGGAAGTCGACGAGCTGGTCGAGCTCTATCAGCGGGTGTCCACCCATCTGTCGATACTGCGCTCGACGTCGTCGGATTCGGTGCTGATCGGTCGGCTGTCGAGCCTGGTCGCGCGGGCCCGCTCGGTGGTCACCGGCGCGCACGCACCAGTGAGCCGGACGTTCACCCGGTTCTGGACCGTGTCGTTCCCGGTGGTCGCGTATCGCAGCTGGCGGTGGTGGTTGGGTACGGCGGCGGCGTTTTTCGCCGTGGTCGTGGTTATCGCCGTGTGGGTTGCCGGCAATCCAGAGGTGCAGGCTGCCATCGGAACACCAAGTGACATTGAGGAATTGGTCAACCACGATGTGGCGTCGTACTACAGCGAACACCCCGCCGCCGCGTTCGGGCTGCAAATCTGGGTGAACAACTCCTGGGTGTCGGCCCAATGCATCGCGTTATCGGTGTTGCTGGGGCTACCGATCCCGATTGTGCTGTTTCAAAACGCCGCCAACCTGGGAGTGATCGCCGGCCTGATGTTTCAGGCGGGCAAGGGGGGTGTGCTGCTCGGTCTGCTGGTTCCGCACGGTCTGCTGGAGCTGACGGCGGTCTTTCTGGCGGGGGCAGCGGGGATGCGGCTGGGCTGGTCGGTGGTGTCGCCCGGGGACCGGCCGCGTGGGCAGGTGCTTGCCGAACAAGGCCGTGCCGTCGTATCGGTCGCCGGCGGACTGGTCGCGGTGCTCCTGGTCTCCGGGTTGATTGAAGCATTGGTGACGCCGTCGCCGTTGCCGACGTTCGTTCGGGTCGGCATCGGGATCCTCGCCGAGGTGGCCTTCCTGTCGTATATCGGGTACTTCGGCCGTCGCGCCGTGAAAGCCGGGGAGACGGGCGATATCGAGGACGCACCCGACGTGGTCCCCACCGGCTAAAACCGGGCTGCCGATTGTGCAATTCACGACGCAACACGCCACTGACGCGTTGTCAGGATGCACACTCGCGGCGGCGTTACAGGCGCCCGCTCGCCTTCATCGCCAGATAGCAGTCGGCCAGGGCGGGCGCCAGTTCGGTGGGCGGGGCGTCGACGACTTCCACCCCGCTGCGGCGTAGCCGGGTGGACATGGTGCGACGGTCGTTGCGGGATCGCTCGGCGGCCGCGGCGTCGTACACGGCGGCGGCATCCGAACGCGCGGCGGCCATTTGGTCGACGCGTGGGTCGGCGACGGCCGCCAGCAGCACATGGTGTTTGGCCGACAACTGCGGCAGCACCGGCAGCAGGCCCTCATCGAGGGCCGTCGCGTTCAGGTCGGTGAGCAACACCACCAGCGACCGTCGACGGGCGCGCCGCGCGATTGTGGAAACGGTTGCACGCCAATCTGATTCGAGAAGCGCCGGTTGCAGCGGCGCCATCGCCTCCACCAGCTGGGCAAGCAATTCGGTGCGCGACGCGCCGAACACACCGGCCCGGCTGACCCGGTCATGGGCGAGAAAGTCGACATGGTCGCCGGCACGGGAGGCGAGCGCCGCCAGCAGTAGGGCGGCATCCATCGACCAATCCAGCCGCGGCCAGCCCGCGGGATCGGCGGCGGTCGGATCCACGCCGACCCGGCCCGCCGACGTACGCCCGGTGTCGAGCACGATCACCACCCGCCGATCCCGCTCGGGTCGCCAGGTGCGGACGACCACGTCGGCGCGCCGGGCGGTGGCGCGCCAGTCGATCGAGCGCACGTCGTCGCCGACGACATATTCGCGCAGCGAGTCGAACTCGGTTCCCTGGCCGCGTATCAGCGTGGGCAACAGCCCATCGATCTCGCGCAATTTGGCAAGCCGCGACGGCAGGTGCTTGCGGGACAGGAACGGGGGCAGCACCCGGAGCTGCCCTGGAACCGATTGCGAACCCTGCCGTCCCGCCAATCCGAGCGGACCGATCGAGCGGGCGGTAACCACCGCCGCGCGCTGGTCGCCGCGGCGAACCGGTTGCAGCTCAGTGTGGACCTGCTGCTGGTGCCCGGCCGCGATGTCGACCGCATGGATGCGCGGCCGTGCGCGGGCGCTGGGCGGCCAGGCGTCGCGGACCTGCCCGCGAAATCGGCGCCGGCCGTCGTTGTGGATCAGCAGTCCGACGTCGACCTGCTGCGCGAGCCGGGCGGAGCGGTCCGGGGAACGGGTGTAACGCAAGCTGCGAGGGCTGGCGGCCAGCGCGATGTCCATGGCCGCCACACTCACCAGCGTTACCAGCAGGACGACGAAAGTCCTTGCCGGCCAAGGTGACAGCGCGATGGGAAAGACGCAGATCAACGCAACCAGCCCGGTGCGCCCGGTTACAATCATCGGCGCCGCTCCTCTCCCCCGGCAAGCGGGAGGTACCCCCACATCGCTTCGTCCCCCCGCAAGCGGGCGGGACCCCCACTGCATCGTCGCCGGCGCAATCACTAGCGGGGCACTGGAACCGACGCCAAGATCCCGTCGAGCACACCGTCAGGTGTGGCCCCTTCGAGCTCGGCTTCCGGCCGCAGCATCACCCGGTGCCGTAGCGTCGGGCGCGCCATGGCCTTCACGTCGTCGGGAGTGACGTAGTTGCGGCCGGACAGCCACGACCAGGAACGAGCCGCGGCGAGCAGGGCAGTCGCCCCGCGCGGTGACACGCCCAGCTGCAGCGAGGGGGACGAGCGAGTGGCCCCGACGATGTCGACGATGTAACCCAGTACCTCATCGGCGACAAGCACCTGTTGCACCGCGGCGCGCCCAGCCGCCAGCTCGGCGGGCCCGGCTACCGGTTGGATCGCCGACAGATCGCGGGGGTCGAAGCCGTGCGCGTGCCGGCCGAGAATGGCGATCTCCGAGTCACGAGGCGGCAGCGTCACATTCAGCTTGAGCAAAAAGCGATCCAGTTGCGCTTCGGGCAACTGGTAGGTGCCCTCGTATTCGATCGGGTTCTGGGTCGCGGCGACGATGAACGGGTCGGGCAGCGGTTTGGCTTCACCCTCCACGCTGACCTGACGCTCTTCCATCGCTTCCAGCAGCGCCGCCTGGGTTTTGGGCGGCGTCCGGTTGATCTCGTCGGCCAGCAGCAGGTTGGTGAACACTGGACCGGGCCGGAACGCGAACGCCGCGGTGCGCGCGTCGTACACCAGCGAACCGGTGACGTCGCCGGGCATCAGGTCGGGGGTGAACTGCACTCGCTTGAACTCCAGCTGCAGCGCGGCGGACAGCGCCCGGACCAGTAGCGTCTTCGCCACTCCCGGAACGCCTTCCAGCAGCACATGACCGCGACACAGCAGCGCGATCACCAGACCGCTGACCACGCCCTCCTGTCCGACGACGGCCTTGGCGAGCTCAACGCGTAACGCCAGCAGCGCCTCTCGCGCGGATTCTGAGGCGGGAGTCTGGGCGACAGCAGGGTGCGTCGGTTGTGTCACGGGTGGGTGACCCGCCTTTCGATGTCGTCGAGCGCACGGGCAAGTTGTAGCAGGTCGTTGTCGGTTGCGGGGGGTGGGCCGAACAGATGGTAGGAAACGAATCCCGGATCGGACCCGGTGCGCTGGGTGACGGTGGTCACCACCGCCGCCGCCGATGCGTCCGGGCCCAGACCCAGCCGGGGCAGCAGCCGCTGCAGGGTTGCGGTGCGCAACGCCGCGGCGGCGCGATCGCGCGCTCTGCGGGACCGGTAGAGCCGGCCGCGGCCCTCCACGGTTTCCGAGGCGCGCACCACGACGGGCAGTTCCTCGGCCACCAGCGGTCCGGGCCGGCGGCCCCGCCACAGGGCAACCAGCAGCACAACCAGCCACAATTGCACGACGATCCATCTCACGTTCTGCGGAATCAAATCGAAAACCGATGTGGTGGAGGAAGGTTCACCCTCGACATGGTGAGGCGCGTACCAGACGAGCCGGGGCCGATCGCCCGCAAGGTTCATCGCCAGTGCGGCGTTGCCCGCCTGCAACAGGCTTCCGTTGGTCATGAAGTCGGTGCTGCCGACCGCCGTGATGGCCCGCCCGTTGTCCCGGAAACGGATCAGCACGCCGTCATAACAACTGGTCAGCGTCCGGCCGTTGGTGCTCTTATAGGTGTCGCTCGGCCCGAGTCGCACCGGCCCGGCCCGAACAGCCTCGCGCAGTGTGCAATTCGGATTGCTGTCGAAGCCGCTGGCGCCGGAGATGTGCACGCCAGGCATCAGTGCTTCGCGCGTCCGCGCCGTCGGTTCCACCAGCAGCAGATCACCGGGGACTTGTGCCAGCCGGTCCAGCAGTGTGTCGGTCAGGTACTGGCTCTGCGCTACCAGGGTCAGCGTGTCCGGGCGTGCCGCCCGTTCGACGTCGGCGATGCTGTCGGCGACGACGACATCGACGCCGTTGTCGCGCAGCAACGCGACCAGCGCATGCGCACCGTCCGGGCCGGTCGACGCCGGGTCCATGCGGGCGCCGGGCCGCGGGGCGGTCAGGTAGGCATCGATCCCGGCGATGACGGCAAGCACGACGAGCGTGACGATTACCCAGCGCCATGACCGCCATCGCTGCGCGGCGGTCGGGGTGGCGGCCCGGGGGCGCTCCAGCGTCGCCATCACCGGACCTGTGCCCATGACTCCGCCGCGGCGGGTTGGCCGGGCGCCGGCGCGACGGCCGGCGAACGGAACCGCAGGTGGTCGTCGAGGTCGACGATCATCTGGTAGGCGCTCTGGGTGCCGGGCTGCTCGCCGTAGGTGACGTCGTTGAAAGTTGTTGCCGCTCGCAACAATTCGCCTGCCAGATGAGGCAATGCGGCGCCGGCGTCACGGGCCAGCTCATTGGCGGTACGGCCGGGAGCCGGATTGAGTACGCTGGTCTCCTCGAGCTGACGGGCGACGGCGCGCAATCGGTGACGAATCGCCGCTGCCCAATCACCCTGTGCTGCATAGCTTTCTGCGGTAGCACGATGCTGGGCCGCGGTGAGTTGCGCGGCTTCGAACAACTGATAGTCGCCACCGCGTTGAGTGCGCATGGTGCGCCGCGCGATGTGCATCGCCGCTACCACCGCCACCGCCAGCAAGATGAAAAGCACCGTCGCGGTGAACCATCCGCCCGGTATCGAGGTGGTCTTCTGTAGCAGCCGGTAAATCAGCTCATTGAGCCACTGCGTGAATTGTTCGCCGGCAGAGCCCTTGGCATAGATCGGTTTGTTGAGTTCGTCTTGCGCGGCTTGGTGCGCCGCATTGCGGTCGATGTCGATGGAAGGCACCGTCGGCTCGTCCTCAGACCCGCCGCGTGAGCCAAAGATCATCGGTGGAGGCGGCCGCGGATGGTCCGCCGGCGGCGCCGGTCTGCAGCACCAGATCGAATGCCTCGGCACGCATTCGGCGGTCGGTGTACAGCAGCACGATGACTCCCGCGTTGAACGGTGCGGTGATGATCTGGCCGATCACGGCGCCGACGGATGCGACCGCCGTACTGACCAGGAAAGCCCCGATGGACGGGTTTGTGCCGACGATGACCTGGCTGACGATGTTGAAGGGAACGGCGACCGCGCCGGCGACCACCGATGTCACCAGTAACGCCAGCAACCGGATGCCCAATACCCGCCAGAAGCTGTTGCGGACCAAAGCGAAGGATCTGGTGATCGCAGCCCAGACGGACAGCCGCTCCAGCACGATCAGCACGGGAGCAAACAAGACCATTGTGTACAGGTAGACCAGCAACGCGATCAGGAAAAGCGCAAGCAGAATCCCCATGACAGCCGCCAGCACACCATTGCCGATCGTTGCCAGGGCCGCGACAATCACCACCACCAGGCCGGCGAGAGCCACCACGACGGCGGCTTCCAGCAGTGCCAGGCCGAGCAAGGGAAGCAGCCGGCCGCGGATCTTGGCCCACGTTTCACCGATGGTGATCGGCGAGCCGAACACGGCGCGTCCGACGATGACGGTGAGCATTCCGGACAGCAGCATGCTGCCCAGCCAGGTGACCAGCAGCCCGGCTCCGATCGAGGCCAGCCAGGTGCCGGCGACTCCGGCGGTCAGCTCGCCGGACCGATCGGTGGTGAATCTGCCGTAGGCGGCCAACGGTCCGAAAAACGCGACCTTCGTGATGATCTGGATGGCCACCACGACTATCGCGGTCACGCCTAACGTCGCCTTCGGATTGGCCCGGACGTAACCGACCGCGCCGTTGAAGATGTCGCCCAGGGTCAGTGGTCGCAGCGGGATGATCCCCGGCTTGGCCGCATCGGGCACCCACTGGGGCTGACCATACGGCGAGGCCGGTGGGGGACCGTAGCCCGGTGGGGGACCGTAGCCCGGTGGCATCCCGTAGCCCGGTGGGGGACCGTAGCCGGGCGGGGGGTTGTAGCCCGGTGGGGGACCGTAGCCGGGCGGGGGGTTGTAGCCCGGTGGGGGACCGTAGCCCGGTGGGGGACCGTAGCCGGGCGG
>Ga0335071_10007395_pt1 | contig 11292 bp, 10 predicted proteins | sample Lox_Sample_15_FD_206724 | JGI IMG/M metagenome (GOLD analysis project Ga0335071, IMG submission 206724) | Soil microbial communities from Loxahatchee National Wildlife Refuge, Florida, United States - Lox_Sample_1.5 | ecosystem: Environmental > Terrestrial > Soil > Wetlands | place: USA...
CGCGCCGGATCGAGCTCCGGATTGCGCTCCAGGATCGCCTGCTCCACCGTCACGCGGCGGAACGGCTTGCCCAGGTCGTAGGCGCGGCCCTGGTATTCGATGACGTCGCCCCCCTTGATCGCCTGGGCCATGCCGCGCAGGGCCTTCTCGGCCCAGTCCATCAGGTCGCGGTAGTCGCCATACGCCAGGTACAACTCGAGCATCGTGAATTCCGGATTGTGGCGCGTGGAGAGCCCCTCGTTGCGGAACACCCGGTTCAGCTCGTAGACGCGCTCGAAACCGCCGACCACCAGGCGCTTCAGGTACAGCTCCGGGGCGATCCGCAGGTACATGTCGATGTCGAGCGCGTTGTAGTGCGTGATGAAAGGCCGCGCCGCCGCGCCCCCCGGTATCGGCTGCATCATCGGTGTCTCGACCTCGAGGAAGTCCAGGGCGTCGAGGAAGTCGCGCAGGTAGCGCACGATGCGCGAGCGGGTGCGGAACACCTCGCGGCTGGCCTGCGTCATGATGAGATCGACGTAGCGCTGCCGGTACCGCGTATCGACGTCGGCGATGCCGTGCCACTTGTCGGGCAGCGGGCGCAGCGACTTCACCAGCGTACGCACCTCGGTGACGCGCACCGACAGCTCGCCGGTCTTGGTCCGGAACAACACCCCGGTGGCGCCGAGGATGTCGCCCACGTCGGCGGTCTTGAACTCCTCGTAGCCGGCGCCCAGGCTCTCGGCCTGGAGGAACAGCTGGATCTGGCCGGTGCGGTCCGCGAGCTTGGCGAAGCTGGCCTTGCCCATGACCCGCTTGAACATCATGCGGCCCCCGACCCTGACCGGCGTCGGGTTCGCGACGAGCCACTCATCGTCGCGCTCGCCGAAGGCGGCGTGCAGATCCCCGGCCAGCGCATCGCGCCGGAAGTCGTTCGGGAAGGCCACGCCCGCGGCGCGCAGTTTCGCAAGCTTCGCGCGCCGTTCGGCGATCAGCGAGTTCTCATCGTCCATTTACTTGACACCGGCCTTCAGGGCCGCCTCCAGAAACGGGTCCAGGTCACCGTCGAGCACGGCCGCGGTATTGCCGATTTCAACGCCGGTGCGCAGATCCTTGATGCGCGACTGGTCCAGCACGTACGAGCGGATCTGGTGTCCCCAGCTCACGTCGGACTTGGATTCCTCGAGCACCTGGGCCGCGGCGTTGCGCTTGTTGACTTCGAGTTCGTAGAGCTTCGCCTTCAGCATCTTCATCGCCGTCGAGCGGTTCTTGTGCTGGCTGCGTTCGTTCTGGCAGGCCACGACGATGCCGCTCGGCAGGTGCGTGATGCGCACGGCCGACTCGGTCTTGTTGACGTGCTGGCCGCCGGCGCCGCTCGAGCGGTAGACGTCGGTCTTCAGGTCCGCCGGATTGATGTCGATTTCGATGTCGTCGTCGATTTCCGGCGAAATGAACACCGAGGCGAAGGAGGTATGCCGTCGGTTCCCCGAATCAAAGGGCGACTTGCGCACCAGCCGGTGCACGCCGGTCTCGGTGCGCAGCCAGCCGTAGGCATACTCGCCGGTGACCTGCACCGTGGCGCTCTTCATGCCGGCCACTTCACCGGGGTTGGAATCGATGACTTCGCAGGCGAAGCCGTGCGCGGCTCCCCAGCGCAGGTACATGCGCAGCAGCATCTGCGCCCAGTCCTGGGCCTCGGTGCCGCCGGCGCCGGCCTGGATGTCGAGGAACGCCGAGTGCGAGTCCATCTCCCCGTCGAACATGCGCTCCAGCTCGAGCCTGCGTACTTCGGCTTCCAGGCGCTGCGTCTCGGCGTCGATGTCGCGGGCGGCGGATTCGTCCCCTTCGGCCTCGGCCAGGTCCAGCAACTCGCCGGCCTCGGCGACACCGTGGGTGGTGCGGTCGAGGACGCCCAGCTGCGCGGTCAGTCGCGCGCGCTCCTTGCCCAGATCCTGGGCCCTGGGGGGATCCTGCCAGATGGCCGGGTCCTCCAGTTCGAGGCTGACCTCTTCCAACCGCTCCTTCTTGCGGTCGTACTCAAAGAAACCCCCGAAGGGAGCCGATCCGCTCCCCGAGGTCTTTGAGCTGGCGCCTGAGCTGATTAAGTTCCATGCGACTCGAACCTGAAAAAAAGGACGCGCATTCTAGCAGCTGCCCGCCCCGGGTTCCTCAATTGTCCGCAGCCGGCAGCACGTGGTCCACCAGCAGCTGCAGACGGCGCTGGTTCTGGTACTCGTTCACGTCCAGGCGATACACCAGGCGCACCTCGCCCTCGGGCAGGCCGGTGCCGGCGCCGGCATCGGCCGCATCGAGGAAATTGAAGGCGATCGCATCGAATGAGCGCCCGGTGTGCGGCACCTCCACCCACATCTTCACGTGACGCTCGCCCACGATGCGCGTCCTGCGCACCATGAACACGCCATCGAACGTGGGTTCGGGAAACAGCTGGCCCCAGGGCCCCCCAGCGCGCAGCGCCTCGGCGGTCTGCAGCGCCAGTTCCGCCACCGTCAGCTCCCCGTCGGTCTCGATGCAGGTGGCGAGGCCCGCCACGTCCGACCAGCGGGACACTTCCGCGTCGAAGGCCGCGGCGAATTCATCGAGCCGGGCGGCATCGAGCGTCATGCCGGCGGCCATGGCATGGCCGCCGAAACGCGCGATGAGGTCGGGATGGCGGGTTGCGATCGCGTCCAGCACGTCGCGGATGTGCAGCCCGGGCACCGATCGGGCCGAACCGCGCAACACCCCATCGGCGGCCCGGGCGAAGGCGACCACCGGTCGGCCGGTGCGATCCTTGATGCGGCTTGCGACCAGGCCGACGACGCCCTGGTGCCAGCTCTCATCGAACAGACACAGGCCGTGGCGCTGCGCCGCGCGGCTCATGGGGTCGGCGAGGCCCCGCAGCGCCGCGAGCGCGTCGGCCTGCATGCGCGCTTCGATCTGGCGGCGTTCGCGGTTGATGCCGTCGAGGCGGGTCGCGAGCGCAGCGGCCTGCGCCGGGTCGTCCTCGAGCAGGCACTGGATGCCGATGCTCATGTCCTCGAGCCGCCCCGCGGCGTTCAAACGGGGCGCCACCGAGAATCCGAGGTCCGTGGCGGTCAGGTCCGAGCGCCGCCGCTGCGCCACCTGCAGCAGCGCCGTGATGCCGGGCACGCAGCGCCCCGCACGGATGCGTCGCAGGCCCTGGGCCACCAGCACCCGGTTGTTGGCATCGAGCGGCACCAGGTCCGCCACGGTGCCGAGGGCGACCAGGTCCAGGAAATCCGCGATCCCCGGGGCGCCGGCCGGACTCAAGGCCGCCTCATCGAGCGCGCGCTTCAGCGCCGCGAGCACGTAGAACGCAACGCCCACGCCGGCGAGGCTGCGGCTCGCGAAGTCATCGCCGCCGGCATTCGGGTTGACGATGACATTGGCCTGCGGCAGTTCGCTCGCCGGCAGGTGATGGTCGGTGACCAGCACATCCAGCCCCCGCGCCCGGGCGCTCGCGACACCGGCGAGGCTCGAGATGCCGTTGTCGACCGTCACCAGCAGCGTGGGTTCGCGCGCCGCCGCCACCGCGACGATCTGCGGCGTCAGTCCGTAGCCGAACTCGAAGCGGTTGGGCACCAGGAAATCGACGCTGGCGAAACCCCAGGCGCGCAGCGCCCGCAGCATCAGCGCCGTGCTGGTCGCCCCATCCGCATCGAAGTCCCCGATCACGAGGATGCGGCCGTCCACGCGGTGCCGCAACAGCAGCTCCACGGCCGCGCCGACCCCGCCGAGTGTGCCTACCGGCAGCAGCCGCGACAGTTCGATGGACAGCTCGGCGGCATCGCGTATGCCGCGCGCCGCATAGGCGCGCCGCAGCACCGGGTGCAGTTGCGCGCCCAGCGCGCCCTCGCCACTGACGGTGCGGCGCCGGATCTGCGGCCTCATTGCAGCACGGCCCAGGGGCCGCGCGAGCGGCGCCAGAAGCGCAGGCCGTCACGGGCCGTCAGCACGCTGCAACGGTCATTCGCGACCAGCGTCAACTGGCGGATCACACCGTCCTTGAGCGCCGTGACCACCGGCGCGAGCACCCGCTCGTCGAGGTGCCGCAGCAGGTCGAGGAGCGTCGCCGGCTGCGGCTTGTCGGTGTGGAACAACGGGATGACCGCCGCGGTGCGCGCCGCACCGCTGCTGAGGAGGTCATGGGCGCTGCCGGCCGACGGGCGCAGGCGTGCCCCGCTCAAGGCGCACAGGCCCGCGACCACCGGGTCTTCGCCGAACACCGTCATGAACGTCGCGTCCCGGTGGGCCGCCGGCGTCGGCGGCGACAACCGGCGCGGATCGAGCGGCTCACCACCGCCCCACATCCACAGCGTCGTCAGCGGCGCCTCGCGGCGCCGCTCCCGTGCCGCGTTCAACGGATGGGCGTGCAGCCACATCTCAAGTTCGGCCCCGAGCCTCAGCAGCTGCGCCGCACCGGGCCCCTGCACGGTGCTGCCGGCGATCCCGCCCCCGAGCAGCCGGGCCGGATCACTGGTTTGCGGCAGTTGCGCGAAGCGCGGGCCGCAGGCCAGCAACCCGCCCCCGGGCAGGCCGTGCAGCGAGAAGCCACGCGCAGCGAAGGCCGCCCCGAAGTCCCGGCACAGGTCATCCAGGGCCGCGGCGTCGAGTTTCAGCAGGCCGCGGTAATCCAGGTAGACGCCGCTCAGGCCCGCGATCAGGTGCAGCGGTGTCGCCAGCCACAGGCTCCCGGCATCGCGCGCCGCTGCCGTGCCCGCCGGCAAGGCGGCCGCGGCGATCACGGCCGGCGTCGCATTGCAGGCCGCGGCGACATCCCCGCGCCCGAGCCAGCCCGCGAGCCACGCCCGCCAGCCCCCGGGCAGGGGACTCACGCCGGCGTAACGGGCGATCCGGGCAAGCGCCGGCAGGGCATCCCCGGGCACCGCGGCCTTGCGGTCGTCCACGCCGCCGCGTCCATTGGCCGCGAGATACAGATCCGACAGTATGATGGCCACTTCACTCATGGACGCTATCGTACACACATGAAGTTCACGCTCGACTCGCGCACCGACGTCAATCTCATCCGCGGCTACGGCCCCGGGGAAGTGCGCATCGGCGAACGGGTGCAGCGCTCGCCGTGCGTCATCACCTCGCGCAGCCTCATTCTCGACTGGCCGGCGCGCGACGTCGCGACACTGTGCGCGCAGGACCTGGAAGTGATCTTCGCCCTGAAGCCGGACGTCGTGCTGCTCGGCACCGGGGCGCGGCAGACCCTGCCCGCCGCCGGCATCAGGCAGGAGTTCCTCAGGCGCGCGATCGGGCTCGAGGTGATGGATCTGGGCGCGGCCTGCCGCACGTACAACATTCTCGTGCAGGAAGATCGCAGCGTCGCCGCGGCATTGTTTCCGGCGTATTGAAGGGGTTCAGCCTGTGGGTCTTACCTCGAAGCCCGCCGCTGGCGGGCTTCGAGGACGCTGACAAAGAAGGCACCGGGGAAGAAATCCAATCCGACAAGACATTCATCCGAAGCTGACAGACTCGAACAAAAGTCCCTTAGTTATTGTTATATAAGATATTCTTGTTGCTTTTTTCGCGTCTCTCCGCCCGGTGCCCTCTGGTCAGCGTCCTCGTCGCACGACGGCGACATGTTAAACACGTCACGCTTCAGCACGCAAGCGCTTGATTACAGCCGAATATGGCGCAAGTCACCGGGACGTCGGCCGCCGCAAGCGTTGGCGGCACATCATTGCAGTGAAACCATGAAGTTACACGATTAACATCGAGTAAAATATTTTCGCTAGGCCACGACCCCGCCGAGCAGCGGCACGAATGCGACCGCCCCTAAGGACTGCCGCTCGATGCGATTCTCCTTGCGGGTGAAGCGGACCAGTTCCTGGTGCCCCTCCGCACCCACCGGCGCGACGAGACGGCCACCCACCTGCAGTTGATTGAGCAGCGCCTCGGGCACAGACATCGGCGCCGCCGTGACCAGGATGCCGTCGAATGGCGCGAGGCTCTTCCAGCCCACGGTGCCGTCGCCATGCTTGAGGCGCACGTTGCGCACGCCGAGTTCCTCGAGCCGCAGCTTCGCGCGCAGGTACAGGGGTTCGATGCGCTCGATGCTGTAGAGCTTGGTGACCAGCGGTGCGAGCACGGCGGTCTGGTAGCCGCAGCCCGTGCCGACTTCGAGCACCTTGGACAGCGGACCCGCGGCCAGCAGCGCCTCGGTCATGCGCGCCACGATGAACGGCTGGGAGATGGTCTGGCCGAAACCGATGGGCAGCGCCGTGTCCTCGTAGGCGCGGCTGCCGAGGGCCTCGTCGACGAAGATATGGCGCGGCACGTTGCGGATGCACTCCAGCACCCGCGGGTCCGTGATGCCCTGCTCGCGCAGCCGCTGCACCAGCCGATCGCGGGTGCGCGCGGAGGTCATGCCGATGCCGGACATGCGCACGTCGATCATGGCGTTGCCGCGGCGGCCCCGGGATGAGCCCGATCCGGCCAGCCCGACTTGGCCAACCAGCCGGCGACCGTGTCGAGGGCACCATGGCGGGTCAGGTCGATCTGCAGCGGCGTCACCGACACGAAGCCCTGCGCGACGGCGTGAAAATCGGTGCCCTCGCCCGCATCGGCACCCGCGCCGGGCGGCCCGATCCAGTAGACCACCCGATTGCGCTGGTCGCGGGCCTCGATGACGTTCTCCGCCGGGTGACGCAGCCCCAGGCGCGTCGCGCGCAGGCCGCGCAGCTCATCGAACGGCAGGTCCGGAATATTCACGTTGAGGATGGTCGCGCGCTCGAGGGGGTGCTGCAGCAGCTGCGCCACCAGCATCCGTGCCACGCGCGCGGCTGTTGCGAAATGCCGCCCGCCGTGCTCGCCGGTGCACAGCGAGACGGCGAGCGCCGGCAGCCCCAGGGACCGGCCCTCCATCGCCGCCGCCACCGTGCCCGAATACAGCACGTCATCGCCCAGGTTCGCTCCGTCATTGATGCCCGACACCACCATGTCGTGGCGATAGCTGAAGAAGCCCGAAATAGCCAGGTGCACGCAGTCGGTGGGCGTGCCGCCGAGCACGCAGTACACGTTCGGCTCGATTTCCTGGACCCGCAGCGGTACCTCCAGGGTCAGGGAGTTGCTGGCGCCGCTGCGATTGCGGTCGGGAGCGACCACGGTCACCTGCCCGAGATCCCGCAGACCATCGACCAGGGCACGGATGCCGTCGGCGCGGTAGCCGTCATCGTTGCTGACGAGAATTTTCACGCGGGCCAATATAGCGGTTGGGGAGCCGGTTCGGGAGGTCGAAGTGAAGCCCAAGCCCGATGAGGATGAGTCTGCGCTGTTTCGCGAAGCCACTCGCGGGGTGAAGCCGCTCACGCATGCCGCCCGCGTGGCGAACGAGGCTCCCGATCACGGGGTCCGCACCCGGGTCCGCCGCAGACGGGCCGAGCCGTCGGCGCTGCTCGATGATCTCCCGCATGCCTGGCCGGATGAACCGGAGCCGCTCGCGGGCGATCCGAGTCTGTTCGCGCGGCCTGGCGTCCCGCAGGCGACCTTGCGCAAACTGCGGCGGGGCCAGTACCGGATCCAGGGCGAGCTGGACCTGCACGGCCTGACGGTGGCCGAAGCGAGGGCGCAGTTGCGCGAGTTCCTGGGCACGGCGCTGCGGCGGCACGCGCGCTGTCTGCGCATCGTGCACGGCAAGGGGTTGCGCTCGGGCTCCAGGGGAGCCGTGCTGCGGCAGCTGGTCAACGGCACGTTGCGCCACACGGCGCCGGTGCTGGCATTCGCCTCGGCGCGAGCGGCCGATGGCGGCACCGGCGCCGTGTACGTCCTGCTCGGGGGCCCGCCTCAGGCATCGTCCGCGTCCACCACCGCATGATCGGTGCCGGGCGGATCGCCGAGAAATTCCCGCAATACCGCCGTCGCGAAACTGCCGCTGCGCAGCCAGAAGCGCAGCAGCAGCGCATCGGCATCCTGCTCGCACTCGAGATTCTGGACCTTGAGCCGCAGGCTGCGCCGCTCCTGGCGCACACCGGCCTCGACGGTGAACGCACTGGCGGCGGCCAGTTCGGCCGCGATGCGTCGTTCCAGATCCCGCACGGGCCCGGTGGATAGCAGCTCGCCCGCGCCCCACAGGGGCCCGGTGGGATGCACCTCGAGCGCCGCCGCACGCCGCGACAGCTCCCCGGTCAGCTCCTCCACCCTGAACACACTGCCGCGGCCGTCGAGGTTCGCCACGTCCCCCACCGCGAGGCTCGCCCAGCTGCCCTGGCGGACCCGCTCCCCGGCGACGGCGTTGAATATCAGGCTGCGCGCGGCCGAGAGCACGAAGCCGTCCGGACGGCCGGGGCGCCTCGGCGCCGTGGGCCCGGCGTCCATGGCAATGAGCCGCGACAGGTTGCCGGCCTCATGCCCGAAGCGCTGCGGACCGAAGTAGTTGGGCACGCCGCAGCGTGTGATGCACTCACTGCGCTCGCGCCATTGCGCGCTGCTGCCGCTGTAATGACGGATCCGGATGCTGAAGGCATTGCCCGCCAGGGCGCCGCGGGGGAGCTTGCGACGGTGGCGATGCGCCTCGAGCACGGCGAATTCCGGATTCGAGAATTGCGCCGCTGCCGCCAGGGCGCGCGGCGTCGCCGGCAGGGAAAACCACTGGATGGCCACGGCGCGCCGATCCTTCAGGCCCGCGAAGCCGACGTCGCGGACATGGCAGCCGAGCCCGCGCGCCAGCTCCCGGGCCACCCAGAGGGTGTTCGCATCGCGCTTGCGGACCTTCAGCAGCAGGTGTGCGCCGTCGCCATCGGGCGCGAACCCGAGGTCCTCCTCCACCACGAAATCCTCAGGGGTCGAGCGCAGGATTCCGGTCGCCTGCGGATCGCCCCAGGCACGCGGCGCACCGAGCGCGAGCTGCCGCCACTGCCGCAGGGTCAATGGCGCCTCTCAGGAGCGCGTGCGCAGCAGGACCACGGCCTGGGCCGCCAGGCCCTCGCCCCGGCCCAGGAAACCCATCTTCTCGGTGGTGGTGGCCTTCACGTTGACGCAGTCCGGTTCGACCTCGAGCAGCGTCGCGATGCTGCGGCGGATCTGCTCGCGATGAGCGGACAGCCGCGGCGCCTCCGCGAGCACGGTGATGTCGGCATTGATGACCGCGAGGTCGCGCTCGCGCAGCATCGCGAGTGCGCCGCGCACGAACCCCTTGCTGTCCGCGTTGCGCCACTGCGGATCATCGTCGCGGAAATGCTGTCCGATGTCGCCCAGGCCCGCGGCGCCGAGCAGTGCGTCGCATAGCGCGTGCAGGATCACATCGCCGTCGGAGTGCGCGATCACGCCACGGCCGTACGGGACCCGCACCCCGCCGAGCATCACGAACTCCCCTGCGCCGAAGGCGTGAACGTCGAAACCCGATCCGATGCGCATGGCCTGCTCCGCGGTTCGCTGTTGTTGATCCGGTGCCCCGGCAAGCGGCGCCACCCGGCCCATCGAGGTCAGAATCGCCGCCGCCAGCACCAGATCCTGGGCCGTGGTCACCTTGATGTTGGCGGCCGAGCCTTCCACGAGCCGCGGACGCGCCCCGACCCACTCGAGGGCCTGTGACTCATCCGTCGGCGTCCGACCGGCATCGTGGGCCGCCTCCAGAGCCTTGCGCAGAGCACCGTAGCGGAACATCTGCGGGGTCAGCGCCCGCCACAGACCGGTCCGATCCATCGTCCGCTCCACGGCCGGGCCGCCGGGCGGTGCGTACTTGAGGGTATCGGAGCCGGGCGAGGCCAGCAGGCCCCCGGTGTCCTCCTCGGCAAGCTCGCCCAGCAGCCGCCCCAGGTCCGCCGCCGACAGGCAGGGTCGGGCCGCATCATGCACCAGCACCCAGTCGCGCTCCTGGGCACGCCCGCCCAGGGCGCGCAGGCCGTTGAGCACCGATTCACTGCGCTCGGCGCCGCCCGCGACCGCGACGACGCCGGAAGGCAGGCGCGGTGCGACCTGCGGCCACCAGGGATCCTCGGGCGCCACCGCGACGACGATCCCCGAGCAGCGCGGATCGGCGATGAATCCCGACAGCGCCCACTCCAGGACGGTACCGCCGAGCAGCTGCGCGTATTGTTTGGGGAGCGCTGCGCCGAATCGGCGTCCGGCGCCCGCCGCGGGCATGATGAGCCAGTAGTTCAAGTCGGCAGAAGCCCTCAGCGCGCGGCGATCTGCGCGGCGGATGCCGGAGGCGCCGCGGGTTTCGCGGGCACGACCTGGTAGAAGGTTTCGTTGGCGGCGATCATTCCAAGGTCGCTGCGCGCACGCTCCTCGAGCGCGGCCATGCCGGTCTTCAGGTCGCGCACTTCAGCGGCCAGCTGCCGGTTGCGCTCCACGAGGGCGGCGTTGCGGGCCTGCTGCTGCGCCACGGCCTCGCGCATCCGCGCCAGCTCGCGAACGCCGCTTTCCGACAGCCACAGCCGGTACTGCAGTATCGCGATGACGACGCCGAGGGCTATGGCCAGCCATTTCACCGCGCAAGCCTACAACTTCACCGGAAAGGCGTCACGGCCGGCGTAGCGCACCTTCCCCAGTTCCAGCTCGATGCGCAGCAGCTGGTTGTACTTCGCGGTCCGGTCCGAGCGCGACAGCGAACCGGTCTTGATCTGGGAAGCGGCCGTGCCCACGGCGAGGTCGGCGATGGTCGCATCCTCGGTCTCGCCCGAACGGTGCGACATGACCGAGGCGTAGCCGGCCTTCTCCGCCATGGCGATGGCCGCCAGCGTCTCGGTCAGGGTCCCGATCTGGTTCGGCTTGATGAGGATCGCATTGGCCGTGTGCTTCGCGATGCCTTCGGCGAGGATCTTCGTGTTGGTCACGAACAGGTCATCCCCGACGAGCTGGATGCGATCACCCAGGGCCCGGGTCAGCTCCGCCCAGCCAGCCCAGTCCGCCTCGCTCATGCCATCCTCGATGGTGATGATCGGATAGCGGGCCGCAAGGTCAGCCAGGTAGCGGGTGAATTCGGTGGCCGTGAAGCGCCGGTTCTCGCACTCCAGGTCGTAGCGGCCGTCCTTGTAGAACTCGGTGCTCGCAGCGTCCAGGCCCAGGTAGATGTCCCGGCCCGCCTTGTAGCCGGCCTTGTCGACGGCCTGGAGGATGACCTCGAGCGCCTCTTCGTTGGACCCGAGGTTCGGCGCGAATCCGCCCTCGTCACCCACGGTGGTCGACAGGCCGCGGTCGGAGAGGATCTTCTTCAGCGCGTGGAAGATCTCGGCGCCATAGCGCAGCGCCTCGCGAAAACTCGGCGCGCCGACGGGCAGGATCATGAACTCCTGGATATCGAGGCTGTTGTTGGCATGCGCGCCGCCGTTGACGATGTTCATC
>Ga0335071_10007396_pt1 | contig 11291 bp, 7 predicted proteins | sample Lox_Sample_15_FD_206724 | JGI IMG/M metagenome (GOLD analysis project Ga0335071, IMG submission 206724) | Soil microbial communities from Loxahatchee National Wildlife Refuge, Florida, United States - Lox_Sample_1.5 | ecosystem: Environmental > Terrestrial > Soil > Wetlands | place: USA: Florida...
GAGCACGTCGGCCTCGAGCGCGGCGGCGATCGTGGCGGAGACGAGCGCGTCGAGCTCGTGCCGCGACGGCGCGGGCGAGAGCGCCTGGGCGATCCCCTGACGCTCGCCCGATCGGCGGTCGATGACGTAGCAGCCGCAGGGCCCCGTGGTCGGCACGAGCCGCAGCTCGATCGGCAGGCGCGCGAGCAGGCCCTCGAGGACCGCGCCGGACTCCCCGCCGGTGAAGCCGCAGAGGACGACGTCGGCGCCCATCTCGGCGGCCATGCGGCTGACCCACACCCCCTGGCCGCCGGCGTGCAGGTGCACGTCGTCCTCGCCGCCACGCGCCTCGACGGTCACCGACAGCAGCGGGTTGGGGCCGAAGACCGCGACGCGTGGCATCGGGCCGCACGCTAGTGGCTCACCCGTGTGCGCGCCGATCCGAGGAGGGCCGCCGCTACGATCGGGGCGTCCCGTCGTTCGAGCCAGGAGGGCGCATGCGAGCCGGTGCCGTGATCGCCGCCGTCGTCCTGGCAGCCGGGGTGGGCGCCGCTGTCGCGTCGTCGGGCGCGCGCCGCTCGGGCACGACGGCACACGTGGCCGCGCCCTCGCCCTCCCCGGCGGGGCACGCGCGCGCGCCGCGGGCGCGCACACGCCCCGCCCTCGTGCACCTCACGATCGCCGCCAGCGGCGACCTGCTCATCCACTCCCCGGTCTGGCAGCGCGCGGCCGCGAACGCCGGCGGCCGCGGCTACGACTTCGCCCCGATGTTCCGGCTGATCCGCCCGTACATCGCGGGCGCCGACCTGGCGCTCTGCCACGTCGAGACGCCGATGACGCCGCGCCCGCCGCGCGGCTACCCGGTGTTCAACACGCCCCCCGCGCTGGCACGGGCGATCCGCAGCACCGGCTGGGACGCCTGCGACACGGCCTCGAACCACAGTCTCGACCTCGGCCAGTACGGCATCGACGAGACCGGCGCGGCGCTGCACCGGGCCGGCATCGCGCACACCGGCTCGTTCCGCTCGGCCGCGGCCGCCCGGCGGCCGCTGCTCCTGCACGCCAAGGGCGTGACCGTCGCCTTCCTCGCCTACACCGCCGTCTCGAACGGGCAGGTCCAGCCGCACCCGTGGTCGCTGAACACCGCGAGCGCGCCGCGCATCCTGCGGGATGCGCGCCGCGCGCGCCGCGCCGGAGCCGACGCGGTGATCGTGAATCTGCACTGGGGCGACGAGTACCGCAGTGCGCCGAGCGCCGCCCAACTGCAGCTCGCGCGGGCGCTCGCCCGCTCGCGGGCGATCACCGCGATCGTCGGCCAGCACGTGCACGTCGTGCAGCCGATCCGCAGGATCAACGGCACGCTCGTCGTCTTCGGCGAGGGCAACCTCGTCTCCAACCAGACGCCCGCTTGCTGCGCGCCGGGGGCGCAGGACGGCCTGATCGCGCTACTGCGCCTGCGCGTGGTGCCCGGGCACCGGGCGCGCCTGACGCGCGTGGACTACGTGCCCGTCTGGGTGCGCCACCCCGACTACGTCGTCGTGCCTGTGTGGCGCGGGCGCGTGCGCGGGCTCGCGCCGCTCGGCGAGCTGCGCGCCTCCTGGCGGCGAACGGTCGGCGTCGTCGGGCGCACACGGCACTACGCGCCGTGGACGGGGGCGCGGCCATGACGCCCTAGCATCGACTGAGCGCCACCCGATGACGATTCCGCACGACCGCACCGACCGACCGGCGGCGCCCGAGCCCGCGGTGGTGGTGCGCGGGCTCGTCAAGCGCTACGACGAGGCCGAGGTCGTGCGCGGGATCGAGTTCGAGGTCGCGAGCGGCGAGGTGTTCGGCTTCCTCGGGCCCAACGGGGCGGGCAAGTCGACGACCATCAACATGCTCTGCACGCTGGTGGAGCCCAGCGGCGGCTCCGCGCTCGTCGCCGGCCATGACATCGTGCGCGAGCGCGACGACGTGCGCCGCAACATCGGGCTCGTCTTCCAGGACACGACGCTCGACGGCTACCTCACCGCCGAGCAGAACCTGCGCCTGCACGCCGAGCTCTACGGCGTCCCGCGCGCCGTCGTCACGCCCCGGATCCGCAGCATGCTCGAGATGGTCGGTCTGTGGGAGCGCCGCGGGAGCCTCGTGAACACCTTCTCCGGTGGGATGAAGCGCCGGCTGGAGATCGGGCGCGGTCTGCTGCACTCGCCGCGCGTGCTGTTCCTCGACGAGCCGACGATCGGCCTTGACCCGCAGACGCGGCTGTCGATCTGGACCTACATCCGCGAGCTCAAGCGGCGCGAGGACATCACGATCTTCCTCACGACGCACGACATGGAGGAGGCCGAGTACTGCGAGCGGATCGCGATCATCGACCACGGCGAGATCATCGTGCTCGACACGCCGGCCGCACTGAAGGCGAGCGTCGGCAAGGACCGCGTCCAGATCCGCACAGATGACGACGCTCAGGCGATCGCCGCCCTGCGTGAGCGCTTCGGCATCGAGGCGCGGGTCGCCGAGGGCGCGGTGATGTTCAACGTCTCCGACGGCGAGGAGTTCGTCCCGCGCCTGTTCGCGCAGCTCGGCATGCCGATCCGCGCGATCAGCCTCTCGCGCCCCTCGCTCGACGACGTCTTCATGTCCTACACCGGCACCACGATCCGTGACGCCGAGGCGTCGAGCACGGATCGCAACCGCGCGATCGCACGCGCGATGGGCCGGAGGTAGTGGTGGCCAGCGAGACCCGGCCCGTCGCGGCGGCGCCGATCGGCTCGGCCGGGTCGGGCGTGCCCGGCGCGGACGTCGTCGCGGTGCGCGTGCCGCCGCACAGTCGGCTCAGCGAGCTGCGCGCCGTGCGCGTCGTCTGGAAGCGGGAGCTGATCCGCTTCAGCCGCGACCGGCTGCGCATCGTCGTCCAGCTCGTGCAGCCGTTCCTCTTCCTGTTCGTGCTCGGGACCGGCCTGCAGCGGATCGCCGCCGCCGGCACGCACGGCGTGGACCTGCGCACCTTCGTCTACCCCGGGGTGCTGTGCATGGCGGTGATGTTCACCGCGCTGTTCTCCGCGGCGTCGATCGTCTGGGATCGCGAGTTCGGCTTCCTGCGCGAGATGATGGTGGCGCCGGTGCGGCGCAGCTCGATCGTCATCGGCAAGTGCCTGGGCGGGACGACGGTCGCGGGCATCCAGGGCCTGATCGTGATCGCGATCGGCCCGCTGGTGGGTGTGCGCTACACGCTGCTGCTGTTCGTCGAGGTCGTCCTGCTGCAGCTCGTGCTCGCCTTCAGCATCACGGCGTTCGGCGTGATGGCCGCCGCGCGCATCACGCAGATGCAGTCGTTCATGGCGCTCACGCAGATGATCGTGCTGCCGATGTTCTTCCTCGCCGGCGCGCTCTTCCCGGTGGCCGGGCTGCCGCTGTGGCTGGGGATCCTCAACCGGTTCGACCCGCTCACCTACGCGGTCGACCCGATGCGCCGCCTCGTGTTCGCCCACCTGCACATGACCCCGGCTGCCCGGCACGCGCTCGATCCGGGCGTGACCTGGTGGGGATGGCGCGTCCCGAGCCTGCTCGAGGTCGCCGTCGTCGCGGGGCTCGGCCTGCTGATGCTCGCGATCGCGATCGTCGAGTTCCGCCGCGCGGAGTAGGCGGCGCCGCTCAGCGCCCCGCGTACCCGGCCTCGAGCAGCTCGACGAGCTCGGCGAGCAGCGGGATCCGCGGATTGGTGCGGATGCTCGCGTCGGTGAACGCGGCCCGCGCCAGGTCCGGCAGCGCCTCCTCGAACGCCGTGCGCGAGACGCCCACCTCGGCCAGCGACCGCGGCATGTCGACGGTGTCGAGCAGGTCGTCGACCCGCGCGAACAGCGCCGCGCGGCGCGCCGCCTCGTCGCGACCGCCGACCCCGAGGATCCAGGCGGCCTGCGCGTACTTCTCGGGCGCCACGTAGTGCGAGTAGCCGGGCGCCGGCATGAACTTGCTCGGCAGCGAGGCGTTGTAGCGCAGCACGTGCGGCAGGAAGATCGCGTTCGCGCGGCCGTGGGCGATCCCGAAGCGCGCGCCGACGGCGTGCGCCAGCGCGTGGTTCACGCCGACGAACGCGTTCGAGAACGCCAGGCCGGCGATCGTCGCCGCGTTCGCCATCGCCGTGCGCGCCTCAAGGTCGCTCCCGTCCGCGTAGGCGCGCGGCAGGGCCTCGAAGATGAGGTTCATCGCCTGCATGCAGAAGGCGTCGGTGAACGGCGATGCGAAGATCGACACCGCCGCCTCGAGCGCGTGCGTGAGCGCGTCGACGCCGGTGTCCGCCGTCATGTGCGGCGGCATGCTGGCCGTCAGCGCCGGCTCGACGACCGCCATGTCCGGGACGAGCGAGTAGTCGACGAGCGTCACCTTGCGCCCGTCCACGGTGAGCACCGCCGCCGGCGAGACCTCCGAGCCGGTCCCCGCGGTCGTCGGGACGGCGACGAGCTGCGCCTCGTGGCGCACCTGCGGGTAGCGCGCGACGCGCTTGCGCGCGTCCAGGAACGGCAGCGAGAGCTCGCGCATCGTCAGCTGCGGGCTCTCGTGGAACAGGCGGATCGCCTTGGCCGCGTCGAGCACCGAGCCGCCGCCGACGGCGAGCAGCAGGTCGGGCCGCAGCTCCTCCATGACGCGCACGCCGGCGCGGATCTCGCGCTCCGGCGGCTCGGGCGAGATCTCGGAGAAGACGTGCACCGAAACGCCCGCCGGCAGGTGCGCGCGCACCTCGTCGGCCGTTCCGCGCCGCTCGGTGTCCGGGTCGGTGACGATCACGACCTGCTTGCAGTGCAGCTCGCGCAGGCTCTCCAGCGAACCGGGGTTGAAGTACGTGTCCGACGGCACGCGGAACCACTGCGGCGGCGCCTGGCGGCGCGAGACGGTCTTGACGTTCAGCAGGTTGCGGTAGTTCACGTTGTCGGTGGTCGTCGAGCCGCCCCAGGTGCCGCAGCCGAGCGAGAAGGTCGGCGTCATCGAGTTGTACACGCCGCCGAGCGCGCCGACCGCCGTGGGGGCGTTCACGAGGATGCGCCCGGTGCGCACGGCCAGCGAGAAGCGCCGCACGACCTCCTCGTCACGCGCGTAGACCGCCGAGGTGTGACCGAGCCCGTCGTGCTCGGTGACCAGCACGCACGCGTCGATCGCGTGCTCGAGCGACGGCGAGCGCACGAGCCCGAGCACCGGCATGAGCTTCTCGGCCAGGAAGGGATGGCGCGCGAGCTCGTCGAGGTCGGAGGGCAGCTGCGCGAGCAGCACCTTGTCGTGCTCGCCGACACGGATCCCCGCGAGCTGGGCGAGGTCCACGCAGGAGCGCCCGAGCGCGGCGAGCTCCATCGAGCCCTCCGCGGTCATCGCGGCGCTCGCCAGGCGCTCGGTCTCCTCGGTCGTCAGCAGCCGCGCGCCCATGCGCTCGAACTCGGCGACCAGCTCGTCGTAGATCGCCGCGTCGACCACGCAGGTCTGCTCGGCCGGGCAGATCACCGAGGCGTCGAACGTCTTGGAGACGAGGATGTCGACGACGGCCATCGGGATGTCGGCGGAGCGGTGCACGTAGACCGGCGCGTTGCCCGAGCCGACGCCCATGCACGGCTTGCCGGCGGCGTTCGTCGCCGCGACGGCCTTCGGGCCGCCGGTGGTCCAGATGAAGTCGACGTCCGGGTGGTGGAAGAGGTACTGGGAGATGTCCAGCGTCGGGTCAGGGATCACCTGCAGCGCGTCGGGCGGCAGGCCCTCGGTCTCGCCGGCCTCCTGCAGCAGCTCGATTGCGCGCAGCGCGCAGCGGGCGGCGCGCGCCGACGGGCGGAAGAGCATCGCGTTGCGTGTCTTGGCGCCGACGATCGCCTTGAACAGCGCGGTCGAGGTGGGGTTCGTGATCGGCAGCAGCGCCAGCACCACGCCGATCGGCTCGGCGACGTACTCGATCCCCCGCTCGGGGTCGGCATCGATGACGCCGACCGAGCGCTTGTCCTTGAGGTAGTCGTAGAGGAACTCGGTGGCGATGTAGTTCTTGACGACCTTGTCCTCGAAGACGCCGAACCCGGTCTCCTCCATCGCGAGCTCGGCGAGCTCGATCGCGTGCTCCAGGCCCGCGACGACCATCGCCCAGACGATCCGGTCGACCGCCTCCTGGTCGAGCCGGCGGAACGCGCGCGCCGCGGCCTCCGCGCGCGCGACATAGGCGTCCATGCGCTCCACCTGCTCGGGCGCGAGCCTCGTCTCCGGGGGCCCTCCCGCTCCCGTCTCGGGCACCTTCGTCGTACCGGTCATCCGCCGTCGCTCCTCTCCGCTCGCTCGCCGCGAGCATCGCGCCGGCGCCGGCGCCGGTCATCCGGGTGCTCTACGGAGGCGCCGCCGGGCGCTCAAGCTCCGCCGTCCGGCGACCGATGTGGTCGTGATGGCCCGCGTGCCGCGTGTCCTTGTCCTGCTCTGTGCCGGGTGGCTCGCCGTCTGGCAGCTCCACGCGGTCGGCGCGCCCGGCGTTCCCGGCGGGCCGGTGACCTGGCTGCACATCGTCGTCATGGCCGTCGGCGCCGGCCTGTGCTTCGCGCGCGCCGTCGCCGAGCGCCGCGAGCGGCTCGCCTGGGCGCTGATCGGCAGCGGCCTGGCGTGCTGGATCCTCGGCGAGACGTACTTCACGCTCGTGCTCTGGGACGACGCGAGCCCGCCGGTGCCCTCCCCCGCCGACATCGGCTACCTGCTGCTCCCGCCCCTCGTGTTCGCGGGCCTGGCGCTGCTGCTGCGCGCGCGGGTCCGGGGGCTGCCGCGCATGCTCTGGGTCGACGGCGTCACCTCGGCGCTGGCCGTCGGGGCGGTGAGCGCAGCCGTCGTCGTCCAGCAGGTGCTCAACACGGTCGGCGGGAACCGCCTGGAGGTCGCGACGAACCTCGCCTACCCGATCGCCGATCTCATCCTGCTCGGGTTCATGGTCGGCGCGCTGGCGGCGGGCGGCTGGCGTGCGGACCGCACGCTGTGGCTGCTGATGGCGGGCGTCGTGACGTTCTGGCTGTCGGACTCGATCTACCTGGTCCTGACGGCGAAGGGCACGTGGGTCTCAGGCGGGCCCTACGACGCCGGCTGGTGGGCCGCCGCGATCCTGTTCGGCGCGGCCGCCTGGCAGCCGGTGCGCGTGCGCGAGGCGGTCGCCCGGCCGCGCTCGACACGCGCGATCATGACGCCGGTCGCGTTCGCGCTGCTGGGGCTCGCCGTGCTCGTCGCCGGCAGCGTCGGGCGCCTCAACGGGCTGGCGATCGTGCTCGCCGCCGCCTCGCTGGCGGCTGTGATGGCGCGGCTCATCCTCACCTACCGCGAGAACCTCGCGATGCTCGACCTCAGCCGCGAGGAGGCGCTGACCGACGCGCTCACCGGCCTGGGGAACCGCCGCGCGCTGGCGGGCGACCTGGAGCGCGCCTGCGCATCGAAGGACGGGCCGCGCCTGCTGGCGATCTTCGACCTCGACGGCTTCAAGCACTACAACGACAGCTTCGGCCACCCCGCCGGGGACGCGCTGCTGCAGCGCCTGGGCGCAGGGCTCGCCGAGCGCGTCGCCGGGCGCGGCCGCGCCTACCGCATGGGCGGCGACGAGTTCTGCGTGCTGCTCGACCGGCCCGACGAGGTGCTGCTCGCCGGCTGCGCCGCCGCCCTGCACGAGAGCGGCGAGGGCTTCAGCATCGGCTGCTCGCACGGCGCGGTCGTGCTCGACGGCGACCTGCGCGACGCCAGCGGCGCGCTGCGCGCCGCCGACAAGCGCCTCTACGCCGACAAGCGCCGCGGCCGCCCGTCGGTGACCGGCGAGGCCAAGGAGGTCATGCTGCGGATCCTCGCCGAGAGCGACCCGGAGCTCGGCACCCACCTCGGCGACGTCGCCGAGCTGGCCGAGCGCGTCGCGCGCAGCCTCGGCCTGTCCGACGAGGAGGTCCAGCAGGTGCGCCTGGCCGCCGAGCTGCACGACGTCGGCAAGATCGCGATCCCCGACGAGATCCTCACGAAGCCCGGCCCACTCAGCGACAACGAGTGGGAGTTCATGCGCCGCCACACGGTGATCGGCGAGCGGATCATCACCGCCGCCCCCGGCCTCGCGCCGGTCGCGGCGATGGTCCGCTCCAGCCACGAGCGCTGGGACGGCGCCGGCTACCCGGACGGGCTCGCCGGCGAGGCGATCCCGCTCGGCGCGCGGATCGTCGCCGTGTGCGACGCGTTCGACGCGATGACGAAGGAGCGCGCCTACAGCGCGGGCATGGACGGGGACGCCGCGCTCGCCGAGCTGCGCCGCTGCGCCGGCACGCAGTTCGACCCCCGCGTCGTCGCGGCCTGCGAGGAGGCGTTGCGCGAGGATCGGGCGGCGCGCGCCGCGTAGGACGCAGCTACAGCTCCTTCACCGTCGCGTAGTTCACCCGCTCGGCGACCGCCAGCAGCCGGTCGGACATGTCCGACAGGCGCCGGTAGAGCTCTTGGCGCCCGACGACCTCGCGCAGGTCGTCGGATTCGAGCAGCTCCGGCATCGCGGCGCGGTAGACGCGCTCGAGCCGGCGCTGCGTCTTGATCGCCGCGGTCGCCGCCTCGCCGGCTACGTCGTCGCCGTCGCCCAGCGCCCCGAATGCGACGCGCAGCAGATCGACGCCCTCGAGCAGCAGATCGGCCATGTCGCCCATCGCCTCGTCGGGCTCGAGCCCGAGCGCCTCGGCCTCGCGGACCGTGTCCTTGGCGCGGTTGAGCACCTCGTCGAGCCCCTGGCTGAGGTCGAACAGGTCCTCGGGCTCCAGCGGCGTCGTGAACGCCTCGCGCACCGCGGCGGTCAGGTCCTGCTTGCACTCGTCGGCGGCGTGCTCGATCAGGCGCACCTGCTGGGCCTGCACCTGCTCGCCGTGCGCCCAGCGCTGGAACGCCGTCATCCCGTCCGCGGTGACGAGCGCCTGGCGGTCGAGCATCCCGAGCACGTCGGGCCTCTCGGGCAGGAACCAGCGCCGGTGCCGGCGGGCGCTCACAGCGACGCCACCGCCTTCCAGACGGCGAGGAACACGACCCCGAGCGCCGCCGCCGCGGGGAGCGTCGTCACCCACGCCAGACCCATGCCGCGCACGACCTCCCAGCGCACGTGCCGCCAGCGCCGGCGCCCGCCGCCAACCCCGACAACCGACGAGGAGACGACCTGCGTCGTGCTCACCGGCGCGCCGATGAGCGAAGCGCCGAAGATCACCGCGGTCGAGGAGACCTGGCTGGCGACCGAGTCCAGCGGCTTGAGGCTGAAGATGCGCCGGCCCACCGTGCGGATGATGCGCCAGCCGCCCATCGCGGTGCCGAGCGTCAGCGCCGCGCCCGTGGCGACCTTCACCCACAGCGGCACGGTGAAGCTCGAGGTGTGGCCGCTGGAGAGCAGCAGCGCTGCGATCACGCCCATCGCCTTCTGCGCGTCGTTGGCGCCGTGCGAGTAGGAGAGCGCCGCCGCCGCGCCCCAGCCGGCGCCGACGAGCGGCCGGCGGAAGCGCACGGTCCAGCGCCCGCTGCGCCAGCGCAGCAGGCGCAGCAGCAGGAAGCCGATCGCGAAGCCGATGACCGGGGAGACGAGCAAGGCCACCAGTGTCCCGATCACGCCGACGGGATGCCAGCCGTCGAAGCCGCCCCAGTTCACCGCGCCCGTGCCGCCCTCGGCGAGCGCGGCGCCGACGAGCCCGCCGACGAGCGCGTGCCCGGAGCTCGACGGCAGCCCGCGCCACCACGTGAGGAGGTTCCACGCGGTCGCGCCCGCCAGCCCCGAGCCGATGACCTCGATCGCCTCCGACGGCGCGACCTGCACGATGCCGCCGATCGTGTCGGCGACCGCGGTGCCGAGCAGCACGGCACCGAGCAGGTTGAAGATCGAGGACAGGACGATCGCCTGGCCCGGCGTGGCGCCGCGCGTGGCGACGAGCGTCGCGATCGCGTTCGCCGCGTCGTGGAAGCCGTTCGTCAGCGCGAACGCGAGCGCCAGGCCGATCGCGATGAGCAGGCCGTCCTCCACGCCGGGGAGCCTCGCACCTGCGCCGGAGGCGGCGCCACGGGGCTCACCGTCGCGCGCGTCGGGGGAAAGTACGGACGCGCGACGTCGCGAGCCCGGATGCCGCGCCGTCTCGTACGGCGTAGCGTTCGCCGCGGGTCACGCGCAGAGGGAGGCGACGGTCATGAGCGAGCAGCTCAGCATGCTGGACACGATGTTCCTCGAGCTCGAGCAGGTCGACGAGTCGGCGCACATGCACATCGGCGCGGGACTGATCTTCGACCCGTTGCCTGATGGGGGCACACCGGACATCGGCGAGTTCCGCGAGCAGATGCGCGAGCGCATGGGGATCCTGCCGCGCTTCGCCCAGCAGCTCTCAGCCACGCACGCCGGGCCGCTCACCTGGCTGACCTGGGAGCCCGCGCCGGCGTTCGACCTCGACGCGCACGTGCACCACGCGACGCTGCCCGCGCCGGGCGGCGAGGCCGAGCTGCTCGAGTGGCTCGGCGACTTCTGGTCGCACCGGCTGGACCGCCGGCGCCCGCTGTGGGAGATCACGCTCCTCGACGGCTTGCAGGACGGGCGCTGGGCGCTGGCGACGAAGACCCATCACTGCCTCGTCGACGGCGTCGGCTCGCTGGACATCGGGCACCTGCTGCTTGACGCCACGCCGGACGCCGAGCTGCCGCCCCCGACGCCGCTGCCCGCCCGCGACAGCGAGGCCGGCGACGGGCGCTTCTGGCTGTCACCCGGCCTGGTCGCACGCGGGGCGCGCGCCGGCGTCGGCGCCGCGGTGCACCCGCGCGCGTCGCTCGAGAAGGTGCGCGCGGCCGTGGAGCTCGTCGTGCGCCAGGAGGTGCTGGCCGCGCCGAAGTCGAGCATCAACGGGCCCATGAGCGGCACGCGCCACTTCGCCGCCGTCCGCTTCGACCTCGACGAGATGCGCGCGGTCAAGGAGCAGCGTGGCGGCACCCTCAACGACCTCGTGCTCGCCGTCTGCGCCGGCGGGCTGCGCCACCTGCTGGAGGCGCGCGGCGAGCGGCCGGAGGGGGTGCTGCGCGCGCAGGTCCCGGTGAACATCCGCAGCGAGGACCGCGAGCACGCGCTGGGCAACGAGCTGACGTCGCTGTTCGTCGAGTTGCCCGTCGGCGAGCCGGACGGCGCGGCGCGCCACCGGCGCGTCGTCGAGCGCGCCAAGGAGCTCAAGCACGGCTCGCAGCGCGCGGGCGGCAAGACGATCATCGACCTCGCCGACATGGGCCCGCCGCTCGCGGGCGAGCTGCTGGCGCGCTCGATGTTCGGCGGGACGAGGATGTTCAACCTCACGATCACGAACGTGCCCGGGCCC